>FWPU01000643.1_pt1 | contig 112441 bp, 107 predicted proteins | sample 2228361 | NCBI WGS metagenome assembly FWPU01 (sample SAMEA103939777, study PRJEB20133) | metagenome | reverse complement strand
TCGCCCAGCCGCTCGGTGATCAGGGGAAGCAGGCGCGTCTGTGGACCGCGCCCGTCGCGCGCCTGCAGCACCGCTCGCAGCGCCGCCTGCCGGGGCCAGGTGTGCGGCGAGAGGCCGCGGTCGCATCGGCGCAGGGTGTCGAGCAGCACCTGGACGCCGCGCTCGCCGAGCGGCGGCAGGCCGCTCATATCCCGCAGGCCGAAGTACCGCAGGAATAGCTCGGTGGCGCCGAACAGGACCGGACGGCCGGGCCCTTCGCGCCGCCCGAGCTCACGGATGAGCTGGCAATCCAGCAACGGGCGACTGAGGTGCTGCGCGTTCTTCCGCCCCCGCCACCCTGGCTGGCCGTCGAGCCCGGCTGGAAGCCCGTTTTGGCTTGATCTCGCCGTGGGCGAAAGCTATCGGGCGGTAACGGAGCCGCTCCGGCGCATCGCCACCGCTGCGGACCGGCTGGTCGAGCAGACGGGCTGGCAGAACCATGAAGCCGTTTGCTTCATCCTGACGGGAGCAATCCCAAGGTTGCAGCGCGATGCAAGATGGCTGCTGACGCGCGCACGGATGGTTCGTGGTCACCCCACTGTCTTCCCCTGGGACCTGCGCTCCCCTGACGGGGATGCGGCAGTCGGAGCTACTCGGCCTGCGCCGGCGCTGGTGGAGGAGCTGCGCGCCCACCCGGAGGAGCAGGCGGTTCTGCGGCGGGAATTCGGCGCGGCCTACCAGGACCACGGATTGGCCTTCTGTCAGCCGGACGGCCGCTGCACGGACGCAACATCACCAAGCGCGTCTGCGCCGGGTGCTGTCCCTGGAGGGGCTACGCAGAAGCCTGCGGGCGCAGGGTGGCGGAGGAGAACCTGCCGAAGCCGCTGCCGCTTGGCCCGGTACATCCACGTCCTGCCGGGCATGCAGGGGGAAGCGAAACGAGGCGTGGGCCGAAACCCGCGCCCCGCCTGCGTTCTAGCTGGTGGAGACGAGCGGATTCGAACCGCCGACCCCCTCGTTGCGAACGAGGTGCTCTCCCAGCTGAGCTACGTCCCCTGGCAGCATGCAATTATACCCGATGGCATGAAGTTCTGCTATCATCCGGCCGTGCCGGCCACCTTCACCCAGCGCTTCCGGGTCCGCTTTGACGAGTGCGCCCCCGGGGGCACCGCGCGGGCCTCCGCCCTGCTGCGCTGCGTCGTCGAGACCGCCTTTGGCCATTCGGCGCGGGAGGGATTCCCTTTGGCCTGGTATGAGGCCCGCGGGCTCTTCTGGTTGGTCCGCTACGTGCAGATGGACCTCTTCCGCCCCCTGCCCTACGGCCTGGCCTTCGATGTCACCACGGCTGTCGTGGGGTTTCGGCGGATCTGGGCGCGGCGGGAAAACTCCGTGCGCGACGCGGCGGGAGAGACCCTGGCCGCGGTGACTGTGGACTGGATCTTCACCGACCGGGCGGGGAATCCGGCTCGCATCGTCCCGGAGATGGAAGCGGCGTTCCCCGGGGCGAGCCCAAGGATGGAAGCCACACACCTGCACCCGGGCGATCCCCCGGCGGCGGCGACGCCGCAGACCTACGTCGTCCCGCTCCACCAGGTTGATCCCCGCGGCCACATGAACAGCGCCGCCTACCTGGACGTCTTCGAGGACGCGCTGTCGCACGCCGGAGGCGATCCGCAGCAACGCCCCTGCACATACGAGCTGGAGTACCTGCGGGCTGCGCGGTCGGGGGAGGTGCTGCACAGGTTCGTCTGGCGCGACGGCGCCTGGGCCATGGTCGTGGCCACCTCGGACGGCCTGCCGGTGGCCAGGGCCCGACGGCGGGAGGGATGTACGCGGCGTCCCCCTCCTGACTTCTAGCACGCCGCCCCTTCTCCAGCTGCGTCGCCCTGACGCTCCTGCTGGTGACGGCCATGTGCCGGGACGGGGGTCAGGCGCGTTGGAAAGCGGACTTCACCTCAGGACGGAAGAGGTAGTACAGCACCACAGCGTTGAAGATCAGGGAGATCCAGGAGCTCCGCAGGCTGAGCAGCGCCAGCACGACCCCGATCACCGCCAGGACCACGAGGAGCGTCCAGGCCCAGGCCTTGAGGTTCCACGCGCCCCAGGCCGCGTAGAGGTCGAGGATTCCCAGCGCCAGGAGGACGACGCCTGCAAAGCTGCCGAGGACCCCGAGTAGCCGCCCTCCCATCGCGGCGCCGAAAGCGCCCATGCCCAGAAGAGCCAGCCCGGCCAGCACGGCAAGCACCCCGGAGATAGCGGCGAGGATAGCGATCACGGTCACCCCTGTGGGACGAGCAGCGGCCATCGCCTGCCCCCTTTCCGTGCGGTATGAAGCCTCCTTCTCTGAGTTTCGGCCGGTTCCTTCTGCCCCACGGATGTCGGGCGAAGGCGCCGGGGACCATGCCGCAGCGAAGCCTGCCGGGCTCTGGCGGGACGGCGAATGGCAAACCGCCGCTAAAGAGTCGTCCATGGTGGGCCCTCGTGGACTCGAACCACGGACCTCGCCCTTATCAGGGGCGCGCTCTCACCACCTGAGCTAAGGGCCCACGCCGTAGAGCGCAGCGTCGGCCGGGGAGGCCGACGCCCGAAGGTCAGTTTCACTATATCGGCGGTCCAAATTCGCTGTCAACGGCCGCGCGCTGCGGCCCCGCCCGCATCTGTCGTCGCTACCCCTGCTGCCCGTTGGCTGCCGAGGCGAAATCGCGCCGCACCTCCGCAAGAAACGAGGGGTCGGTGAGGACGTCCAGCGCTGTCAGGGCAAGCGCCTTGGCCGCCGCCAGCATCGCCCGCCGCCCTTCCTCGGAGGCCGCCGCTTCCCGGAACTCAGGGCTGTGCCCGCGCAGCTCCCGCGGCCCGATGCGCACGTAAGGGTGGATGGCCGGGAGGGCGCGGCTGACGTTGCCCATGTCCGTCGAGCCCATCCGCGGCCGCTCCGGCTGGACATCCAGCGGCCAGCCCAGGCTCTCCAGGTGGCGGGCGAACGCCTGAGCGAGGGGCTGGTTGGGGCGAATGGCCTCGTAGGCGGGGACGGCCTCGTGCTCCAGGGTGGTCCCGGTGGCCAGAGCCGCGCCGCGCGCGCAGTCGACCACCCGCCGCAGCACCTCCTCGGCGTATGGCCGGTCCATCGCCCGCACGGAGAAGAGCGCCTCGGTGCGGTCGGGGATGACGTTGGGCGCCGCCCCTCCGTAGGTGATGATGCCGTGCACGCGGGCATCGTCGCGCAGCTGCTGGCGCAGCAGGCCGATGGCCACGAAGAGCTGGACCATCGCGTCCAGGGCGTTCAGGCCTTCGTGCGGGGTGGCGGCGGCGTGGGCAGCCCTGCCCAGGAAGCGGACCTTCAGGCGGAAGGAGGCAAGCGAGGCGCGCACCGCCAGGGTGGCGTTGCTGGGATGAAACATGAGCGCTGCGTCTACCCCGGCAAAGGCTCCGCGCTCCAGCAGGATGATCTTCCCCCCGCCGCCCTCCTCCGCAGGGGTGCCCAGCACGACCACGCGCCCCGGCACCCTGTCTAGGACCCGCCGCAGGCCGACGGCGGCTCCCAGCGCGCCGGTGCAGATCAGGTTGTGCCCGCAGCCGTGGCCCAGCTCCGGCAGAGCGTCGTACTCGGCCAGCAGGGCCACGGTGGGCCCCCTGGCGACGCCCTGGGCCTCCGCCCGGAAGGCGGTCTCCAGCCCCGCGATGGGCCGCTCCACGGTGTAGCCATAGCGTTGCAGGGCGGCGCAGAGCACCTCCGCCGAGCGGTACTCCTGGAAGGCCACCTCCGGGTGGGCATGGATGTCCAGCGCCAGAGCCCACAGGTCGGGGGCGGACTCGTCGATGGCGGTCAGAACCTCCTGGCGCAGCGATGCGGCGGTGGCCTTCATGGCGTCTCTCCGCGGATGCGGGCGAAGCGTCGCTTGCCCACCCGGATCACCATCCCCTCGCGCACCTCGACTTCAGCCTCCACGTCGCCGATCCGCTTCCCATCCACGGCCACCCCGCCCTGACCGATCAGCCGGCGTGCCTCGCTGTGGCTCCTCACCAGGGCCAGCTCCACCAGCAGGTGTGTCGCCTTACGCCGCACGGCCGCCCCGCCGCGGAGCCCGGCCAGCCGCACCTCCGGCACCGTCTCGGGCACCTGCCGCTCTCGGAAGACCCGGTCGAAGGCCGCCTCCGCCTCCTCCGCCGCCGCGGAGCCGTGCCAGAGGGCGACGATCTCCCGGGCCAGCCGCCGCTTGGCATCCCGCGGGTGCAGGCTGCCGTCGGCCAGCCCCAGCCGGATGCGCGAAAGCTCATCGGGGGGGACGTCGGTGGCGTAGGCGAAGTAGTCGGGCATCAGGGCGTCGGGGATGGACATAACCTTTCCGTACATCTCCGCGGGTGGATCGGTGATGCCTATGGCGTTGCCCAGCGACTTGCTCATCTTCTCCACACCGTCAGTCCCCACCAGCAGAGGGGTTAGCAGCACCACCTGGGGCGGCTGCCCGAACTCCCGCTGCAGGTCGCGCCCCATCAGGTTGTTGAACTTCTGGTCGGTCCCGCCCAGCTCCACGTCCGCCCGCAGGGCCACCGAGTCGTAGGCCTGGCACAGCGGGTAGAGGATCTCGTGAAGGTGGAGGGGGAGGCCGCCGCGCAGGCGGGCCTGGAAGTCGTCCCGCTCCAGGATCCGCGCCACCGTGGTCCTGGCCGCGATGTTGATCACCTCGGCAAAGCGCAGCGGGCCCAACCACTGGCTGTTGAAGACCACCTGGGTGCGCGAGGGATCGAGGATCCGCCCGTACTGCTGCCGGTAGGTGGCGGCGTTGGCCTCCACCTGCTCCGGGGTGAGCAGCGGGCGGGTCTGGCTCCTGCCGGTGGGGTCGCCGATCATGGCGGTGAAGTCGCCGATGACGATGATGGCCAGGTGCCCCAGGTCCTGAAACTGGCGCAGCTTGCGCAGGACGATGGCGCTGCCTATGTGCAGGTCGGGCGCCGAGGGGTCCAGCCCCAGCTTCACCCGCAGCGGCCTTCCCTCCCTCAGCTTCGCCAGCAGGTCCTCCTCCGAGATGATCTCCACTGCGCCGCGGCGCAGGACCTCCAGCTGCTCCTCCGGCGAAAGGGGCTGCCGATGCTCACCCACGCTCCATCACCTCACCGGGCCAGGACCTGACGGCCCAGCCGCCACAGGGTGCGCCCCGCCCCCGCAGCCAGGCTGCGCCCCGCGCGGAAAGCGGCGCGGGTGACCAGCCGCCCCGAGCGGTTGACGCGCGCCAGGTCGGCGTCAAGGGTCTCGACGCTCAGGCCGGCCGCGCGCAGGTGGACCTGCGCCACCTCGGGGGGGGCTGCCTGCAGCGCGCGCCGCAGCGCCCACAGGGCGATCCCCAGGTCGTCCAGCTGTCCCAGGACGGGGACGAACCCCGGGATGAGGTCCACCGGCGACAGCAGGTAGCCGATGCCTCCCAGCAGGAGGAGGCGGTGCCGCCGCCGGATGCGCCGCTCCCGCACCAGGGCCCAGGCCAGGCGGGAGTACGCCGGCACCCGGCGCAGCACCGGCAGCAGCTCCATCCGCAAAAGCGGCAGGGTCGGGCCCTCAAACATTGAGTTCCACCACCGTGACACCTTCGCCGCCCTCCCCGGGATTTCCCGGCCGAAAGGCGCGCACGTGCGGGTGGCCGCGGAGGAAAGACTGCACCGCCCGGCGCAGCGCTCCGGTTCCCCTGCCGTGGATCAGGGTCACCTGCGGCAGACCCGCCAGCACCGCGTCGTCCAGGTAGCGGTCCACCCGGGGGAGCGCCTCGTCCACGGTCTGACCCCGCAGGGAGAGCTCGAGCGGCACCGCCCGCGGCACCCCGGCCAACCCGGGCGCCTGTGCCACACCGGCTGACTGCGCGGACCCTCCTGAGCCGGCTTCCATCAGACGCAGCGCCCCCAGCGGCAGGCGCGCACGCACGCTCCCCACCTCCACCTCAACCTCACCCCGGGCGTCGGGCCGCGCCAGGACGCGGCCGGTGCGGGCCAGCGCCGGGATGAAGACGCACTGGCCGGCGGCCACCTGCTTGGGAGGGGCTCCGGCGGCTTCCGGGGGAGCCTCAGCCGCTGCCCGCTCCGCCCACTCCGCCGCCAGGGAGGCCAGCCGGCGCTGCGCCGCCTGCGCCGCCTCCAGGGTGCGGGCCGCACGGACCTCGCGGAGCACCGCCTCCAGCTCCTGGCGGGTGCGGCGAAGCCACTCCTCGGCCTCCCGCCGCGCCTCCGCCGCCAGGCGTCGCCGCTCCGCCTGCAGCCGCGCCAGCTCCGCCTCGTAGCGCGCCGCCAGGTTCCGCGCCTCCTGACGCAGCCGCTGTGCCTCCATCCGATCCTGCGCTGCGCTCTGCCGGTCGCTGGCCGCCTGGCGCAGGAGGTCGTCGGCGCGCAGGCGGTCCGCCGAGAGGAAGGAGCGGGCGCGGTCCACGACCTGCTGCGCCAGTCCCAGGCGCTGGGCGATGATCAGCGCGTTGCTGCGCCCCGGCTGGCCGATGAGCAGGCGGAAGGTGGGTCGCAGCGTCTCCGGGTCGAACTCCACCGAGGCGTTCTCCACCCCATTGAGGCGGTAGGCCAGCGCCTTCAGGTCGTTGTTGTGAGTGGTAACCGCGGTGGCTGCGCCGCGCTCCAGCAGCGTCTCGATGATGGCCCGGGCCAGGGCCGCGCCCTCGGTGGGATCGGTCCCCGCAGCCACCTCGTCCAGCAGGACCAGCGCCGGAGCCCGCAGAGCGGCCAGGATGTCCACGATCGCCAGCAGGTGCGAGGAGAAGGTGGAGAGGCTCTGCTCGATGGACTGCTCGTCGCCTATGTCGGCGAAAACCTGGGGGAAGACGCCCAGGACCGACGTCTCCGCCGCCGGGATGTGCAGCCCCGCCTGGGCCATCAGCACAAGCAGGCCGATGGTCTTCAGGGTCACAGTCTTGCCCCCGGTGTTGGGGCCGGTGATGACCAGCGTCTGAAAGCGCCTCCCCAGCTCCACGTCGATGGGCACCACGCGCTCCGATCCCAGGTGGCGCAAAAGCAGCGGGTGGCGCGCCTGACGGAGGTCCACCAGCGGCGCCTCCTCCAGGCGCGGCTCCACACAGGCAAACCGCTCGCTGAGCGCGGCCTTGGCCAGCGCCAGGTCCACCGCGCCCAGCGCCTCCAGGGTGGCGGCGATGCTCTCAGCCTGCGCCGCCACTAGCTGGCTGAGCTCGGCGAGCAGCCGCCGGACCTCATCCCTCGCCTCCGCCAGCAGCTCCCGCCGCCGGTTCCCCAGGGGGACGATGGCCAGGGGCTCCATGAAGAGGGTGGCGCCGCTGGTGGAATGGTCGTGGACGATCCCGGGGAACTGTCCCCTGGCCTCCTGTCGGATGGGGATGACGAATCGGTCGGAACGGATGGTGACGAGCGGCTCCTGCACCATCCGGGCGTAGGCGGGATCGCGCAGGATCCCCTCCAGCTGCTCCCGGAGGCGGCGCTCCAGGGTGCGCTGTTCGGCGCGGATGCGCCGCAGGCGCGGGCTGGCCTCATCGCGCACCTCGCCGGCGTCATCGACGACGGCGGCGATCCGCTCCTCCAGCTGCGGCTGGGGCGTGATCCGTCGCCCCAACTCCGCCAGATGCGGTGCCTGCGCACGGTGCGCCTCGAGGAACGCCTTCAGCCGCCGGGCCACCTCCAGGGTCTGGGCCACATCCAGCAGCTCCTGCGGGTCGAGCGTTCCGCCGGCCGCCGCCCGTCGCAGGTAGGGGCGCAGGTCGCGGACACCGCGCAGGGGGACGTCCCCGGATGCGCGGAGGGCCGCCGCCTCGGTGGTCTCCCGGAGGCGGGCGCGACACGTCTCGACGTCTGTGGCCGGCATGAGTCCGGCCGCCTGCTCCCTCCCCATGGGGGTGATCGTCTCTCCGGCCAGCAGCTCCAGGATCTGGGGATATTCCAAGACGCGCAGGGAGCGGGGGTCCACGGCTAGGCCTCCAACCCCACGCTGCGCAGCACCGCGGGCGCGATGTCGGTGAGAGCTGCGACCCCCCGGAAGTGCCGCCGCGCGGGACCCAGCACCAGGGTGGGCACGGGGTTCGCCGTGTGGGCCCGCGTGCGGCCGTCCTCCAGGTTCCCGTGGTCGCTGGTCACCACCAGGGTCGCCTCCGCCGGCAGCGCGGCGGTGATCCCCGCTAGCATCTGGTCGACGATTTCCACCACCGCAGTGGGGGCGGCGGCCACCCGGCCGTGGGCCGCCAGGTCGGTGAGGAAGAACTCGAAGAGGGTGAAGTCGTGCGCCGCGGCCAGATGCGCCAGGTGCTGCCCCGCCTGGAACGGGGTCCGCAGCGGCAGGTCGTATCCCCAGGCACGTAGCGTGGCGTTGGTCAGGTCGTGGAAGACGGCCTGCGCCCGCCGCAGATCGGCCACCGTGCGCAGCCGCACCCCCGCGCCGAGGGCCGCGGTGGTGATGGCACCGTGGCGCAGCCGCCCCGCGGCCACCGCCTCGTGGTACTCCTCCGTGTAGGCGTTGGCCAGGGCCACCCTGCGGCCTGCCGCGGTCAGACGGACGAAGAGGCTGTGCTCCAGTAGCAGCGCCCGCAGGTGGGCGGTGGGGTAGGCGGTGACGTGCCTCCCCACCAGCGCGGCGGCGTTCAGTCCGGTCAGCAGGGCGGTCTGGCCCGTGGCGCTCTGCGGCAGGCCGGCAACGCCCAGGGTGGCATCCGTGGGGGCCAGCAGGACGCCGTCGCGCTCCACACGTTCCCGCCCGGCCAGCGGGCCCCCCAGCAGGCCACGCAGCGTCGGCGTGCGGCCGGCGACCCACGGGTTGTGCGCGGGATCCGCCTCGCCGAGCCCTACGCCGTCAAGGAAGACCAGCAGCACGGCCACAAGCACATTATAGGGAGGTGCCCGGGCGGCTTCCCGGCTTCACCAGCGGGACGCCCGCCGCGCAGAGGGGACAGGCGCTCGCCGCGTGGGTCTCCAGCGGCATCCGCACCAGGGCATGGACGGGGACGCCGTCCAGGACGTCGGTACCGCGACGGTCCACTACCGCGGCGAAAGCCACGACTTCCGCCCCCGCGGCCAGTAGCGCGTCGCGCACCTCCCGGACCGACCCGCCCGTGGTGATCACATCCTCAACCACGAGGGCCCGCTCACCTGGAGAGACGGCGAACGATCGCCGCAGGGCCATCCGGCCGTCTGCGCGCTCGGTCCACATGGCGCGGGCTCCAAGCCGGCGGGCGACCTCGTAGGCGATGATCACCGCCCCTACCGCCGGCCCGGCCACAACCTCAATCCCCCACCCGGCGAAGGGACGGGCCAGCGCGGCGCACACGCGCCCGGCCGTCCCCGGGTGCTGAAGCAGCCGGGCGACCTGGACGTAGGTGGAGCTGTGCAGTCCCGAGCTGAGCAGGAAGTGCCCCTGCTCCACCACGGCCAGCCGTTCCAGCAAGCGGGACCAGACGGCGGACCGCGGCGGGTGCGGGACGCCGCGTACCTCCACAGACCGCCTTCCCCGCATCGGCTACACCGGCACCGCCATCTCCGCCCTGATGGCGGCCGCAGCCCGCAGGGGGTCCGGTGCACGGACGACCGGACGGCCGACGACGACGAGGTCGCAGCCGGCGCGCGCCGCCTCCGCAGGGGTGGCCACGCGCGCCTGGTCGTCGGGGACCGTGCCGGCAGGACGGATCCCGGCAGCGACGATGAGGAAGGGAGGCGGGCAGACCGCCCGGATGACGGGGGCTTCCTGTACTGCGGCCACGACCCCGTCCAGCCCCAGGGCCGCGGCTCCTGCGGCCGCCTCCGCCGCGGCCCGGAGGAGGTCGACGGACCCGGACGGCTCGCTGGTCAGCCGGGTGACACCGAGCAGCCGCGGTCCTCCCGCAGCGCGCGCCGCCGCGACGGAGGCGCCGGCCATCGCCGCGCCGCCGGCCAGGTGCAGCGTCAGGGCGTCCACCCCGAGCCGCGCCGCGCTGCGCACCGCGGCTGCGGCGGTGTGGGGGATGTCGTGCACCTTGAGGTCCAGCAGCACCATCCCCCCCTCCGCCCGCACCGCCTCGACGGCCGCAGGCCCGGCTGCGGTGAACAGCTGCAGCCCCACCTTGAACCAGCGCACCACCGGCCGCAGGAGGGCCGCGAGCCTCCAGGCCTCCTGCAGCGTGGGCACATCCAGGGCCACCACCAGCTCAGGCACCATCCGACCCTTCTCCCTCCAGCCCTTCCACCCGCCCCACCAGCGCACCGACGTGCGCCATCCCCTGCCGCCGGACGTAGTCGCGCAGCCCCGAGGTGATCCGCTGGGGGACCCCCGCGTCGAGGGCTGCCGAGGCCACGGCCACCGCGCGGGCTCCGGCCAGCAGGAACTCCGCCGCGTCCTCCCAGGTGCGGACTCCCCCGATGCCGATGACCGGCAGGGCGGTGGCCCGGGCCACGCGCCAGACGCTCCAGACCGCCAGAGGCCGCAGGGGCGGCCCTGAGAGCCCCCCGGGACCGGCTCCCAGCAGAGGCCGGCGCGTCTCCACATCGATGGCCAGCCCGGGGAGCGTGTTCAGGCAGCACAGCGCGTCCGCGCCCGCATCCCTGGCGGCCATCCCCACCGCGGCGATGTCCGCCGCCAGAGGACCCAGCTTGACGAAGAGCGGCCGCCGCGTCAGGGGACGCACCGCGGCTACCAGCCCCGCGGCCAGGGCGGGATCGCTCCCGAAGATGCGGCCCGCGCGGACGTTGGGGCAGGAGACGTTGAGCTCCACCGCCGCCACCCCCTCTTCGTCATCCAGCACCTCGACGATCTGTCGGAACTCCTCCACCGTTTCCCCGGCGACGCTGACGATGACGGGGATGCCCAGCGTGCGCAGGAACGGCAGGTCCCGATGGATGAATCCGGCCACTCCGGGGTTGGGCAGGCCCAGGGCGTTGAGCCAGCCGCCGGCGACCTCCACCAGGTCGGGGCGGGGATGGCCCCGCCGCGGCTCCAGCGTCACCGACTTGGTGACAAACCCCCCGTAGGCCCGCAGGTCGACTGCGCCCCGCACCTCCCGCCCGAACCCCAGCGGCCCTGCGGCGGCCAGCACCGGCGTGGGGAAGTGGATCCCGGCGATGGTCACATCCAGCGCGGGGGCGACCCCGCCGGCGGGCTGCACAGCGCTCATGAGACGGCGGCGTAGGGGAGGCCGTAGCGGGCGTCCACCGGGAAGGGGATCACCGCCGTGACGTCCTCCGCCCCCCAGAGGTACTGGATCAGCCGGTCGAAACCCAGCCCGTACCCGGCGCGGCGCACAGGATTGCCTTCCAGCAACCGCAGGTAGGGCTCGAAGACGTCCGCGGCCCCGCCCGCCTCCAGCAGCTGCCGGTACATGGGCGAGGTCAGGAGCTTGTGCCGAAGGACGGCCACGTCGTGCTCCCGGGCGGCTGAGCCGAAGGTCTCCCCGGCCAGAGGCAGCAGCAGGTCGGAGCACTCCACCGTGGCCGCACCGTCGCCCCGAGTGTCCAGCATGTTGAAGAACTTGATCTCCCGGGGGTAGCGCACCACCGAGACGATGCCCAGCCTCTCGGTCAGCCGGGCCTCGTCGGTGGCGGAGAGGTCCTCCCCCCAGCTCTTCTCCAGCAGGCGGATCGCCTCCCCGTAGCTGATGACGTGGAAGGTGCGCAGGTCACGCTCCAGTTCGCTGCGCCGTCCCGGAGGCAGCTCCGGATGCTCCAGGGCGGTCTCGATGACGTGGCGCACCAGCCGCTGTTCGTGCGCCACCAGATCCTCCAGCTCCCAGTCGCGCGCCTCGGCCTCGATGAGCAGGAACTCGCAGAGGTGGCGCCCGTCCGCCCTGGGCTCGGCGCGGAAGGAGCGGCCGCGGGTGATCACCCGGGGAATCCCCCAGCGGATCACGGCCACCTCCAGGTCCAGCTGCGCGGTCTGCCGCAGGAACTGCAGGCGGCCCAGGAAGTCCAGGCGGAAGACGGTGGGGACGTTCTCGCAGGCGCCGGTCCCCGGTGTGATCTCCGGGGTGTCCAGCTCGACGAACCCCTCCCGGCGGGCGAAGTCAAAGACGGCGTCGGCGACGGCCGCCCGGAACTCGATCAGGTCACGCACCAGACATCCCCCCTTCCAGGTCCTGTACGCTGCCGCCGCGGCGCTCCAGGGCATAAAAAAAGCGCCGGGCGAATACCCGGCGCACGCTATGCGGTTGACCCCCCTCCTATCCATGCCCTTCTCCTGCGGCGTGCATTCGAGGCGGCACGATATCATGGGGTGGGGCGGGATGTCAAGCCCAACATCTTCCGCCGGGCACGACGCCGCCTGGAGAAGCGCTGATGGGTCGACGGGGGCTGGTCCTGTTCGTGGTGCTGGCTGCGGCGATCGGGGGGCTGGTCTGGTCGCTGCGCCAGGTATTCCCCCGCCCTCTGACCGAGGTGGAGGGAGCGCGCATCAGGCGGGGGGCGCTGGAGGTGACACTTCCCGTCACTGGGATCTTCGAGACTCAGACCGTGGAGCTGGCCTTCGACCTCCCGGGCCGGCTTGCCCGCGTGGCCGTGGCGGAGGGGCAGCCCGTCTCCGCCGGCGATCTGATCGCAACGGTGGAGGAGGACGAGCTCCGGGCGGCGGTGGACCAGGCCGCGGCCGGGCTGCGCGTCGCCAGCGAGGAGGCGGTCCGCGCCGCGGCGGCCGTCGATGCGGCGGCACGGCAGGCCGAGCAGGCCCGGGCCGCGGTCCGCGCCGCCACAGCCTCGCTGGCGCAGCTGCAGGCCGGCCCTCGCCCCGACGAGCTGCGGCAGGCCGACGCCGCCGTGGAGTCCGCGCGGGCGGCCCTGGAGGAGGCGCGCCGCGCTCTGGAACGGGCCCGCCGGCTCTTTGGTGACGGCGCGGTGAGCGGGGCGCAGCTGGAGGCCGCGCAGGCGCAGGCGGAGGCGGCCGACGCCCACTACCGCCAGGCCGTGGCGCAGCGCGACCTGGTGCGCGCCGGCGCGCGCCCTGAGGCGCTGGCCGCTGCGGCAGCGCAGGTGCGGCAGGCGGAGGCGGCCTGGGAAGCGGCCAAAGCCAACGTCCGTCAGGCGGAGGCGGCCGCGGCCGCAGCACGGGCCAGGGTGGCGCAGGCCAGGGCCGCCCTGCGCGCGACCACCGCGCGGCTGGACCGTGCTCACCTCCGGGCGCCCTTCGCCGGGACCGTCACGCGCGTCTACCTGACCCGGGGATCACCCGTCGGCCCGGGGATACCGGTGGCCTCGCTGGCCGCCTCCTCCGGCTGGATCACCGCCGACGTCGACGAGGCGGACATCGGAGGTGTCCGCCGGGGGCAGGCCGCCAGGATCACCGCAGACGCCTATCCCGGCAAGGTTTTCCGCGGCAGGGTGACGCGCATCGGCCAGGCAGTAGAGGTCCGCCTGGGCAGCCGCGCCGTCCGCGTGCGCATCGACCTGGAGGGGGCCGCGACCATGCGCGTGGGGACCAGCGTGGACATCCGGCTGCTCGTGCGGGCGATCCCCGACGCGCTGCTGGTGCCGGCCGAGGCGGTGCACGCCTCGGCGAACGAGGGGACGCCCTACGTCTTCCTGATCGAAGGCGGCCGGCTGCGACGACGCCAGGTGCGCACGGGTGAGGGCAACGACGAGTTCATCGTCATCCTCGACGGCCTGACGGAGGGGGACGTGGTCGCGGTGGGTGAGGCGGGGCGCCTGCGCGACGGCCAAAAGGTACGCGTCACGGCGGTGCGTTGATGGTGGGCCCCGCCCCGCCCGCCACACCCGTGGTGGCGCTGCGCGAGGTCACCAAGGTCTACCGCATGGGGCGGGTGCCCGTGCCCGCCTTGCAGGGCGTGAGCCTGGAGATCACTGCGGGGGAGTTCGTGGCGGTGATGGGCCCCTCAGGCTCGGGAAAGTCCACGCTGCTGAACCTGATCGGCTGCCTTGACCGGCCCACCTCCGGCACCTACCTCCTGGACGGCGCCGACGTCAGCCGGCTGCCCGACGACGCGCTGGCGGAGGTCCGCAACCGCCGCATCGGCTTCGTCTTCCAGACCTTCAACCTGCTGCCGCGCTACAGCGCGCTGCGCAATGTGGAGATGCCCATGGTCTACGCCGGGGTCCGCCGCGCCGAGAGGCGGCGGCGGGCGCTGGCGGCCCTGGCGCAGGTTGGCCTGGTGCCGCGCGCCCACCACACCCCCCAGGAGCTCTCCGGGGGCGAGCAGCAGCGGGTGGCCATCGCCCGGGCGCTGGTGAACACGCCGGCGATTCTGCTGGCCGACGAGCCCACCGGCAACCTGGACAGCCGCTCAGGCGAGGAGGTCCTCGCCGTATTTCAGCACCTCAACGCCCGCGGCATGACCATCGCCGTCGTCACCCACGACCCCATCGTCGCCCGCCACGCCCGCCGCATCCTGCACCTGCGCGACGGCCGCCTGGTGGGAGACGAGCCGGTCCTCCACCCGCTGTCGGCCCGCGCCGCCCTGGTCTGATGGACCTGCTGGAGAGCTTCGCCGTAGCTCTGGAAGCCCTGCGGGCGCACAAGCTGCGCTCCTTCCTCACCATGCTGGGCGTGATCATCGGTGTGGCGGCGGTGATCGCCCTGGTCTCCGTCGGTCAGACCGCTCGCTCCAGCGTCGTCGGCGAGTTCACCACCCTGGGTCCCGACCTGCTGTGGGTCCTGCCGGGGAAGGCCAAGGAGGACTCGCCTTTCCCCACCGAGGAAGCCCGCCTCACCCTCACCGCCGCCGACGCCCAGGCTATCCGGCGTGAGGCGGCGTCGGTTACGGATGTGACGCCCATGCTGCAGACCTCCGTGGAGGTGAGCGGCGGCGGCCGCCGCACCACCACCACCGTCATCGGCACCTCGCCCGGGCTGCTGACGGTGCGCGGCCTGGCCCTCCAGGCCGGGCGCTTCCTGCAGGAGGCGGACATGGCCCGTCGCCGCCGAGTGGCCGTCCTGGGCCCCGCGCTGGCGCAGCGCCTCTACCGCGTCCCGCGCCAGGCGGTGGGACGCAGGCTCACCGTCAACGGACGGGCCTTCGAGGTGGTCGGCGTCCTCCAGGCGCAGGGGAGCATCCTGGGGGTGGACCTGGATGACCGCGCCTACCTGCCGCTGCCTGCGGCCCAGCAGCTCTTCAACATCAGCTACGTCTCGTTCTTGTTCGTCAAGGCCAGGAACGTGGAGTCGGTCCCCCGCGCAGCGCGCGAGGTCCAGCGCATCCTGCTGCGGGAGCACGGGGAGGAGGACTTCACCGTCCTCACCCAGAGCCAGCTCCTGGCCTCCCTGTCGGCCATCCTGCGCATCCTCACCATCGCCCTCTCCAGCATCGCTGCCATCTCCCTTGTGGTGGGGGGCATCGGCATAATGAACATCATGCTGGTCTCGGTGACGGAGCGGACACGGGAGATAGGAATCCGCAAGGCCATCGGCGCCCGGCGGCTGGACATCCTCACCCAGTTCCTGGTGGAGGCGGTGGGCATCAGCCTGGTGGGCGGCATCCTGGGCATGGGCGTGGGGATGGCCATCTCCTGGGGAATCTCGCTGCGCCTGCTGCACAGCGCGCCGACCCCGGCCTCGATGCTGCCGGTGGTGATGCTGGCCTTCAGCTTCTCCGCCCTGGTCGGGGTGATATTCGGCGTCTACCCCGCCTGGCGGGCGGCCAGCCTCCACCCTATCGAGGCGCTGCGCTACGAGTGACGCCGCTGCGGCCTCCTCCGGTTAAAATCAAGCTGCACGCTGGTGCCCGGAACGGACGGCGATGCCGCTGCCCCGCCTGCGCCCCGTAGAGATGGTTCCCGTGCGGCACGACGGTCGCGACCTGATCGCCGTGCGCGATCCGGAGGGGTTTGCCGAGGAGACGGTGCTCCTCTCCCCCCAGCTCTACCTGGTGGCCACCCTTCTGGACGGCCGGCGGGAAGTGGTGGACGTCCAGGCGGAGTACGCCCGTCGCACCGGAGGCGAGCTGCTGCTGTCCTGGGACCTGCAGCGGATGCTCCAGGAGCTGGACCGCCTCAGCCTCCTGGAAACGGAGGCTTTCCGGGAGCGGCGCCGCGCGCTGGAGGAGGCCTTCCGCGCCGCGCCCCTGCGGCCGGCCTACCACGCGGGACGCGCCTACCCGGCCGACCCCGAGGCCCTGCGCCGCGAGCTAGATCGGCACCTGCGAGAGGTCAACCGGGAGGAGCTGGCCGGGCTGGTCCCGAGGGGCATCATCGCCCCTCACATCGACCCCTCCCGCGGGGGGTGGTGCTACGCCTGGGCGTACGCTGCGCTGGCGGCGAGTTCGGTCCGCACCGTCGTCCTCCTGGGAGTGGCCCACAGCGGACCGCCGGAGCCGTTCGTCCTCACACGCAAAGCCTTCCAGACGCCCCTGGGCGTCCTCCCTGTGGACGAGGCCGCGATGGCCGAGCTGGAGGCGCGGACCGGGGACCTGACGAAGTGGGAGACCGTCCACCGCAACGAGCACTCCCTGGAGTTCCAGGTGCTCTTCCTGCAACACGTGCTGGCCGACAGAACCGTGCGCATGGTGCCCCTGCTGATCTCCCACCTGGAGCGGTGGGCCGGAGCCGGATCGCCCCGCGAGGTGGAGGAGGTGGAGCGCGTCATCCAGGCCCTGCGCGGCCTGGTCTCTGGACGGGAGGATGTGGCGGTCGTCGCCGGCGTGGACTTCAGCCATGTCGGCCCGCGCTTCGGGGACGAGGAGCCTGTGGACCCGGTGCTGGAGGCCCGCACGTCGGCGCGCGACCGCGAGGCGCTGCAGGCCGTGGTCGGCGGCGACGCCGAAGCGTTCTGGCAGGCGGTGAGCGCCGAGGGCAACCCGCAGCGTATCGACGCGCTCTCAGCGGTGTACGTGGCCCTGCGCATCCTGGAACCAGTGCGGGGGCGTCTGCTCAGGTACGGGCAGGCGCCCGATCCCACGGGGCTTGTCTCGTTCGCCAGCCTGGCCCTCATCTAGCCCGGCTTCCCCCCGACCTCCGGTTGCGGGCAGCAGCGCGACCGCGGGGGGTGCCGCCAGCAGTCTCCAGTCGGGCCGCAGCCGGCGTTCCCGGATGAGCCAGCGCTCCAGGGCCTGCACCACCTGGGGGTCGAACTGGCTGCCGGCATGGCGGTACAGCTCGGCCATGGCTGCTTCCCTGGGCAGCGCCGCCCGGTAGGGCCGCTCGGAGGTCATGGTGTCGTAGGCGTCGCAGACGGCGAGGATGCGGGCCCCCGCCCCGATCTGCTCCCCCCGCAGCCCGTAGGGGTACCCGCTCCCGTCCAGCCACTCGTGGTGCTGCAGGAGGATGGGCAGGTGGGGCTTGTACACCGAGAGGTGGCTGAGGATCTGCCCTCCGGCCTCGACGTGGGACTGGATCTCCTGCCGCTCCTGTAGCGAGAGGCTGCCGCGCTTCAGCAGCACCGCGTCGCGGACGGCGATCTTGCCCACGTCGTGCACCCGGGCGACGGACTGGAGGGCCAGGGCCTGCTCCTCCGGCAGGGCCAGCTCGCGGGCCACGGCGTAGCTCATCTCGGCCACGCGCTGGGAGTGCTTGCCGGTGGTGTGATCGCGCATGTCCAGCAAGTCGGCCAGCGCCGCCAGCATGGCCTCGGCCTCGGTGCGCAGGCGCGTGTAGCCCTGGTAGCCGGACTTGGCGATGAGGATCGGAGGCACCAGAATCACTGACACCGCCGGGTGAAGCTGCCAGAGGAGGGACATGGCGGTGCCGATGGAGATCAGCGCCAGGTTCACGGCGGCCGAGTCCCGCAGCCCCCAGACAAACATCTGGGCCAGGGGCACCCCCTGGACTCCCGCCAGCACCAGCATGAGCAGGGCCAAGTTGACCAGGTACCACATACCCCCGGCCGCAAACCGCAGGGCGGTATCGGTCAAGACGGACGGCATGGCTCCCCCCAGCACCGCGGGATGGCTCTGGCCCAGCTGGTAGGTGAGCCCCGCGGCGGCGGTGGCCAGGGCATACATCGAGCCGTTGAAGAGCACCTTGTAGTAGGGCTTGCTGGACTGCACATCGGCCACGACCACCGCCGCCACGGCCAGCAGGACCGCGGCAGGCCAGCCGAAGGCGAACAGGGTCAGCAGGATGATGGTGATGCTGAAGCTCTCGTCCTTGCTGGCCCGGCCCAGGGTGAACGGCACCGGCCGCATCTCGCTCAGGATGGCCAGGACCAGGAGGAGCGTGTACCACAACACCCCCGCCTCCAGGGGTGGGGGCAGGCGGACGAGCAGGGCGCGCAGCGCCCCTCCGGATGCAGCCAGGCCGCCTGCCGTGACCAGGAGGACGAGTGGACGCAGGCGCGGGGTCATCGCCGAGGCAGGCCGGCTCTGCGGCCCGCCGGCTGTGTCAGGCGCTGAACCATCCCGAAGGCGGCGGCGGCGATGGCCAGGTCGCCGGCGCTCACAGCCCAGCGCCCTCCCCACCACGAGGGGATCGTCAGGACGTCCCCGAGAAACCACAGAGGGGAGTCCGGCGTCATCAGCACCGCGTTGTTGTAGTACCCGCGCGCTGCCGCCAGGGCTGCGGCTCCGCCCCCTCCCGGCGGCACCGGCATGAACCCGCCGTTGGCCAGGATCACCGCGGCGTTGGCCGCCACCCCCAGGGCCATCAACCAGAGCCACGGGGTGCGGCGGTTCGCCCAGATGAAGGCTACGGCCAGAAGGTAGGAGCAGCCGTGCATGACGGCGGAGAAGGTCCGCCCCGCCTCCGAAGCGGCCTCGTCGGGGAGGAACCCGACGACCTGCAGGACGACGGCCGCAATCGGCAGCAGCGGCAGTCGCCAGCGGTGGTGGGCCAGGGCCAGCAGGCTGCCGCCGCGGGCCAGGGCGACGGCCATGCCCAGGACGAGGACGCCCAGCAGGAACATCCCGCCGCCCGCGCGTCGCCTTCAGCGACCCGGACGCTCTCGTTTACGCCCGCCGCCCGCCGCGGACCGAAACGGCGGGCAGCGGGCGGGTGGCGCCGCCGGGCCTCAGTGCCACTTGCCCTGGGCGCCGACCACCACGAGCAGAGCGCTCAGGGCCGCGAGGGCCAGCAGGACGTTGAGGATCTTCCCCTTCCAGCGCATTCCAGCACCTCCTCTCGAGCTGGCGTGGAACCGCCGCCGCCCATCCGCGGCGACGCCTTCAGCGCGGCCGCAAAAAACCAACGGCCGCCGCATGATCTGCCGGCCTCTTCGGCAGTCCGGCGGCCGTGGCCAGGAATGGCTGTAGGCCCGTGACTTTGCGACCCCGGGTTTCCCCGGGTGTGCCCTTATCGGAGGACCCTTGGGATCGGCACCGCCCGCCCTGGGGGACGGCGCACCCGGGTGGTGTTTGCCCAGATCCGGACCGTTTCAGACCTCAGCGGGCACGCGGAGGACACCCCTGCGGGCACGGAGCCGGACAGCGCGCTTAGGAGCGATAGCCGCCCTGGAGAGAAAGGGGCTGTCTCGTAGGAAGAAGCGCCACAGTCGGTCTGCGGCCCGCCGCACGCCCACCCGCGGGCCGCGGCCGATCGGGCGGCGGCCGAGACGGCCCCGGGCGATGAACAGCGGCGGGCGCGTCAGGTCCCGGCCGTTGTCGGCGCCGCTGACGCCCATGGCCCGGGTCAGACGGCCGGGCCCCGCCGCCAGACGACGCAGGGCCGCGGGGTCCCGCAGGTCGATCCCGCGGCGGCGGGCCATCAGGGCGAGCCCCTCCAGCGGCTCTACGGCGCGCAGCAGGACTGCGGCCGCCCTCCCCTCCCGCTCGGCCACCACGTTCAGGCAGAAATGGTTCCCGTAGCTGAAGTAGACGTAGGCCATCCCCGGAGGACCGGCCATGATCCGGCTGCGCGGCGTCGGCCGGTAGGCGTGGCTGGCGGGGTCGTCCCGGCCGCGATACGCCTCCACCTCGACGATCCGCCCCACCATCCGTCCCTCCGGGGTCTGGTGCACCAGGAGGCGGCCCAGCAGGTCCCGAGCCACCGTCAGCACCGGCCGGGCGAAGAAGCGCCGCGGCAGGGGGCGCAGCGCACTCACCGCTCGCGCAGGTAGGCCAGCAGCTCGTCCAGAGGGAGGGTGTTGAGGACGTGCCGCGGCTCCACCCAGCCGCGGCGAGCCGTCCCAACGCCGAACTCCATGTACCGCAGCTGGTAGCGCGTGTGCGCGTCGGTGTTGATGGCCAGCATGACGCCGCGCTCCTGGGCCATGCGGGCGTGGGTGTCCCGCAGATCCAGCCGCTCCGGCGCGGCGTTGATCTCCAGGGCCGTCCGGGTGCGCCGCGCCGCCTCCACCAGGCGCTCCACGTCCACGCTGTATGACTCCCGCTGCCCCAGCAGGCGCCCCGTGGGGTGGGCCACCAGGTCCACGTGGGGGTTCTCCATGGCCTTGATGATGCGCGAGGTCATCTCCGCCTCGCTCATGCGGAAGCGGGTGTGCACCGCCGCCAGCACGATGTCCAGCTCGCGCAGCACCTCGTCGGGGTAGTCCAGCGACCCGTCGGGGTGGACCTCGCACTCGGTGCCCATGAGTATGGCGATGCCCACCCGGTCGGCGATCTTCCGCACCGCCCTGGCGTGCTCCCGCAGCTCCTCGATGGTCACGCCGCCGGCGAACTTCAGCGAGCGGGAGTGGTCGGTGATGGCGATGTACTCGTAGCCGCGCTCCCGCGCCGCGCGGGCCATGGCCTCGGCGCTGTCGGAGCCGTCGGACCAGCGGGTGTGCATCTGCAGGTCGCCGCGAATGTCCGCCAGCTCTACCAGGCGGGGGAGGCGGCCCTTCTCCGCCAGCTCCACCTCGCCCTGGTCCTCCCGGATCTCCGGAGGAATCCAGGGGAGGTCCAGGGCGGCGTAGACCTCCTCCTCGGTGCGCCCGGCCACCCGCCGCTCGTCCCGCACGCGGAAGACGCCGTACTCGTTGAGCTTGTAGCCCCGGCGCACCCCGCGCTCCCGCAGCTTCACGTTGTGCTCCTTGCTACCGGTGAAGTACTGCAGGGCCGCGCCGAACGACTGCGGCTTGACCACGCGCACGTCCGCCTGCACCCCCACCTGCAGGAGGACGCTGGAGCGGGTCGGGCCCTTGGCCAGGACCCGCTGCACCGACGGCAGGGTGGTGAAGACCTCCATCACCCGTGCCGGCTGGCTGCTGGTCACCAGCAGGTCGATGTCGCCGATGGTCTCCTTCATCCGACGGATGCTGCCGGCCAGGCTGAGCGCGTGCACCTCCTTCAGGGACCGCAGCGCCTCCTCGACCTCTTTGGCGTGAGGCAGCACCTGCCCCAGGGGCAGCCGCTCCTTGGTGCGGCGGATGAGCTCGATCCCCTTGAGGATGTTCTCCTCGGTCTTGGCGCCCATGCGCGGCAGCGTGCGCACCAGGCCCTGGCGGGCCGCCTGCTCCAGCTCCTCCACGGTCTTCACGCCCAGGCGCTCGTACAGCAGGACGGCGGTCTTGGGCCCCACCTCGGGGACGCTCATCAGCGTGGTGATGCCCTCGGGGAGGGAGGCGCGCAGCTCGTCGTAGTAGCGGATGCGGCCGGTCTTCAGGAACTCCTCGATCTTCTCGGCGGTGGACTTGCCGATCCCAGGGATCTCCTGCAGCGCGCCCCTGGCGGCCACCTCCGCCACATCCTCGGTCAGGGACTCCATGGCCCGGGCCGCCCGGCGGTAGGCGGAGATGCGGAAGACGGACTCCTCCTTGATCTCCAGCATGTCGGCGATCTCGCTGAAGATCCGGGCCAGCGCCAGGTTGCGCATAGCGGGCTAGATGCGCCGATCGGGGCCGATGGGCGGCAGCGCCGGCACGCGTTGCATCGCCCGCCGCTGCCCCTCCAGGATGGGCCTGCCCAGGCGGGAGGCGTTGATGTCGCGGACGAGCGCCTCCCCCGCCGGCGTCGCCGCCAGGAACCCCAGGATGACCATGGCACCGGCGAGGCCGCGCGCGGCGCCGAAGAGGGCGCCGGCGACCTGCGCCTCCACCTTGGGCCGCTTGCCCCCGAGGAAGGCGTTGGTGATCAGGCTGAAGATCACGTAGAAGCCCACCAGGATCAGGCCAAAGGCGATGGTGCGCGCCCACGCCGGCTCCAGGGGAAGCGACTCCACGCCCGGAGCGTAGTAGGGCAGCAGGAGGATGGTCACCGTCCAGGCGGCGGCGATTACCACGATTCCCGCCAGAGCCGCCCCCCAACCACGGAGCACCCCCTGCCAGACGGTGTAGAGGAGGACGCCGATGACGAGAAAGTCCACCCAGTTCACGATTTTGTTTTCTTCGCGTCGGCATCGGGTACCACCTGCCCCTCCCTAGGCGCGCGGTGTGGCCCCCAGCTGCCCCCTCAGCGCGGCGTGGATGCGGCTCAGCGCTTCGTCGGCCTCCGCCGCGGTCAGGGTGCGGTCGGCGGCGCGAAATCGCAAGGTGTAGGCCAGGCTGCGCTGCCCGGGGGGCGCCTGCGGCCCCGTGTAGACGTCGAATAGCTCCGCGCTCTCCAGCAGGGTTCCGCCGGCCGTACGGATCACCCGCAGCACCTCGGCCTGGGGTACCTCCGCCGGGACGAAGACGGCCAGGTCCCGATCCACCGAGGGGTGGCGCGGAAGTGGGTCGAAGCGCGGGCGGGGAGCGGCACGGCGCACCAACTCCTCCAGGTCGACCTCCGCCGCGTAGATGCGGCCGCCGAGCCCGAAGCGCTCGGCCACCGCAGGGTGCAGCTCCCCGAAGAGCCCCGCCTCCACTCCCTCTGCCAGCAGCCGCGCGCCGCGTCCTGGGTGCAGCCAGGGCGCGGCCGCAGGCTCCGCCCGCAGGGAAAGGCGCAATGCAGCGCACAGCTCCTCCAGCAGCCCCTTGAGATGAAAGAAGGTGGCCTCCACGGCCGCGGGCGGGAGGTTCCAACCCCGGGCCAGACGGCCGCGCATGACCACAGCCAGGGCGCGCCGCTCCTCCACCCGCCCGTCTTCGGCACCTCCCCTCCGGCGGAAGACGCGGCCGATTTCAAAGAGGTGGACGTCCTCCACCCGGCGGCTGAGGTTCACCCGAAGCGCCTCCAGCAGGCCGGGAAGGAGCATCGCCCGCAGGTGGGTGTGGTCCGCCAGCAGCGGGTTCTGCAGCGGCACCAGGCCTCTCCCAGGATCGCCCGCGCCAAACCCCAGGCGCTCGTACACCGCCGGGCTTACCAGGGAGAGGGTCATGGCCTCGACAAAGCCGGCGCGGACAAGCAGGTCCCGGACGAGGGCTTCGGCCTGCAGCGGCGGCGCCACGCTGCCCGCCTGCACCACCTCCACCGGCATCGCCTCCGGAATGCGGTCGTAGCCGTAGTGCCGCGCCACCTCCTCAATCAGGTCCTCCTCCCGCTCCAGATCCACCCGCCCCACCGGAACCGTCACCACCAGGTGCTGCGTCCGCCGCACCACCCGGCAGCCCAGACGGCGCAGGATGGCCAGCACCTCCGCCTGCGGGACCTCCACACCCAGCACCCGGGCGATACGCGGAAGGCGCAGCGTGATGGTGGTGGGCACAGCGGGATGCGGGTATACGTCCACCGCTCCGGCCAGCACGCGGCCGCCGGCGAGCTCGGCGATCAGGCCCGCGGCACGGCGCGCCGCCTGAAGCACTACCCGCGCGTCCAGACCCCGCTCGAAGCGGGCGCTGGACTCGGTGCGCAGGCCCAGCCGCCGGGCGGTGCGGCGCACCTGCGCGGGGTGAAAGACCGCCGCCTCCAGCAGCACCCGCGTGGTGGCGGCACCGATCTCGGTGTCGGCACCGCCCATCACCCCGGCGATGGCCACGGGACGGACAGCGTCGGCGATGACCAGCATCTGGGGGTCGAGGGGGCGGTCCACCCCGTCCAGGGTGACCAGGCGCTCCCCCGGCCGCGCCCGCCGCACGACGATCCGCGGCCCCGCCAGGCGGTCGAGGTCGAAGGCATGCAGCGGCTGCCCCTGCTCCAGCATCACGTAATTGGTCACGTCCACCACGCTGTTTATGCTGCGGATGCCCGCGGCCTCCAGCCGGCGCACCATCCACGGCGGGGAGGCGCCCACGCGCACGCCGGTGATCACGTGCGCCGTGTAGCGGGGACACCCCTGGACGTCCTCGACGGTGACATCCACCACCGACGTCGCGGGAGCGGCGGTGCGCCGCAGGGTGGACCGCGGGAGGGTGATCTCGCGCCCCCAGGCGGCGGCGATCTCGCGAGCCACCCCCAGCACGCTGAGCAGATCGGGCCGGTTGCTGGCCACCTCCAGGTCCAAGACGGCCTCCTCCCCCACCCACTGCACCGGCTCGTGACCGAAGCCCAGCATGGCCAGGCGGTCGCTCAGGGTTTCGGGCTCCTCGGGCAGCGGGACGAACTCGCGCAGCCAGGATAGCGGAACGCGCATGGGCCTCCCCTCAGAACTGACGCAGCAGGCGCAGGTCGTTCTCCCAGAACATGCGGATGTCCGGAATCCCGTAGCGGGCCATGACCACGCGGTCGCCGAACCCGCCGAAGGCGAAGGCGGTGTAGCGCTCCGGGTCGATCCCGGCCATCTCCAGCACCCGAGGGTGGAACATCCCGCAGCCTCCCAGCTCCAGCCACCCCCCGTTGAACCACACCGCCACCTCCGCGCTGGGCTCAGTGAAGGGGAAGTAGGAGGGCTGGAAGCGCACGCGCGCCTCGGGACCGAACATCTCCCGGGCGAAGGTGATGAGGACCCCCTTGAGGTCGGCGAAGGTGATCCCCTCCCCCACCATGAAGCCGTCCACCTGGTGGAAGACGGGCATGTGGGTGGCGTCCACCACGTCGCGCCGGTAGCAGCGGCCGGCGGTGAGGATGCGCATGGGCGGGCGGCGCTCCCGCATGATGCGCACGTCCACCACCGTGGTGTGGGTGCGCAGCAGCAGATCCCCGCCGATGTAGAAGGTGTCCATGCTGTCGCGCGCTGGGTGGTCGGGGGGGATGTTCAGCCGCTCGAAATTGTACTCGTCAGTTTCCACCTCGCTGCCGTCGACGAGCTCGAACCCCATGCGCACAAAGATCTGCTGCACCTCCTCCAGGGTGCGCGAGAGGATATGCCGCCGACCCAGGTGGCGGCGCCATCCCGGTAGCGTCACGTCCAGCCGCTCCTCGGCCAGCCGCGCCTCCTGGGCCCGGGCGGCCAGGTCGGCGGAGCGGCGGCGGAACTCCTCCTCGATGCGCGTCCGCAGCTCGTTCAGTGCGCGCCCCACGGCCGGCCGTTCCTCCTGGGGCAGCTGCGGCAGCCGGTCAAAGAGAGCTGCCAGCCTTCCCCGCCGCCCCAGGTAGGTGCGGCGCACCTCCTCCAGAGCCTCCACGGTGGCTGCGGCGGCGATCTCTCGTTCCGCCTCCGCCACCACCCACTCGATCTGGTCGCGCATGGCATCCCTCCAAAAGCTGCGCGCTTCCGTCTGCGGGACGGAAGCGCTGGCTCCTTCAGCGACGGTCCGCCGGCAGGCCCGCGGCTCTCACGCCCGAGCAGGCCGGCGAAGGTTGCCGCCAGTATACACCGGCCGACCGGCCTCGTACAACACGAGCGCCGCCGCCACCGCCGCATTCAGCGACTCGGCCCGTCCCAGGATGGGGATGCGCACCACGGCGGCGGCGTCCTGGCGCACCGCCGCGCTCACCCCCTCCGCCTCGTGCCCGACCGCGATGGCCAGGGGCCGGCGGTAGTCCGCCTCCCGGAAGTCCACCGGGCCGGCGGGGTCAGTGGCCAGGAGACGGACTCCCCGGCGGAGGAGGGCCCGCAGCCGCTCCAGGGACCACTCCACCACCGGCAGGTGGAACAGCGAGCCCATGCTGGCGCGCACCGCCTTGGGGTTGTAGGGATCGGCGGTGCCGGGCAGCAGCACCACGGCCGAGGCACCGGCGGCATCCGCCGTGCGGATCATCGTCCCCAGGTTCCCCGGGTCCTGCACCCGGTCCACCACCAGCAGAAGCAGTTCCGGACGCTGAAGCAGCGGCTCCAGGGGCAGCGCTCGACGGCGCACCACCGCCACCACCCCCTGGGGAGTCTCCACCTCGCTGACCGCCGCCAGCACGTGGGGAGCCACCTCGACCACGGGGATGCCCCTGCTGCGTGCCGCGTGGAGCAGCGCCGTAAGCCGCGGGTTCTCCGGATCCGGGGTGGCGAGGAGGCGCTCCAGCGGCGCCTCCCACTGCAGCGCCTCTTCCACCAGCCGCACCCCGTCCGCCAGGAAGCGACCCGTCCTCTCCCGCTGCTTGCGCTGGTGCAGGCGGCGCAGGTACCTGACCAGGGGGTTCTTCGTAGAGGTGATCAGATGACGCTCTCCAGACGGTGCAGCTGCCGGTTCTCCCCCACCACCACCAGGACGTCGCCGCTCCGCAGGCGCACGTCGCCGGAGGGTGAGATGAGCAGCTGGCTGTCCCGCAGGATGAGCAGGACGTTCACCCCGAACTTGGCGCGCAGCTCCAGCTCCCCCAGGGTGCGGCCGTCCAGCCGCTCGGGCACCCGTACCTCGTCGATGGTGTACTGCGGCGAGAGCTCCAGGTACTCCAGGACGTTGGGCGAGGCCAGGCTGTGGGCCACGCGCACCCCCATGTCCCGCTCGGGGAAGACCACGGCATCCGCGCCGACCTTCTCCAGCACCTTCCCCTGCCGCTCGTCCACGGCCTTGGCCACCACCTTCTTCACCCCCAGGTCCTTGAGGATCATGGTGGTGAGGATGGACTCCTGGATGTCCACCCCTATGGCCACCACCACGGCGTCGAAGTTGGTGATGCCCACGGCGCGCAGGGCGTCGGGGTCGGTGGTGTCGATCTGCACCGCGTGGGTGACGTGGTCGGCGACCGCCCGCAGGGCCTCCTCGTCCTTGTCCATGGCCAGCACGTTGTGCCCCAGGTCGTATAATGTGCGGGCCACGCTGCTGCCGAACCGTCCCAGTCCTATGACCGCAAACTCGCCCATCTCTCGCCGAGGCCGGTCCTCGGCTCACCTCCTTCGCACAGAGGGCGCTTTCCCCGCCGTGCGGCCGGGATCACCCCACATAGATCGGCTCCTCCGGGTAGCGGAAGCGGGGCACCGTCTGCCGCCGCGTCAGCCCGAAGGCCAGGGTCAGCAGCCCCACCCGCCCCGTGTAGGCCGTGAGGATGATAATCAGCTTGCCGGGAATGCTCAACGAGGGCGTGATCCCCGTGGACAGCCCCACCGTTCCGAAGGCGGAGACCACCTCGAAGGCCGCCGGCAGCAGCTCCAGCCCCTCGGCCAGCGCCAGGAGGATGGACATGACCACGACGAAGGCCACGCCCAGCAGGACCATGGTGACCGCTTTGTAGATGATCACCGGCGGGAACCGGCGCTGGAACAGCGTCGGCTCGGGATGGCCGCGGAGCTGGGCGGCGATCACCGCCAGGGGTGCCACGAAGGTGGTGGTCTTGACGCCGCCGCCGGTCCCGCCCGGGGAGGCGCCGATGAACATCAGTATGAGCAGGAGCATCAGGGTGGCCTGACCCATCTCGCCGATGCTCACCGTGCTGAACCCGGCGGTGCGGGGTGTGACGCTCTGGAAGAGGGCGGCCAGGGCCTTGGCCGGCCAGCTCATGGGCCCCAGCGTCCCCGGGTTGGCGAACTCCAGGAGGAGGGTCCCCGCGCTACCGGCGGCGATCAGCCCCAGGGTGGTGGACAGCACCACCCGCGTGTGCAGGGTGAGGTGCCGCCGCCCCTCCCGGAGGTTGGTCAGGACACCGAAGCCCAGCCCGCCCAGGATGACCAGGGCCATCACCGTCAGGTTCACCGGGAGGTCGGTGGCGTAGCGGGTTAAGCTGGCGAAGTTGCCCATGACGTCGAAGCCGGCGTTGTTGAAGGCGGAGACGGCGTGAAAGACCCCCCAGTATACCCCGCGGAAAAGCCCCACCTCGGGCACCCAGCGCAGCGCCAGCAGCAGCGCCCCCGCCCCCTCAATGGCCAAGGTCACGCGGATGACCGTCCGTGTGAAGCGGACGATGCCGCCCATGCTGTAAAGGTTGTAGCTCTGCGCCAGGGCCATCCGCTCGCGCAGCCCGATGCGCCGCCCCACCAGCAGCGCCAGGAGCATGGCGGTGGTCATGTAGCCAAAGCCGCCGACCTGGATGAGCAAGAGGATGACCAGCTGGCCGAAGAGGGACCAGTGGGTCCCCGTGTCCACCACCACCAGGCCGGTGACGCAGGTGGCCGAGGTGGCGGTGAATAGCGCGTCCAGGAACGGGGTGGGACGGCCGTCCGCCGCGGCCGCCGGCAGGGAGAGGAGGACGGCGCCGACGGCGATGACCGAGGCGAATCCCAGGAGGATGGTCTGGGCTGGGGAGAGCGCGGCCCGAACGGGAGAAACGCGCCGCAGAGATACGGAGGCGCGCGCCATCGGCTCGGGGCGCTAGCGGCCCAGGCCGCCCTTCGCCTGCTCCACCAGGGCGTCGAAGGCAGCCGGGTCCTCGACGGCCAGATCGGCCAGGGTCCTCCGGTTGACCCTGATCCCCGCCTTGCGCAGCCCGGCGATCAGCCGGCTGTAGGGGAGGCCGCTGCCGCGGGCCGCGGCGTTGATGCGGGCGATCCACAGCCGGCGGAACTGCCGCTTGCGAAGGCGGCGGTCCCGGTAGGCGCTGGCCAGCGCCCGGACCACGTACTGGTTGGCCAGCTTGTACCACCGGGACTTGGCCCCGTAGAAGCCTTTGGCCAGCCGGAGGATCTTCTTGTGCCGGCGGCGCGAAACCACGCCCCGCTTGACCCTAGACATCTCCCCTCACTCCTGCCCTGCCCGGCCATCTGCCCGCGTCCCCGCGGATCAGGGGAGGAGCCCGGCGATCTTGGGCACGTCCGCCGGATGCACCTCCACGCGGCGCCTCAGGGAGCGCCGCCGCTTGGGCCGCTTCTTCACCATCAGGTGACCGCCATGCTGCCGGCCCCGGAGGAGCTTCCCGCTGCCGGTGCGGCCTATGCGCTTGGCCGTGCCCTGATGCGTCTTTGCCCGCCTGCTCACCGTGCACCGTCCGTCCGCTGCTCCGCGGGCGCCTCGCGCCGCCGCGGCGCCAGCACCATGATCATGTTGCGTCCCTCCAGGCGCGGCGGGCTCTCCACCACCCCCACGTCGGCCACCGCCTGAGCCAGCCGCCCCAGCAGCGCCTCCCCCACCTTGGGGTAGGCCATCTGCCGCCCGCGGAACCACAAGGCCACGCGAACCTTGTGCCCTTCCCGGAGGAAGCCGTGCACCGCCCCCGCCTTAACCCGGAAGTCGTGCTCCCCGATGTTAGGACTGAGGCGCATCCCCTTCAGGTCTCCGCCGCGCTGCTTGCGGTGCGCCTGCCTATCCCGCTTGGCCTGCTCGTACTTGTACCGCCCGTAGTCCATGATTTTCACCACGGGCGGATCCGCCGTGGGCGCCACCTCCACCAGGTCCAGCTGCGCCTCCTGCGCCCGCTGCAACGCCACCGCAAACGGCAGGATGCCCAGCTGCTCGCCGCCGGGCCCGATCACCCGCACCTCCCGGGCGCGGATGCGGTCGTTGATCCGTGGCTCTCTACTGATGGCGTCGCCCCCTCAGTCCCCTCCGCAAAAAGGCGAAGGGATGGTCTGGCCATCCCTCCCGGCTCGTGCGATCACGACCCCGGCGGCACCGCCCCGGGGTGAGAAGCGGACGGCTTCTACTTCGTCCCATATGAAGACCGCAGGCGAGTATAACATCGGGGGGCGGAGCGGTCAATCAACATCGCCGACCGTGCCCGCCGTCTCCTCGGCGACCCGGGCGAAGGCCGCCACCGCCCTCTCCACCTCCTCCAAGCCGATGTGCCGGTGCGTGACCAGCCGCAGCCGACCCGGCGCCACCGCCAGGACCAGGACGCCGTGCGCGGCCAGCCGCCGGGCCACCGCCGCCGCCTGCGGCACCTCCACCATCACCATGTTGGTCTGCACGCTGGAGGGGTCCACATGCAGCCCGGGAATCTCCGCCAGCTGCTGGGCCAGCAGGCGGGCGTGGCGGTGGTCGTCCGCCAGCCGGTCGACCATGGTCTCCAGGGCCACGATGCCGGCGGCGGCCAGCACCCCGGCCTGCCGCATCCCCCCGCCCAGGATCTTCCGGGCGCGGCGTGCCCGGGCCACGAACTCGGCACTGCCGCACAGCAGCGAGCCCACGGGGGCGGAGAGCCCCTTGCTGATGCAGAACATCACCGAGTCGGCGTCCCGCACCAGCAGCCGGACATCGGTGCCCAGGGCCACGGCGGCGTTGAAGATCCGCGCTCCGTCCAGGTGCACGCGCAGCCCGTGGGCGTGGGCGGTGGCGCAGAGGGCGACCATCTGCTGCGGGGACATCACCGTGCCCCCCGCGGCGTTGTGGGTGTTCTCCAGGCAGAGGAGGCGCGTGGGCGCAAAGTGCAGGTTTGGCGGCCGCAGCACCGCTTCGATCTGCGCGGGCGCAAGCACCCCCCGCTGGCCGGGCAGCGGCCGCGGGATCACTCCCGCCAGCGCCGACATCCCCCCTGCTTCGTTCAGGTAGCAGTGGGCCTGATGCTCCACGATGACCTCGTCGCCCCGCTGCGTGTGGCTCATGATCGCCGCCAGGTTGGCCATGGTGCCGCTGGGGACGAAGACCGCAGCCTCCTTCCCCATGCGCGCCGCGGCCATCTCCTCCAGGCGGTTCACGGTGGGGTCTTCACCGAAGACGTCGTCCCCCACTGCCGCCGTGCGCATGGCCTCGCGCATGGCCTCCGTGGGCTGGGTGACGGTATCGCTGCGCAGGTCGACGGGCGGCCTCATCCCTCCTCCCCTCCGCCCCCACGGGAAGCCTGGAAGAGGGAGATGCCGCGCCCGGCGATGGACGAGGAGATGTACGCCAGGAGGAAGAGGAGCAGCCACTTGGCGATGGCCAGCAGGAAGGTGTCGGTGATCCGGGCGTTCTGCGCCCCGGCGGCGGTCTGGCTGAGCAATCCCGCCTGCACCAGCTCCACGAAGCCACGGTAGAAGGTGAAGACCAGCAGAGCGATGCCCAGCGCAAAGACCAGCAGCCCCAGCCACTTTCCGGCGGGATCGGGCGGGTTGCGGCGTAGAACCATCGGTGAACCTCCTCTCCGTTCCTGCGCGGCGGACCTCCCTGCGGCGGTGGAGCCTAGACCCGTGCCTGCTGCAGCGCGCTGGCGCAGAGGCAGGTCCGCTGCGGAGGGATCGCCGGGATCACCTGCAGGATCAGCTCCCGCAGGCGGACCAGGTTCTCCCGGAAGATGCGCACCACCTCCGCCGCCGTCACGGGCTCAACCGAGGGATCCCCCTCCACACCCACGTCGTAGTCGGTGATCAGCGAGATGTTCACGTAGCAGATCTCCCGCTCCCGGGCCAGGACGCACTCCGGGTACTGGGTCATGTTCACCACCTCCCACCCCTGGGCCCGGAACCAGCGGCTCTCCGCGCGGGTGGAAAAGCGCGGGCCCTGGATCACCACCACCGTTCCCCGGTCGTGTAGCGGCAGGTCCATACGCCGCCCCACCTGCAGCACCACCTGGCGCAGGGTGGGACAGTAGGGGTCGGCCATGGAGAGGTGCGTGGTCTGCGGCCCGTCGTAGAAGGTGTCGGCGCGGCCTCGGGTGCGGTCGACATACTGGTCGCAGATGACGAAGTCCCCCGGGCGGATGTGCGGCTGGAGGCTGCCGGCGGCGCACGGCCCCAGGATGCGGCGCACGCCCAGCTGCTCCATGGCCGCGATGTTGGCCCGGTAGTTGATGCGGTGCGGTGGGAGCTCGTGGTGCCGGCCGTGGCGCGGCAGAAAGGCCACGCGCCGCCCGCCCACCTCCCCCAGGGTGACGGGGGCGCTGGGAGGTCCGTAGGGTGTCTCCACCGTCACCTCCTCCGCATCCGTCAGCAGTTCGTAGAACCCCGAGCCGCCGAAGATGCCGATCTCGGCCTCAGGCATGCTCTCCTCCGCAGATCAACTCCGGCGGTCGTCTTCTTCGGCGGCAGCGGCCGCACCGCCTGCCGCCTGCGCGGCGATGGCGGGCAGAGCCTTTCCCGCGGCCTCCCGAAGCACCACCGCCGCCTCCCCGTCGAACGGGGTGGGCTCGCGGTTGACGATGATGAGCTGGCCGCCCTGCTCCAGGACGATCCGCGGCAGGAAGGCCGCCGGGGTCACCTGCAGCGAGGACCCCACAACCAACAGCACGTCGGCCTCCCGGCAGAGCCGCTCCGCCTGGGCGAAGACCTCCAGCGGCAGCAGCTCCTCGAAGAGCACCACGTCGGGCTTCAGTGGCGACGTGCACCTGGGGCACCGGGGCAGGGTTCCCGCGTCCAGCGCCTCCTCCACCACGGCGATGTGGGTGCGCCAGCCGCATCCGGGGCAGGCGGCGTAGCGCAGGCTGCCGTGGATCTCCAAAACGTGCCGGGAGCCGGCGGCCTGGTGCAGGCCGTCCACGTTCTGCGTGATCACCGCCCGCAGCAGCCCCGCCTGCTCCAGGTGGGCCAGGGCTTGGTGAGCCGGGTTGGGCCGTGCCTGCCGCAGCAGTGAGAGCCGCCGCCGGTAGAAGGCGTAGAACTCCTCCGGGCGGCGGCGGAACGCCGTCAGGCTGGCCACCCGCATGGGGTCCACATCCGCCCACAGCCCGCCCGGCGATCGAAAGTCCGGCAGCCCCGACTCCGTACTCACTCCCGCTCCGGTAAGGGCCACCGCCGCGCGTGCCCGGCGCAGCATGGCGGCGGCCCGGGCCACGCTCACGTCAGGTGTTCCAGGTCCCCGTCCGGGGTGAACCTCCAGGGGCGGGGAGGGCCGACCGTCACCCCGGGGCGGCCGGCCAGCGCCGGCCTGAGGCTCTCCGACACCCACAGCCGCTCCAGGTGCAGGGTGTTGGGGATGAGCACCAGGCGCGCTTCCTCCGGTCGCGGCAGGTCCAGCGATCCCAGAGCCGCCTGTATGGCCGCCCTGTCGCTAGGGGCCACCAGCGGCAGGAAGACCCGCTCCAGGAAGGTGCTGGTGAGGGCGTTGAGGTAGGTGGCGGCAAAGTCGATGGCCTCCGCCAGCCGCGCAGTGACCACATCCGCCAGGCCCACCCCCTGCGCGTTCCCGGCGGAGGCGGGAGAGAGGCGCAGGGCGACGATGCGTTGGAAGCGCGGTGCCGGCGGATCTGGTATGGTGGGGTGGCGCCACCGCCCGATGATGTTGGGGTCCATCCCCGTGCCGCTGTAGTTCTTCCCCATCTCCTCGACCACCAGCACGTCCGCCTCCTCCACCGGCAGACGGGGCATCCACTCCTGAGCCTGCCGGTAGAGCAGCGGCTCGCGCCGCGGGATCTCGTCGGGCGGCAACACCTCCACCGCGGCGGTCTCATCGTAGGCGTTCTCCAGGATGGCCACCCCGGCAACCACCCGCCCCGACGCCAGCAGCGCCCCGGCCACCTCCTCGATGCAGCGGGCGATACCGGCGGCACCCTGGCGGTGCGCCTGGGCGGCCCCCGGTGCCTTCCCCAGGCCTACAGCCAGCATCTTCAGCAGCCCGCTGCCGAAGCGGTCGATGAAGGCGGTGTGGGGCTTTATCCGGTTGAGCACGACGATCCCGTGGCACTCTGCGGCGCGTCGGTCGAGGTAGACGGCGTAGCCTCCCGGGGTCTGCCCCAGCTCCACCACCTCCATGGAGCTTACCACGGGAGCGCCCAGCGCCTGGGCCGTGATCCCCAGGTGGGTCAGCACCCCGAGCTGCCCGTCGGCCGTGCCGCCACCGTGGCTGCCCATCGCCGCCACGACCACCGGCTCGGCCTCCGCGGCCAGGATGGCCTGCACCGCGCCCTGCAGGGCCGGGACGATGTCGCGGATACCCCGGCTGCCGGCGGTGACAGCGATGCGCCGGCCGCGGAGCTTGGACATCAGCGGACGCAGCCCCTCGCGCACCGCCCCGGCCACGTCGGCCAGGCGCGGCCGGGGAAAGGCCTGCTCGACCTCCACCAGGGGAGGAAGGGCGATCTCAGCCCCCGGGAGGGTCTGGGGCAGACGGAGCTCAGAACGCACGCTCGAAGAGGTGGACGATGTCCTCGGTGCGCGTCAGCCGCGGGTTCACCAGGACGTTGCCGCTCTTCATGGCGTCCTCCGCCAGGGCCGGAATGGCGTCACGGGTCACCCCCAGTTCGCGCAGCCGTTGGGGAATGCCCACGTCGGCGGCCAGGCGGCGCACGGCCTGCACCGCCACCTCCGCCGCGTGCCGCGGCGGCAGTCCGGCTGTGGGCTCGCCCAGCGCCTCGGCGATCCGCGGGTAGGTCTCCATGCCGGCGATGAGGTTCCACTCCATGACGTAGGGCAACAGCACGGCGTTGGCCACGCCGTGGGGCACGTCGAACCGCGCCCCCAGCGGATGGGACATGGCGTGCACGTTCCCCAGCCGCGTGCGGGTGAACGCCAGGGCGGCCATGGTGCTGGCCAGAAGCATGTGGTAACGGGCCTCCAGGTGCTGCCCCGTGGCGTAGGCGGTGCGTAGATGGCGGCCGATCAGGCGGATCGCCTCCAGGGCCAGGGTCTTGGCCAGCGGGTTGGTCGCCGTGTTCACGTAGCACTCGATGCCGTGGGTCAGCGCATCCATGCCGGTGGCCGCGGTCAGCGCCTGCGGCAGCGACAGGGTCAGGGCGGGGTCGCACACCGCCGCCGCCGGCACCAGGTGGGGGCTGCCCACGGTGAGCTTGAACGGCCGCGCCCGGTCGGTGATGACGGCGAACTGCGTCACCTCGCTGCCGGTGCCGGCGGTAGTGGGGACGCACACCACCGGGACGGTGGGTCCGGGGACCTTGCCCATTCCCTCGTAGTCGAGGACACCGCCTCCATGGGTCGCCAGCACCGCCGCCATCTTCGCCACGTCCATGGCGCTGCCTCCGCCGCAGGCGACCAGGCAATCGCACCCGCCGCGGCGGTAGGCGGCCACCGCCCGATCGACGGTCTCGATGCTGGGGTTCGGTTCCACCTGGGAAAAGCTTTGCACCGACGTCACCGCCGGGGCGAGTCCGTCCAGCACCTGCTGCAGGATGCCGGCGGCGGCGACCCCCGGATCGCTGACGACCAGGGGGCGTCTCCCCAGCGGGGCGACAACCTGCCCCAGCAGGTTGACCGACCCGACGCCGAAGGTGATACTGGTCGGGGCCTGGAACGTGAAGGTATCGGTCAAGGCGTGCATTCCGCCCTCCGTAGCCGCGACCTGTCAGGATGACTTCGCCGCGGCGGAGGAAGGGCCTGCCGCCGGCCCAGGAGTCCGGCCGTCCCAACCCCGGAGGGACACAGATGGTGCTCGTGGCCTGCCTCTTCGACATCGATGGCACCCTTGCCGACACCGGGGCGGCCATACGAGAGGCGGTCACCCAGGTCCTGCGGGAGGAGGGCATTGCGCCCACGTGGGAGGAGATCAGGTCCGGGTGGACGCTCCCGGCGGCTGACCGGATGGCGCTGTGGGTGAGCGACCGCCGTCGCGCAGAGGATCTGGCAAAGCGCTACGTGGCCCGCTATCTGGCCCTGCAGGAGCACCTGGTCCGTCCCTACGCGGGAATGGGTGAGACGCTGGCCGGCCTGCAGGCGCGAGGTATCGCCCTGGGCGTGGTCACGTCGAAGCGGCGGGTCGCGGCGCTACGGACCCTGCGCATGCTGGGGCTGGAGCGGTACTTCCCGGTGGTTGTCTGCGAGGAGGATACGCCCGCCTGCAAACCCGACCCCGCCCCACTGCTGCTGGCCGCCGGGCGGCTGGGGGTGCCTCCGGCACTGAGCGTGATGCTCGGTGATGGAGAGGTGGACGTCGCTGCCGGCAAAGCTGCGGGGATGCGCACGGCCGGGGCGCTGTGGGGGACGGTGGCGCCGGAACTGCTGCGGGCGGCCGGGCCGGACTGGCTGCTGCAGGCCCCCGACGAGCTGCTTTCGCTCTTCCCGGGGTGAGAGTTAGGGAGACGGGATCGCTTCCGTCGGGTGCCGCGTCCACTCCGCCCGGGTGGGACACCGGCAAAGCGCTGGCGCAGCTGGTCCTGCGCCTGCCGCAGCTTCGCCACCAGCACCTCCACCTCCCACTTCGACCGGCCGCTGGCTGCTTTCAGTAGATCGAGGGACTGAAAAGACCTGGCATGACGACGCAGCGAGCTCGGCCCGGGCCGAGCTGGCGTCAACGTCGCTCCCCGGACGAGTCGCTGTCAACGCCGCTCTCTGGACTTGTCAGACTCCTGTAGCTGCCGCAGGCGGGCGATGTAGAGGCGGGCCGCCCGCTCCATGTCCTCGCTGGCCTCCGGCTCGCCCCGCGGCGGGCGCCACTGGTCGGCCGCCTCGTACTCGCGGTCCTCGTCCCCGGGGGGTGGAGGCGTCTGCCGCAGCCATGCCAGCACCGCGGCCACTGCCCGCCCTCCGACCTCCCGGATGACGGGGAGGCGGCGCAGCGTCACCTCCGCGAGGAAGAGCCCCAGGGCCGCTCCGGTCAGAGGAGGCCAGGCCGGCACTCGCCGCCTCCCGCCTGCAGCCGGCGGTGCCAGGATCTCGGCCGGGGAAGCGATCACGCGCGCCCCCGTCGCCTCCACCAGACGTGAGAGGACGCCCCCCCCGGGGGTGGCGACCTCGGGCGGGGAGGAGACGGCTATGGCGGTCCGTCCGACGCCCACCAGGCGTCCCCGCCGCCGCGCCTCCACCGTCACCAGGTAGCCTCCGGGCTCCTCCACCGTCAGGCGGCCCTCGTACCGCCCCGGGGCGGTCTGTTCCATCGCGGCGGGCGAGTCGTGGCCGACGACCTGCGCCCGCGCCTCCAGGTCGGTGAGCAGGGTCCCGGTGCGGTCCCGGGCGTCCAGCACCACGCGCACCACGTCCCCCTCCACCTGCGCCTGGACCTCAAACTCCCCGGAGGGCGCGGCGGCCGCCCAGCGCACCAGGCGCGACCAGAAGATGGCGGCCTCAGGCCAGGAAAGCCAGAGGGCGGCCCAGCGGGGGCGCGCGTCCGAGGTGAAGGCCACAGCGCGGCCCAGACCGAACTGCCAGGACGCCAGGAGTGGATCCTGCTGCGGGGTCAGGGCGTGCAGCGTAGCCGAGGGCCTGGGTGCGGTGGCCACATAGCCTCCCAGCGGCGGGGGGGCCAGGCCGCGCAGCAGGGGGGAGGCGGGCGATATCACCGGACGGAACTGCTCCTCGACCAGATAGGCGCGCGTGGCCAGCAGTGCCTCGGCGGTGACGATCTGGGGGATGGTGTAGAGGTCGCGGGTGAAGTAGTAGCGGCCCCTTCCCCACGCCGCCAGGTCCCGCATAAACTCCTGGTCGGCGTCGTTGCCGACGGCCACGCTGGAGAGGGTGATCTTGTCCCGCGCCATCCGTGCGACCACTCCCCGGAAATCGCCCGGGTCGGTCTGCCCGTCGGAGAGGACGATCACGTGCTTGACTCTGGCCTCCACCTGCCGCAGCGCCCGCTCCGCCTCCAGCAGCGCCGGGTAGAGGTTCGTCCCGCCGCCCGCGGTGACCCGCGAGACCTGCGCCAGGACCTGCTCCCGCTGCCGCGCCTCCGTCGGCCGCGCCAGCCAGTGCGGGGCCTGGTCGAAGGCGATCACGCCGATCAGGTCGCGCTCGCCCAGCAGGTCGATGACCGACTGCGCAGCCTCCTTTGCCAGCTCCACCTTGGCGATCTCGGGTCCGAAGCTGCCCATGCTCCCCGAGGCGTCGATCACCAGCACCACGGCCATGGAGGGGATGGCCACCCGGTGGCGCACGTCCATGGCGAGGGGGAGGGTCGCTTCCAGGTCGGTGCCGGCGTACCCGCCGGGACCGAAGGCGTGCGGGCCGCCAGCGACCACCAGCCCGCCTCCCATGACGGAGACGTACTCCCGCAGGGCCCGCATCTGCGCCGGGGAGAGTGCTGTCGCCGGGACGTCGTCCAGGACCACCACGGGGGTGCCGGCGTAGGCCGCCGCCTTCGCCGGCAGCGCCTCGGGGAGCGTCTCCCGCACCTCCAGCCCCTGCGCGCGCAGCCACCTCGGCAGCGGACCGCGCTCGCGCGCCGCGTAGAGCACGGGTGCCGTGCCCGCCACCCGGACGACCGCGAAGCCCCGGTTGTTCTCGGCCAGGTCGTCGGGCGCGACCTCCAGGCGCGCCTCGTAGATGAGCGCTCCCGGGCCGGCGGCCTGCTGCGGCACGCGGGCCAGAGTGCGGCCTGCCGGCAGGCGTACCGTTCCCTGCCACACCTCGCGTCCGGCAAGCAGCAGGCGCAGGATGCCGGATGCCGGTTCGGACGACTCCACCCAGACCCGGACCTCGAACCGTTCACCCGGCCGCACCTCCGGCGGAGCCTGGAGCGTGTCGATGCGGGCGTCCGCCGCTCCGGTGGCGCCGAGGGGGACGATCCCGACCTCCACGCCCCCGGCGGCGGCCAGCGCCGCCGCCTCCGCAGCGCCGCCGGCGGTGTCCCGGCCGTCGCTCATCAGCACGATGCGGCGAGCCCCGGATGAAGGCAGCAGCCCCAGCGCGGTGCGGATGGCCGCCCCGATGTCGGTGCGGTGCCCCGGCGGCCTGGCTGCCGGAACCAGGCTTGGGAGGTCGGTCAGCCCCTCGGCGACGGCGGCTTCCGCGCCGAAGGTGACGAGGGCGAACCGGTGCCCCGGCCCCCGCTGCGCCACCGCGGCGCGTGCCAGGTCCAGAGCCCGTTGCCGCTCGGCGACGGGCACGCTGTCGGAGAGGTCGAGGGCGAAGACCACGGCCAGGTCGGCGCCACCGCGGGCGATCTCCAGCCCGGCCAGGGCCAAAATGAGCAGCCCGAGCACCGCCAGCCGCAGCGCGGGCAGGCTGCGCCGCAGCGGCCGGCGCCGGGGCCGGGGAGGCTGACCGCGCAGCCAGAGGATCCCTTCGGCGAGCAGAACGCCCAGGGCAAGCAGCAGCAGGACCCACCACAGCTCCTGCTGACGGACCTCCCCTCCCGCAGCCTGATCCAGCGAAGGCCCCACCCGGCGCAGGTCCGACTCCTCCGGAGGGGCGACGACCGTGATCGGCCGCTCCCGGGATCCGGTGCGCAGCGTATACACTCCGGCACGGTCCAGCCGGGGCAGGACCAGGACTCCTCCGCGGGCCTCCACAGGCAGCACCCGGCCCGAGGGATCCACCAGCGATGCCGCACCGGCGCCAGCCGGCAGCACGGCTGTAGTCCCCGCCTCCACGGCAGGCGGCGAAGCCAGCCATTCCAGGGTATTGGCCATCAGGATGGGAAACGCCGGATGGGCAGGCAGGTCGGAGCGGAGCAGGTCGAAGGGCAGAAGCACGACGCGCAGCTCGGGCCGCTCCAGGACCCAGAGCACGGGCACGCTCCCCTCCGCCAGCACCGTCCCGCCCCGCGGCCGCAGGGTGAGGGCTTCTTCGGCGCGGATGTCTGTGAGGTCCACCATCCGCAGGATCGGGTGCGCGGGTAGGGTACGCAGGACGGAGACACCGGCGGTGGGGGCCTCCACGTCCAGCGGAAGCGTCTCCGGCACGCTGCCCACGATCAGGTAGCGGCCGGGCGGCAGGGTCCGCACGTCCACACGGTCGAGGACCACCACGTCGTAGGCCGCCCAAGCCGCAGGGTCGGGGCGCGAGGCGCGCTCGACCGCGCGCACGGGCAGCACCTCCACAGCGGCCTCGAGGAAGGGGTTCCCGGGCGAGACCAGGAGCACCCGCGGCAGGACCGCCCGGCCCACCACAACTTCCCCCCGGTCGTCAGCGGGGAGGACGTCCCTGCCCTCAATGCGCACGCGGGCCAGCCCTTCCCCCCGCGCCGGCCACACTCGCACCGCCACCTCCCCGGCGGGGACGAGCAGAGACGCCGCCTCCTCGGTACCGTCCGGCCAGGCCACGTGCACGGTGGTGCGCCGGCCCGCGCCGCCGAAGTTCCGCACCGCGGTCAACACCATCGGGCGGCCTGCCCCGCTGGTGCTGACGGCCACCCGCACCAGCGCCAGGTTCTCCGAAGGGCGGCCGAAGGTGCGGTAGGTCACCCGCGGCAGGCGGGGGCCGGGAGCGTCGCTGTAGACCACTACCTGCGGCGCTCGGCCGCGCAGACGCTGGGCGACCGCCGCGCGCACAGCGGCTTCCAGGTCGCAGCGCCCCTCCCCCGGGGCCAGCCGGAGGATGGCTCGGCGCACTGCCGCCGGATCGGCGGTGAAGTCCAGGGCCACGCGAGGCGCAGCGCCCGCCTCCAGCACCATGACCGGCAGGCCCGCGGCGCCGTCCACCAGCCGCAGCGCGGCCTGCTGGGCCGCGGCGAAGCGGCTGAGCGGCTCCTTTAAACCGGCGTCACGCGCCTGCATGCTGCGAGAGGTGTCGAAGACCAGGACCAGCGCGTCGCCGGCCACGCCGGGGAGGGACACCACCGGGCGGGCAAGGGCCAGGGCCAGCAGGGTCACCGCCAGCAGCTGAAGCACGAGCAGCAGGCTGCGCTCCAGACGTCGCACGGGCAGGCGCGCCACCAGCTCCCGGGTGGTACGCTCCCACAGCAGGATGCTGCTGACGGTGTGCGGCACGCGGCGCGCCCGCAGCATGTGCAGCAGGAGGATCAGCGGCAGCGCCAGGAGCAGCCAGAGGGCCTGCGGCACGGCGAAGGCCGGCATCAGGTGATCAGCCCTCCCACCCGGAGGTGGCGCAGGACCAGATCTGCCAGGGGGATAGCGGTGGTAGCCCGCAGGTAGTCGATGCCATGGCCCAGGCAGAACTCCTCCAGACCCGAGAGGTAGCGGTCGCGGGCGCGGGTGAATGCCCGCAGGGCGGCGCCGTCAGCGGTCACATCCACGGCCTGGCCGGTCTCGCAGTCGATCAGGCGTAGCTCCCCGGCCAGCGGGGGCGCCAGGTCCTCGTCGCTCAGGATGTGCACGACGAAGAGGTCGAAATGACGGGCGCGGGCCAGCTTCAACCCCTCCTCCACGCCTTCGGCGACCAGCAGGTCGGAGAGCAGCACCATCAGGCCCCGCCGCCGCGTCTGGTGCACGTACTCGCGCATCACCGCCGCCAGGTCGCTCCCCCCGTCCGGCTCCAGCCCGCCGAGGAAGCGGAAGAGCCGGAACGTCTGGGAGCGGCCCCGGGCGGGACCAAAGACCTCCCCAACCCGGCGGTCGAAGGCCGCAGCACTCACCCGATCCATGTTCACCAGGCCGATGGTGCCGATGGCCGCCGCCACCTGGGCCGCATAGCGCAGCTTGGACGGGATCGGGGAACCGGAAGGAAATCCCATGGACCTGGAGCGGTCCACCAGCAGGTGGACGTCGATCTCCTCTTCCTCGCTGAAAAGCTTGACGAAGAGGCGGTCCAGGCGGGAGAAGATGTTCCAGTCGATGTAGCGGTAGTCGTCGCCGGGCTGGTAGCCACGGTAGTCCGCGAACTCGACCCCCCGCCCCAGGGTGGCGGAACGCCGCTCTCCCCTCATCCCGCTGCGCACGATGCGGCGGGTGCGCAGGCTGAGGGTCTCCAGCCGGCTGAGGAGGTGAGGGTCGAGGAGCAGCGGCTCGCTCACCGGCGCACCCTCACCAGCTCCGGGGTCTCCTCCAGCACGTTGCGCACCACCTCGTCGGGGTCGATACCCTCCGCCTCCCCCTCGAAGTTGAGGATGATCCGGTGGCGCAGCGCCGGCAGGGCTACGGCGCGCAGGTCCTCGAAGGCGACGTTGGCCCGCTCATGCAGCAGGGCCCTCACCTTGGCCGCCAGCAGCAGCGCCAGCGCCCCCCGCGGGCTGGAGCCGTAGCGGACGAAGCGCCTGGCCTGCGACGCCGCCCCCTCGGCCTCCGGGTGCGTCGCCCGGATGAGACGGGCCACGTAGTCCTTGACGTGCGTGGCCACGGCCACCTCTCGGGCCAGGGCCTGCATGGCCAGGATGGCGGCCCCCGAAGCCACCGGCTGCGCCGCCGGCAGCTGCGGCCCGGTGGTGCGCTCCATGATCTTCACCAGGTCGTCCAGTGCGGGGAAGGGCACGCGCAGCTTGAAGAGGAAGCGGTCCACCTGCGCCTCCGGCAGCGGGTAGGTACCCTCCATCTCTATGGGGTTCTGTGTGGCCAGGACGAAGAATGGCTCCTCCAGCGGGTAGTGCACCCCCGCCGCGGTCACCGCGTGCTCCTGCATCGCCTCCAACAGCGCGGACTGGGTCTTGGGCGTCGCCCGATTGATCTCGTCGGCCAGGACGATCTGCGAGAAGATGGGGCCTCGCTGGAACTCGAAGAAGCGCCGGCCCGCCTCGTCCTGCATGACCACATTGGTCCCGATAATGTCGGCGGGCATCAGGTCCGGCGTGAACTGGATGCGGGAGTAACGCAGGTCCAGGGCCTGGGCCAGCGTCTTCACCAGCAGCGTCTTCCCCAGGCCGGGGACGCCTTCCAGCAGCACGTGACCGCCGGCGACGAGCGCCGTCAGCACCTCCTCGATCAGCGCCTCGTAGCCGACGATCACCTTCTGGATTTCAGCCTTCAGCCGGTGGAAGGTCTGGCGGAAACCCTGAGGATCCACCCTCCGTCCCCCCTAGCGGCGCTCGGCCAGCAGGAGGAAGTAGCGCCGCACGATGTCGCGCAGTCCGGCGGGAATACGCGCCGCGGCCATGGCCTCATCCGACCGGCGGGCCGCCTGCGGAGAGATACGCAGCACCGGCGCGCGGACGGGCACCCTCCGCCCGGGGCCGAGAAGTTCCGTGGTCTGCAGCTTCCCCTCGCCCTCCTGCCCGACCACGCGCGAGCGCTCCCCCGGGGCGTCCAGTCGCGGCGTCTGAGGCCCGAGCTTCTCCTCCAGCGTTCCCTGTCCGGGCATCGACCCTTCGTTGGGTCCCCGCGGCGGGGGCGGGAGGGCAGCCGCCTCCTCCTGCTCCTGCAGGCGGCGCGCGGTGGACCCCGATGGCGGGGGCTGCACCGCTCCCTGCTGCGCCTCCTCGGCCGGCTCCGGCCCGGCGCCGCGGGCGATGCGCAGGACAGAGCGCTGCAGCTCCTGCTCCGCCATCCGCAGCACAGATTCGTCCGCCATCAGCGCCCGCAGCGCGTCCATCTCCGCAACGGCCTCCGCCAGCGCCCGCTGGCCTGCGGCAACGTCTCCCGCCTCGGTGTGGCGGCGCGCCTCCTCCAGCGCCCGGCGGGCCTTCTCCGGCAATTGTGCCTCCTCGGAGCGGGCGAGCTCCTCCAGGTGCTGCAGGAGGTCCTCCCGCCCTTCCCCCGCCGGCACCTGGCTCAGCCGCGCCGCCAGCTCGCGCAGCTCCCGAGCCGTCTGCTCAAAGGCGGCGCCCGGTCGGAACAGCGACTGCGGGACCGCCTCCGGAGTCTGGGAGGTGAGGCTCTCGCCGATGCGCTGGCCGATCTGGCGACGCGCGGCCTCCAGCCGCCGCTCCAGCGCGGCGATGCGGGCAATAGCGCTGCGGCGGTCCAGGCGCTGCCGCTGGAGCTGCTGGGCCAGGCCGTGCACCTCCGGCACCATGCGGCGGGCCTGCGGCGCCCGCATGGTGCGGGCGCGCTGTTCCAGTCGCCCCGCCACGCGCTGCAGCCGCTGTCCCTCCCGCCTGATCCTCACCGCCGTCTCCCGCGCCGGTGTGGCCGGCAGGGTGAACCCGGGGAGGAAGCCCGCGGCCAGCGCTGCCAGGCCCACCGCCAGCAGGGCACGACGCGTCCCGGCGGGCCAGCCTGGCCGCAGCCGCATGCCCGGCAGCGCATGACGCGCCGTCGCCGCAGCGTCGCGCAGGACCTCCCCGGCCAGCGCGGTGGGGGGCAGGCGACCCGTGGCCAGTTCCAGCGCGGTGCTCAGCCGCTCCCGCAGGCGCAGCTCGGCGTCGGCGACCTGCGCGGCGGACAGCAGACCCCCCGCCGGAAGGAAGCCGCGCACCAGTGCGGCCAGCAGGGAGGCGGCCAGCCCTCCGACCAGGATGGGCAACGGCGGCATGGGCAGGGGGACCACCATACCGGCCAGCGCCCAGGCCAGGGAGACGGCGGCGGCCGCGGTCATCCCCCACACCGCCCAGGCGCGCGCCCGGCTCCAGGCCAGGGCGCGGGCGGCGCGGCGCAGCAGGAGCAGGAGCTCGCGCGGCAGCGGTGTCATAGGGCCCCCGCCCCGCGCACGCTTATCACCGTCCGGGCGGCCAGGGCCGCCGCGGCGGCGGCAACCGCCGCGTAGGGCAGCAGCGCCAGCGGCCACAGCGGTACACCACGATGCGCAGCTCCAAGCAGCCGCATGGGATTGAGCACGACAAGAGGCCCCGCCAGCCACCTGGTGGCCAGGAAAAGGAGAAGGAGGACACTCCAGTGTACCAGCGTGCGCGCCAGGTCCGAGGGGACCGCCGCGGTCAACCAGGCCCCCACTGCGGCGGGCAACAACGCCACTGGCACCATCGCCACCAGCGCCCTGCCCAGGGCCAAGACCGCCTCCTGCTCCGGCGGGACGACCAGCGCCCAAAGCGGCAGGGCGGCGGCCACCAGCCCGCCGGCTGTCAGGGCGGAGGTCCACAGTTTCCCCAGGGCGATGATCCGCGGGGGAAACGACGTGACCGCCAGGTCCAGAATCTGCTTCTCCCCATCCACCCCGATCTCGCCCACCGCCAGCGCGGAGGTCAGGTACACCACGCACACCAGCTGCAGCACGAGCCCGACCTGCACCACCTGACCGGGCGCCATCCCCGCCAGCCGGCCGCTCTCGGGAGGCAGGGAGGCCAGGGCGAAGACGCCCAGCGCCGCCAGGTAGACGCGAAGCACCCAGAGGATCTTCGGAGAGGCCAGGCGCGACCGGAGGTCGCCGCGGGTGACAGGGTTCAGGGTCACGGGACGCTCTCCGCCCGGCTCAGAGGGAGGACGAGGAGCAGCGGGGCCGCCGCACGCCCGGGCCAGCGCAGGAGGCCGCGGTCGTCGTCCAGCCACGCCACCAGGTGCACGGTTGGGCTGAGTATAGCATCGCCGCGCAGCCGGCCGAAAGCCCAGGCCGACAGGCGGGCGCGCAGGTCTCGCCCCCCATCCTCCGGCGGCTCACGCCAGTGCAGGGGGGAGAGGAGCACGCGGACCTCCGGGTCTGGAGGCGGCACGGGCTGGATGCGACCGCCCAGGAACACCACGGGATCGCGCAGGCGCAGACCGCTGCGGTTCTCGACCTGCACCTCCACTCCTTCGGGTCCCTCCCGGTAGAACCCGCGGACCGACAGCGGAACCTGCGCGACGGCATGCACCGGCAGCACCTGGGCCGTCCCCTCAAATCGTACCACCCGATCCAGTACCAGGATTGTCTCCGCGGCAGCCAGGGGGCGGACCAGCACCTCCGCTTCAGCGCGCAGGGAGAATGTCCCCCGGCCCGGCAGGAGCAACCGGCCCACCGACTCCACCAGGGCCGCCTGCCGGTCCGGCAGTCCCAGCGCCACCGCCCCCTGGACGAGGGCGAAGGCGGCGCGTCGCGCTGCCAGGTTCAGGATGGCCATCACAGCCGTCACCCCCATCAGCAGCAACGCGGCCAGGAGCCTGCCGGCCCTCCCTCCCTGCAGCCACCGCAGGAGGGGGCGGAGGAGCGCCAGGTAAACCCCCAGCACCAGGACCACCATCCCCTGCTGCCAGCGGCCGACAGCCGCACGGTCCGGCAGCACCGCCAGAAGGGAGCGGGCCTCGACGAAGGACGGAGGCCGCGGGGCACGCAGCAGGCGCATCCAGACGGCGCCCTCCTCCGGCCGCAGGCGGGGGCGGAAAGGGTCGATGGGGAGCACGGTGACCCGGCCCCGGCCCCACGCATAGACCGTCACCGACGCGCCGGGAAAGGGAGGAGGCAGCGTAGCGGCGGTGAGAAACGGCCGCAGCGACGGGTGCGCCGCCAGTTCTGCCGGGGAGGCGGCGACGAACAACCGGCCGCCGCTGGCCACCCAGTCCGCCAGCGCCTCCACCTGCGCGGGAACCAGCCGGCGGTCGGCCAGGTCGCGGACAACCACGGCGGCGACCCCCTCGTAGAGCTGCCAGCGCGCCGGCAGCTCGTCCTCGCCGACGTATACGACGCGCACGCGGCCGCCCGGATCCACCAGGTGCTGCAGCCCCACCGGATGGGAGGTGAGCCCCAGGACGACCGCGTCCGCCAGTCGTCCCGGCGGAAGATCCACTCGCCACGACGCGGCGACCGTCTCCTGCTCCAGGAGGCGGACAGTCATGGGGGCGCGCGGATCCCGGACCACCGCGGGCACGGTGACGCGCAGGGGGACGCCTGGGGAGAGGTGCACCGGCACCCGGACGCGCTCCCGGCCGGCGGGGCGCAGCCGCTCCGCCACCACCTCCACCCACCCGGTGACCTCGCGGTCGCTGCGCAGGCGCACCACAACCGGGAGCCAGACGTCGGGGACGACGTAGCCGCCGAAGCCGACGCGGATGTCCGCGCTGATTACAGGGTGAGCTCCGGGGGATTGTCCCGCCGCGGCGGTCCAGAGCGCGCCACCCAGCAGCAGTAGCGCGGCCGGCAGGATCAGACGGGTCCCGCGCAGGCGGCCGATCCGTGCGGCGGAGCGTGGGTCAGGTCGTGGAGGAGTCGCCGGAGCCGCCGGGCTTCTTCGTCTCGCCGGCCGCAGCCTTGCCCTCCGCCGGCGTGCCGGATCCATCACTGCCGCCGGGACGGCGGTAGTCGGTCACGTGGAACCCCGGTCCCTTGAAGATGAGGCCAACCGAACTGTAGACCTTGCGCGTGGGGCTGCCGCAGACCGGACAGCTCGGCGGCTCGGCACCCACGGGCTGATGCAGGTCGAACTGGTGACCGTGCGCAATGCATCGATACTCGTAGATCGGCATGGCAACCGCACTCCAGCAGATCGGGCATCGAACTGCGATCTTTTATCTATTATGGACCCGCCCACCGGCCTGTCAATTTGCGCCGGGCGGTGGACCTAGCGTCGTTCCAGGCTGACCACCCACACCGGCCCGGTGTAGCTGCCGCTGTTGCTGCCGTAGGCCAGGTGACGGCCATCCCCCGACCAGCGCACCACCAGCGGCAGACCGGGGTCGGGGAACTCCGCGCGGAACTCCGCGGCGCGCACCCGGCCGCCGCCGTCTACGTCGGCCAGCCAGATTTCCCCGCGCGCCTCGTCGAGCACGCGGGCGAAGGCCACCTTGTCGGACGTCGGCGCCCAGCTCAGCCCGGTGATCCGCCCCGGCTGCGGGCTGAGGCGGCGCGGTGCCCCTCTGCCGTCGGCGCGCGCCGCCCAGGCGTGCAGGGTGGAGGACGCCGCGGTATCGGTGGCTGCGAAGGCGACGCGCGCTCCGTCGGGCGACAGCTGGGGCCAGAAGATCCGGGGGAAGGGCTGGGACAACACCCGCCGGTCCGGGTATCGGATGCGCCAGCGCAGCAGCCGGCTGACGCCGCCTCCTCCTTCGGGACCCAGGCCTATGAATAGGAAGAGATTGTCCGGAAACCACTGAAGCGCCTCGACTGCCAGGCCCGGCGGGATCTCCCCGCCCGGTCCCGCACCGGGAAGGACTTGGCGTCGCATCCGCCCGTCGGCGCTCACCAGCCAGACCGCGCTGTGCCCTGGGCCTTTCCCCAACCGCGCCGCTACCGCCAGCTCGTCGCTGCCCGGAGCCCACGCCAGGTGCGTGGCCAGCACGGCGCCCTCTGCGGGCAGGACGATGCGCCGCCGCATTCCCCCGTCAGGGTGAACCACGAACACCTGTCCGCGGTCGATGTAGGCCAGCAGACCCGTCGGCCCGGACCAGGCCACCTGGGTGGCCACCCCCACGGCGCTGACCTTGCGCTCTTTTCCATCGAGGGAGACGATCCACAGTCCCCTCCCATCGGCGTAGGCCAGCGCCCGGCCGTCAGGCGACCAGGCGGGCGGGCTGAGCGCCGCCCGGTCCGTGAGACGCGCCGGCGGGCCGATGCGCAACAGGGCCACGCTTACCGGGGCGGGGCCGCGACGGACTTGGCAGGCGGAGAAAAGCAGCAGCGCCGCCAGCCCTGCGGCCAGCGGGGGGAGCCGCATGCCGCCGCGCCGCTCAGACGACGGGGTAGCGCCCCTCGGCAAGCTCACGGGTCAGGAAGGTGATGTTGGCCAGCTCGCGCTCCAGGATCTCCAGCGTCCGCCGCCGCAGCACGCTCTTGCGCGCGCCCCGCGCCGGGATGATCTGCGCCGCGGCGATCTTGGGCCGGTCGATGGGCGCGCCGATCTGGCTCAGCATCCACACGTAGACCTCCCGCACCCCGGGGACCTCCTCGTAGATGCGCGCCGCCACCTGGTGCGTCATGATGGTGTAGATCTTCCCCACGTGTGAGACGGGGTTCTTGCCCGCGGCCGCCTCGGTGCCCATGGGACGGTTGAGGGCGATCACGCCGTTGACCTTGTTGCCCCGGCCGATCTGCCCGGAATCGCCGCTCTCCGCGGAGGTGCCGGTGACGGTCAGGTAGACCCCGCCCAATCCCCGCCCGGGCTGGTCCAGGGTGTTGATGTCCAGGGTGATGTTGTCGAAGGTGGTGTGCCGCAGGACGAAGTCGTGCACGGCGTCGTGCATCTCCCGCTTGCGGCGGAAGTAGGTGGCCTCGTCGGGGATGAAGCGGTCGACGAAGGCCACCGCCGCCGTCAGGTTCAGCTCCCGCCCCTGCCGGAAGCCCATGATCTTGATGTCCTCCCCCGTCTCGGGGAAGTCTTCCTTGAAGGTGCGGGAGTTCATCAACTGCTCCACGCGGCGGACGATCTCCTCGGTCTGCGTCAGGGGCGCGTAGCCCACCGCCGCCGAGGTGTCGTTGGCGCCGGGCGTCTCCCGCCGGAAGATGTCCACCAGCTCAGGCGAGCCCGGCTTGATCTGCACGTCATAGACCACGTCCCGGTCTGGGTCGACGAAGCGCAGGTGCTCCCGGAACCAGACCCTGGCGGTGTTGATGGCGATCTCCTCCACCGGGACGCGCTCGCCGTTCACGACGGATGTGGCCCGGTCGCCGAAGATGAGGCGCATGGGCTCGGTGACCCGCCCGCCGCCGAAGGCCACGTCGGCGGCCCCCGCCACCAGCAGCGCCTTGTCGATGTTGTGGTGCAGGATGACGCCGAAGCGCTGCAGGTACTCCCGGCTCAGGGCTATGGAGACCCGCTCCATGATGGCGTCGCAGATGGAGTCCGGATGGCCGACCCCCTTGCGCTCCACGATCTCCACCTCGTGCTCGGAGACCGGCTTCCCGCTCAGAAACTCCACGCTGGTGCTGCGCATGGCTTCCCCTACTCCTTCCAGCGCACCTGCACCACCCCGTCCACATCGCTCAGCGCCACCAGCACGTCGTCGCGGGACAGGCGGGCGGGGAGGCGGACGGCCAGCGAGATGTGCACGTGCTCGTCCATGCGTTCGGACATCTCCACGTTCTCGATGTTCACGTTGTGCGCCCCCAACACGGTGCCGATCTTCCCCAGCTGCCCCGGACGGTCCACCAGCAGCAGCTCCACGGTGGCCAGGCCGCGGCGGGGCAGGTGACGCTCCAGGGCCTTGAAGGGGATGAGGACAACCACCACCAGCGCCGTGGCCGCCACCGCTCCCAGGTAGAAGCCGGCGCCCACCGCCGTGCCGATGGCCGCGGACGTCCAAAGGGTGGCCGCAGTGGTCAGGCCGGTCACGGTGACGCCGCTGCGCCAGATGGTCCCCGCGCCCAAGAAGCCGATGCCCACCACGATGTTGCTGGCGATACGCGCCGGGTCGGCTCCGGAACCGAAAAATCCCTCCTTGGAGATGAGGGTGAACAGCGCAGCTCCCAGGGTGACCAGCGTGTGCGTGCGCAGGCCGGCCGGCTTCTCCACGCTCTCCCGCTCCAGCCCGATGAGCGCTCCCAGGGCCAGCGCCAGGACCAGGCGCGCCAGAACCTCCACGATGCCGGCGGCGGCGAACTCTGTCACGGATTCGACTCCTCCCCGTACTTCTCCCGAGCGACGGCGGCCACGTGCTCCATCAGCGCATCCACCAGCCGCTCCTCCGGCAGGCTGGCCACGACGCGGCCCTCGCGGAACAGCAGCCCCATCCCCCGGCCGCAGGCGATGCCCAGGTCGGCCAGGCGGGCCTCCCCCGGGCCGTTGACGGCGCAGCCCATCACCGCCACCTTCACCGGGGATCGGATCTGAGCCAGGCGCCGCTCCACCTCCTGGGCGATGGCGATGATGTCCACCTCCGCCCGACCGCAGGAAGGACAGGCCACCAGCTGGACGCCGCGCCGGCGCAGGCCCAGGCTGGAGAGGATCTGGTAGGCCACCCGCACCTCCTCCACCGGATCCGCGGCCAGGGAGACGCGGATGGTGTCGCCGATACCGCGGGCCAGGATGGCGCCTATGCCTACGGCGGACTTCACCGTCCCCGGCCCCAGCGTCCCCGCCTCGGTGATGCCCACGTGGAGCGGATAGCGGACGCGGGCGCTGAGCTCGGTGTAGGCGGCGATGGCCATGGGCACCTCGGAGGCCTTCACGGAGATGACGATGTCGTTAAAGCCCAGGTCCTCCAGCGCCCTGACGTCCTCCAGGGCGCTCTCCACCAGGGCTTCCGCGGTGGGGCCGAAGCGGCGCAGGGTGGCCTTGGAGAGCGACCCGATGTTGGCGCCGATGCGGATGGGCACCCCCCGCTCTCGGGCGGCGCGGGCCACGATCCGCGTCCGCTCCCGGCTGCCGATGTTCCCGGGGTTGAGCCGCAGCTTGTGCACACCGGCCTCCAGGGCCATAAGCGCCAGGCGGTAGTCGAAGTGAATGTCGGCGACGACGGGCGTGGGGCTGCGCGGCACGATCTCCCGCAGGGCGGCCGCCGCCTCCCGGTCGGGCACGGCCAGGCGGACGATATCGCACCCTTCCGCCGCCAGCTGGTAGATCTGGGCCAGCGTGGCCTCCACATCGCGCGTGTCGGTGACCGTCATGGACTGGACGGCGATGGGGGCGCCGCCGCCTATGGTCACCCGCCCCACGCGCACCGGCCGGGTCTCGGTGCGCAGGGTTACTGCGCGCGCCGGGGTCTCGATCATCGCTGGATGTCCTGCACCGTCAAGAATATCAGCAGGAGGAAGAGGAGGACAAAACCCACGAGGTGGACGTAGCCTTCGCGGCGCGGGTCCACCGGGCGGCGCCGCACCGCCTCCACCAGGAGGAAGGCGAAGCGCCCCCCGTCCAGCGCCGGGATGGGGATGAGGTTGAACAGACCGATGATGATGGACAGCGACGCCGCCACATACAGGAAGTTCTCTGCCCCGCTGCGCCCGGCCTCGACCAGCGCCCGGCCCGCCGCCACCGGACCGCCCAGGTGGCGCAGCAGCGTCCCCTCACGCACCAGGTTCCTGATGGCGTCCACAAAGCCGACGACGAACTCCCCTGTGCGCTGCACCCCCCAGGCCAGCGCAGCCGGGGGGCTGTAGCGCTGACGGACGATCTCCGGCGCAAACCCGATGAGCCCTATGCGGCGCGCCGCATCCAACCTGGGGGTGACCGTCACCTCGAAGCGCCGTCCCTGCCGCTCCACGGTCAGGACCAGCGGCCGGCCCGGGCTGCGGTGTATGGTCTCCACCACCTCCTGCCCCGTGGGCGTGGGCCGACCGTCGATGGCCACAATGGCGTCTCCCGGGGCCAGCCCCACCTGCGCCGCCGGGCACGGCGTGGAGGGGGCGGCGCCGGCGGGCTGACCGCAGATGGGCACCAGCATGCCCACGCGGTTGGTGACCCCCGCGGGCACCCCGAAGGTCGCGGCGATCACCGCCAGGAGCACGGCTGCCAGCGCCAGGTTCATCAGCGGTCCGGCGGCGACGATGGCCATGCGCACACCCACGGGCTGCGCCCGGAAGGAACCTTCCCCGGGCTCCTCCACGGCAAAGTCCTCTCCGGCCATGCGCACGTACCCGCCGAAAGGGATCAGGTTGACGGCGTAGGTAGTCTGCCCGCGCTGTACTGCGAAGAGCCTGGGGCCGAAGCCCAGGGCGAAGGTGTGGATGACCACGCCCGCGCGCTTCGCCACCAGGAAGTGGCCCAGCTCGTGGACGAGGATCATGGCCCCGAAGGCCACGATGGTGACCAGCAGCCATCCGCCGCTGGAGAGCGTTCCGGGCAGGTCGGTCATCCGCGCACCTCAACCCCGAAACGGGTCACGGTCTCCCGCGCCCAGGCGTCGGCGGCCAGCACGTCCTCCAGCGTCGGGTCGGCGACCGCGCGGTGGGCATCCAGGGTGCGGCGCAGCAGCCGGGGAATCTCGCCGAAGGGGATGCGCCGCTCCAGGAAGAGGCGCACCGCCACCTCGTTGGCCGCATTCACCACCGCCGGAGCCGTCCCTCCCACGCGCAGCGCCTCCCGGGCCAGGGCCAGGCAAGGATAGCGCTCCGGCGGGGGCGGCGTAAAGGTCATCGTCACGCCCTCGCCCTGCTCCCAGGCGAGCGGACGCAGGGGAGAGGAGCGGCGCTCGGGAAAGGTCAGGGCCAGCTGGATGGGCAGCCGCATGTCCGGCGGGGCTACCTGGGCCAGCACCGACCCGTCCACCAGCTCCACCATCCCGTGCACCAGGCTCTGCGGGTGGATGACCACGTCGATCTGCTCCGGCGGCAGGTCGAACAGCCAGCGGGCCTCGATGACCTCCAGGCCCTTGTTCATCAGGGTGGCCGAGTCCACGGTCACCTTCGGGCCCATCTTCCAGGTGGGGTGGGCCAGCGCCTCCTCCGGCGTGGCCTCGGCCAGCGTCTCCAGCGGCCGCTGCAGGAACGGCCCGCCGGACGCCGTGAGGATGATGCGCCGCACCGCCCCCCGCGCCACCCCCTGCAGGCACTGGAAGATGGCGCTGTGCTCGCTGTCCACCGGCAGCAGCGCCGCCCCGCGCGCCCGCGCCTGCGCCATGACCAGGCTGCCACCGGCCACAAGAGCCTCCTTCGTGGCGAGGGCCACGTCCTTCCCCCCGCGCAGCGCGGCCAGCGTCGGGACAAGACCGGCGATGCCCACCACCGCCACCAGCACCATGTCCGCCGCGGGGTGGGCGGCCAGCTCGGCGGCGGCCTCCGGCCCCGCCAGCAGCGCCGTCCCCGGGGGCAGCAGTTCGCGCAGGTGGCGGGCCGCGGCGGGGTCCTCCACGGCGACAGCCTGGGGGCGGTAGCGCGCCGCCTGCGCCGCCAGGGCCTCCACGTTGCGCCGCGCGGCCAGCCCCACCACCTGCACGTCACCCAGGTGGTCGACCACCTCCAGGGTCGCCCGCCCGATGGACCCGGTGGAGCCCAGCAGGACCAGCCGCCTCACCGAAGCACCGAGACCAGCAGCGCGTAGGCGACGGGGGCAACGAAGAGCATTGCGTCAAACCGATCCAGCACCCCGCCGTGCCCCGGCAGCAGCGCGCCGCTGTCCTTCACGCCGGCCGCCCGCTTCAGCGCCGACTCGGCCAGGTCCCCCAGCAGCCCCACCGACCCCGCCAGCGCGCCCACGGCTGCTGCCGCAGCCAGGGGAAGCGCGGCCAGGGCGGCCGTAGCCAGCGCCGCCACCACCCCGCCCAGCTCGCCGCTCGCCGCGCCCTCCCAGGTCTTTGCCGGACTGACGGCGGGAGCCAGGGGGTGTCGGCCCAGGGCCCGTCCGCCGAAGTACGCCGCGGAGTCGGCCGCCCACACCGAGACAACCACCAGGAGGGTCCAGGCCAGGCCCCCGGGCAGGCGGCGGAGCAGGTCCAGGGCGGCAAAGAAGGAGACGTAAAGCGGCCCAAGCAGGGTGACCCCGGCGTTGGCCGCAGCGTGTCGCCGGCCCCCCGGGGAGAGCTGCGCCGCCAGGGCCGCCCCCGCCAGCACAGCCCCCGCCCCCGGCAGCAGATGGGGGCGGAAGACCGCGCACCCGTAGAGCAGCAGCGTGCCGCCCAGCACGACCGGCGCCGTCGGGGCCAGCCCGGATGCCCGGGCCAGGCCGATCCATTCACGGGCTCCCAGCAGGGCCAGGGCCGCAAGCAGCGCGGTCCACACCCACCCGCCCAGGAAGAGCGCCAGGAGGACAAGGGGGATGCCAATGGCGGCGGTGAGCGCTCGGCGGGTGCTCCCGCCAGCGGCCACCGGCCGGACCTCAACCATCATCGAGGCCTCCGTAGCGGCGCCGCCGCTGCTGGTAGGCCGCCACCGCCGTGTAGAAGTCCGCGGTGGAAAAGTCCGGCCAGTAGACGTCGCAGAAGTACAGCTCCGTGTAGGCGATCTGCCAGAGGAGGAAGTTGCTGATCCGCTGCTCCCCTCCGGTGCGGATCAGCAGGTCGGGCTCGGGCAGCCCCTCGGTGTACAGATAGCGGGCGAAGCGGGCATCGTCGATGGCCTCGGGGACCAGCAGCCCGTTGGCCACCTCCCGCGCCAGGCGGCGCACCGCGTGCAGGAGTTCGGCCCGCCCTCCGTAGTTCAGGGCGAAGTTCAGAACCAGGCGGTCGTTCCCCCGCGTACGGGCCACCACCTCGCGCAGCGGGGTGGCCACCTGCGGCGGCAGGCGGTCCAGGTCGCCGGAGATGCGCAGGCGGATGCCGTGCCGCATGAGCTCGTCCGCCTCGGTGACCACGGACTCCTGCAGCAGCTCCATCAACCCCTCCACCTCGTCGCTGGGGCGCCTCCAGTTCTCCGTGGAGAAGGCGTACAGGGTGAGGCAGCCGATGCCCAGGTCGCGGCACGCCTCCAGCGTCCGCCGCACCGCCTCCCGTCCGGCGCGGTGTCCCTCCAGGCGCGGCAGGCCGCGCTCCCTGGCCCAGCGGCCGTTGCCGTCCATGATGATGGCCACGTGCCGGGGGACGCGGGTGAGGTCGATCTCCGGGAGCGCGGGGGGGCGCCGGGGATCCTTCATGGGGGCGGGGGCGGCGGCGGGGCAAGGCGCTCGTAGCGCTCGTGGGTGACCACCAGCCGCACCCTTCCGCCCGCCTCCTGCTGGCGGATCACGCGCAGCGGGCCCTCCCCGGCCACCCGCCCAGGGGGGCGGGTCTCGATGACGTCGACGTCGTAGCCGGCGGCGGCCAGCTGCGCCTGCGCCTCCTCCAGCGGCAGGGCCAGCACGTCCGGCACGGCGGCGGAGGCCTGCGCCCTCACAGCTCCATGATCTCCCTTTCCTTGGCCTGCAGCGCCTTGTCCACCGCGGCGATGAACTCGTCGGTCAGGTTCTGCAGCTCCTCCAGGGCGCGCCGGGCGTCGTCCTCGGATACCTCACCCTCGTCCTCGAGCTCCTCGATCATCTCCTTGGCCTCGCGGCGGATGTTGCGCACGGCCACGCGCCCCTCCTCGGCGTGCCGCCGGACCACCTTGACCAGGTCGCGGCGGCGCTCCTCCGTCAGCGTGGGGATGGGGATGCGGATGACGACCCCGTCGCTGCTGGGCACAAGGCCCAGCTCGCTCTTGAGGATGGCCCGCTCCACGTCCTTGACGATCTTCTTGTCCCAGGGGGCCACCAGCAGCAGGCGCGGCTCGGGCACCGTGATCGTGGCCAGCTGGTTCACCGGCGTGGGCACACCGTAGTAGTCCACCTTGATCTGCTCCAACAGGGCGGGGTTGGCCCGCCCGGTGCGGATGGCGGCGAACTCACGCCGCGTGGCCTCCAGCGCCTTCTGCATCCTGGCGCGTGCGTCCTTGATGACGTCCTCAATCATGGGTTCCGCCCGCGCCACGCCCCGGGCAGCCCCGGGCGCACCCCCGGAACCCCCCGTCGCCGCCCCGGCCCCACCCTCACCGCCGGCCTCCCACCAGCGTGCCGATCTGCTCCCCCAGGACGGCGCGCTTCAAGTTGCCGGGCTGGGTGATGTCGAAGACTACGATGTCCAGGTGGTTGTCCTTGCACAGGGCCACCGCGGTGGCGTCCATGACCTTCAGCTCGCGGTTGAGCAGGTCCATGTAATCCAGGTGACGGAACATCACAGCGTCGGGATGGCGGTGCGGGTCCTTGTCGTAGACCCCGGAGACCCCGCGCTTGGCCATGAGCAGGGCATCCGCCTCCACCTCGATGGCGCGCAGCGCCGCCGCCGTGTCCGTGGTGAAGTACGGGCTGCCGGTGCCGCCGGCGAAGATGACCACCCGCCCCTTCTCCAGGTGACGGATGGCGCGGCGGCGGATGAAGGGCTCCGCCACCTGCCGCATCTCCACCGCCGTGAGCACCCGGGTGACCAGGCCCTCCGCCTCCATGACGTCCTGCAGGGCCAGGGCGTTGATCACCGTGGCCAGCATGCCCATGGTGTGTCCGGTGACCTCGTGGATCCCCAGGCGGCGGCTCACATCCTCACCGCGGACGAAGTTGCCGCCGCCGACTACGATGGCCACCTGTACCCCCTGGGCGTTGACCTCCTTGACCTCGTGGGCGACCAGGCGCAGCACCGCAGAGTCCAGCGGGGCGGCGCCTCCGCCCGCGAGGGCCTCTCCGCTTAGCTTGAGAAGGACGCGCCGGTAGCCCGCCGTCTGTGCGTTCATCCCTCCCCGGCTACCCCCCTACCCTGAACCGGGCGAATCGGCGCACCTGGATGTTCTCTCCCACCCTGGCCGCCGTCTCGCGGATCAGGTCCTGCACGCTGCGCCCGGCGTCGCGGATATACGGTTGCTCCAGCAGCACCCACTCCTTCACCCGCGGGTCTCCGCGCTCTGCCTCCGGCACCTCCTCCAGGGAAAGGTAGCGCGGATCCGTGGCCGCCACCTGCATGGCCAGCTCGCGGGCCAGGCGGCGGAAGTCCTCGGTGCGGGCGACGAAGTCGGTCTCGCAGTTCAGCTCGACGAGCGCACCCAACCGGCCGCCGGCGTGGATGTACGCCTCCACCACCCCTTCCGACGTCTGGTGGCCTGCACGCCCGGCCGCCGCGGCCAGACCCCGGGCGCGGAGCACCTCGGCGGCGCGTTCCAGGTCTCCCTCGCTCTCTTCCAGGGCTCGGCGGCAGTCCAGAACGCCGGCCCCGGTGCGGGCCCGCAGCTCGCGCACCTGCGCCGCGGTGATCCGGGTTGAGCCACTCACGCCTCCTCCTCCACCTCCACAGGGAAGATCTCCTCTATGGCTTCCTCCAGGGACTCCGGCACCCCTTCCTCGACCTCTGCGGGGACGGGCGCCGCCTCCCGCTCTTCCTCCGTCACCTCCAGCTTGCGCCGCTCCTCCAGACCCTCCAGAGCGGCGTTGGCCATGCGGTTGGTGATCAGGCGCACGGCGCGGATGGCGTCGTCGTTGCCGGGAATGGGGTAGTCCACCTCGTCGGGGTCAGAGTTGGTGTCGACGATGGCCACCAGCGGGATGGACAGCTTGCGCGCCTCGGCCACGGCGATGTGCTCCTTGCGCGTGTCCACCACGTAGACGGCGGCGGGCAGGCGGTTCATGTTCTTGATGCCGCCGAGGAACTTCTCCAGCTTGGCGTACTCCTCGCTGATGCGGGTCTGCTCCCGCTTGGGCAGGACGTCAAAGAGCCCCCGGGCGCGCATGTCCTCGATCTCCCGCAGGCGCTCGATACGCCGGCGGATGGTCTGGAAGTTGGTGAGCATCCCCCCCAGCCAGCGCTGGTTCACGTAGGGCTGACCGGCGCGGGTGGCTTCCTCCCGGATGGCGTCCTGGGCCTGCTTCTTGGTCCCCACGAAGAGCACCTCGCCGCCCTCGGCCACCGTCTGGCGCACGAAGCGGTAGGCCTCCTCGATGAGCGGCACCGACTTCTGCAGATCGATGATGTGGATGCCGTTGCGCTCGGTGAAGATGAAGCGGGCCATCTTGGGGTTCCACCGGCGGGTCTGATGGCCGAAGTGGACGCCCGCCTCCAACAGTTGCTTCATGGTGACGACCGGCACGTCATGCCTCCCCTGGGGTTGTCCCTCCGCCGCCTTCCTCCGCCGCGCAACCCAGCAGGGCACCCCCGCGGTCATCGGGCGGCGTGCAGATTGGCCCCGCCGGGCGGCAAAGAGGGGGGCAAGGCCGCGCCTTCCCCCCTTGCACTCCGGCGGTAACCGCTGAGTCGGCGTGAGTATAGCACAGGGCCGAAAGCCTGTTCAAATCCGGTCGCAGATCCGGCCCCGGGGGAGGGTGGCGGCCGAATTCAGCTGGCGGTGACGGGTTCGGGGGCCTTGGGGGCTTCGGTGTAGCCGCACCCGGCGTTGAGGCACTTCAGGTGCATGCCGCGGCGGCCGCGCTTCTCCACCAGCACGCCGCCGTCGCGCGGGCAGCGCCTGTCGGTGGGCCGGTCCCAGGAGACGAAGGTGCAGGTGGGGTAGTTGGCGCAGCCGTAGAAGATGCGACCGCGCTTGCTGCGCCGCTGCACGACCTCCCCCCCGTCCAGGGGGCAGGGGACGCCGATGCCCACAGGGCGCGTGTAGCGGCACTGGGGGAACCCGCGGCAGGCGATGAACTCGCCGAAGCGGCCGTGCTTGCGCACCAGGGGCCGACCGCACTCCGGGCAGGCCTCGCCGGTCTCCACCTCGGGGAACTCCACCTCTTCGATGCGCTTCTCCGCCCGCTGCAGGTCGCGCTCGAACGGGGCGTAGAACTCCCGGACGACCTTGACCCAGTCGCGCCGCCCCTCGGCGATCTCGTCCAGCTCCTCCTCCATCTGGGCGGTGAAGTTCAGGTCGACGATGTCGGGAAAGTGCTCCACCAGCAGGTCCGTCACCAGCATCCCCAGCTCGGTGGGCTGGAGGCGACGGTCCACCACGTGGACGTATCCTCGAGACTTGATGGTCTCCAGCGTAGGAGCGTAGGTACTGGGGCGGCCGATGCCCAGCTCCTCCAGCGCACGCACCAGGGAGGCCTCGGTGTAGCGCGGCGGCGGCTGGGTGAAGTGCTGCCCGGGCTGCACCTCCAGCAGGCACAGCGGCTGGGCCGCGGCCAGGGCGGGCAGCCACCCCTCCCCGTTCTCCTCCCCGTTCTCCGCCGCCTCGCGGTAGAGCGCCAGGAAGCCGGGGAAGCGCACGCGCGCGCCGGTGGCGCGGAAGAGAAACGGCCCGCCGCCGACGTCCACCACCAGGGTGTCGATGACCGCGGAGGCCATCTGGCTGGCCACGAAGCGCTTCCAGATCAGCTCGTAGAGACGGAACTGGTCCCAGCGGAGGTGGGGCCTTACCTGGGCGGGGGTGCGGGATGTGGCCGTGGGGCGGATGGCCTCGTGGGCGTCCTGCGCGCTGCGCCGGGAGCGGTACTGCCGCGGGCGCGGCGGCAGGTAGCCGGCGCCGAAGGTGCGGCGGATATACTCGCGCGCCTCCTGCTGGGCGGCGGGGGCCACCCGCACCGAGTCGGTGCGCATGTAGGTGATCAGCCCCACCGTCCCCTCCTTCCCCAGGTCGATGCCCTCGTAGAGCTGCTGCGCCAGGCGCATGGTACGCGACGCGGTGAACCCCAGGCGGCGGTTGGCCTCCTGCTGCAACGTGCTGGTGGTGAACGGCGGAGCGGGGTGGCGCTGCCGCTCACCGGGGCGAATCTGCAGCACCCGGTAGGAGTGGCGGCGGATCTCCTCCACCAGGGAGGCGGCCTCTGCCTCGCTGCGGATGATGTGGACGCGCTCCTCCTGCGGGCCGCCAAAACGGGTTCCGTCGCGGCTGACCAGGCGGGCGGTGAAGGCGGCTTCGGGTCCCTCGGGAGTGAAGCGGCCGTCCACCGTCCAGTATTCCTCGGGGACGAAGCGGGCGATCTCCCGCTCCCGATCCACCACCAGGCGCACGGCCACCGACTGCACGCGCCCGGCGCTGAGGCCTCCGCGGACCTTCCGCCACAACAGCGGGCTGAGCTTGTAGCCGAAGAGCCGGTCCAGGATGCGCCGTGCCTGCTGCGCGTTGACCAGTTTCAGATCGATCTCCCGCGGGTGGGCCAGCGCCCTTTGCAGCGCCTCCTTGGTCACCTCGTGGAACTCGATGCGCCGGATGGCCCCGTTCACCGGGCGGAGGACCTCCTGCAGGTGCCAGGAGATGGCCTCCCCCTCGCGGTCGGGGTCGGTGGCCATGTAGACGGTCTGCGCCTTCTTCGCCGCCTCCCGAAGCGCCTTCAGGATCGCCCCCTTCCCCTTGATGACGATGTACTTGGGGGCGAAGTCCTGCTCCACGTCCACGCCCAGCTGGCTCTTGGGCAGGTCCTTGACGTGACCCATGGACGCGGCCACGGCGTAGCTGCGGGAGAGGAGCCTGCGAAGCGTCCGCGCCTTGGTTGGCGATTCCACGACCACCAGCGACCTGGCCATGTCTTATCAGCTCCTCGACGGCCGCGCCCCGTCAGGCCGCGAGCCGGGAGAGAGAAGACGTAGGAACTGTTTCCCAGGATACTGCCGCACCAGTCCCTGCAGTTCCAGGTCCAGCAGCACCGCCGCCACCTGGGACGGCGACAGCCCGGTGCAGGCGGCTATCTGGTCGATGTGCAGGGGCTCCCCGGCCAGCGCCCCCCAGACCAGGGCCGCGGGGCCCGGTGGGACGGATGGGCCCGCCCCGCCCGCAGCGGGCGCGTTACTCAGCGGCAGGCGCAGCACGCCCAGCACGTCCTCGGCCGTCTCCACCAGCGCCGCGCCGTCCCGGATCAGCCCGTTGGGCGCCCGGCTCAACGGGTTGAGCACGCCCCCCGGCACCGCCATGACCTCCCGTCCGTAGCGCAGGGCGTGGGCCACGGTGCTCAGCGTGCCGCTGCGCTCGTCCCCTTCCACCACCACCACACCCAGGGCCAGCCCGGCTATGATCCGGTTGCGCCGCGGGAAGTGTCCCCGCCGTGGTGGCGTCCCCGGCGGAAACTCGCTGATCACGCAGCCCCGGGCGACGATGGCCTCCAGCAGCGCCCCGTGCTCAGGCGGGTAAACCACATCCACCCCGCACCCCAGCACAGCCACCGTGCGCCCGCCCGCCTGCAGCGCGGCCCGGTGGGCCACCGCGTCGATGCCCCGGGCCAGGCCGCTGACCACCGTTACCCCGTGCAGGGCCAGCCCCGCGGCCAGCCTCTCCGCCATCACCCGCCCCGCAGGCGTGGCGCGCCGCGAGCCGATGACGGCCACCGCCACTTCGTCGGGACGCAGCTCGCCGCGGACGTAGATGAGAGGCGGCGGATCATCGGTCCGCCGCAGCAGTCCCGGATATTGCGGTGACGTCAGGAGCACCGTCTCCATCGCTGCACCGGCGTCACCCCGGGTCACGCCACTCCCTACACTAGCACAACGTGTCAAGGCGCCCCGGTGGATGCGGGCCGCACCGGATGCGCCGCAGGACGGTCGAGGGCCCGGTATTGGATCGCCTCGGCGACGTGCGCCGGGCCGATTTCCTCCGCGCCCTCCAGGTCGGCGATGGTCCGCGCCACGCGCAGGATGCGGTCGTAGGCGCGGGCGCTGAGATGCAGCCGCTCCAGCGCACAGCGCAGCAGCGACGCGGCCCGGTCATCCAGCGCGCAGAAGCGGCGCAGGTGGCGGCCGGTCAGGAGCGCATTGCACCCCACCCGGGTGCGGGCAAAGCGCGCCCGCTGCCGCGCGCGGGCGGCGGCCACCTGCTCCCGCAGCGCCGCCGACGACTCCCCGGTCGGTGCCTCCGCCACCTCCGCGGGGGAAAGCCGCGGCACCTCCACGTGCAGGTCGAACCGGTCCAGCAGCGGGCCGGATATGCGGCTGCGGTATCGCTGCAGCTGCGCGGGGGTGCAGGCGCAGCCGTGCTGCGGGTCGCCGAAGTACCCGCATGGGCAGGGGTTCATGGCGGCCACCAGCATGAAGCGCGCCGGGAGGGCCACCGTGGCCTGCACGCGGGCGATGGTGACCGTTCCCTCCTCCAACGGCTGGCGCAGTACCTCCAGCACGTCGCGGTGAAACTCCGCAAGCTCGTCCAGGAAGAGGACGCCGTGATGCGCCAGAGTGATCTCTCCGGGGCGGGGGACCGAACCGCCGCCCACCAGGGCGTTGCGGCTGGCGCTGTGGTGCGGGGAGCGGAACGGAGGGAGGCGCAAAAGCCCGGACCCGGGGGGAACCAGGCCGGCCACGCTGTGGATCTTGGTCACCTCCAGGGCCTCCTGGTCGTCCAGCGGCGGCAGGATCGTGGGCAGGCGGCGGGCGAGCATCGTCTTCCCGCCGCCCGGCGGGCCGATCAGCAGCACGTGGTGCCCGCCGGCGGCGGCCACCAGCAGCGCACGTTTGGCATGGGACTGCCCCTTCACCTCCGCGAAGTCCACCTGGTCACGGCGGTCGGGCAGCTCCGCAGGTGGCGCCACCGCCCGAGGCTGGCGCGCCCCCTCCACCACGTGCACAGCCTCCACCAAACTCTCCACAGGAACCACCGCCGGACCGGCCACCGCCGCCGCCTCGGCGGCGTTGTCCTGCGGGACGAGGAGGCGGCGCGCGCCCAGGTCCCGCGACAGAAGGGCAACCGCCAGGACCCCCGGCACCGACCTCACCCTGCCGTCCAGGGCCAGCTCCCCCACCACCACAGCCCCCTCCAGCGCGCCGCGTGGGAGCTGCCCGGTGGCCATCAGCAGCCCCAGGGCGATGGGCAGGTCGTAGGCCGCCCCCTCTTTGCGCACGTCGGCGGGCGCCAGGTTCACCAGGATGCGCCGCGCTGGCACCTCGCGGTGCGAGTTCTTCACCGCCGCCCGCACGCGCTCTTTGGCGTCCTGCTCGCTGCTGTCGGCCAGCCCGGCGATGGCGAAGGCGGGCAGACCGGAGGAGACGTCGACCTCCACGTCCACCGGGACCGCATCGACCCCCACCAGGGCGGCACTCTGCACCCGTGCCAGCATCTCTCCCGGTGATATCGGCCGTCGCGCCTCCCTTTCAGGAGGAGGCGCCGCACCGGGGGAGGCTGCAGGCGTCCAGACTCCCGAAGGCGAACCTAAGCCGCAGAACCGCGTGAAGGGGGTGTCCCATGCGCCTGACTCTCCGGGGAGTTGCCCTGTACCCCCTCGTAGCCGCCGGCCTGATGGCCCTGCCCGTGACCGCCGCCCCAACCGGCCCCACCTTCAAGGGCGACCCGCGGGCGGTGGCCGAGGTGCAGGCCGCCTTCCAGAAGTTCGGCGCCGCGCGGACCTGGCGCTCGCGCATGACCTCCGGCGACAGCACCACCACCACGGCGTTCGTCGCCCCGGACCGCTTTCACATGACCATCGTCCAGGGCAGGGAGACCACGGAGATGTTCATGATCGGCCGCGAGGTGTGGATGAAGTCCGGCGGCACCTGCCGGAAGCTCCAGGCCACCGTTCCGATGAAGACTCCCAAGGAGATGATCGAGCACGGTGACGTGCAGACCACCATCACAGTGGCCAGAGGCGGCGCCGAGACCGTCGAGGGTACCCCCACGCAGACCTACGTGCTGACCGTGGAGAGTCGGGGCACCACGGTGCGGGAGAAGCTCTATGTGGCCACGGCCAGCGGGCTGCCGCACCGCCTGGAGATCGCGGGGACACCGCCGGTGACTATCGACTACTTCGACTTCGGCGCGCCGATCACCATCAACAGCCCGCCCTGCTGAGGACGCCCCGCACTCCGGTATCCCAACACCCCCAGCATCGCCTCCGTACTACCCCAGCGCCCGCAGCACCGCCTCCAGCTCAAAGAGGGAGGTGACCGCAGGCCCCCTCCAGACGGCCTCCTGCGGCTCGTCGTCGGCGCGCCGCAGCCAGACGGCCCGCATGCCCACCGCCAGCGCCGGCAGCAGGTCCCGGGCGACGTGGTTGCCCACAACGACGATGTCGCCGGCGGGCACGCCGGCCACCTGCCGCACAGCCTGGTAGAAGGACGGGTCGGGCTTGGCCGCCCCCACATCGGCGGAAACCACCACGAAGGCGAAGAGGTCGGCCAGTCCGGCCTTGCGCAGTTTCCACCGCTGCACCTCGCCGATTCCGTTGGTGGCCACACCCAGACGGTAGCCTGCCGCCAGAGCGCGCAGCGCCTCTGAGTCCTCATAGGGGACCAGCAGCTCGTCGACGTAGTCGACGTAGCGCCGGTAGAGACGCGCCGCCTCCGCCTCGGCCACGCCGAGTCCCGCGGCTACGGCCGCGGTGGCCTCTCGCGTCACCCCTTCCAGGTCCAGCCGTCCCGTCCAGATGTCGTCGGCGCGGCCGTACCAGGCGCGCCGCACGGCTTCCGCGAACGCCTCCCGGTCGATGGGGACGGCGGCGGCCAGGCGCTGCACGGCCCCGCGCACGGCCGCCTGCCAGGGCACCAGCGTGTCGTCCAGGTCGAAGACCAGGACCCGAGGCGGCGCCTCCCGCGCGGGAAGGGGATCGCCCACCCGGATCGTCTCCGGCATGAGGGTCTGTGGTCCGACTCCGGGCACGACACTACCTCCTGATGGACCTGAATGGAGCTTCTCCGCCCCGCCCGCCGACCCTACCGGATCGTCTCGTCGCGGAGCCCGCCGCGCCGCCCTCCGACCGAAACAGCCTCACCCGCGGCCGGACCTCCCGCGCGACTTCAAGACTAGCTCCCCGCGACCGTGGGCACAGCAGAGATGGGATCGGGAGGGAAGGTTGTGGACGCCACCACATCCGGGACGGAAAGCCGCGCGGTGGCGCCGCAGGCGCGGCCGGAGATCGCCTTCCTGCTGCTGGACGGCCTGAGGCGCACCCGACCCGGCGCCCCCGCGGAGACAATCCTGTGCGCCCTTGGCCTGTCGCCTGAGGGGACGCCCTACCCGCTGGCCCTGCGGGTGGTCTCCCGCGAGGACGAACGGGCCTGGCGCACTGTGCTGCGGGACCTGCGGGCCGACGGCATCGGCCCCGAGCTGCTGCTGGTCTGCTGCGACGGCCACCCGGCGCTGGTCAAGGCAATCCACGCCGCCTACCCCGAGATCCCCCTGCAGATCAGCGTCGCCCACCGGCTGCTGGCACTGAGCCGGAAGGTCGACCCGCGCTGGCGCGCCGCCTGCCTGGCCGAAGCGCGGAGGATCTTCGCGGCACCCCACCGCGCCGCAGCGGTCGCCATCTTCCGCGAGTGGCACGCCCGCTGGCTGCGCCGGGGCGAGTTCGCCGTGCGCAGCCTGGAGGCGGACCTGGCCTCATGCCTCGCCTTCTACCGATTTCCTCCCCATCTCTGGAGCCGGATCCGCACGGTCAACCTGGTGGAACGGGTCTTCCGGGAGGCCCGGCGGAAGGCGCTCCCGGCGTTGCCCGCCGCGGAGGAGGAGGAAGAGGTCGATGCCCCGGCCGGGCCGGCCGCAGGCGAGGGCCCGCCTCCATGGAAGGACCGCCTGCCCTCTGCCTTCGCCGACCGGGATGTCGCGCCCGGGCCGGTGGCATCCGCCGCTCCTGCGGGCGGGATGGCGCTGGTGGCCGTGACGCTTCCCGCGCCGCCTGCGGCCCTGCCTCTCCCGGAGAGCCCTTCCGACCTGCCTCCGGAACCTCCCCTTTCCACAAAGCCTCCGAAGGAGGAGCGGGAGACGCCTCCGAACCGGACCGAGGACGCGGCCGCTGTGGTGGGCTCCGAGGCTGCCGACCTATCCGCCGACGAGGGATTTGCGCGGTGGCTGCAGGCCGACCGGCGGCGGATGAGACGGATGAGAGTGGCTGCGGCCGCAACCTCGGCCGCCGGCTTAATAAGCGGCGTCCTCCTCTCCCTGGCCCGCTAGAATCCGTGTGCCTGAAACAGTGACCGTTCGCGGCGGTGACGGAGAGCGTGGAGATGCGGACTGGCGGGACCTGAGGCTCTGCTCCCTCGCGCAGGGCCAACCCGGGTGCGGTGTTCGGCTGGTCAGCCCAAACACGAGTTCGCCACCTCGTGGAACGAGGTAACGAAAGACGCACCAGCGCCGCGGCCGGGAACAGGTGTAAGGAAGTCCTGGCGCCACTTCGCGGATGGACGGGACGCCTTGCGCATTCCTCTCCATCTCCGCCGCGAAGAACTCAGCACCCAAGCCGTAGGTTCACGTGAGCCGCGGCTGGACAACACACCGCTTCGCTTCAAGGTTTAAGGGAAATCTACGGCCGACCGTTCTCACCAAGTTTCTCCGGCGAAGGCGTCCCGCAGCACCGCCACGCGGGCCCGCCCCGGGGCCACTGTCAGGCAGACGACGTCGAACCGGCAGGCCCGCCCCGTCAGGCCGTGCACGGCCAGGAAGTAGCGCGCCAGGCGGAGCAGGCGGCGGCGCTTGCCAGGCCCCACCGCCTCGGCCGCGCTCCCCGCCCGCAACCCGCGGCGCGTCTTCACCTCCACGAAGACCACCACGTCACCGTCCTCGGCCACCAGGTCCAGCTCCCCCAGCGGGCAGCGGTAGTTGCGGGCGAGGATGCGCCACCCGCGGCGGCGCAGCACCTCCGCCGCCACCTCCTCTCCCCGCCGTCCCAGCGTCCGCCGCGCCTGCGTCACAGCCAAGAGATCGCCCTCCGGCCGGCGCGTTACGGGGGAGGGATTCGACGGGAAGGGCCCGGGTGGGGTCAGGCCCGGAAGTCGAAGAGGGGCTGCTGGGAGAGCCGCAGCGGCAGGAAGGAGCGGCGGTGCGCCGGACAGCAGCCGTAGCGGCGGACGGCCGCCAGGTGCGCCGGCGTGGCATACCCCTTGTGCCGGGCGAAACCGAACTGAGGGTAGCGGACGTCCAGCTCGTTCATCACCCGGTCCCGCGTCACCTTGGCCACGATGGAGGCGGCGGCGATGGCGGCGCAGCGGGCATCGCCGTCCACGACGGCCATCTGCGGAAGGTCCAGGTCCACATGATAGCGGCCGTCGACCAGCAGCAGGTCGGGGCGGGGAGTAAGCTGAGTCACAGCGCGGCGCCAGGCCAGGCGGGTCGCCTGCAGCACGTTCAGGCGGTCGATCTCGGCGGGATCAGCCAGGCCGATGCCCACCCGGGCGCCGCTGGCCAGGATGGCCTCGTAGAGCCGCACCCGCTCCCGGGGCGAAAGGGCCTTGGAATCGTCCAGCCCGGGCAGCAGCGCCTCCTCCGGCAGGATGACCGCCGCGGCCACCACCGGACCCGCCAGCGGGCCGACCCCTGCCTCGTCCACCCCGGCGATGTGCGTGTAGCCCTCGGCGCGCCGCGCCCGCTCCAGGGCGAGGAGGTTCTCCAGGCGCACCCGCTCCCGTTGCAGCCGCTCCCGCGCCCGCTGCGCCTGTGCACCCAGCCGGCGGACCCCTGCCCGGCGGTCGGCGGCGAGGGCGGCCAGCCACGCTTCGTCGGGCTCTTTGCGGCGCAGGAGTTCGGCGATCTCGCGGACGGTGAGGCTCGAGAAGGCCCGCGGCGGAGTGCCTAGCGCACCGCCCCCGCGCGCTGCAGCGGCCAGTAGATGAGGAGGGCCTTGCCCACCACGTTCTGCGCCGGGACGAAACCGAAGAAGCGGCTGTCTTCGCTGTTGCACCGGTTGTCCCCCAGGACGAAGTACTGCCCCTCGGGCACGCGCTTCGGTCCATAGCTGCTGGTGCAGGCGCGCTCGCCGCCCGGCAGCGGGGTCGGGTAGAGCTCGCTCAGAGGTTTCCCGTTGATAAGCACCAGTCCTTCCCGCAGCTCCACCGTCTCCCCCGGGAGCGCCACCACCCGCTTGACGAAGTCGCGGGTAGGGCTGAGGGGAAAGCGAAAGACGATGATATCGCCGCGGCGGATGGGGCCCAGGCGGTAGGAGAACTTGCTTACCAGGATGCGATCCCCAACCTGCAGCGTAGGCTCCATGGAGCCGGAGGGGATATAGAAGGCCTGCACGACGAAGGTGATGATGACCAAGCTGAGGACGGCGGCAAAGATGGTGGCATCCAGGGTCTCCAGGACGGAGCGGCGCCAGCTGGCCGGCAGCACCCCCCGGCGGGAGACAAGGAGGCGCACCGTCAGCAGCCCCGCCCCCAGCAAGAGGATGAGGGTCGGGACGGTGAGCGGCAGGCGGTTAGACCAATCCAGCGCCATGGCGTCCCACGCCCCGTCCGCCGGGTGGGCAGCCACGCCGAGAGCGGATGTGTGCCGTGAGGGAGCTGGGGATTAGCGCTGCTCCTTGATCCGGGCCGCCTTGCCCACCTTCCCCCGCAGGAAGTAGAGCTTGGCGCGCCGCGCCTTGCCCCGCCGCACCAGGTCGATCCGCTCCACCCGCGGGGAGTGCAGGGGGAAGGTACGCTCCACCCCGATGCCGTGGCTCACCCGCCGCACCGTGAAGGTCTCCCGGCGGCCGGCACCCTTGCGGGCGATGACCACGCCCTCGAACGCCTGAACGCGCTCCCGCCCGCCCTCACTGACCTTGATGTGCACCCGCACCGTGTCCCCGGGCGCAAACGCCGGCATCTTGGCACGCAGCCCCTCCCGGTCTACCGTGGCCAGCTTGTCCATCGGCCCTCGGCCCTCCTTGCTCTGCACGTCGCCGACGTGCCATTATACCTCTTCCCGCTCGATCTCCTCCAACAGGCGGCGGTCCTCCTCGGACAGCGCCGCGCGGTCGAGCAGGTCGGGACGGCGGTGCCGCGTCCGCCTGAGCTGCTCCTTGCGCCGCCAGCGGCGGATCGCCTCGTGGTGGCCCGAGAGCAGGACCTGGGGCACCTGCATGCCGCGGAACTCCGGCGGGCGGGTGTAGTGGGGGAAGTCCAGCAGGCCCGCGCTGAAGGACTCCTCGGCCACCGACTGCTGGTCGCCCACCACACCGGGGATCAGCCGGGCCATGCCCTCGACGATGACCATCGCCGGCAGCTCCCCCCCGGAGAGGACGTAGTCACCGATGGAGATCTCCTCCGCGCCCAGGCCCTCCACCACCCGCTCGTCGACCCCTTCGTAGCGGCCGCAGAGGATGATCACCTGCGGCACGCGCGCCAGCTCCGCCAGCAGGGCCTGGGTCAGCAGCCGCCCCTGGGGGGAGGGGAGGAGAATGCGCGGCGTCTCCCCGCTCTGGCGGCGGATGGCCTCCACCGCCGCGTAGAACGGCTCCACCTTCATCACCATCCCCGGGCCGCCCCCGTAGGGGACGTCGTCCACCTGGCGATGGCGGTCCGTGGTGAAGTCCCGCAGGTCGTGCACGTGCACCTGCAGCAGCCCCCGCTCCCGCGCCCGCCCCACCACGCCCACCTGCAGGGGAGTGAAAGCCTGGGGGAAGATGGTGACGATATCTACGCGCACGGCCAAGCCCACCTCGGAAAGCGCCGGGCAAGGGTTACCGCTCCCGCGCTCAGCGTAGCCCCTCCGGGAGGACCACCACCATCTCTCCCCGCTGCAGGTCCACCGTGCGCACCACCTCCCGCGTCGCCGGGATGAACACCTCCCCCGCCTCTCCGCTCACGCGGTAGACGTCATGCGCCGCGGTGCGCAGCACCTCGGTCACCGTGCCCAGCATCTCGCCGGATGAGGTGCGCACCCTCAGCCCCACGACTTCCGCCAGGTAGTAGCTGCCCGCGGGCAGCGGCACTCGCTCCGCCCAAGGGACGGCCACGGCCCACCCCCGCAGCGCGCGCGCCGCCTCCACATCGTCCACCCCCGCCAGCTTAAGCAGGACGACCTCCCCCTGGCGTCGCACCCCCTCCACCCCCGCCGCCCGCGCCGCCGCCGTCCGCTCGTCCAGCAGCAGCACGCGCCGCAGGCGGGCGAACCGCTCCGGGAAGTCGGTCTCGGGGCGCACCTTGACCTCGCCGCGCACCCCGTGCGGCCGCGTGATCCGCCCGATGATCAGCCTCGCCGGCGGGGTCGGCCCGGCCGCCATCGGGGGATCACTCCTCCCGCACCTCGATGACGATGCCGTCCTTGACCACGATCTCGGTGCGCCCCAGCTTCTGGAAGAGGTTGTCCCCCACCCGCACCTCGGTGAAGCTCTCCACCGTCCCCTGGGGGTACTCGGAGTTAAGCTGGAGTCCCTCCACCTCGCGCAACCGGGCCTGCAGCTCGGCGCGGGTGGCTTCCTGCCGCGCCCGCTCCAGCTCCAGCTGCTGGCGGATGGCCCGGGACTGGGGGGTAATCTGCCGCTCCAGCTCCGTGCGCCGGATCTGGGTATCGATCTGCGCGATCAGCTCCTCCACCCGCGCCAGCGCCGACTGCAGCTCCTGGGTGTAAAGGCGCTTGAAGCTCTCCGTGACGATGGCCTTGATGACTACCGGCCGGGCGATGGTGATGGCCATGCTCCCTGCTCCTCCCGGGTGGTCTCCTCTCTCTAGCGGGCGATCTCCACGGTCACCCGCTGTCCGGTGCGCAGCGCGGCGGCCCTGACCACGGTGCGCAGCGCCCGGGCGATGCGGCCCTGCCTGCCGATTACCTTGCCCACGTCCTCGGGCGCCACACGCAGCTCCAGGCGCAGGCCGCGCTCGTCCTGCCGCGCACGCACCTCCACCGCCTCGGGATGCTCCACCAGCTCCCGGGCGATGAACTCCACCAGGGCCTTCACGTCTGCGCGGGGGCCTTCTTCTGGTCCGTCCACTTCTGCCACACTCCGCTGCGCTGCAGCAGCACCCGGGCGGCGGAGGACGGGCGGGCGCCCTTTCGCAGCCACTCCATGGCCCGGGCCTCATCCACCTTGATGGTGGAGGGTTCGGTGGTGGGATTGTAGTACCCGAGGGCCTCGATGTACTTGCCGCTGCGCGGCGCGCGCGAGTCGGCCACCACCAGGCGGTAGAACGGCTTGTGCTTTCCCCCAAGACGCATCAAGCGGATCTTTACGGCCATGTCCAGCCTCCCCGGGGAAGGCGCCTGGCACGCCTCCCCATCGCCTCTGCCTGCTTGACCAGCTGCCGAGCCTCCTCAAATTGCCGCAGCAAGCGGTTCACCTCCTGCACCGTCACCCCCGAGCCTCGGGCGATGCGCCGCCGCCGGCTGGCGTTGATCACCGCCGGGTTGCGCCGCTCCTCCGGCGTCATGGAGTTGATCATGGCTTCGACGCGCGCCAGCTGCCGCTCGTCGACCGCCGCCTGGGCGCGCAGCCGCCCCAGACCGGGAATCAGCTCCAGGAGCTGATCCAGGGGGCCCATGCTGCGCACCTGACGCAACTGCTCCAGGAAGTCCGAGAGCGTCCACTCGCCGCGGCGCAGCTTGCGCTCCAGCGCCTCCGCCGCCTCGGCGGTCATGGCCTCCTGGGCCTTTTCGATCAGCGTGAGGACGTCGCCCATGCCCAGAATGCGGGCGGCCATGCGCTCCGGATGGAACGGCTCCAGCGCCTCCACCCGCTCGCCGACGCCGGCAAAGAGGATGGGCCGCCCGGTGACCGCCACCACCGAGAGCGCCGCCCCGCCGCGGGCATCGCCGTCCAGCTTGGTCAGGATCAACCCGTCTATGCCCACCTGCGCCGTGAACTGTTCCGCCATGGTCACGGCGTCCTGGCCGGTCATGGCGTCCAGGGTCAGCAGGACCTCGGTGGGCTGCACGGCGGCGCGCATCCGGGACAGCTCGTCCATCAGCTCCCGATCCAGGTGGAGGCGGCCGGCGGAGTCGATGATGACCACGTCGTGCCCGGCACGTCCCGCCTCCTGCAGCGCCGCCTGCGCCACGGCCACCGGGTCGGCGGCACCCGGCTGAGAGAAGGTGGGCGCCCCGGCCTGCCTGCCCACCACTTCCAGCTGGGCCACCGCCGCGGGACGGCGCAGGTCGGTGGCCACCAGCAGGGGATGGCGGCCGCGCCGCTTCAGGTGGTAGGCCAGCTTGGCCGCGGTGGTGGTCTTGCCCGTGCCGTGCAGGCCCACGAGCATGTACACCGTGGGCGGCCTGGGGGCGAACCGCAGCTCGCGGTGAGCCCCGCCCAGCAGGCGTGTCAGCTCCTCATGGACGATCTTGACGACCTGCTGGGCCGGGGAGAGGCTCTTCCAGATCTCCCGGCCCACCGCCTGCTGCCGCACGCCGGCCACGAAGTCGCGGGCCACGGCGAAGTGCACGTCCGCCTCCAGGAGGGCCAGCCGTACCTCGCGCAGCACGTTCTCCACATCCTCCGCCTTGAGGTACCCGCGGCCACTGAGGCGCCGGAAGATCTCCCCCAGCCGGGCCTGCAGTGTCTCAAACATCGGCCCGCTCCCGGATGGCCTCGTAGACGCGGAAGCCCCCGCCCCTGGCCACCTCCCGCACGTTGCCAAAGAGCGCGCCCACGTGACGCGCCAGCGTGCGGGCCCCCTGTGCCGTGCGGGCGACGAAGCGCAGCCGCCCCCCCGGCCGCAGGACCGCGTGCGCGCCGGCCAACAGGCGCAGCACTGTGGCCCGCCCGGCGCGGATGGGCGGGTTGGTCAGCACCAGGTCGAAGGCGATGCCGCGCACCGGCTCCACCCCGTCCCCCTGGTGCACCGTTACGTTGCCCACCCGGTTGCGCGCGGCGTTCTCCCGGGCCAGGTCGACTGCGCGTGCGTTGATGTCCACCAGGTGGGCGTGGCCGCGTGGCGCCCGGGCGGCCGCCGCCAGACCGATCACCCCGTAACCGCACCCCAGGTCGAGGATCACGTCATCCGGCCGAACCTCCATGGTGTCGACGAGCAGCCGCGTGCCCCGGTCCACGCCGCGGCCGGCGAAGACGCCGCGGTCGGTGAGGAGGCGGAAGGTACGCCCGCCCAGGGTGACGACGACCTCGCGCGGCCGACGGTCCACCTGCGGCACAGGGCTGAAGTAGTGGACGCTCACCGCAGGGCTCCGAAGCGGCGGCGCACCAGGCCCAGGTGCCGCTCCAGGCGCCGCAGCTCCCCCACCGCGCGATGCAGGCTGTCGTGCACCGCCTGGCGGGTGATCCGCAACCGCTGGGCGATCTCGCCCAGCGAGAGGTCGTCGTGGTAGTAGAGACGCATCAGCCGCTGCTGCCTGGAGGTGAGCAGCCCGCCGTAGACGTCGAAGAGACGGATGATGTGCAGCCGGTCTCCCAGCCGGTCGCCCAGCGCAGCCCACCTGTAAAGTGATTTGCCTTTACGCAGTCTAGCGCCGGAACGGGCTGCAGTCAAATCCCGCAGGAGGAGGGTGAGACGGCCGTCGGTGCTCTGACGCCTCTGCGTACGTCCGGAGGTTTGCCCGCGCCCCGGTTTAGGGAAGGAGGGCGTCGACGAAGGCCTCGGGGTCGAAGGGGGCGAGGTCGTCCAGGCCCTCCCCCACCCCCACGAACTTCACCGGAAGCCTGAGCTCGCGGCTGACGGCCAGCACGACGCCCCCCTTCGCCGTGCCGTCCAGCTTGGTCAGGACGATTCCGGTGACCTCGACCGCCTGATGAAACATCCGGGCCTGGCTGAGGGCGTTCTGACCGGTGGAGGCGTCCAGCACCAGCAGCCGCTCCACCGTCGGGGGGCCGTCCCTGGCGACGATGCGGTTCAGCTTGCGCAGCTCCTCCATCAGGTTGACCCTGGTGTGCAGGCGGCCCGCGGTGTCCACGATGAGCACATCCATCCCCCGCGCCCGCATGGCCGCCAGCCCGTCGAAGACCACGGCACCGGGATCGCCCCCCGGCTGGTGGCGCACCAGGTCCACTCCGACACGGCGCGCCCAGATGGCGAGCTGCTCGATCCCCGCGGCGCGGAAGGTGTCGGCCGCGGCCAGCAGCACCCGGCGCCCCTGGACCTGCAGCCGGTGCGCCAGCTTGGCGATGGTGGTGGTCTTGCCGCTGCCGTTGACGCCCAGGATCAGGACGACCGCGGGGGCGGGATCCAGGCTCAAGGGGACCGCCGGACCCAGCAGCTCCAGGAGGATGCGCCGCAGCGCCCCGCGCACGGCGGCGGGCGTTCGCAGTCCGCGCTCCTGGCGCAGCCGCTGGGTCACCTCCGCCGCCGTGGCCACACCCGCGTCGGCGCGGATCAACGCCTCCTCCAGCGCGGCGACGGAGGCGCCGTCGGGAGCGCGGCCGGCCAGCGCCTCCAGGCCCGCGCCCAGCTGATCGCGCGTCCGCGCCAGCCCTTCCCGCAACCGCTGAATCCACGTGCGCGCTTCTTCCCCCATGGTCCCGGGGACCAGTCTAGCCCCTGTCCGCCCGCCGGAGAAACAGGGTATAGTGAACTCAACTCAGGGGAGGCCCACGGTGGCTCGATGGGCGCACCCCGATGGAGGGATAAGAGTCGTGCGTACCATCGTCGCCGTCGCCTCCGGCGTGCTCCTGGCGCTGGGGAGCGCGTCCTGGATCGCCGCACAGCCGGCACCACCCACCACGATCGTACCGGGGCAGGCGGTGGGCCCGTTCCGCGTGGGGATGCCGGTGGACGAGGCACGCTCCATGATGGAGCAGTTCGGTCGGGTGGAACCCCTGGAGGCGGAAGAGGTCCGCGGATTCTGCAACCCCGAACCGAACGCCGGCGTCTGCGTCCTGGACCGGTACAGCCGGGTCGGCCTGGACACTCCGGGGCTCGTGGGCATGATCATCACCGACGACCCGCGCTTCGTCACCCAACCCGGAGGCCACAAGCCCGGCGCCCCGCTGCTGGACTTCCTGCGCACCTTCGGCATCTACACGGCGAGCGCGGGCCCCGACCCCACAGAGGTGCGCTGGGACCCGCAGGGCCTGGTGGTCTTCGTCAGCACGAACCGGTCCGGCCTGACCGCAGGCGCCATCGGCGTCTTCGGCCCGCGCTGACCCCCGCTTAGTGGGCGGCCCGGGCTGTTTCCGCGGGGCGGCGCTCGGATCCGGGCTCGCCCAGCCGCACCGAGAGCACCGAGGAGACTCCGGGCTCCTGCATGGTCACCCCGTAGAGGACGTCCGCGGCCTCCATCGTCCCCTTGTTGTGGGTGACGATGATGATCTGCGTCTGCTGGGCCAGCTCCCGCAGCAGCGTGGCGAACCGCCGCGTGTTGGCGTCGTCCAGGGCCGCCTCCACCTCGTCGAAGACGCAGAAGGGGCTGGGGTGGACGCGCAGCATGGCAAAAAGCAGCGCCAGCGCCACCAGCACCCGCTCTCCCCCGGAGAGGGCCGCCAGCGACCGCGGCGGCTTGCCCGGCAGGCGGGCCACCACCTCCAGCCCGGGATCCTCCTCTGGCGCCTCCTGCACCAGCTCCAGGTGCGCGGACCCCCCCTCAAAGAGGCGCAGGAACAGCCGCCCGAACTCCTCGTTGACGGCGGCAAACGTCTCCCGGAAGCGGACGCGCAGGATGCCGTCCAGTCGGTCGACCAGCTGCTGCAGGGCGGCGCGGGCCGCCTCGATGTCGGCCACCTGACGGGCGAGGCGGTCGACGCGGTCTCCCAGCTCCTCCTGCTCCTGGATGGCCCGGAGGTTCACCGGACCCAGCGCCGCCACCATCTCCCGCAGCGCCTCCAGCCGGGCCCGCGCCTCCTCCCGCGGCAGCGGGAGCGGCGTCCCTTCCGCCTGCTCCCACACGATCCCATGTTCCCCGAGCCGCCGCTCCATGGCGCCCCATTCCGCCTCGGCCTGCGCCGCCCGGAGCTCCACCCGGTGCAGCGCGACCTCCGCCGCCCGCGCCTCCTCCTCGGCGTGGCCGGCCGCCTCCTGCGCGGCCGCCGCCGCAGCCTCGTGATCCTGCCGCCGCTGCTCCAGGGCGGCCAGCTCCTCCTGCACCGCTGCCTGCTCCCGTGCGGCGCGGGCGTGCGCCTCGCGGGCGGCGGCGAGCTCCGTGGCCAGGTGGGAGGCTTGTGCGGACGCCGCTGACTCCTCGGCGAGGACCTGCCTCCGTCGGGCCGCCAGGTCCTCACGAGCCGCGGCCAGGTCCCGCTGCCGAGCCGCGTGCGCCTGTAGCGTCGCGTCCAGCTCGGCCAGACGGACGCGGACCTCCTCACCCTCCCGCTGCCGCCGCGCCAGGGCGGCGGCCAGCTCTTCCCAGGCCCTCCTCCGCTCGGAGAGCTGCATCTCCACATCTTTGGCGGCGCCCTGAAGCGCTTCGTCCTGGGCCCGCAGCCGGTCCGCGCGCGCCGCCGCGTCATCCAGGGCCGCGGCCAGGGCCGCCATCTCGTCTGTGACCTCTCCCACCTCCCGCGGCAGGCGGGCCCGTTCGCGGGTCACCGCCGCCAGGGCTCCCTCCGCCTCGGCGAGGTCGTGGTCCAGCCGTCCCCGCTCCTCCTCCAGGGCCACCGCCTCCCGCCTGGCCTCCTCGGCCTCCTGGACGAGGGCCTCCTGGCGCGCCCTCAGCGGCGCCAGGGCGGTGGCCAGCGCCTCCAGCTCCCGGCGGGTCTCCTCGCTGGCATCCCGCCGCGCCAGCGGCGAGGCGTGGCCGTTACCGTTGCCGTGCACCGAGATCACGCCGTCGGGGGAGACCAGCTCGCCCTGCAGGGTGACCGCGCGCCCACGGTGTCCGGCCGCCATCAGCCGCAGCGCCACGTCCAGGTCATCCACCACGACCACGTCGCCCAGCAGGACGTCCACCGCCGCGCGCGCCTGCCCCTGCGCGCTGACGAACTCGGCGGCGCCGCCCAGGACACCCTGGATCTGCGGGGTAGGCCCGTTGGGATGCCTGGGGGCGAGGCGGTCCAGCGGCAGGAAGGACACCGGCCCCCGCCCGTCCGCCCGCACGTAGTCCAGGGCGTCGCGCAGGACGTCCGCTCCAGCCGTGAGGAGGCAGAAGAGCCGGCGGCCCAGCGCCGCCTCCACCGCGGGGCGGTAGCGCGGTTCCACGGCGATGTGGTCGACGAGCGCCCCGAGGATGCTGCGGAACCGGCCGGGATCGGCCCGCTTGGCGGCCAGCAGCGTGCGCGCCCCTTCCTCGTAGCCCAAAAGCTGCGCCGCGGCCTCCTCCAGCGCCTGCAGGCGCGACTCCAGGCGGGCCCGATGCGCCTCCGCCGCGGCCAGCTTCTCGCCGACCTCCGCCCGCTCGGCTTCCAGCCGGCGCATCCTGGCGGAGAGCGCCGTCTGCCGCTCCCGGTGGAGCTGCAGTGCCATCCGCGCTTCCGCCGTCCGCTGCCGCAGCCGCTCCTCCTCGGCTTCTGACGCCGCAAGGTGCTCCCGCAGCCGGTTCCGCCGCTCCGACAGCGCGGCCCGCTGCCGCTGCAGCTCCTTCCCCCGCGCATCCAGCGCGGCCAGCTCGGCGGCCAGCTCCTGCCGCCGCGCGTCCAGCTCGCCCCGCCGCGCCTCCAGCCTCTCCAGCTCCCGCTGCCGGGACTGCGACCGCGCTTCCTCCGCGTGCAGCGCCGCCCGGTGCGCCTCCAGTTGCCGACGAAGCACCTCCGCCTCCCGGGCCACAGCCTCCTGGTCGCGGTCCAAAGCGGCCAGGTGGCTGTCGATCCGCGCCATCTCGTCGGCAAGGCGCGCGGCTTCCGCGCGCAGCCGTTCTCCCTCGCGCCGCTGCGCGGCCAGGCGCCCTTCCACCCGGTCCGCAGCGCTGCCCGCGGCCGCCTGGGTCCGGACCGCCTCCAGCAGCCGGCGCTGCTGCGCCGCCCAGGCGTGCGTCAGCGCCTCGCGCGCCTGCTGGTGTCGGGCGGCCTCGCCGCGCGCCGCCTCCACCCGCTGCTGCAGCTCGGCCAGCCGCTTCTGCGCAGCGGCCACCTGGGCGGCAGCGCGCTGCAGGCCCTGCCGCAGGCGACGGGCCTCGTCGGCCAGCAGCGCCGTCTCCAGCGTGCGCACCTCCTCGGTCAAGGCGCGGTGACGTCGCGCCGCCTCGGCCTGCTCGGCCAGCCGGGCGTACTGGGCCCGCAGCTCTGACAGCAGATCCCCCACCCGCTGCAGGTGCGCCGCGGTGCGCTCCAGGCGTCGCAGGCTCTCCTGACGGCGGCGCTTGTAGCGGGCCAGCCCGGCGGCCTCCTCGAGCAGGAGGCGGCGCTCCTGAGGGGAGGCGTTGAGGACCTCCTCCACCTCACCCTGGCCGACCAGCGCATAAGACCGCCCGCCCAGGCCGGTACCGAGGAAGAGCATCTGGATGTCGCGCAGCCGGCAAGGCACGCCGTTCAGGAAGTACTCCCCCTCCCCGCCGCGCGTGGCCCGCCGGGTGATGGCGATCTCGGAGAACTCCAGAGGGAAGCTCCCCGCGGCGTTGTCCAGGACCAGGGCGACCTGCGCCAGCCCGTGGGCGCGACGCCGCGCCGAGCCCGCAAAGATGAAGTCCTCGGTGCGGGTCCCGCGCAGGGCGCGGGCGTTCTGCTCGCCCAGGACCCAGCGGATGGCCTCGCACAGGTTGCTCTTGCCGCTGCCGTTGGGGCCTACGATGGCGGTGATGCCGGGATGGAACTCTAGCTCCGTGCGGTCGGCAAAGGTCTTGAAGCCGGCCAGCTCCAGCCGCTTCAGGTGCACAGACTTCCCTCCTCCGAATGCCCTCCCGAGGCCGCGGCGGCGGGCGGGAGGTCCCCCGGGTGCGACTCAGGTCCGTAGGGGCGTTATGTCTCGCTGTGCGCGTGCCGACTGGTACAGCGCGGCCAGCCGCCGGGCCAGCGTGGGGACGGCGTACCCGGCGGCGATCTCGCGGGCGCGGCGGCTCATCGCGGCCCGGCGCGCGGGCTCGGCCAGCAGCCGCCGCACGACCGCCGCCAGCGCCTCCGGTGCCGGCTCGACGAGCATCCCCCCCTCCCCGTCGCGCACGACCTCGGCGGCGCCCGCCCGCGCCACCGCCACCACCGGCAGCCCCGCCGCCATCGCCTCCACCAGGACGACCCCCTGTGTCTCCGTCTGTGAGGCGAAGACGAAAAGGTCGCCCGCAACCATCGCCTCCAGCGCGGCCGCGTGGGGCAGGGCGCCGGTGAAGCGGACCCGTCCGGTGATCCCCAGGTCGCCAGCCAGGCGCCGGAGGTCCCCGGCGGAGGGCCCGTCCCCAACGATAAGGAGATACGCTCCGCATGGCTCCGCCACCTGCTGAAAAGCCCGCAGCACCAGGTCGACGCTTTTCTCGGGGGCCAGCCGGCTGACCGACACCAGCAGGGGGGCCTGCGGCGGGATCCCGTAGCGGGCCCGCACTTCCGTCCCGTCGAGGCGGTCGAGCTGCCCGGGGTCAATCCCGCCGGTGGGCAGGACCTCGATGCGGGCGGTGACCCCCAGCACACGCAGCCGCGCGCGGATCACCTCCGACGGCGCGATCACCAGGTCGCACCGGTTGGCAAAAGCCCGCACCCAGAGCCGTGCCGCCGACCGGGTGAGCGCCGCAGGAAGGAGGGGGACGTAGTGCACGTACTGGTCGTAGAGCGTGTGGTGCGTGAAGACCAGCGCGCGGCGGAGGCGGCGCGCCACCGCGGCGCCCAGGATGCCGGCGAGAAAGGGCCCGTGGACGTGCACCACGTCCACCTCGTGCACCCGCGGGTCGCGCAGGAGTCGACCCGGCAGCGGCAGGAGCAGCCTGAATGCCGGAGTGCCCGGAGCCGGCAGCGACGGCAGGCGGACGACGTCAGGATCGTCGTCAAGGTGGCCTGGGTAGCGGGGCGCCGCCACCACCACGCGGTGCCCGTCCGCGCGCAGGGCCCGGACGAAGGCGGCCACAGAGATGACCACGCCGCTGATGTAGGGCAGGTAGGAGTCCGCGACCATGAGGACGGCCAGAGGGCTCGCGGGACGGAGAGGGGGCTGGATCACCGGAGCGTCACCCCGGGTCAGCGGGACGCCGGCACCTGCGCCCGCAGCGCGGCGCTGCGCTCCCCCACCCAGGCCAGCAGCGTCCGGTAGTCCGCCTCGATCTGCTCCCGGGCGCGGCACGCGGCCTCGAGGTCGGCGGGCGCGAGGGCGGCCAGGTCCTCCTCGTCCACCCACACCGCACGCCCGCCGGGCAGCACCAGCAGGTCCAGCCCCAGGTCGGTCCACTCCACGCGGTCCGCGAACACCACGGTGTCCCGCGCGGCGTTGAAGTAAACTCCGGCTGTAGATCCGTCGGCGCGCAGCCAGTGGTAGACGTTGTAGGGCCGGTCGGGCCAGTAGTAGGCGATGGTTTCGTCGCCAGGCTCCAGCCGCAGCCCGCCCACGGTCCAGGGGGAGGTGAGACGGTAGTGCAGGATGACCGCGTGGCCTTCCCGCGCCAGCAGCCCACAGGGAAAGACCTCCTGCCGGCCGTCGGGCCGCCGCTTCACCTCGTAGAAGGCGGGGAGGGGGGACACGGGGCGGCCTCAGGCCACGACGGCGACGACCCCCTGGATGCGCGGCAGCCCGCCGGCCAGCCGCCGCCACTCCTCCCCTTCGCCGGCGCTGCCGAAGAGCTCCCCGGTGCTGGTGCCGAAGTAAATTCCTGCCGGGTTCAGGGAGTCGGTGTCCATGGCGTGGCGCAGCACCACGCAGTGCACCTCACCGGGCAGTCCGGTGCGCAGGGCCTCCCAGGAGCGGCCGCCGGTCCGGCTGCGGTAGACCTCCAGCTGACCGATGATGCAGCTGTTGTGCCGGCGGCACTGCCGTCCCTGGTAGGCGGGGACCACATAGAGGGTGTCCGCCTCCCTGGGGTGCACCGCCAGGGGGAAGCCGTGACGGTCTGGCAGCCCCGTGGAGATGTCCTGCCAGGTCTCTCCGTGGTCGTCGCTGCGGTAGACGCCGCAGTGCATCTGCCGGTAGAGGACCCGAGGGTCGGCGGGCGCCACGGCCACGCGGTGGGTGCAGGTGTGGAGGGTGTTCAGGTGCTGGTCCGCGCCCTCCGGGCGGGCGGGCTTACCCAGCGACGAGCGGCCGGCCAGCGGGCAGGACTCGTAGACCCCGCGGCGGATGAGCACCCAGCTCTTCCCTCCGTCGTCGGAGCGCACCGCGCCGTGGTCGGTGCTGCTTACCACGTACATCCGCCGCGGCCGGCGGGGGTCGATGTGGATGCCGTGGAGGCAGTTGCCCACGGTGCCGAAGCCCCAGTCCCCGTAGCGCTTCTCCTTTCCCGGCGCCTCCAGGTAGCCGGGGACCACGGCCCAGGTGCGCCCGCGGTCGGCGCTGCGGAAGAGGTAGCTGAAGTGCGTCCCCGCCCACAGCTCGTCGGGGTCTCTGGGGTTGACAGCGACGGTCCAGACCTTGCGCACGGCCAGGCCCGCATTCCGCGGGACCCAGGTCTGGGCCATCGTCCTGCTGGCATAGACCCCGTCGTCATGGGTGGCGGCGTAGAGGGTCTTGGTCCGCGCGTCCCATGCGAAGTGGTTGACGCTCATCCCCCTCAGGTACGGGCCGCGCCGCCGCCAGCGCGTCCGCCTCCCGTCGCTCTCCAACACGTAGAGGCCGTCGGTCGTCCCGGCCAAGACCATCACCCTGGGCATCCCCCACCTCCCACAGCTTCGTTTGGAAGCATTCGGGTCCACCGGGCTGCGCGGTCCTCCTTGCGGATGGACCGCGCAGTAGCGTACGCTGGGCGCGGCCGGCATTCCTTCCCGCGCCCGCGGACGCGGGGTCGTATGCGACGGCCCGCCTGATGGTGCGCTGCCTGTGACGCGCCTTCGCTGGGGAATCCTCTCCACCGCCCGCATCGGGCTGCGCCGGGTGATCCCCGCCATCCAGCGGTCGCACAGCGGCGCGGTGGTGGCCATCGCCAGCCGGGAGCGGGAGCGGGCAGCCGCGGTCGCCTCGCGCTTCGGCATCCCCCGGGCGCACGGAAGCTACGAGGAGCTGCTGGCCGACCCCCAGGTGGAGGCGATCTACAACCCCCTGCCCAACAGCCTGCACGCCGACTGGTCCATCCGCGCCGCCCAGGCCGGCAAGCACGTCCTCTGCGAGAAGCCGCTGGCCGCCAACGCCGGTCAGGCGGCCCGCATGGTGGAGGTCTGCGCCCGGGCCGGGGTCCTGCTGCAGGAGGCCTTCATGTACCGCTTCCACCCCCAGATCGAGTGCCTGCAGCAGCTGGTGCGGGAGGGCGCCATCGGCCGGCCCTGGCTCGTCCGGTCGGCGTTCACCTTCACCGTATCCTCCCCGCAGGACATCCGCCTGCGACCGGACCTGGCCGGAGGCGGCCTGATGGACGTGGGCTGCTACTGCGTCAACCTGAGCCGCCTGCTGCTTGGCGAACCTTCCAGGGCTGACGCGGCTGCGGTCTTCGAGCAGGGCGTGGACGTGCGTCTGGCCGGCCTGCTCCATTTTCCTCAGGGGATGGCTCTTTTCGACTGCGGGCTGCGCCTGCCGCCGCGGCAGCTCTGCGAGGTGGTGGGCGAGACGGGGGTGATCGTCCTGCCCCGCCCCTTCCAGCCCGAGGAGGATGCGGCGGTGCTCATCCTCCGCAGGGGGGATCGCGAGGAGCGCATCGAGGTCCCGGGGACGAACCAGTACGTGCGGATGGTGGACCACTTCGCCCAGTGCGTCCGCCACGGCACTCCGCCTCGCTATCCCCCCCAGGATGCCGTGGCCAACATGCGTGTCCTCGACCTGCTGCGCGACGCCTGCCGCCAAGGGTAGGAATTCGGGACCCCGACGACGAACGCCAGGGGCAAAGCGGCCCGGGGAGGGAGCGACTTGATCGTCAAGCCGCTGGGACGGATCTCTGAGGTCGTGGCCCCGGGGACAGCCGTACTTGTCAGTGGCGCTTTCGACCCCCTCCACTACGGCCACATACGCTACATCCAGGCGGCTGCGGCGCACGCGGAGGAGCACCGCCTTCCACTGGTGGCCGCCGTGGCGCCCGACGAGTTCGTGGCCAGACGGCACCCACTCCTGCAGCGCCTGGACGAGCGCATGGAGATGATCGACGCCCTCCGCGGGGTGAACTACGTAGTCCCTCAGGAGCACGAGAGCCTGGCCCCGGCGCTGCGGCATATCCGCCCGCTGTACGTGGTCAAGGGCACGGACTGGAAGACCCGCGGCCTGCCCAGCGAGGAGCTGGAGGCTATCGCGGAGGTCGGCGCCCTGGTGGTCTGGGTGCCGGTCAGCCCGGTGAGCAGCAGCGACCTCCTGCGGGCCGCATTCTGGCGGTTCGCCGACGAGTGGGTGGGGCGGGCCTAGCCTCTAACCGAACGGCGCAGGAGGATCCCCGCGTCGCCAACCGTCAACAGTAAATCGAAACAGTTCATTTTTTGTCGCGATCCGCTGCAGTGTCCACAGGTGGGCCGGGCATGACGCACCGCCCAGGCGTACAGCTAGCAGCGCCTGGCGGGATCCTGGCACGACCCGCCCAGTCGTTGTTGGCATATCAAGGATCATGTGGTATATTTCCATGAGGGGACAAGAAATGCAGACTAGGACACACATCGGGCCTGGTGGCAGACTGGTCATCCCGGCCGCATACCGCAAGCTCCTCGGCCTGAGAAGGGGGGACCAGGTTATTCTGCGTATTGAACATGGAGAGCTGCGAATCCTCACGCCCGCGCGGGCGGTGGCGCACGCTCAAGCCCTGGTGCGCCGGTACGTCGCCCCAGACCGCTCTCTGGCCCGCGAACTGATCGCCGAACGCCGCAAAGAGGCGGCGCGTGAGTAGCCTCGTCCTCGACGCCTCCGCGCTCCTCGCTTTCCTCAATGCGGAGCCAGGAACGGAGCAGTGGGTAGCGACGGTTGCCGACTCGATGATCAGTGCGGTGAACTTCTCAGAGGTGGTGGCCAAGCTGGCCGACGCCGGGATGCCCGAAGCCGAGATCCGGGAGGCGCTGGAACCACTGGGTCTCGAAGTGGTCGCCTTCGAGACCCACCAGGCCTATGAGGCGGGGCTGCTGCGCCCTCAAACCAGGTACCTCGGGCTCTCTCTCGGCGACCGGGCCTGCCTGGCCCTCGCCCGATCGAAAGCGTTGCCGGTGCTGACAGCGGATCGGACCTGGGAAGCCCTACAGGTTGGCGTCGAGATTCGCATCATCCGCTGAGACCTACGAAGAAGGTTCGTGCCGATGGTTGTGGCCGGCCCCGAGCCTGATGCTGATCGCGACGGCGAGGGCCACCCGGACGCCATCCCGACGCTTCCTCGAGTGGGACCTGCCCCCACCAGAGAAAGAGCGCCTTTCACGGCGCTCGCTGAAACCCGCTCCCTGTTTGCGTTTCGGCTGGTCGGGGAGGGGGGATTTGAACCCCCGACCTCAGCGTCCCGAACGCTGCGCGCTAAACCAAGCTGCGCCACTCCCCGCGGCCGTCATTCTACCACCCACCGCCGGGAGGGACAACGCGTCCGTCCTGCCCCGCCGGCCGCATCGCCGAGGGGGCGATGCACCCGGGGTTATTCCTCCGCGCCGCGGTCACCCTCCGGCGGGGGTGACGACCCGGCGGAGGGCTCGGGCTCCGCGGCCTTAGGCCGTTCCACCACCTGACGCAGCAGCTCACCCGCCACGTCCCCGATGGTCACGCGGCCCTCATCTTCCTGACTCTGCATGTAGTCCCGGACGCGCCGCCGCTCGCGCTCCCGTGCCGCCCGCCGCAGGCTGACGATCATCCGCCGCTCCTCGGCGCGGATCTCGGTGATGATGGCCTCCACGCTCTGGCCCGGCTGCACCGCGTCCTCGACCTTGGCCACGCGCTTCTCCGCCAGCTCGGAGATGGGGATGAAGGCGTCGATCTCCCGGTCGCGCAGCCGCATGAAGGCACCCGAGGGAACCAGGCGCACGATCTTGCCGCGCACCAGCTCCCCCACACTGTAGCGGTGCGGAACCTCCTGCCAAGGGTCGTCCAGCAGCTGCTTCAGGCCCAGGGAGATCTTGCCCCCCTCGCGGTCCACACGCAGCACCATCAGGCGCAGCCGCTGGTTGCGGCGCACGACCTCGGAGGGGTGCTTCACGTACATCCAGGCCATCTCGCTGATGGGTAGCAGGCCGTCCACGCCGCCCAGGTCCACGAAGGCGCCGAAGTCGGTGATGCGCTTCACCGTCCCCTCCACCACCTGCCCCTCCTCCAGGGTGGCGAGAAGGGTCTCTTTGCGCCGGGCCCGCTCCTCCTCCGCCGCCAGGCGGTGGGAGAGGATCACCCGCGCCTTGGCCCGGTCTACCTCGATCACCTTCAGCGGCAGGGATTGGCCGACGAACCACTCGAAGCGGCGGCCCTTGGCCTGGGAGAGGTCCACGTGCGATCCCGGGACGAAGCCGCGCACGCCCAGGTCGACCACCAGGCCCCCCTTCACCTTGTCTACGACCATGGCGTGGAGGATCTTGCCGGTGTGGTGCGCCTCGACTATCCGCTCCCATGCCCGCTGGAAGTCGGCGCGCTTCTTGCTGAGCAGAATATTGCCCTCCTCCCCCTCCACGCGCATCACCATGACGTCTATGCGGTCGCCGACGTGCAGCTGCTCCGGACCCTCGCCGCGGCGAGCCAGCTCCCGGGGCGGAATCAGCCCTTCGGACTTGGCGCCCACGTCCACCAGGACGCCCTCGCTGTCCACCCTTACCACGGTGCCCTTGACGATCTGGCGCTCCTGCAGCGTGGTGATGGCCTGTGCCAGATCTACGCCCTCCCGCTGCTCCTCCTCCGGCCGAGACTGCTCCGCCATCGGTCCACCGCCTTTCGTCTGCCGGCGGCCGGGGATCGGCCGCCGGACGCCGGTCGCTGTCGACGCCTCGCAGAGGGACAAGTGAGGTTATTCGCCGCTATGCGGGCCTTTCCCCTCCTGGAGGGCGGGGGTGCGGGCCGGGACACGCCGGGGCAGGCGCCGCGATGGCGCCCGCAAACGCCTCAGATGCGCCAGTAGTTCAAAGCCAGGCTGCGCGCCCGCCGGATGCGCTCGCGGACGACCGTGTAGGGTACTTCCTGAAAGCTGTGCTGGGAGACGCTGAGGCCGGCGGAGCGCCGCGTCAGCACCTCCAGCGTGGCGAGCACGGAGGTGGACAGCCCCGACAGGTCGTAGCCACCCTCCAGCAGCCCGACGAAACGGCCGCCGACGCGGGCGGCGGCCTCTACCGTGAGCTGGGTCAGGGTGCGGAAGCCGGCGGCGGTGAGCAGCATTCCGCCCAGCGGATCGGCGAAGTGGGCGTCGTAGCCCGCCGAAGCCAGCACCAGCTCCGGCCGGGCGGCGTCGATCAGGGGGACCACCACTTCCTCGAAGATCAGCCGATATCCTTCATCTCCGACCCCCGGCGGCAGGGGGATGTTCAGGGTAAACCCCTCCCCTGGCCCCGCGCCCACCTCCTCCCAGTGTCCCGTCCCCGGATACCAGCGCTCCTGGTGGGTGGAGACGTACAGCACCGAGGGGTCGTGGTAGAAGAGGGCCTGGGTGCCGTTGCCGTGGTGCACGTCCCAGTCGATGATGGCGATGCGGCTCAGCCCGTGGCGGTCACGCGCTGCCGCGGCGGCCAGGGCGGCGTTGTTGAAGAGACAGAATCCCATGCCCTTGGCGGCCAGCGCGTGGTGCCCGGGAGGGCGGAGCAGGGCAAAGGCGGCCTGGGCCCGCCCGCCCAGCACCTCTTCCACCGCCATCACCGCACCGCCGGCGGCAGCCAGCGCCACGTCCAAGGACTCCGGCGAGACGTAGGTGTCCGGGTCGAGGTAGCCTCCGCCTCCGCGGGCCACCTGCGCCACCTCCGCTACATACCGCGGGCTGTGTACCGCCTCCAGCAGGTCGCGGGCCACGGGAGGGACCTCCTCCGTCTGCCGCAGTGCCTCCTCCAGTCCGCTCTGCCGCACCGCCTCCAGCACGGCTGTCAGCCGCTCCGGCCGCTCGGGGTGGCCCGGCGGCGTGCGGTGGCGGAGGAAGATGGAGCTGGTAACCAGGAGAACCTCAGGCACGGGCGCCCTTACGGCACCGCCGCTCCCGCCGCCTGGCGCAGCCGGCGGATGGCGACCTCGATCCCTTCCGCGCCCCCGAAGACGGCGTTGGCGGCCACGAGGATGCGCGCCCCGGCGGCGACGGCCGGCCCGGCGGTGGTCTCGTCGATGCCTCCGTCCACAGCCAGCGTGATGGGGCGGCCCGCCTCCTGCGCCATGGCACCGAGGCGGCGGAGCTTGTCAAGGGATTGGGGGATGAACCGCTGACCGGCATAACCCGGGCTCACGCTCATCACCAGGATCCCCTCCGCCTCCGCCAGCGCCCACCCCACCGCCTCCGGCGGGGTCGCGGGGTTGAGCGCCACAACCGGCGCGACGCCGCGCTCGCGCAGGTGGGCCAGCAGGCGATGCAGGTGTACCGCCGCCTCCACGTGCACGGCGATGCGCGCCGCCCCCGCGTCGATGAAGGCATCCACCTGCCGCTCCGGCTCCACCACCATCAGGTGGACGTCAAAGGGGAGACGGGTCACGCGGCGCAGGCTCTGCACCACCAACGGACCCATGGTGATGGGCGGCACGAAGCGGCCGTCCATGACGTCGATGTGGATGAGATCGGCCCCGCCCCGCTCAGCGGCGGCGACCTGATCGCCCAGGCGGACGAAGTCGGCGGCCAGGATGCTCACGGAGATCTGGACGCGCGGGTTCAGGGGCGGATCTCCTGGATCAGGGTGTTGTCGATGTACACCTGGATGATGGTGTAGCCGCGGCTGGTTACCATGACGTCCACCTGGTCGCCGGCGGCGTGCACCTTCTCATAGACGGTGCGCACACCCCCTTCGTCGATGACCACCACCCGCACCCGCTGGTCCATCTCCCCCTGGGGGACGACCACGTGCACCACCGTGCGCAGTTGCCCGCGGGCGCCGGCGGGTGCGGCGCCGGGGGTGGGCCGCGGCGCGGGCGTGGCGCGGCGCTCCACGGTCACCACAGGTGCCTCCGGGGGGCGGCCCTCGGTGCCGGGGCGCACGCTCACGGTCAGGAGGACCTCCGCCTCCGCGGGCCGCACCTTCCGTCCGGGGTCGGGCGTCTGGTCCACCACCGTGCCGGGGGGCAGATCCGGGCTGAGCGCGCCCTGCACCTGGCGGATAACCAAGCCCAGCTCCTCCAGGCGGCGCCGCGCCTCCTCCAGCGGGCGCCCCACCAGCAGCGGCATCTCCACCAGCTCCGGCCCGCGGCTCACCAGCAGGGTGATGGCGCCGCCGCGGGGGAGGCGCTGGCCCGCGGGGGGGTCCTGGACGATGACCAGCCCTGGCTTGACGGTGTCGTCGAACCGCTCGTTGACCTGGCCGACGCGCAGGCGGGCGCTCTCGGCGGCGAGGCGGGCCTGGAGCAGAGGCAGCCCCACCAGGTCCGGCACACTCACCATCTCCCGCCCCAGGCTGAGCACCACGTTGACGGTGCGCCCGACCTTCACCCGCTTGCCGGGCGGCTGGTCCTGGGAGACGACGGCCTCCCGCGGCACGCTGTCGCTGTAGACCTGCCCCTCCACCACCAGGACGACGCCGGCCTGCTGCGCGGCCGCCTGAGCCTGGGCCAGCGGCAGGCCCACCAGCCGCGGAACCTCCACCTCGGCCACATTGAAGTAGGCGCTGACCGAGCGCCACGCACCCCAGGCCCCTCCGCCCACCAGGACCAGGAGGAAAACCGCCAGCAGCGGCGCCAGGGAGCGTGGGCCCGGTGGCGCGGAGCGGGCGTGGGGTGCACCGCCCCGGCGCAGCACGCGGGTCGCCTCCTCGCCTCCGGGGTGTTCGCTCCAGAACGACGTCTCGCCCAGAAGGTCGCTGGCCAGGTCGGCGGCGGAGGCATAGCGGCGGTGCGGCTGCTTGGCCATGCCGCGCATGATCACCCCCTCCAGCGCCGGGGGGATCTCGGGGTTGAACTGCCGCGGCGAGGGCGGTGCGTCGTGGATGTGTGCCATGGCGATGGCGATGGGGCTGTCACCGTCGAAGGGCAGACGGCCGGTGAGCATCTCGAAGAGGACCACGCTGAGGGCGTAGATGTCGGATGCGCGGCCCACCGCCTGGCCCCGCGCCTGCTCCGGCGAGAGGTACTGCACCGACCCCAGCACGGTGCCGGTCTGCGTGATGGTGGCGCTGGCCAGCGCCCGGGCGATGCCGAAGTCTGTGACCTTCACCGTCCCGTCGCGGCGCAGCAGGATGTTCTGCGGCTTTACGTCCCGGTGGATGATCCCCCGGCGGTGGGCGTAGTCCAGCGCCTCGCAGACGGCCACGGCGATGCGCACCGCCTCGGTGACGCGCAGCGGGCCGCGCTCCCGGATGTAGCGCTTCAGGTCCTGCCCCTCCACGAACTCCATGGCTATGAAGTGCCACCCGTCGGCCTGGCCGCTCTCGTAAACCTGGACCATGTTGGGATGGCTGAGGGAGCTGACGGCGCGGGCCTCGCGCTGAAAACGCTCGACGAACTCCGCGTCCTGGGCGTACTGCTCCCGCAGGACCTTCAGCGCCACCACCTGGCCGTCGGCGATGCGTCGGGCGCGGAAGACCATGGCCATGCCGCCCTGGCTGACGATGGACTCGATCTCGTAGCCGGAAAGCCTGCTGCCGGAGGGAATCATGGCGAAGCCGCACCGCCTCTACGCCGCCGCCGTCTCAGAGGTTACCCTTCTCCGCGGCGGCCTCCCTCCCTGCGGCCCCACACCTGACGGCGCAGCCGCACCATGTAGAAGCCGTCCGTCCCGTGGCGGTGAGGCAGCAGCAGCCGTGCCTCCTCCGGGACGAAAGCGGGATGGCGGCGCAGGAAGTCTTCGACCACCTCCGGTCCCTCCTCCGGCTCCAGCGAGCATACGGAGTAAACCAGCACCCCGCCCGGCCGCACCGCCTCTGCCACCCCCGTCAGGAACGCCCGCTGCTGCGCGGCAAGAGCCGGGATGCACTCCGGGGTGAGGCGCCAGCGGATCTCCGGCCGCCGCCCGAGCACCCCCAGCCCGGTGCAGGGCGCGTCCACCAGGACGCGATCCATCTGGCCGCGGAAGCGGGCCCCCGCCTGGCGGACGTCCAGGTGGTGCGCCTCCACGATATCGATGCCCAGACGGGCGCAGTGTCCCGAGAGCGCCTTCAGCTTGGCCGGCTGAATGTCCAGGGCGACCACGCGTCCCTGGTTGCGCATCAGCTCCGCCACGTGGGTGGCCTTGATCCCCGACCCGGCGGTGCCATCCAGCACCGTCTCACCCGGCTGCGGAGCCAGGAGGTGAGCCACGGCCATGGCGCCCTCATCCTGCATGGTCACCAGCCCCTCCCGGTAGAGGTCCAGGCGCAGGGCCAGCGTCCCGCGGACGCGCAGCGCCTCGGGCAGGCTTCCCGGCGCCACCTGCAGTCCCCTGTGCCGCAGCCGGGCGGCCACCGCCTCGGGCGTGGTGCGCAGCAGGTTCACCCGCAGCGCCGAGGGCGGCGGGACGTTGTTGGCGGCGCACAGAGCCCGGGTTTCCTCGGCTCCCCAGCGGGCGATCCACCGCTGCACCAGCCAGCGCGGGTGGGAGTGGGTCACCGCCAGGTGCCCGGCCGGATCGCCGTCGGGCGACGGGGGAGTGGGCTCGCCCTCCGCCGCCAGCCGCCGCAGGACGGCGTTGACCAGCCGTGCGGTGCCCGCATGCCCGTGCCGCTTGGCCGCCTCAACCGCCTGGTGCACGGCGGCCGCATCGGGAACCCGGTCGAGGAACCAGACCTGGTAGAGCCCCAGCCGCAGGATCGTGCGGATCGCCGCCGGGAGGGAGGCCAGGGGCCGCTGCAGCGCCCTCTCCAGGGCGTAGTCCAGGCGGCCCTGCTGCCGCAGGGTACCCAGAACCACCTCGGTGATCAGCGCCTGGTCGGCGGGGGCGTACCCGCCGCGCTCCAGGACGCGGTGCAGCAGTACGTTGGCGAAGGCGCGCCCGGACTCTACCCGATGCAGGACGGCGAAGGCCGCCTCGCGCGGGTCGTGGCCTCCAAGCGTACGCGCCGCGCGTCGCGCAGAGGCCCGCCCGGCGGGGACGCTCACTCGTCCCGGGTCATCCCGCGCAGGACCAGCAGCCGGACCAGCTGCATCACCGCCATGAAGGCGGCGGCCACGTAGGTCAGGGCAGCGGCGTTGAGCACCGCCCGCACCCCCTGCGCCTCTTGCGGCAGGACGAACCCTTCACCCTGCAGCACGGCCACCGCCCGGCTGCTGGCATTGAACTCCACCGGCAGCGTCACCAGGGAGAAGAGGATGTAGCCCAGGAAGAGCAGGATGCCCAGGTCCATCAGCAGGGGCTGGCTGGTGACCAGCCCGATGGCAAAGAGCACCCACGCCGCCATGGTGCCGAGCTGGGCGACGGGGACGATGGCCGAGCGCAGCGCCAGCGGCGCGTAGCCCTCCCGGTGCTGCAGTGCGTGCCCCGCCTCGTGGGCGGCGACCCCGATGGCCGCCACCGAGGTGCTGCCGTACACCTGGGCGGAGAGACGCAGCGTCTTGGTGCGGGGGTCGTAGTGGTCGGACAGCCCCGCGCCCAGCAGGCCGCCCACCGGCTCCACGCGCACGTCCCGCACCCCCCGGCGGCGCAGCAGCTCCGCCGCCACCTCGGCGCCGGTCATGCCCCGCGCGGACGGCACCTGCGCGTACCTGTTGAACGTCCCGCTCACCTTGAGCTGGGCGTAGAGCGCCAGCGCCAGTGCCGGCAGCAGCAGGACGAACGTCGGGTCGTAATAGAAGAACGGCATCTCAGCCTCCACCTCCTGGCCACAGTTTAGCATCCTCCCCGGGGTCGGCCCCACCCCAGCGCTCCCCCGGGCGGACGCGGTGCCCGCGGGCGAATGCCGCCGCGGTCATCCGCCTCCCTCCTGCGGGCTGCACCTCCAGCAGGCGTAGCACGCCACGTCCGGTGGCGATCAGGATCCCCTCCTCAGAGACGCCGAGTACGGCCCCGGGTTCCCCGCCGGCGGCGGAGGGCGGCTGCGGCTCGGCCCGCGCCCGCCAGACGGTCACCTGCCGGCCGCCGCGGAAGGTGTAGGCGGAGGGCCAGGGATCCATGGCCCGCACCAGCCGGGCTATCTCCTCGGCGGAGCGAGCCCAGTCGATGCGCCCGTCCTCCTTGCGCAGCCGTCCCGCGTACGTGGCGGCGCTGTGGTCCTGCGGGCGGCGTGGCGCGCGCCCCTCGGCGATCAGGCGGACCGCCTCCAGGAGGAGCCGTGCCGCCACCTCCGCCAGGCGGCGCTCCAGCTCCCCGGCCGTCTCCTCCGGCCCGATGGGCACGCGCTCCTGCAGGATGATGTCGCCCGCATCGAGTTCCGCGGTCTGGTAGATGACGGTCACGCCGGTCTCCGCCTGCCCGTCGGCGATGGCCCGCTGCACCGGCGCGGCGCCCCTGTAGGACGGCAACAGCGAGGGGTGCGCGTTGATGGCGCCCAGGGGGGGGAGGGCCAGGACCTCCTGAGGGATGATCCGCCCGTAGGCCGCCGTGACCAGCAGGTCGGGCTGCAGCGCGGTCAGGGTCCGCACGACCTCGGGGCGGCGCAGGCCGGGGGGCTGGAGCAGAGGCAGGCCGCGTTCGCGGGCGAAGCGGGCAACGGGCGGAGAGCTCAGACGGCGTCCCCGCCCCGCCGGGCGGTCGGGCTGCGTCACCACCAGAACCACCTGCACCGCCTCGGCCAGAGCCCGCAGCGCCGGCAGCGCGAATTCCGGCGTGCCCATGAAGATGACGCGCAGGTCGCGCAGGAGCTTACGCACCCGCCGCGACTTCCGCCGGTGCGGCCTCGGCGCCGACCCGCTCGATGGTTGCCGGGTCCTCGACGCGGTCCAGGAAGAGGATGCCGTCCAGGTGGTCGATCTCGTGCTGCAGAACGCGGGCCAGCAGCCCCTCGGCGTTCAGGGTGACGCCCCGCCCGCGGCGGTTCTTCCCTTTGACGACGACGCGCACGGCGCGGCGCACCGGCCCGACCACGCCGGGGATGGAGAGACAGGCCTCTGTTGCCACCTCCTCCCCCTCGGCGCGCACGAGCACGGGGTCCACCAGCGCCACCAGCCGCTCCTCGACCTCCGCCACCAGCACCCGCTTCCCCTGCCCGACCTGCGGCGCGGCCAGCCCCAGGCCGTTGGCCGCACGCATGGTGGCCACCATATCCTCGATCAGGCGCTGCACGTCCGGGGTCACCTTGCCCACCGGCCTGGCCCTGCGGCGCAGCACTGCGGCCCGCGGCCCGTCCACGGTCACGATCTCCAGAACCTGCCCTCGGCGCATGGCGCTGGCTCTCAGGATAGCACAGCCGCCGGCGCGGCACTTACCGCCGCCTCCGGCGATCTGTCGTTACCTCAGGGATTCACCTCGACCGCCGCGCGGACGCCGGAGGGCGGGTGTCGCAGCCAGGCCGCCAGAGCGGCGCGCACCGCGGCGCCGGGCCCGCGGAAGACCACCTGCCAGCGGCTCTGCCGTCCCCGCCGCAGGGGAGCGGGTCCCAGCACCTCGACTCCCGCAGCCATGGTCGCTGCCAGGGCCTCCGCCGCCTCGCGGGCCGCGGGCTCCCGCCCCGCCACCTCCACGGAGAGCACCTCCCCGTAGGGCGGGTAGCGGAAGGCGCGGCGCAGGCGCAGCTCATCCCGGTAGAAGAGGCGCAGGTCGCGCCGCCGCAGCGCCAGCAGCGCCGGGTGGTCGGGCGAGTAAGTCTGCACCACGAACCAGGACCGGGCCAGGCTGCCGAGGCGCCAGAGGGTGCGCAGGCCCTGCTCCGGCGCCCGGTAGTCGGGATAGCGCAGCGGTGCATCCGCCAGCACCACGCCCGCCAGGTCTACCCCGGGCAGGTCGTCCACCTCCAGGACCAGCGGCGTGCCCACCAGGACCCCACCCCGGTCGCGGAACTGCTGCAGGACCGCATCGGCCATCCCCGGCCTGCGTGCCACGTCGGTGTCCAGGCGAAAGACGGGACCCAGCCGCAGCGCCCGGGCCAGGCGGGCTACACGCTGCGTGCCGGTCCCCCGCGCCGCGAAGACCCGGCCGCCGCAACGGGAGCAAGCCGAGGGCGCAGCGGCCTCGTCGCGGCAGTAGCGGCAGCGCAGCACCTGCCCCGCGGCGTCGTACGCCAGCGGCACCTCGCAGCGGGAGCACGCCGGGACGGTGCCGCAGTCGGCGCACACCAGCGAGGCGGCGTATCCCTTCCGGTGGACGAAGAGGAGCGCGCGCCCGCCTTCCCGGAGCGTCCGCTCCAGCGCGGCCACCAGGGGCGGGCTCAGCTCCCCCCCCGCCGCCTCGCCGCGCCGCCGCAGGTCCACGACCACCAGGCGCGGCGGCCGCGATTTCTCCGGCCGTAGCACCGCCACGCCAGGTCGGCCGACCAGCGCAAAGGTCTCCGTGGTGGGCACCTCGTCCGCCAGCAGCAGCGTCGCCTCCGCCGCCTCCGCCCTGCGCCGCGCGACATCCCGCGCGTGGTAGCGGGGCACCCGCTCCTCGCGGTGGCCCACATCGGCCTCCTCGTCCACCAGCACCAGCCCCGGGCGCTCCAGCGGGGCGAAGACGGCGGCGCGCGTGCCAGCCACCACCACCGCGCCGCCGCGGCGCACCGCGAGCCAGCGGGCGAGGCGGGCCTCGTCGGACAGGCCGGCGTGCAGCACCGCGACCTCGACGCCCAGCACATCGCGCACCCGCCTGGCGAATCGCTCCACCGCCGCCACCGAGGCGAAGAGCGCGATCACCCCCCTTCCCCGGCGCAGGGTGTCACTGACGGCCGCCAGGTACGTTCCCTCCCGTTGGCCCCCCAGCAGCACCACGTCGCGCCGCCCCCACCCGCCAGGCGACCACAACGCCGGGTGGACGCGCAGGCGCCGCGGCGGGACGGGTGGAGATACGGGAGGTGGCTGGGGCAGCAGCACCCGCAGATGCGCCGCGCCTTCCGCCAGCCAGCGCGACAGCAGCCCGGCCCCCTCCCGGCCGAGAGACGGCCCCAGCGCCTCCACCTCGACGCCGCGCTCGCCCACCGCGCGCAGCCGCCGGGACGGTGCCAGGGAGGAATCCAGGACCAGCGCCACGCGCACGCGGCGCATCAGACCCGGAGGCAACATGGCGGCGAGAGCCTCGCCCACCGAGCAAAGGTAGTGGTCGGACATCCAGCGGGCCAGTTCCAGCAGTTCGGGAGGAAGCGGAGGCAGATCCGGGAGGACGGCACTCACCGGCCGCAGCGGCCGCTCCGCAGGGGGGGCCGGCCCCAGGACGTAGCCCACGGCCAGACGCGCCCGCAGCGGCACCAGGACCGCCGCACCGGGCGCCAGCTCGTCTGCGGCCGCATAGGTCAGGGCCGCATCCCCCACGGCCAGGGGCACGTCCACCGCCACCAGGGCGGCGTGGGGCAGGACGGCCCCGGTGCGGGTGAGAGCACCGCTGGAGGACGAAGCCCGATCGGCGGGCGGCGGGTCCGCGGCCCGCGTCACCGCCGCGTCAGGAGGTGCCGGTGAGCAGGCGCATCGCCTCGCGCAGGATCGTCTCCGGCTCGGACATCCTGCCCATCCCCTCACGGCCCGAGGCCAGCCGCCCGTACTCCGGCCCGACGATGTGGGCCCCCCGGCTGCGCAGCTTCTCCAGGTGCTCGTCCACCGTGGGGTGCGCGTACATCAGGTCGCTCATGGCCGGGGCAATCAGCAGCGGGGCGCGGGTGGCCAGCGCGGTGGCGGTGACCAGGTCGTCGGCCAGGCCCAGGGCCAGCTTGGCCAGGGTGTGCGCCGTCGCCGGAGCGATGATGAAGAGGTCGGCCCTCGCGCCCAGCGTCACGTGCGGCTCCTCCCAGGGGTTCTCCGCGGCCCACATGTCGGTGAGCACCGGCTGCTGCGATAGCGCGCGGAAGGTGAGGGGCTGGACGAACTGCGTCGCGGCGGCGGTCATCAGCACGTGCACCTCCGCCCCCTCCTGGCGCAGGCCGCTGATAACGTACCCCACCTTGTACGCGGCGACGCCGCCGGTGATCCCCACCAGCACCACCTTGCCCGCGATCCTGCCCCGCTGGCTCACCGCCGCTCCTCGCCCGACCCCGCCGCGCCCACGGGGCGGTCCGGCAGGGCCATGCGTTCCGCCAGCAGCGCCAGGACGTCCACCAGATCCTCCGCCGACCAGAACCCGGTGTCCAGGACCACGTGATACGCAGAGAGGTCGGTGATGTCCACGCCGTAAAGCGTGCGGTAGCGCTGCCACTCGCTGGCCTCCCGTTCCCGCAGGTCGCGCTCGGCCGCCTCCACCGGGATGCCCTCGCGCTGCGCCACCCGCGCCGCCCGCACAAGCAGCTCCGCGTGCAGCCACACCTTCAGGTCCGCCGGCACCATCCAACCGGCCAGCCGGCTCTCCACGACGCAGCGGCCGGCGCGGGCCATCTCCGCCTGCATCCGGTCCACTTCCCTGTCCAGGGTGGGATCCTGCTCCGCCAGGCGGTTCAGCTCCAGCACCGAGAGGCCCCGCCGCCGGGCCATCTCCCGGAAGGCCTCGCCCGCCGAGAGGTAGCGGTAGCCCAGACGCTGCGCCAGGGCCCGCGCCACCGTGCTCTTGCCCACCCCGATCGGCCCCGCGATGGCGACGATCACGGGCGCCCCGGCAGGGTCACTCCGCCGACTCCTCCTCCGGCTCGCGCGCCGCAAAGCGGTGCGCCACCGTCTCCGGCTGCACGGCCGAGAGGACCACGTGCCCACTGTCGGTGATTACCACGGCACGGGTGCGCCGCCCGTAGGTGGCGTCGATGAGCATGCCCCGCTCCCGCGCCTCCTGGATGATGCGTTTGACCGGGGCGGAATCGGGGGCCACGATGGCGATGACCCGGTTGGCGGCGACGATGTTGCCGAACCCGATGTTGATCAGCCGTGGCTCCATGCGCACCTGGCTGCGTCTCCCCTCCCCGTGCCTACTCCACGTTCTGCACCTGCTCCCGCAGGCTTTCCAGCTCCCCCTTTATGGCGATCACGGCGCGCGAAATCTCCAGGTCGTTGGCCTTGGCGCCGATGGTGTTGGCCTCCCTTCCCATCTCCTGCAGGAGGAATTCGAGCTTCCGTCCCACCGCGCCTTCCCCCGCCATCGTCTCCCGGTAGTGGGCCAGATGGCTGCGCAGCCGCGTCACCTCCTCGGTGATGTCGCTGCGCTCGGCGTAAAGCGCCAGCTCCGCCGCCAGCCGCCCCTCGTCCAGCGGCACCTCACCCAGCAGCTCCGTCAGGCGCTGCCGCAGGCGCACCGCGTAGTCGGCCACCACCGCCTGGGCCCGCTGCGCCACGCGCTCCACCAGCGCCTGCACGCGGTCCAGGCGTGCCGCGGCGTCGGCGGCCAGCCTGGCGCCTTCCTGCGCCCGCATGCGCAGCAGCTCCTGCAGCGCCGCGGCGACCACCCGCTCCAGCTCGGCCCACAGCGCGGCGGCATCCTCGCGCGCCTCTTCCAGCCGCACCACCTCGGGGAAGGCCAGGAGGTGAGGCAGCGTCACCTCGCCGCGCAGGCGCAGCGCCCGCTTCAACTGGCGCGTCGCCGCCAGGTACTCCCGGGCCAGAGCCAGATCGGCGCGCACCGCCCGCGGACGCCCGCCCGGAGCCTCCCGCGACACGGTGACCTCCACACGCCCCCGCTGGATCCCGCGCTGCACCACCCCGCGGACGCGGTCCTCCAGCGCCGCCAGCTCCCGTGGCAGCCGCACCTGTATCTCCGTGAAGCGATGGTTCAGCGACCGCATCTCCACGCTGATCCGCCCCCACGGTGTCTCCGCGGCCGCCGCGCCGAATCCGGTCATCGAGCGCACATCCGCACCTCCTCCAGTGTGCTTCGGTTCCCCCTCACCCTCTCCTGCACCCGCGCACCGCCCGTCCCTTGCCGGGCGGGAGAGCACAGATTACCGTGACCATGGGAATGGAGCCGCTCATCCCTCCGGCGTTCGACAGCCTGGTGCTGGCCGCGGTGGCGCAGGAGATCGCGCAGCGTCTGGCCGGGGGCCGCCTCACCGGCGTCGTGCAACCCGATGCGGTGACCGTCGGCCTGCGCCTCCGTACGCGCGGGGGGACCGGGGGACTTGTCTGCTCCATCCACCCGCGGTGGGCCCGCTGCGTGATCGCCCCCCTCCCCGACGGCCGCCCCGGCCACGCGTTCGCCCTGCAGCTCCGGGCCCGGCTGGCGGGAGCGCGGCTGCGCGCCGCTTCGGTGGAACCCTTCGAGCGGGTGCTCACACTGACTTGGGAGACGCTGGAGGGGAACCTCCGGCTGATCCTGGAGGTGATGGGCCGTCACTCCAACCTGCTCCTGGTGCAGGGGGAGCGCATCGCCGGCGCCCTGAAGACGGTCACCCCCGCGATGAGCCGGGTGCGGCCGGTCGCCGCCGGTCAGCCCTACACCCGTCCCCCTCGGGACCGTCCCACCCCCGCGGAAGTGGACCCGGCGGCGTTGCGCCGGTGGCTGGCGGAAGGCCGGCCGCTGGCCGAGACGCTGGTGTCGCGTCTCCTGGGCGTCAGCCGGCCGCTGGCCGCGCACGTGGCCCTGGCCGCGGGACTGCCGCCGCAGCGGCCCGCGCCTCCTCAGGCCGCCGAGGCGCTGCTGGCCGCGCTGCGCGAGCTGGCGGCCGTGGCCGCCGCCGGGGCTTTCGCCCCCGTCTGGTACCAGGACGGCACCGGCCGCCCGGTGGCCTACGCCGCGATCCCCCTCCTCACCTACCGGGAGCTCACCGTGCATCCCTCCGGCTCCATGAGCGCGGCGGTGGTGCGGGTGATCGAGGAGGAGGCGCGGACTGCGGCGCTGGAGGAGCAACGGCGGGCGCTGCTGGCCCGCATCGCCCATCGCCTCGGCCGGGCGGAACACGCCGCCGCACAGGTGGAAGCGCACCTGGCCGAAGCGAAGGACGCGGATCGCTGGCGCCGTTTCGGCCAGTTGCTGCTGGCCTACGCCTCGAAAGTCCCCCCCGGCGCCACCGCGGTCACCGTCCCCGACTTCGACGGGACGCCGCTCACGGTCCCGCTCCACCCGCAGTGCACCCCGGTGGCCAACGCGCAGGCCTACTTCAGGCGCCATGCCCGGGCCGCCGCCAGCCGGCGTGTCCTCCCCGATCGTCTGGAGGCCCTGCACCAGGAGCGCGCCTACCTGGAGCAGATGCGCACCCTCGCCGAGCTGGCCGCGACCCAGGAGGAGGTGCGTGCGCTCGTGGGCGAACTGGAGGAGGCAGGAGTCCTGCGGAGGCGTGCCGACAGGCGGAGGCCTCCTGCACAGGCGGCGCCGCGTACTTTCACCACCGCCGGGGGGCTGCGCATCCTGGTCGGGCGCACCGGCCGGGAGAACGACTACGTCACATTCACCCTGGCCCGACCCGGCGACCTGTGGTTGCACGCGCGCGGCATGCCCGGCGCGCACGTGATCCTGAAGACCGACGGGCGGACCCCCAGTCCGGCCGACGTGGAGACGGCCGCCGCCGTGGCGGCGTACTTCAGCGAGGGGAGGAACGCCGCCAGCGTGCCCGTCGACGTCGTCCTGAGGCGCCACGTGCGCAAACCGAGAGGAGCGAGACCGGGGATGGTGACCTACCGTAAGGAGCAGACCCTCATGGTGGCTCCGCGGCTGCCGCAGCCGGCGGCTGCCGGAACGTCACGCCCGAGGGGACCGGAAGCGTGAGCACCGTCGCCATCATCGGGGGCACCGGTCACCTGGGGCTGGGACTGGCGGCACGCTGGGCGCGGGCCGGGCGGCGGGTGATCATCGGATCGCGCCGGACGGATAAGGCGCTGGCGGCGGCTAAGGAGGCGCTGGCGCTGGCGGGCGAGGGAGCTGACGGCGCCATCAGCGGCACCCTGAACGCGGAGGCGGCCGCCGCCGCGCAGGTCGTGGTCCTCACCATCCCCTTCGCGGCGCAGGAGGCCATCCTGGCGGAGGTGCGGCCGGCGGTGGCGGGCAAGGTGGTGGTGGACACCACGGTGCCGCTGCGGCAGTATGCCCCGCCGCTGCTGGAGGAGATCCCCGCGGGATCGGCGGCCGCGCAGGCGCAGGCCCTGCTGCCGGAGGCCCGGGTGGTGGCCGCGTTGCACACGGTCTCGCAGACCGTGGTGCGACGGATCGGGCAGCCGCTGGAGGGGGACGTCCTCATCTGCGGCGACGACGAGGAGGCCAAGGCTGTGGCGGCCGCGCTGGTGGCGGACCTGGGGACGCGTGCGCTGGACGCGGGAGGTCTGACGCAGGCGGCCACCCTGGAACGCCTGGCCGCCCTGGTCATCGGGCTCAACCAGCGCTACCGCCGCCGGGCCATCGGGGTGCGCTTCACCGGGATCTAGCCCGCTTCAGCTGCGGAGCCGCTCCAGCGCCGCGGACATGTCCTCCGGAAGCGGCGCCTCCACGTCCACCAGCGCGCCAGTGCGCGGGTGGGTGAAGGTCAGGCGCCGGGCGTGCAGCGCCTGGCGGCCCATCCCCCAGCTCTCCCTCCGCCACCCGTAGACCCGATCCCCGACGACGGGATGCCCGACGTGGGCGAAGTGCACGCGGAGCTGGTGCGTGCGGCCGGTGAGCAGCGTCGCCTCCACCAGGGCGGCCGCCGCAAACTGCTCCACCACCCGGTAGCGCGTCACCGCCGCCCGCCCTCCCGGCACCACCGCCATCCGCTGGCGATGGCGCGGATGTCGGGCGATGGGCGCCTCGATCGTACCCTCCACCGGCACGACGCGGCCGTGCACCAGCGCCAGGTAGCGGCGCACCACGGCCCGCGCCTTGACCGCCGCCTGCAGCGCGCGCAGCGTCGCCTCGTTCTTGGCCACCACCAGCAGGCCGGAGGTGTCCCGATCCAGCCGGTGGACGAGCCCCGGACGGAGGACGCCGCCGATCCCCGCCAGGTCGGGGACGTGGGCCAGGATGGCATTGACCAGAGTCCCCGCCGGATGCCCGGGTCCGGGGTGGACAACGAGCCCAGGCGGCTTGTTCACCACCAGCAGGTCGGCGTCCTCGTAGCGCACGTCCAGGGGCATCGGCTCGGGGCGCAGGGCCGCAGGCTCCGGGGCGGGAATCTCCACCGTCACCTCCTGGCCGCGGTGCACCCTTGCCGCCGGTTTGCGCGCCTCCCCCTCCACGCGGACGTGGCCGGAGACGATCAGGGCGTGGATGCGCGAGCGGGACAGCTCCGGCAGGCGGGCGCGCAGAAAGACATCCAGTCGCGATCCGTCGTGCGCTGCGTCCACAGCCAGCCGCTTGCGCTCGCCCACCGGGGGGCTACGCAGGGGGAGGCGGAGGGAGCGGCGGTTGCACCACCGGGCCGGCGCTCTCCCCGGGAGGCGGGACGGCGGGCTGCCCCCGCCGCGCCGCGCCCACCAGGCCGATCAGCGCCAGGAGGGCTACGATCCCGCTGGCTACCTGGGCCTTGGTCAGAGGCCCCAGCACCATCGGGCTCTGCACGAAGAACTCCACGACGAAACGGCTGACTCCCTGCAGCAGGAGGAAGGTGAGGAAGGGACCCCCGCGTGGGGTCTCGCGCTGCGCCCGCAGGACGAGGTAGATGGCCACTGCGGCAATGAGCAGGTAGATCTGGGTGGGATGCACGCGCTCGAACCCCACCTGCACCGCCCAGGGGACGCCGCTGGGTTTCCCCATGATCAGCGGGTTCTGCGGCGTGCTGTGCAGCAGGGCCCCTATCATCCCCACCCCGTACCCCACCGCCAGCCCGGGCGTGGCCGCATCCAGCAGCGCCGCCGTGGAGAGGCCGCGGGGACGCGTGTACAGCCAGGCGACCCATACCCCTCCCACCACCGCCCCGTAGAAGGTCAACCCTCCGTCGCGCCAGATGGCCAGGGCGGCGCGCCAGTCCTGGGAAAAGGTGGCGAAGTTCGCCAGCACGTAGCCGATCCGCCCGCAGATGATCCCGGCGATGATCATGTAAAGGGCCAGGTCCAGCATGGCGCCGCTATCCACGCCCGCAGCGGGGCTGCGCCGCCGAGTCATGGCGATCCCCACCCAGAATGCCACCAGGAGGAGGAGGCCGAAGGAGGATATGGGCAGCGGGCCGATGCGGAAGAGGACCGGGTTCATCCCTCACCTCGATTCCGGCGGAGGACCGCCAGCAGGAGGATGGCGCTGCCGAAGACGACGGCGCTGTCCGCAAGGTTGAAGACCGGCCAGATGCGCAGGTCCAGGTAGTCGACCACGTATCCCAGCCGGATGCGGTCGCCGAGGTTTCCCGCCGCACCGCCGAGCAGCAGCCCGACCGCCGCCCGGTTCCAACGGTCGTGCTGCCGACGGCCCTCATTGTAGGTAACGAGGAAAACCACGGTCAAGGCGACCAGGACGATGAGCGCGGGGGGGGTGCCGCTCATCAACCCGAAGGCGATGCCGCTGTTGCGCACGTGGGTGAGGAAGAGGATGCCGGGGATAAGAGGGATGCTTGTGCCCGGGGGCAGCAGACGGACGACCAGCAACTTGACCCCCTGGTCCAGCAGCGCCACCAGCAGGGCCAGCAGCACCGCCGGCAGCCAGGGACGGCGGGAGGAGGCCCGGGGGAAAGCGCTAGAGCCGGATGGCGTTGGCGCGCTCTTCCCTCGCCTTGCAGTCGATACAGAGCTTGGCGTAGGGGATGGCCCGCAGCCGGTCCGCATGAATGGGCTGGCCGCAGTGCGCACAGATGCCGTAGGTGCCGGCGTCCATCCGCGCCAGCGCCTCTTCCACCTGCGTCAGGAGTGCCTGCACGCTGGACTCGATAGCGAAGCCCTTCTCCCGCTCGAACGTGTCGCCGGCGACGTCGGCGAAGTCCTCGTCGTAGGACCCGCCCAGGTCCATCCCCGCCTGGTGCTCCAGCTCCGGCTGGTGCTCCTCGATCGCCTCCAGCTCCTCGGTGAGGCGGTGGCGCTCCTCTTCCAGCAGTCGGCGCAGTTCCTTGAGGTCGCGCTTCCCGATGGGCTTGACGGGGCGAGGGCGTGCCGCCACCCGCGCACCCGGCGCCGCGGCACTCCCGGGATTCCTGGACGGTAGCCGGGTGGCGACAGAGGCTCGCCCGGAGGGCCGCGGGTCGTTCTGGCGGGAGCGGGCGGCTGCTGCCTTCCGCTTTCCCGCCTTCCTGGCCTTCAGCCTCCCTGGCATGGAAGCCTCCTTAAAAGGGCCGAATAGCCGCCTTTAGCGGCTAGGGACCGGATTGCTTGCAAGTATGGGGCCAAACCTTGGCCTATCTTATCCAAGCGCTCGAGAAGGTGCAAGAGGGTTCATTCCGGCCCCTCCGGGAGGGGGAAGGGCGCCTCCGCCGTGGCCATCTGGACGGCCGCCTCAGCCAGGATCAGGGTCGAGTCCAGCACGGGGACTCCCAGGGCTTCCTCGGACAGCACCAGGGGGAGCTCCGTGCACCCCAGGATGACCGCCTCCGCCCCAAAGCGCACCAGCCCGCGGCCCACCTCCACCCCCGCTGCCCGCAGCTCCTCCTCCACCGCCTGCGCCTTCACAGCGGCGATCAGCCGGTCGACAACCTCCTGCGCCGGCGGGGGCGGGACCACCACCTCCGCGCGCAGCGGCCGGAAGGCCTCCTGGTACAGCCCTGTGGCCACAGTGGCCCGCGTGCCCAGCAGCCCCACCCGCTGAATCTGCGGGAACCGCCGGGCTGCCGCAGCGGCCACCTCCCGCATGATGTGCAGGACCGGCACGCGCACCGCCGCCTGGATGGCTGCGTGGTAGTGGTGGGCCGTGTTGCACGGGATGGCGATCAGCTCGGCCCCGGCCGCCTCCACGGTGCGTGCTGCGGCCACCAGGGCCGGGGTGGGATCCTCGCCGCCCTCCAGCACGGCGAGGCCCCGGTCGGGGATTTGAGGGTTGTTGTCGATGACCAGGCGCAGGTGATCCTGGTCGCGCTGCGCCGGGGTGAGCCGCAGGACCTTGGCGAAGAAGTCCAGGGTGGCCCACGGCCCCATCCCGCCCACCACGCCGATGGTGCGCCGGGTCACGTCACCCTCTGCAGAGCGACGCGGGCCACCACTCCGTCGAGGCGCACCTCCCGGGCCGGCGCGCCGTCGGGCAGGTACCGCCGCAGCTCTACCCCCAGCGTCTCCTTCAGGACGTAGCCGGCGTGCTGGCGGAGGAGCTCCTCAATTCCCGCGCCCCCTTCCACAAATAGGATGATTCGGTCGGCCAGGTCCAGCCCCGCGTCCTTGCGCAGCTGCTGCACCTGATGCACCAGCTCCCGCGCCCGCCCCTCCTGCACCAGCTCGGGGGTGAGCCGGGTGTCCAGGATGGCGAACTCCCCGCCCATCCCTTCCGCTGCGAACCCTTCCGCCGTGTGCATGCGCACCTCCACCTCTTCGGCGGCAAGGGTGATCTCCTCACCGTCCAGCGAAACCGCGAGCCGCCCCGCCCCCTCCAGCGCTCGGATCACGGCCAGCGGGTCCATGGCCGCCAGGCGGCGCGCCAGCTCCTGCACACGCCTCCCGTAGACCGGGCCCAGCAGGTCGAAGCGCGGCTTGACCTCGTAGCGCACGTAGGGGGAGGGGTCGTCGATGAAGCGGACCTCCTTCACGTTCAGATCCTCCGCCAGGTGCGCCACCAGCTCCTGCTGCGCGCGCAGCTCGCCTGTGCGGGTGACCAGCAGTACCGCCGGCAACGGCTGGCGGGTGCGGATCTTCACCTTGTTCCGCGCCGCCCGCCCCAGCGAGACCAGGCCGCGCAGCGCCGCCACCTGTTGCTCCAGATGGGGGTCGATCCGTCCCTCTTCGGGAAGCGGGAAGTCAGTCAGGTGCACGCTTGGCTCTGCTTCCGGCTCCAGCGACCGCACCAGGTTCTGGTAGATTTGCTCGCTGACGAAGGGTACGAAGGGCGCCAGCGCGCGCGCCAGGGTCACCAGGACATGGTAGAGGGTGAAGTAGGCGGCGCGCTTGTCGCTGTCCACCTCCGCCTTCCAGAACCTCCGCCGCGAACGGCGCACGTACCAGGTGGAGAGGTCGTCCACGAACGCCTCCACAGGGCGGGCGGCACCGGAGGGGTCGTAGTCGTCCAGGCGGCGGCGGATCAGCCCCACGGTGGCGTGCAGCCGGGAGAGGATCCAGCGGTCCAGCGGCCCCAGCGGGGGCTCTGCGCGCACCATGGCCGCCACGTCGTCCCGCTCCAGGTTGGCGTAGGTAACGAAGAAGGAATAGACGTTCCACAGGGGGATGAGGAAGCGCCGCCGCACCTCGTCGGCGGGACCATAGCCGAAGTTGATGTTGGCCGCCGGGTTCTGGACGGAGTACATCCAGCGCATCACGTCGGCGCCCATGCGGTCCGCACCCTCGTCAAAGTCGATGGCGTTGCCCCAGGACTTGTGCATCTCCCGGCCCTGCTCGTCCCGGACGGACGCATGCCCCAGACAGACGCGGAAGGGCTCGCGGTTCTCAAGCACCGTGGACATCACCAGCATGGAGTAGAACCAGTTGCGGTACTGCCCGGGAAATGCCTCGGTGATGAAGTCGGCCGGGTACCACTCCTGCCAGTAGCGCCGGTCCGTGAGGTAACTCACCTGGCCGGTGGCGGGGTCCACCAGGGTGGAGAAGGGGACGATGCCCGCGTCCAGCCAGGGGTTACCCACGTCAGGTATGCGCGAGACGCGCTGGGTGCATCTCGCGCACTGGATCTTGACCGCATCAACCCAGGGCCGATGTGGTGAATGCCCCTCGAACTCCGCCCACCCCTCCACGGCGCGGGCCCGCAGCTCCTCCTTGCCCCCGATGACCTCCACGTGGCCGCAGGCCGCGCACTCGTAGATGGGCAGGGCCAGCCCCCAGTAGCGCTTCTTGCTGATCATCCAGTCGTGCATGTTGCGCAGCCAGTCCAGCTCGCGCTCCAGCCCGAACTCCGGGATCCAGCGGATCCGCTTGGCCACCTCCATGATGTCGGCGCGGATGGGATCCATGGCGATGAACCATTCGTCCACCAGGCGGAAGACCAGCTCGGTGCCGCAGCGCCAGCAGACCGGGTATCGGTGGGTATACGGCTCCACCAGGTAGAGCAGGCCTCGCCGACGCAGGTCCTCGGTGATAGGATCCGCCGCCTGGTCTGTGGACAGTCCGGTGAGCCAGGCGAACCCGTCGACGAAGACCCCGTCCTCGTTCAGCGGAGCGATCACCGCCAGCGCGTGCGCCTTGGAGAGGGCGAAGTCCTCGGCGCCGCAGCCGGGGGCGATGTGCACCAAGCCGGTCCCCTCCGCCGCGGAGACCTCCTCCCAGGGGATCACCCGGTGCTCCACTCCCTGCTGCGCCGGCAGGTCGTCGAAAGGGCCGCCGTAGCGCAGCCCCAGCAGGGCGCGGCCCGGCAGCGTCTCCAGGACCTCCGGATGGCGCAGCCGCCGCACCGCGTCGGCCTGCACGTAGTACTCGACCCCCGCCTCGCGCACCCGGGCGTAGGTGAGGTCGGGGTGGACCGCCACGGCCACGTTGCTGGTCAGCGTCCACGGCGTGGTGGTCCAGACCAACAGGTAACGTCCCGGCTGGTCCAGGAGCGGCAGGCGGACGAAGACGCCCGGGTGGGTGACCTCCTTGTACCCTTCGGTGACGATCTCGTGCTCGGAGATGCCGGTGGCGCAGCGGGGACACCAGGGCATCACATCGTGCCCCTTGTAGATCATCCCCCGCTCCCAGCACTTCTTCAGGAAGTGCCAGATGGTGTAGTTGTTCTCTTCGGACATGGTGTGGTAGGAGTGGTCCCAGTCCATCCAGTAGCCCAGGCGCAGCGACTGCTCCGTCTGGATGGCGGCGAAGCGGCGCACCCGCTCCTTGCACCGCTCTACGAACTCGGCGATACCGAAGGCTTCGATGTCCCGCTTGCTCTTGAACCCCAGCTCCTTCTCCACCTCCACCTCAACCCACAGCCCCTGCCCGTCGAAGCCGTTCTGGTAGCGCTGCCGGTGGCCCAGCATGGTGTGGTAGCGCTGGAAGAGGTCCTTGTAGGTGCGTCCCCAGGCGTGGTGCACCCCCATGGGGTTGTTGGCGGTGATGGGGCCGTCCAGGAAGGACCAGCGCACCGGCGAGGAGGCGTTGCGCCGGATGTAGCGCTCGATCATCCGCTCCTGCCGCCACCAGCGCAGGATCTCCCGCTCCCGCGCCGGAAAGTCCACCTTCGTCGGCACCGGTTGAAACCTTGGCATCAGCAACCAACCTCCGAACTCACGCCTGTTCCCTCCCCAGGGGCCAAACATCCAACCCGTCGCACAGCTCCAACGCCCGCCGCCCGCGCACGCCTTCAGGGCCCTTCTAAATCGAAACGCCCGTCCTCCAGGGACGGGCGCACCCGCGGTACCACCCTTCTTCCGGCCCTTCCGGGCCGGCACTCAGCTCAAGGACGGGAGCCGTACGTCCGGCTCCGATCCTCTACCCAGGGTCACGGTCGGGATCCGGCAGGCTTACCGAGACGCCCTGCGGCCTCCCTTCAGCCTGCAGCTCAGGGGTGATCTTCGACCGGCCTGCACGCCGCCGGGCTCCCACCCACCCCGGCTCGCTCCCAGCGAAACGCCGACCTACTCCTCCCCTTCATGGCCGGGTTAAAAACATATTAACAACAATCTGACGGAACCGTCAAGACATTCTGGCCTAGCCGCCCCGATTGCGCGGCTTCGTAATCATTCCCAGGCTGGCAAGTAGAATGGCCAGAACTCCTGTGCTCAACAATCCGCCGACAGTGATTCCGACGTCGCTGGCCGCGGCCCATGCAAAGGCACTGTTGACCCACGACCTCTGAGGAGAGAATGCCTCAAGAGTGCCAGGGTACCAGACGCTGGAGAACACATACATCGCCCACATCCCCGTGAGCATCGTTCCAGTAAGCGCCGTTACCGCTGCTCGTCCTAGAAGGCGGGACATCCAAGGCAAACCAGCTGTCGTGAACATCACGCCAAAGTAGAGGTAGCGTGGCTGGACCCTTGTGAGGAGAACCCCCACGGCCACACCATAGGATGCCAGCGCCAGGAAAGTCACTCCGGCCGGCCGCAGTCCTCTGCCCCGCCAGATCAAACCGCCCAACACCAGCAGAAACCCGGAGAACACGATCCTAGAAAGTGTGAAGTATGAGATGCCAAGTGAAGATCCGACGTAGTCGGGGAACGCTAGCCTCGCCAACCCTCGGTTACCTTCAAGCCCAGAGAACACGGTCCAAAGCGTAAAGCTTCCTTGCGAAATCACGGCGTTGATTGCCTCCATGCCGCTGACGGTGCCGAACTCAACGGCCTTTACGACGATCGGCCGATACACTGCGGCTGGATGCATTCCAGCCAGGAATAACGGCGCAAGAATCAGGAACGTCACGATTATAGCTGGAGGCAGGCCTCGAAGCAGTCGAGCGGTTCCCAGCCGAAAGAGGCCAAGCATAATGAGGACGGGAGCGAATAGGACACCAGTCTGCTTCGATAACGCAGCCAGGAATGTACCTGCCCAGAGGAGTGATCCTGATTGCATGATGATCCCGCCTGCTGCAAGCATAAGGAAGAATGCTACGAAGGATTCTGTTTGTGCCCAAACCGCGCTATCGAACAGAATTGCAGGATTTAGCAAGTAGAGGCTAACAACCAGTAAGCGTTGCCGCAGACCAGTGCAAACGGACCTCAGGAGGAGCATCAAAATGCCTCCCCCCAGGCCAATGAAGAGAGCGGATAACATCTTAAGGGTCTGTACCTCTTGGCCGGCACGCGCAATTCTCCCTATAATCCAGAAAATGTAGGTAAGGAGAGGCGGATACGAGTAGACAAAAGACCAATAGGGCTGCTTGCCCCCGTCAGCAACGCCTGATGCCAAGAGAGAGAGAGGGATAATCGCTTGGGGTCCACCACGGCCGAGGCAGCTCCAGAGGCTGACAGCATGGCGATCGATGGGATGCCCGGGGATATGACCCAGCCACCATCCTACTCCTACGCTCGCCACAAGTATGAGTAATAGAGCGCCTGCCTCATGACCGGATACTCTTATCCACTGGATGCGCCGAATCGAGACCATGAGCCACAGAAAGCCTAGGATCGATGCCGGGATGATGATAGATTTGAACAACCGACTGTCCGTAGTCGTACCATACCGTTCCTGACGTGGAACCCCGATAACCGGATTCCTGACGGCAACCGTCGCTGTAGCCAAACCCGGTGAAGTAGAGTATACTGTAAGGGAAACCCTGCCGCCTTCCCAAAGATCGGAGGCAGAATGACGCCTAACAGAAAACGAGACATCGTGTCCGTCCTGCTCCACAACGAACGCCGCCTGCGTTTCGTTCCACATTATTCTCCAAGTGTTGGAGCCACCTACGATGTAGGTGCCGAATGACCGCTTCTCACGCCACTGGTCATTTTGCCTAACGCCTACCCAGATTCCACCTTTATCGTCATACCAGGCCTCCACAGCCACTTCCGTACTAGGATTCCAAACCTTTGCCTGCAACGGAAAGACATTGCCTCCCCGCACATCCAGCACGGAGGCGGAGAACTCTGCAGTGAACGGAACCTCCGCGGTTAGGATATGAATCGTAGGCTGAGAGCGAGGGACCGCGATAAGCCTTAGCTCCCGAGGCGTCACACGAACCCATCCCATCCGATCCAGCAGCCCCTGGGGATCTACAGATATCAGACTAGATTCGAACTTCGTCACGCGCACTTCTGGAATAGGGGCAGGCCAAGAGATCAGCATGACGGCTAGCAATCCTGCTGCAAGGAGAAGACCGCCCCACGCGAGACCCGACTCCAGAGGGCCCACCGGCTTCGGACTCGTCATATCGTACGCAGCATCTTTCGCGAATCCTCTGGCATTAACTCAAGCCAGGTAGAACTATCAAAAGCATGCTGCGAATAACACTAATTCGAGTGAGGAGGGTGTGCTATAGTCCGTCGAAAAACCCGTACAACAGAAAATCTCACCCAAGGTGACAAGAGGAATGGAACTAATGCAAGTAGGTACACCCACGGCAATAAAGCCCGGAACACACGTGCGTAGAATGGAAACACGAGACAGACTTCTTGCGTACCCTCAGGACCCTCAAGTCTTAAAAGTCCCAGCTCGCTCTCACTGCCGCGCAGTTGATTGGTTGTATATACTGACCTCCATCGGTGAAAGTAAGCTAGACTAACAATAACCCTTCTATCAAATTCAGGAATAAATACGCGAAAACACTCTGGTCCGCTACGCTCGAACGGCACCCAGATAGTTGCACTTCGCACCTGCCGAACACGAATGTCAGTAATGAAGACGTGGTGGATACCAGATCCCGTAAGTCCAATCTGGATCCGAGGAGTCTGTTGACAGTCAAGGCCCACTGCAACATCCTGTGCTGTCACTCCAAGCGGAAACTCAGGACGAGCCACGAGCCACCGGTCGCGCCTCAGCACTTTCACAATCAGGGAAGCGCGTGTGGGGGACCACGCCTGAAATAAAATCTGATTGCACGACTGCCCTTGACTAGCTAGATTCAGATCCACCGTTGCCCACCCCGGCTCAGCGGTCCCTCGTAGCACAACGTGAAGCACAGATCCAGACGAGAAGGTCTCTGCTCTCAACATACCGCCGCCCGTCTGGAATGGACCAAGCTGATCCACAGTAACCTCGGCAATGTTGGATGCCATTCGCTTGATGGGTCCAGACCAAGCTGGCTGGAGTTCAATCAGTGATTTGTAGAGGCGGATGCTACGCTCCGGATCATCCCCCCACTCATCAACAAGAGCAAATAACTCAAACGGGATGGCTGGATCGTAGTGTCGATCACCCGTGATCACCCATCTGATCCCGTACGCCTCTGCGTTTGTGAGAAAGAACCGAGTGTATCTAAGGTCCGGATAAGTATACTTCTCATATCCCAGTGTCTCTAGCCCGGAGTATCGAAGTACCGTCAACTGCCGAGCATCATTGTATAGCCCATCAATCAATGGGATCCCCGTAAGCTCAGGTAGGATGTAGTATACTGGCGGCAGGCCTAAAGGCAGAGCTCGACCAAAGCTGCGTTCCCGCCTAAGGAGTTCCAACAGATCACTCGGGATGGATGTCCCTTGGGGAACCCCCCCCTGAGCCCCGGGGACAATTGAGTACTTGGCGAGGACGCGCTGTGTCGAGAAGCCCAAGAGGGTCAGACCACACAACAACCAGACAACAAGAATATACCGCCGAGGGCCTCGAAGCGAAACGGCGCCACGAATGGCATGCGTTAGAGCTAAGTAGCCAAATGGAGCTCCGAAGAGAAGTGGGCGGTCAAAAACCAGCCGGTCGGCAAAGGGAAGCAGACGCGCCAACCAACCTCTTGGCCCGACGGAAAGCCAGATACTCGCCAGCGCCTCAATGGCAAGGTACGCACTCACTCGACGTTGACTCGAGTCTTGAACCGAAGTTGCAATGATGACAGCGGTCAGGCCAACATAGGTGAGTGAGATAATAAGCCATGGAAAAGCCAATGCAGGCTTTATATAAATAACCAACAGCAGCGAGGCAAGTGTACCAATCCACACCCCACCTCTCATAGGTATCAGCGCGGGTAGAAGTACGAGGGAACCTAACACCATAGGTAGACCCGCAGGGGCCAGCACCCAATCAACCAAACCTCCTGGCCGTATCATCTCCTCTGTCCGCGTGATGTGGGGTACCGCCACCTTCACAAAATAACCACGATCGAAGATGAGAGCTACGGATGGAAGAAGAGCTAGGGCACCTCCCACGAGCACAGGCAGGCCGAGTCGACGAATGATACGGTTGGTGGGAAACAAAACGGGCAGGAATATAATCACCCAAGGAAGCATTAGCAAAGGAAAGAGATGCGCGCTGCCAAGGATCCCGATAAGTAAGCCAGCCAGGGCGTACATGCGTACGTTGGGCCGCTCGGAACGCAATAACCGGAAGAAAGCGGCAACAACCCCCCAGTAGACCGGAAAGGCGACAAGAGAGGAGTACTGCCCAAACAAGAACGCCCTAAGGAGCAGGGGTGAGAGAGTGCACGCGAAGGTGGAGACAGCTGCAAGAGTAAGTTGAGATCCCACCAATACACGAGCCACAGCATACAGGCCAGCCGCAGAGACCACGTAGACAGCGGCTACTGCGAACTTGAAACCCACGTCGAATCCCAGCAACTGCATAGACTTGGCAGCTAAAGCGTGAGCCAGTGGCGGATAACTATACGTCGGATGCCCGGCATACCAAGCATCATCCCACATCCCAGCTGACTGTCGGATCTGTATTGACGAAAGGTGTTGGTGGGCAGGTAGATCATACGTAGCCAGTATGCCTTCTACTCGAAAGAGAAGGCTAGCCTGGATAGAAAGCCAAGATACAGCGGCAGCTACCAGAACAACAGCCGCCCTCTCTCTCCTCACGGGACACGATCAGTTACCGGAATCAGCAGACCAGCCGGTCCATAACCTTCCAACATCCGTCGGGCGACCTCTTCCCACGTACGGGACGAAATCAGTATACCCGAAAGCTCCTCCACGTGCGCGATTCTGGCTTCATCCTCCATGAAGCGACGGAGCAAATCTGCCCAGTGTTCAGGAGAGTTCTTGCACCAGATTGGCCATGTTGGCAATAGAGGCCGAAGTGCTTCCGAGATGACGAAGGCCTTCCGGTATCCGATCGCCAAAGCTAGAGGACCACTGGCGGAGAACAGGACACGATAAGGAAAGAGAACCAAGTCCACTCGTTGGAACAGCTCCGGGATCTCCGCATCTCCGACGTATCCCAGGAATTCCACCCTGTCACCAAGAGGATAAGCTAAAGCGCTGAGGATATCTGAGAAGCGAGTATGGGGATGCGTTCTGCCAAGACCCGAAGGGAGTCCGCCTGCAACAACCAGCTTCCAATCGGGGAATTCCGGAGCCACTTCCCGAAAGGCCCGCAGAACAATGTCGAAGCCCTTGTACCATTTCAGATATCCGAATATCAGCAGTCGTCTGCTGCGCCGTAGACGCCGCGTACCCTGGACGTCAGGAACGCCATGCCGAACAACCGCCACACGACGCGGATCAATCCCGTACTCTCTAACCAGCCGATCGCGAAACACCTCTTCGTGGACAAATATAACGTCCGCCAGCTTGCCCAACAGCACAAACGAGAGATACCCAAGAAAGCGCGCGACCCAAACTGGCATCTTCACTCCAAATTGATGAAGCACTTCTCTGCGTAGTCCCTGCAGCCTCAGCACCTGATGGGCCGTCGCAAGCACCCTGAGACCAGCAAACCGAGCAACTCCCAAGAAGGCCATCAGGGAAACGAACCCCAACCATCCTCCGAATATGAAGTATTCCATCTGAACGTGAAGAACTGTTGGACGACGTGCGTGCATGGTACGCCAAAGGTCCAGTCCCGCCCACAATCCCAGCCGCCACGTACGGATCACTCGATCCGACTCCATTTTCAACTGATGCGAATCTTCAACGCCCCGTTCCGCCCATACCTCAACATCAAGGCCCATTGCAAGCAACGCACCCAAAAGTTCCCGGCTGTAACTTGCCACTCCAGAAATCGAACGCTGGCCATGGTACGGATAGGGAGTAACTAGGACTACCCGACGAGGCGGCGTCTGGCCGTTCCGGGAGCTGCACGTAAGTACCGAAATGTCAGAACCCCTAAAGGAGTCTTTCACCGCCAGCCTCTTCATGCAGGTTGACGAACTGAAAGATCAGAGGATCTCAAAGGGACCACATCGATCGAAGGGCTGTAGCCGCGCCAATCTCATCGGCCCCGTACCGTCCAGACGTCGCCGAAGCTGTCGGGGGAGATGCGGACTTCGTCGGGCTTCTCCCGGTTGTAGACTT
>FWPU01000642.1_pt1 | contig 112523 bp, 113 predicted proteins | sample 2228361 | NCBI WGS metagenome assembly FWPU01 (sample SAMEA103939777, study PRJEB20133) | metagenome | reverse complement strand
CTGTTTCCGTATGGACTTATAGGCCAGCCTGGCGGCGCGGCCGCTGCTCCAAACGGTCACTTTGACTCATCCAGCCCGTCGAGGTCACGACGCTCATAAAGAACATCGGGACTCTTCCATCGGCGAAGCTCGCCGAGGTCATGCTCTCCCTGGCCTGGACCACGGCCCTCTTCGACAGGATCGCGGAGTAGATCAGGGGCACCTGCACGCCCACGGTCGCACGAACCTCCGGAGAAGGCGTCATCCGCCCTGGTTGGAGGTTGTTCTTTTGGGGACGAAGTCGATCGGAGTTGAACGAGGTCCCTGCCGTCTTCCGAACGCGACGCCCGGGGGCAGTCGCGCGGGTGAACCCGGTTCACCCCGGCAGCATGCCGTGGACTCCTATCGCGCTCCACCCGGCACAAGTGGAGGCGCGTCTCCGGTAGGGATAGGGTCCGCCAGGCGCGCCGGAGATCGGCGCCCGGTAAGGACAGGCCGCCCAGCGCAAAGGCTGGGAAGGCTTCGGCCCACGAGGGAGCCGCGCGGGGCCTCCGCGCACGGCCATCCGGCCGCGGGTACTACAAAGATACTATGAGCGCAGCCTGCCCCTCGCAGCCGTTACGGTAGTATCGGGCTCGCGAAGCGGCCCAGGAGGACGTGGTGGCCGCGCGCGGTGCGCGGCCCGTCCTCGACGGGCTATCCGCAGAGCGGACGCCCAAGACCGTCTTGGGAGGAGGGACAGGCGATGGATAATGTAGCACACACGGTGTTCATCGACCAGCACAAGAAGACGAGCCGGGTGGGGATCGGGGACGCCCAGGGACACCTGTTGGAGCAGTTCGAGATCGACCACCAAGAGAAGGGGCTGAGTCGCCTGAAGAAGGAGCTGGGCGACTTGCAGGGAAAGGTCGTGGTAGGGGTGGAGGCGACGGGCTTTTACGACTGGATGGCGGACTTTCTCCAGCAGCAGCTGAAGGTGGAGGTGAAGCTGAGGCATCCCTTGGCGATGAAGTACATCTCGAAGGCCAAGAACAAGACGGATGGGAAGGATGTGGAGCGAGGGCTGAAGCTACTGGGGACGGAGCAGTTCCCGGAGGCGTACCTGCCGACGCCAGAGGAGCGGGAGTTGAGATGGTTGCTGCGTGTCCGGGAGCGGTTTTGGAAACTCAGGGCCGGTCGCTGGAGATTTCGGGGACGTATCGGAAGACCCTGGAGGAGCTGGTAGGAGCGCTGGAAGATCTGGGTGATCGCCAGGAGCGGCTGGACGGGCAGATCCGGGAGCGGGTGAAGGGGGACGAGTTGGCGCGGTGGTGGGAGAGCCACAAGGGGATCGGGCCGCAGACGGCGTTGGCGTTGCGGGCGTACTTGGCGGAGCCGGGGAGGTTCGCCGACCGCAAGGCGGTGGGGAGCTACGTGGGGCTGACGCCGCGGGTTCACAACTCAGCGGAGACGGTGCAACACGGATCGATCGATCGGCAAGGGCCGCCGATGGTGAGGCGGCTGTTGGTGCAGGTTGCACATGTGGTTGTGCGACACGTGCCGGAGGCTGGGGCTTACTTTTCCTACTTGGCGGTGAAGCGCGGGAAGCGCCGGGCGTACGTGGCGGTGGCGCGGAAGCTGTTGGTGGGACTTCACGCGGCCTGGAGGCATGGGCAGGTGTTCGACTGGGGGCGCTGCTTCGCGATTCCCAAGGTGAAGAAGTACGTGCTCAGGCCGGCGGGGAACGCATAGAACGTGAACAGAGATAAGGTCCACCCGCGAGATCCAGGGACTCGGGAGCGCGCCCCTTTCCCTGGTGCCGTGACGTTGTCTGGTCACGAGCCCGTGCTAAAGATTGCGCCCCGTGGTCCTCGCATCAGCATCATGGTGCCCGAAAGGAGCCCGAATGGGAGGATGGAGGAGACCGTGGGTGAGGCCGTGATGTCGCCGGGGGGATCCCGGCGGTAATACGTGAGGCCGCTTCGCGAGCCCGTGCCAATGATCGTATCGGCACCGAGAGGGCTTGACTGGGCGGCGCTCATGGGAGGGGAAGGGATAGAACCAAAGATTTCGACGTCGCCATCGTTCGCCATTTCTTCGAACAGGCGTTTGCACATGTTCCACGGCCTCCGGCAGCCGTGCTGCGTCCCGTCAGTGTTGCGTCCCCGCAACACTTACGGGCCGACCCCACCTCCGGCCCCACCTGCCAGCCGGCCACAGGCCAGACGAACTGCCCACAGGATGGGCCGATCCACCCCATGGGGCTCGATCCTCCATCACCGCCAGCCAATGCCCGGCCTGCTCTTGCCCGTCGCCTTGCCGGAAGAATAGGCTTGGGGAGTGGGTCATCCGGCGCCTGGGCTCCTGCGGAGCCCCGAATCCCTCCAGGATTGACGGGGCGCCGCCGGGTGAAGTTGTCCGGTTCGTCCATGTAGATCGCGTGGGCCCGCTGCGCCAGCTCCAAAATGCGCTCGGCCTCCTCCAGGTACTTCCCGTACGCCACCGTGTGCGCCCGGATCTCGTTCTGGATCTCGAGCTGTCGCGAGCGCCACTCCGAGGACTTTTCGCGGAATTCCTCGGGCGTCAGTAGCCCTTCCAGCCGCTCCGTGTAAGCCTTGTCGATCCAGGTCTTCAGGCGCGTGGCCTCGGCCTGTAGGGCCGTCAGGTGCTCCTTCTGGTACTCCCGCTCCGAGATGCGCGAACCCGGACAGACCTTGCCCCCGTTCTTCCAGCCCGTGCAGTGGTAGTGGACGTACTCGTGGCGCTTCCCGTTCTTCTGCCGCTTGGCGTGGTACTCGGCGGTGATCGCGCGCCCGCAGTGACCGCAGACCCCCATGCCCTGGAACGGGAACTTCCGGCGCGTGGGCCGCTTCTTCCGGCCGAGAATCTGCTGGACCCCGTCGAAGAGCGCCTCCGAGATCAACGGCTCGTGCTTCCCCTGGAAGGTCTCGCCTTTCCAGATGACCAGGCCGTAGTAGAAGGGATTCGTCAGGACGTGGTAGAGGCCGCTCTTACCGATCAGGGTCTTCTTGTAGGGATTCTTGAGGCCCGCCTTGCGGGCAATCCCCAGGAGCGTTTCCAGGGTGTGCCGCCCGGTCCCCGCCATCTCGAAGGCCCGCTTGGCGATGGGGCCCTGGACCTTGTCCTGGACGACCTCCCGCGTGGCGGGGCGGTCCGTCTTCTCGAAGATGATGACCTTGATCGACGGGTCCGCCTTGACGAACTTGAGCATCTCGTTGAAGGCCTTCCGGCCCGCTTCCTTGGCCGACTCGGAGACGATCCAGCGGCCGGCGATCTCGACCTCGCTCCTCTCGGCGTAGCGGTCGCCCTCCCGCGCCTGGACGTCCTGGGAGTAGCCATCCACATGCCGGACGTCCGAGACGCGGACGTAGAGCACCCCTCTTCGGCTCATAAGCTTCATGAATTTCGCCTTCGGCGCCGCAATTCTCCGCAACCTCACCCGGGTTGCCTCTCATAGATCCCATTCTCCAACGAGCCTCTTATCCATCCCGGCGTGGGTTTGCCGGGCGACGGGTGGGGGATGACAACTACGCCGCCGCCATGAGGTCCTGGTCTTCGAGGTACCAGTGAAGGACTTCGAGGCGATTGTGACCGAGTTCCCGGGCGACGATCCGCTGGGCCGCCTCGGGATGGAGCCCGCGGACCTGGATGAGGTAGCGCATCCTCCAGACGGCATAGGTTCTGCGCAGGTCGTGGAAGATCACGTCCGCGGCGCGTCCCATGCCGGCCGCGCGGAGTTTGGCGTAGCATCGCTCGGCCCATCTCTTGTAGGTCGGGGCCTCTGGCGGGATGAGCGCCCCTTCGCCGGTCACGAGGGCCCGGGCCTGCTCCAGGACCTCGCGCTGGCGGTCGTTGTAGAGGAAGAGGTAGCTGGGCCGTCCTCCCTTGGTCCCGCGCTTCACGCAGATCCGATCCCCGTCCCAGTCTCTCCAAGGGCGGAAGAGCATGGCCTCCCGGCTGCGCAAGCCCAGGTGACGGCCGAAGAGGATCGCCACCTGGAGTCGGGGATCGGCGATGGCGCCCTGGATCTCGGCGAGCTTCGCCTCGGTGACGAACTTCCCGGCCCGGGTGTACCGGGGGCCCGGTTCGATCACCAGTTCGGCGTTGGAGCGTGGCAGGAGGTTGGCCTTGCCGATCTTCCGGACCAGCCAGCGGCGCCTCCAGGAGGCCCACGAAGAAGTCCACCGCCTGCGCCGGGAGCTTCAGCCCGACTGGAGGCGGATCCACGCCTTCATGATCGAGGCCGCCGTCGCCGCCGTGTCGCTGCGCAAGATCAAGCAGCTGGTCTGGAGAGCTTTTCGGGTGCGGGTCTCCCACGTGTACATCCGGGCCTTGGTCGTCGCCGCTTCCGCCAGGGCGCGGGAGGTCCTCCAGCGCCTGGCCCCCGAGAGGAAAGCCCAACGCGCCGTCGGCGACGAGATCTTCCTGGGGGCCGATCCCCTCCTGGTCGTCGCCTCCGACTTGGGAAAGGGGATCACCGCGGCCGTAGATGCCCGCGGCTGGCCCCACCAGGCCGACCTCTTCCACGCCTTGCGCATCCTCCTGGACAGCCACGCCCTCTCGGTCAAGAAGACCTTCGGCACCGACTTCGCGTACCTCTTGGCGCTCCATCACAACACCCACCGGTTCACCGAAGGCCCGCGCAAGGGCCGGACTCCCTTCGAGCTTCTGGGGATCGACGTCGGAACCGACGACTGGCTGAACCTCGTTCTCTAACCCCCGCGCCAGCACGAGACGACGTTCGGCCCCGAGACACTCCGTCCGCGTGCAAAGTGTAACGATTGCATTCCATCACTCACGGCCCATTTTTGACGGTGCCGACGCTTTCAGCGGATCAGATGCGGGAGTTGGCTCACCTTCGCTGGTCCATCGAGAATCATGCCTTCCGGCCTCTCAATGCCGCGGTGAACTCCAAGCACGTGTGGGCGCGGGGGGAACAGACCGCCCTGATCTTCGAGGTCCTGATGCTGATGATGTTCCTGGCGTTCACCCTGGTGCTGGCCTACCACGCCCATCTGGATCGCCAGACCCTCTGGAAGGCCTTCCGGCTTCGGCGGGTCACCCTGGCGTACCTGGTGGCCTCAGGAACTTGCCAAGCCGGGCGCGCTCCATGTATGATCTCCCCCCCCGGGGCGCAGTCCCGGACCCGGCCGAGCCCATGAAGAAATGGAACATCCTGATCTGGGCCAACGACGGAAAGAAGTTCTGCCAGAACTTCCACGTCATCGAAAAGGACGCCGAGTCCGCCAAGCGCTACCTGCTGGAGAACTTCCCCGTGCCGAAGATCAAGCCCACCGTCCAGATCCAGGGCATCGAGGAGATGGAACCCGCCGATCTCTTCCTGCCGGGCATCGTCTACAAGTCCGGCAAGGCCTATTTCTCCTGAAAAACGCCCAGATCTGATACGATCCGGACATGAAACGAGCCCTCATCACCGGCATCACGGGACAGGACGGATCATACCTGGCCGAGTTCCTGCTTTCCAAGGGCTACGAGGTCCACGGCATGGTGCGCCGGTCCTCCACCGAGAACTTCGAGCGCATCGCACACCTCAAGGACCGCGTATCGCTCCACCAGGCCGACCTCCTGGATCAGCTCTCCATCATCAACCTGATCCGCCGAGTCCGCCCCCGCGAGGTCTACAACCTCGCCGCGCAGTCGTTCGTCCCCACCTCGTGGGTGCAGCCCGTTCTCACCGGCGACTTCACCGCCATAGGCGTCACGCGCATGCTCGAGGCCGTCCGCCTCGTCGATCCCTCCATCAGGTTCTACCAGGCATCTTCCAGCGAGATGTTCGGCATGGTCCGCGAGACACCCCAGACCGAAAAGACGCCCTTCTACCCCCGCAGCCCATACGGCGTCGCGAAGGTCTACGGGCACTGGATCACCGTCAACTACCGCGAATCCTACGGGATATTCGCCTGCTCCGGCATCCTCTTCAACCATGAGAGCCCGCGCCGCGGCAAGGAATTCGTCACCCGCAAGATCTCCCACGCCGCCGCCGCCATCAGGCTCGGGCTCCAGAAGGAGCTAAGACTGGGCAACTTGGACGCCCGCCGGGACTGGGGCTACGCGGGAGACTACGTCCGCGCCATGTGGCTCATGCTCCAGCAGAAGGAACCCGACGATTACGTGGTGGCCACCGGCCGCAGCCATACGGTCGGCGACTTCTGCCGCCTGGCGTTCGAACGCGTGGGATTGGACTGGCGCCGCCACGTCAAGGTCGATCCTAAGCTCTACCGCCCCGCCGACGTCGACACCCTCTGCGGCAACGCCGCCAAGGCACGACGCAAGCTCGGATGGAGGCCCGAAGTGAGCTTCCGCGACCTCGTCAACATGATGGTGGACGCCGACCTGCGCAGGCTCTCCGCCGAACGCCCGACATGAAGGCCCTCGTCACCGGCGCCTCGGGCTTCGCCGGGCGCCACCTGGCGGCGGCCCTGCGGGAGGCCGGCTGGCGCGTCACCACCCTCGATCGCGTGCCCCCGGCGGACATCGTGCTCGACCTCGCCCGCGACCCCATCCCCCCGCTCTCGTACGACGCCGTCTTCCACCTGGCCGGGCGCGCCAGCCCCGCCGCCTCCTTCGACGCCCCGGAGGAAACCTTCGCCGACAACGCCGTGGCCACCGCCAGGCTCGCCCGAGCGATGCGGTCCGGCCGATTGGTACTCGCCAGCAGCGGCCACGTCTATGGGGACGTGTCCAAGGTTGTGAACCCGATCGACGAATCCCGCCCGCCGCGCCCCGCCAGCCCCTACGCGGCCAGCAAGCTCTGCGCGGAGGCGCTGGCGCTGGCGGCCTGGAAGGAAACAGTGGTGCTCAGACCATTCAATCACACCGGCCCCGGCCAGTCGGCCGACTTCGTATGCCCCCACATCGCCCGCCAGGTCGCCCGCGCGGAGGCCGGCTCCGGGCCCCGCGTCGTCGAAGTGCACGATCTTGCCCCGCGCCGCGATCTGATGGACGTGCGCGACATGGCCAGGGCCTACCTCCTTGCCGCGGAGCGCGGCCGCGGGGGGATGGCCTACAACGTGGCATCCGGCCGCGCATGGTCCATACGCCGGATCGCCGAGATCATCATTTCGATGGCCCGGGTGCCCCTGCGCCTCAAGGGCCCCTCGCGGGACAGGAGCGTCCGCATCGGCGACGCATCGCTATTCCGGCGCCATACCGGCTGGAAACCACGTATAACGATCGAGAGGACCCTAGCGGATCTCCTGGAACACGAGCGCGCATTGGCGCGCGGGGCTACTTCCTGAGCCTCTCAAGCCGGCCGGCGGCCTCCGCCCGTAGCGGCCAGTCCGCCGGGGCGGCCTCGAGCGCGCGGGAGTAGGCCGCGGCGGCCGCCTGGGGTTCCCCCTTCGCCGAGAGGACCACCCCCTTCTGGAACAACACGAGAGGATCCGGGGCGGACGAGTTCAACACCGCATCGAGGCAGGCCAGCGCGTCGTCCCAGCGCCGTAGCTCGCAGGCCGCACGGGCAAGGGCCAGCATCACCGCCACGTCACGCGGCGCCTCCGCCCGGCGGGCCAGCGCCTCCTCCCACTTCCCTTCAGCATAGAGCCTCAGAAGGGTCGCGGCAGGATCATCCAGGCCGCGCAACAGCTCGCCGATCCGGCCAGGGCCGCCGCCGCGCCCTTCCAGGTCGCGCCTGACCCAGAGCCGCGCCAGCCCCAGCCGCGCCTCCGGCAGCCCCCCGGCGCGCAGGTATGCCTCCTCCGCCCACGCCTCCTGGCCCGCCAGCTCGTAGCACCGTCCCAATCCGGCGCTGGCCTCGGGCAACTCCCCGCCCGCCCTGCTCAGGGCGCGGCTGAAGGCGCGCACGGCATGGAGCGAGGCCGCCCTGATCTCCCGCGGCCTGGAGCCCGGCTGCCGGCCGAGCGCCTCGAGCCCGGCCAGCGCCTCCCGGGCCTCCTCAAGCGACTCGCGGATCTCCGCCCGCCTCTCCGCGGCGCGCGCCCGATCGAGGAAAAAATAGGTGACGGCGGACGAAAGGAGCGAGACCAGCGCGGCGGCGCCGGCCGCAACAGCCCAATACGCCGCGGGCCGCGCGCCCGGCGCGAGGAACCGCCCCAAGTCGGCCGCCATCTCCTCCATCGAGCCGTACCGCCGCGCGGGGTCGGGCTCCATAGCCCGCCGGACGATCCCGGCGAGGCGCCGGGGGATGCCTTTCGGGACCGGCGGCGGACCGCCCATCACCCCCTCGCCCGCCGACGCCTCGCCGCCCGACGGCAACTTCCCCGTCAGCAGGTGGTACAGCGTGGCACCCAGCGAATAGATGTCGGTCCTGGCGTCGAGTGGATCGCCGCGGATCTGCTCCGGGCTGGCGTACTCTGGCGTGCCGGAGAGCGACCACCGGGAAGCGCCTGCGACCTCGGACACGGCCAACCCGAAGTCGGTGAGCACCGGCCGGCCGCCCTCTTCCACGAGGATGTTCCCGGGCTTGACGTCCCGGTGTATCACGCCGTGCCGATGGGCGTAGGCCAGCGCCTCCGCCACCTCCCGCGCGATCCGTGCGGCCTCGCGCGGCGGCATGGGCGCCCGGGGAGGCCGTCCCTCGACGAAGGGCATGACGAGATACGGCCGCCCGTCGTGTATGCCCCGCTCGAAGATCGATATGATGTTCGGGTGGGAAAGCCCTCCCGCCATGCGTCCTTCTCGCTCGATCCGCTGGGTGGGATGCCCCACGTCGGCCTTGAGGAGCTTCACCGCCACCCAGCGGCCGATGGGGCGATCCCAGGCCTTCCAGACCTCGGACATGCCTCCGGAGCCGAGGGCGGCGACCAGTACATAGTGGCCCACGAGCCGTCGCGGGTCGGCGGCGGCGTCGACCACCTCGGGCGGCAGCGCCGGCCGGCGCAGGCGGGCCGCGTCTTCCTCCTTGAGAAGGCCGCGGGCGACCATGATCTCGTCGAGCGGCCGGCCCGTCCTGTCCTGTTCGAGGAGGCATTCATCGAGCTGTTCTGGCTTGATGATGCCCTCGGCCAGCGCCCTGTCGGCGACCTCCCCGCCCGCCGAGGGGGCGAGGAACCGGGAGAGCCCCTTGAAGGCGCGCGGATCGAGCCTCATCGCCATCCCCGGAAAAGGGTTTCGAGCTCGGAGGCGATCTCGTCCTCGTCCTGGACGTACCGGCGGATCTCTTCCGTGACGAGTTTGCGTAGGGCGGCTCGGGCGTCCTGGAGGTGGTGGGCGACCTGGGTTTCGGTATGGCCCAGCTCGAGGGCGATTTCCCTGACCGGGGCCCCGCCGAGGTGGAATCTCTCGAAGGCCCTGAAGACCTCGGGGCGGACGGTTTCCTTGAGGCGTTCTATGGAGTGTTCCAGGACCTCACGGGCCCACTGGGCCTCGAACTCGGCCTCCGGATCGGCCCCGTCCGCCGTCCAGGCGGGGTCGGCTTCTTCCGCGTCCAGGGAGAGCATCTTGCGTCCCCCGCCGCGCTTGGCGGCCCCCGCGGCGCGGGCCTCGTTGGAAAGGAAGTTATTGAGGCTCGCCAGGAGGAGCTTGCGGAAGTTGCCTCGTTGGGGATCGGCCAGGGCGAACAGGTTGCCCTCTAGAACGTGGACGAAAAACTCCTGGACGAGGTCCTTGGCGTCCTCGCTCGACCTTTTCCATTTGATTCTCAAGTACTTATACAAGGGCCTCCAGTAGGCCCGGATCATCGCGTCGAGGTATTGTTGGACGCGCGGGTCGTGCGGATCGCGGATGTATCCGATGATGGTCCAAGCGGTGGGGGGGAATCGGCTTTGGCCAGCCCCCATGGCGGTATCGTTTTCGGGCCCCATTTTTTCCGCTGGATCCCTGAAATATGGGGTACAGTAGAGTAGCCGGTTAAGGATTATAGCGTCGATGGGGTGCACAAGGAACGAAGAAGGGGTTGGGCGGTCGCGGCGGGCGGGGCGCCGTGGGGGGATGACGCTCATCGAGATCATCATTGCCATGTTCATCCTGGCGGTGGCGATACTGGCGTTGATCACGGTGATGACGTCTGCATCGACCCTCCAGCAGGTCACGCGGGAGCAGGCCATCGCCTACAATCACGCGCGCAAGGTGCTGGAGGAGATGCGGAGTGAGCCGGTATTCCTGGACGTATACAAGCGTTACAACAGCATTACGTCGGATGATCCCGCAGACAGCGAGAGCCCCGGCAACACCTTCCACGTGGCCGAGCTGGCCGCGCCGAAGTCCGGGGCCCCGACGGGCTGGACAGACGGCTACGGTGAGATCTCATTCCCCGAGGCCGCGAATCAGCCCGGCGTCCTCAGCGAGCAGGCGGGCGACGCCGCCATGGGAATGCCCAAGGACCTGAACCGGGATGGTGACGACGACGACACCAACGTCACATCGGACCACAAGATCCTGCCGGTCAAGATCGTAATCAGGTGGCGCTCGATCGGCAACCGGGACTCCCGGATAGAGTTGAACTCTTTTATCACGGAGCGATAGATGTTTCGCCGCGGCGACCGTGGGCTGACCCTCATAGAGATCATCGTCTCTGTGGTGATCCTGCTCATAATCTGCTACGTGATCTACCTGATCGTCTTCAACGCCAGCGTCAACTACACCAACCAGACCCGCCTGGGCGACATCCAGGACAGGGCCCGCCGGGTCCTCGACGAGATGGCCCGGGAGATGCGCCAAGCCGACCTCACAAACACACAGATACCCTCCCCGAATCATCCGTCGGTACCATCGATTCGCTTCAGACCGATCACGGGATACCAAAAGGACCCCAGCACCGGCCAATACACATTCACTTGGGGGAATCCAGTCGAATATGTTTACGAGGACTCCGATATAGATGCGGACAGCAACCCTGCCACGGCAGATGGGAGGATCATCCGCATTGAGAACAACAACCGTCGAATAATCACAGATTACCTCAAACCGGGCGGGTTGGTATTCAAAAGATCTGGGGACGACGTGACGATTGAGGTGACATTTATAACCGCCGATTACAGGAACAAGGTGTTGGAAACCAAGCTTAGGACTGCCGTGACGTTGCGCAACGAATCAGGGACATTCTTGCCATAGGAGTAATACATGGTTAAAAAAGACGTCTCGCAAAATGGAAGCGCGATGATCCTATCCTCGGTTGTCGTAGTGATCCTGGCGGGTTTGGCCGTCGCGTTTTACACTATTGCATCTTATTATAATAAATTTACTTTAAGGTCTTATAAATGTGAGAAGGCTTTCGCTATCGCGGAGGCCGGGCTCGATGACGCAATAAACAAAATGAATGCTTTTGCCGCCGCCACTTGGAAAGGGGACGACGAAAGCACCGGCTCCAGCTTCAACATTCCGACTTCTGGAAGTCCTGGGCAATATACTTACCTTACCAGTTCGATCAATAACAATATGGATTATGCGGCCATAAACGTGGTCTATTGGACCACATCAAACACTACAGAAAATCGGATCACGGGATCGATCAGCGGGGGGAACTACTCCGTCACCATTACTCCCGCATACCACGGAAGGGGGGTATACACGATAACCTCCATCGGCACCTACGGCGGCGAGGGGCGGGGAATCTCGATAATCACCTCATCAGATGTAAAGAAACTTAGTCTAGACGCAATGGCCGCCTTCGGCGACGTGGAGCTTGATGGTGGGGGCAATATGTTCGTGGATTCCTACAGGTCCAGCCAAGGCACATATGCCAGCCAGTTGGGCATGAATCCCGATAACGACCCATCCTACGCGCTCGCCAATGGAGACATCGGAAGTAACGGGCCATTGTCGACCGGTGGCAAAATATACGGAGACGTATACGCGGGCGTTGGACACACGCCAACCGGAGGGGGATTCGTATACGGAGAAAAGAGCTCATTGACCGAGGCTGTATTTGTGACCCCGCAGACCTACGCTCCTCCCGCCGGCTTGGCCGCCCAAGCATTTAACGGCAATGCGAATACAACGCTAGGCACCCCGGGATTTGACACGACATTCAGATATACCAGCTTGTCAATCAGCGCCAAAAAAACACTTACGATCAGGGGTAACGTAACAATCTATGTCGACGGATCAATCGACATGCACGGCCAATCGGAGGTAGCCCTGGAGCCGGGCGCAACCCTGACGATTTACCAGGGTAGTGGTGACGCTACCTTAAACGGAGGTTCGGCGCTTGGAGGGACGCCACTAGAACCCTATCGGTACAAAGTATACTCGGCTAGCACCGGCAATTGGAAATTCAACGGGACAGCGGACATTTCCGGGTACTTTTACGCACCTCACGTTAGCCTGATGCAGAACGGAAACGCAGTCCTCTACGGGAAAGTGGTTGCCAAGAAGCTCAAGATTACGGGGACGTTCGACCTCCACTTTGACGAGGACCTGAAGGCTGCCACGGCGGAGTATCCTCCAGTATATGCCATAAAGTCTTGGCGCGAATTCATCCCGTAAATAGTCTTCATGGGGGAAGGGACCCCGACATTCTCGTCCGGAGGCGCTTGTTCAGGAGGTCGCGATGCGAGTCGCATTCGGTATAGTTGTCGCTTTGACAGCGATGAATTGGGTTCCTTCCACGCAAGCCATTACGCCTGCATCACCGAAACAGGAAACCGAATGGAACGAGATACTGTTCCACCGCATCCACCTCAAAAACGGCAATCTGATCGATGGCCAGCTTCTGAAGGACACTCCCGAAGGGGTGACCCTCAAACTCAAAATCGGCGAGATGACGATCCGCCGCGACCAGGTAGACCGGGTGGAATTTGTCAAGATCCGTTCCATCAAAGAGCCGACACAGGTGATCCACACTCCCCCGCGGCCGCATGAGCCCACTGTACCGGCGGAATCCCTGTACGTTCCACCCCTTCCATCCCCCTCGGACGTGGTAACTTTGGACGATCTCCCAAAGCCGGAGGGCGTACTGGACGAGCATCGCAAGCGTGTGGATCAGCTGATCTCGCTCTGGACCAACGCATCTCCGAACCACAGGCCGGAAATAAGCCGGGAAATATTGAAACTTGGACGCGACATCGTTCCCTACCTCTCACTGATCCTTCAGAAACGCCTCGCCCACGTCCCGGTGCGCGCCATATCGACGGTCATCGGGCGTTGGGGCGACGATCGTGGAATCGTGGGCCTTGCCTCCGCCCTCAAGGCACGGGACCCGGATGACCGCGCTGCGGCGGTCGAGGCGCTCATAAATATCGGAAAGCCCGTTTGCGTCAACCACATCTTAAGTGCGTTGGATGACGAATCAAGCGAAGTGTGGAAGCCCGCGGGGAACCATCTCATAGAACTCTACCGGCAGGGAAAGTTACCTAACCTCGTGGATCTGCTGATATCCAGCATGGCTCGCGCGCAGTCCAAGCTGGCCCACGCCATTACCCTAGGCCGTCTGGATATCCCAGAATCCCGCGCCCGACTCCTGGAATTACTAAGCAGCGGGGACAACACCGTCAAGCAACTGGCTATCCAGGGTCTGGCCGAGAATATCCATCCCGAAGAAGCCCCCGAAGTCTTGCCTTTACTTTCCCACGGAACCAACCGAGCGCTACGACAGGAGGCCTGCATCTACCTTGGTAGGGCCCGCCACCGGCCCGCCGTCCCGGAATTGATCGGAATGCTGGAGGAGAACGATCCTGGACTCGCGGGCAACGCCCTCCGGGCCCTCCGCGAGATCACCGGCGAGAAGCTCGGCCCCGACCCCGACGCGTGGCGGAACTGGTACGAAACCTCCGACATAAAGAAAGAACTGGAAAAATAGAGATCCGCACCGCCGGCCCGCCCCCGAATGCTGTTGCGCAACCGCCCAAGAGCCGCTATCCTTTTCCATGTGATCGCCAACCCCGGGAGGCCTTAAAGTGATCCTCGCAATGTGCCTCGCCGCCGCCGCGGCCACCTCCGCCGCCCAGGAGGTCGTCGAAATCCGATTCCACCGCGTCCACCTCCGTAACGGCAACTTCATCGACGGCGACCTCATCCGGATCACGGAGACGGAGGCGCTCCTCCGCGTGAAGCCCGGCGAGATCGGCATCCGGCGCGACCTGATCGCCCGCGACGAAACGGGGAACCTCAGGATCGAAATCATGAAGCTCAAGGGGATCAAGGAGACGCCCCCCATCGTCAAGGAAGTCACGCCGCCCGAGACCACACCCCGAAGCGAACCATCCGAACGCCCCCCCGAAACCCGATCCACCCCGCCCACGACCGCGAGGGAACCAGCCCAACCCGTCCAGACCGGCCACGATGCCCTCGACAAGATATTGAAACAGGTCCTCGCCGCCGAACCAGCTCAGCGCCATGACCTGATGGAACAGATTTACCCCCTCGGAGAACCGGCGGCATTGGCCCTGGTGGACGCGCTTGAAAAACTGTCCGACGAACAGGTCCGCGCCCTGGCCGCCGACACGATCGCGAGAATGGGCGAAAAGGCCGTGCTGCCCGCCGTCAGGAGGCTCCTGTCCAACCCCGATCCGATCCTCCGATACCACGGGGTGACGATAATCGGCTCGCTGGGAGGTTCGTCCTCCGCCGCGGATCTCCACCCGATGCTCAGGGACCCAGATACCCTCACGCGCTCCGCGGCGTTGCAGGCCCTGAAGGGCCTCGACAACCCCGCGTCGTTCGGCCCTGTCGCGGCCCTGTGCCTCGATCCGGATTCCTCCGTCCGATCCGAGGCCGTCGAGACGCTCTTCCACCTGGCCAGGCACCCCGACCTCGAGGAACGCCTGGAGGAAACCCTCTCGAGCCTCCTGGATCGCGCCCGGGGCGAGGCGCTCCGTGAACTCATCTCCGCGGTGGGAGGCAAGGGCCGGAAAGAATTCAGAGAGATCATCGAAAAGTACCTCGCCGACGAAGACCCGCAGGCGCGCGCGCGGTCCGTCGAGGCGCTGTCGGCGCTCGGCGCGGAGGTGGCGGCGGATCCCATCACCGAACGCTTCGAACTCGAAACCGACGACCCGGTCCGCCGGTCGCTCGCCGCCGCCGCCGAAAAGCTGAAGATCCGCAAGGCGATACCCCACCTGATAGGATGGCTCGACGAGGGGTCGGAAGAGACTAAGGCGGCCGCCTACCGGGCGCTCAGGCGGATCACCGGCAGGAAGCTCCCCGCCGACCACGACGCCTGGGCGGAATGGTGGAGCGGCGCCAAGCCGCCCGAGTAGGCCTTGATTTCGAAGCGGCCGTGTGCTATGGTACCCCCCCCATGAAGAAGGGAATCCACCCGGAGTACAAGGAAGCGACGGTGACCTGCGGCTGCGGGAACACCTTCAAGACCCGCTCCACCAAGGCCGTCATCGCGGTGGAGGTCTGCTCCAACTGCCACCCGTTCTACACCGGCAAGCAGAAGTTCGTGGACACGGCGGGGATGGTCGAGAAGTTCCAGCGCAAGTGGGAGGGCGAGGCCGCCAGGAAGGCCAAGGAAGCCGCCGCCAAGCCCGCCCGCAAGGCCCCGCCGCGGCCCAAGATCGGGCGCATCCAGCAGACGATCGCCGCCCAGCTGCCCGCATCCTCCCCCAAGACCCCGGCGGCGGACTCCGGGCCGGCGGAAACAAAACCCGCCGCGCCTCCCCAGAAGACCACCTAACGACGTCGCCCCCTGACGGCAGGGATACTCCATGCTCGCGCAGATCCGCCAGAAGGTCGCCCGGTTCGAGGAGATCGAACGGCTGCTGCAGGACCCCTCCACCGCCTCCAACCCGGCGTCCTACGCGGCGCTGATGAAGGAGCGCGGCCTGCTCCTCAAGTTCGTGGAACCCTACCGGGCCCTGGAAAAGACATTGCGCCAGAAACAGGAGACCGAGGCGCTCCTCTCCGACCCCGAGATGAAGGCGGAGGCGGAGGCGGAGCTGGCCGAGCTGGGCCGGCGCGAGGCGGAACTCCTCTCCAAGCTCGAGGAGATGGTCCTTGCCGGCGACGCCCGCGGCTCCCGCAGCGTGATCCTCGAGATCAGGCCAGGGGTGGGCGGCGAGGAGTCCTGCCTCTTCGCCAGCGAGCTCCTCGACATGTACCTCAAGTACGCGCAGAAGAAGGGATGGGACGTCCAGCTGATGGACGTGGTCCACACCGATCTCGGGGGCCTCAAGTACGGGACCCTCGCGATCGAGGGGGAGAACGTCTACAAGCATCTCAAGTACGAGACGGGCGCTCACCGCGTCCAACGCGTCCCCAGGACCGAGGCCGGCGGGAGGCTCCACACAAGCATCGCCACCGTCGCCGTCCTCCCCGAGGCCGAGGAGGTGGAGATCAAGATAAGGCCGGAAGACGTGAAGGTCGACACCTTCTCGGCCGGCGGCCCCGGCGGCCAGCACGTCAACAAGACGCAGAGCGCCGTGCGCCTCACCCACATCCCCACCGGCATAGTCGTCCAGTGCCAGGACCAGCGTTCGCAGATCCGCAACCGCGAGCTGGCGTGGCGCTGGCTGCGGGCGAAGCTCTACGAGCGCCTGGAGGAACAGAAGACGACGGAACGGCGGGAGCTGCGCCGCTCCCAGGTCGGCACGGGCGACCGCAGCGAGAAGATCAGGACCTACCACTTCCTGGACCACCGCGTGACCGACCGCAGGCTGGGATCGACGATGTTCCAACTCGAAACCATCCTCCAGGGCGATCTGGACGGCCTTATCGGCAAGCTCATGGAGGCCGATCGCGCCGAGAAGCTCAAGGCCTTCGGCGGGAAACCCGGGGCCTGAGGAGGGGGCGCCCCGCCTATGGGTCTGCTCGAAGAGGCCAGGAGATATCTCATCCGCCACGGGATCGAGGCCCCCGATGCCGACATAAGACTGCTGGCGACGTACGCCGCGGGACTCCCCCTCCGCGACGCGCTTGGATCCCCCTTCCCCGACCTGCGCGTCGCGGCGGCGATGCGCTTCGCCGGCTTGGTTGCCCGGCGCGGACGCGAACGGGTGCCGGCGGCCTACCTGGTCGGCGCCGCCGAATTCATGGGGCTGGAACTCAAGGTGACTCCGGCGGTGCTCATCCCGCGGCCGAGCACCGAGACGCTGGTGGAAAGGGCCCTGGACCGACCGGGCCGGTTCCTGGACGTGGGTACCGGCAGCGGCGCCGTGGCGATCGCGCTGGCCGCGGCGGGCCTCGAGGGCGCGGCCACGGATGTCTCGGAGGAGGCCCTGGCGGTGGCGCGGGAGAACGCCGAACGCCACGGGGTCGCCGGGCGTATAACCTTCGTCAAGGCCGACCTTCTCCCGGAGGGGACGTTCGACATGGTGGTTTCGAACCCGCCCTACGTGGCCTCTGGCGAGTTCGCCGGGCTGGCGCCGGAGATCCTGCACGAGCCCAAGCTGGCGCTCGACGGGGGTCCTGACGGCATGGACCTGCTGCGCAGGATAGTCGGCGGGGCGCGCCGGCGGGCGCCGCGACTCCTTGTGGAATGCGCCCCTGCGCAGGCAGCGGCGGTGGGGGAGCTGGCGCTGCGGGCGGGATACGGGCGTTTCGCCATACACAAGGACCTGGACGGGTTCGATCGCGTCGTGGAAGCCGTCGATTCATGAGCGTCCTTTGCGTGCTCCTGGCGGCCGGCGCCGCGCCGCCCCCGCCGGCGGCGGACGAGCGGCGGCAGGTCCAGGTGGTCTGCCCGGTGGACGGCGCGAAGTTCACGGCCGTGGAGGTCGTGCTCACCAACCAGTGGGGCGGCGTGGACGCCGACTTCTGCCCGCACGCCTTCAAGACGACGCCGCTCGAGTTCTACGTCTGGCTCTGCCCTTCCTGCGGATTTGCCGGCCGCAAGGTCGATTTCTCCGCAAGGCTGACCGAAGAGCAGAAGAAGGCGCTCAGGGAGGGGCTCAGGCCCGCAGAGCCGATCCCCAAGGGGGCGCGGCAGGCGGACGTCCCGGGGCACGTCAAGTATGATCTGATGGCGCAGGCGGCGAAGATCCTCGGCGCGCCGCCGGAGGACGTCGGGCGGGCGTATCTTCACGCGGCTTGGAGCTGCCGCCAGCAGGGGGCGGTGGAGCTCGACGGCCTGGAGGAGTGGGAATCGCTCCGTGCCGGCTACGGGCTCCAGCAGACGCCGCTCCAGCTTGGGAAGAAGAACCGGTCCGAATTCGACCTGGAGACGGCCCGCCGCGTCCGGAAGGACGTGGAGGAGAAGAGACACGAGCGCGGCGTCAATCGTCTTCTGGCGCGGTACCTTCTGGCCTATCTCTATCGCAAGCACGGCGAGAACGCCGACGCGGAGCGCTGGCTCGACGAGCTCGACGCCATGAAGGGGAGCAACTCCGTGGTGGACGGCGCCGCGGCGCGCATGCGGGCCTCCATTGTCCTGGAGCGCGCCTACCAGGCGAAGGCGATCGAGGCCTATACCGAGGTCCTCCGCCCCGGCCCCGCCGGCCGCAGGGGGGCCGCGGAGACGGCCTATCTCCTCGGGGAGCTCCTTCGCCGTACCGGCAGGCCCGGCGAGGCCGCCGAATGGTACCGCAAGGCGGTCGAATGGGGCGCCTCCGAAGCGCTCAAGGAGCTGATTCTCCGCCAGAAGGCGCTGGTCGAGAAGTCCCCCTCACGCTAGGTACCCGCCGGATCTTTTCCCAGGCCTTGCGGCGCCGATTTCAGGCCGATCTCTCGCGGGACGGCGCCCCGGGCATGCATCCGGATCCGCTTTCACGACCCGCCGGCCGGGGATTTTTTTCAAATGGTCTTTGCATTTTCTAATACATGATTTATAATTTACAATCGGGAGAGGGGGCGCGATGGATGCATTCGACATCGAAGGGGGTCGAGCGCTCAGGGGCGTCGTCGAGGTGCGGGGCGCCAAGAACGCGGCGCTGCCGATGATGGCCGCCGCGCTGCTGCTGGAGGAGGGGAAGCTGGTGTTGCGGCGAGTCCCCAACCTGGCCGACATAAAGACCATGGCGCTCGTCCTTCAGCAGCTCGGCGTCAGGGTCGAGCGCCGCGGCGACGAGATGACCCTCCGCGTGGTCGACGAGAGGAACTGCCGGGCGCCCTACGAGCTGGTATCCAGGATGCGCGCCAGCGTCTGCGTGCTCGGCCCGCTCCTCGGCCGGCGGCGCCGCGCGGAGGTTTCGCTCCCGGGCGGCTGCGCGATCGGCGACCGGCCGATCGACCTGCACATAAAGGGGCTGGCGGCGCTGGGGGCCTCCGTGGCCGTCGAGCACGGCTACGTGATCGCCTCCGCCCGCCGCTTGACCGGCGGCTCCGTCTACCTCGGCGGTCCCGCCGGCTCGACCGTCACGGGCACCGAGAACGTCATGATGGCCGCGGTCCTGGCCACCGGGGTCACCATCATCGAGTACGCCGCCTGCGAGCCTGAAGTGCAGGAGCTCGCCAGGCTCCTGGTCCGGATGGGCGCCCGCATCGAGGGCATCGGCAGCCCGCGGCTGAAGATCACCGGGGTCAGGAAGCTCCACGGCGCCGCCTTCGACGTCATACCCGACCGCATCGAGGCGGGGACTTTCATGGCCGCCGCCGCGATCACAGGCGGCGACGTCACGATCGAGCGCTGCAACCCCGATCACCTGATGTGCGTGATCGAGTGCATGAGGCAGGCGGGCGTCCACGTGGAGGCCGGGGCGGACCACATCAGGGTCATCTCCAACGGCCTCTTCCGCCCCGTCAACGTGGCCACCCTTCCCTACCCGGGCTTCCCGACCGACCTGCAGGCGCAGTTCATGGCGCTCATGGCGCGCGGAGAGGGGATCAGCGTCATCACCGAAAAGATATTCCCCGAGCGCTTCCACCACGTCCGCGAGCTGGCGCGGATGGGGGCCAACATAGTGCGGGAGGGCCCCACAGCCATCGTCAGTGGCGTCAAGGAGCTACACGGCTCCCCCGTCATGGCCAGCGACCTGCGCGCCTCCGCGGGGCTGCTCGTGGCCGGCCTCGCATGCCGAGGCCGGACCCTCCTCCAGCGCATATACCACCTCGACCGCGGCTACGAGCAGATCGAAAAGCGCCTCGAGACGCTGGGCGCCCGTATCCGCCGCGTGAACCTCAAACCGGAGGCCGCCCCCCTCCGCGAGGCCGTCTAACTGTTACCGAAATCGCCTCGCTATTTCGTTAACACTTGGAACCGTTACCATTATCGCGTCGCCATTTCGTTAACACTTCGGTCAACTGTTAACGAAATAGCGACGCGAAAACGTTAACAGTTTGGTAGTATGGGGTGCATGTTCGAATCGTTGACTGAATCCCTGACGGCGGTGTTCCGGAAGCTCGCCGGCAGGGGGCGACTCACCGAGAAGAACATCGAGGAAGGGCTTCAGGAGGTCAGGCGGGCGCTGCTTTCGGCGGACGTCAATTTCAAGATCGTCAAGGAATTCATCGAGCGCGTAAAGGCCAAGGCGGTGGGGGATGAGGTGCTCCGCAGCGTACGGCCGGCCGACCAGATCGTCTTCATAGTGCACAGGGAGCTGGAGACCCTGATGGGTCCCGTGGACCACTCCATCCCGCCGGCCGGAACCGGTCCCACGGTCCTGATGCTGACGGGGCTTCAGGGCTCGGGCAAGACGACCACGGCCGCCAAGCTGGGCAAGTATCTCCAGCGGAAGGGCCGCAAGCCCATGCTGGTGGCCGGCGACATGATACGGCCGGCCGCCGTGGAGCAGCTCAAGACCCTGGGCGAGCAGAACAACATCCCGGTCTACTGGGAGTCCACGGGCCGGCCGGCCAAGATATGCGAGCGCGGCATCGCCAAGGCCGCCGAGCAGGGCTGCGACGCCGCCGTGCTGGACACCCAGGGCCGACTCCACATCGACCGCGAGATGATGGACGAGCTCAGGGAGATAAAGGAGAAGGTCCGGCCCCACCAGATATACCTCGTGGTGGACGCCATGACCGGCCAGGACGCGGTCCGCAGCGCCGACGAGTTCAACAAGCAGCTGGCGATCGACGGCGTGATACTGACCAAGCTCGACGGCGACGCCCGCGGCGGGGCGGCCCTCTCGGTGAAGGCCGTCACCGGCAAACCCATCAAGTTCGTCGGCGTCGGCGAGCGCATCGACGGCATCGAGGAATTCCACCCCGACCGCATGGCTGGGAGGATACTGGGCATGGGCGACGTGGTCTCCCTCGTGGAGAAGGCCCAGCAGTCCATCGACGCCGAGCACGCCCGGAGGCTCCAGGAGAAGATCCGCAAGGACGAGCTGACGATCACCGACTTCTACGCCCAGCTCCAGCAGCTGAAGAAGATGGGGCCGCTCAAAGCCATCCTCAAGATGCTCCCCGGCCAGCTCGGCCAGCTGGCGGGCGAGGTCGACGAGGACGAGGTCAAGCACTTCGAGGCGATCATCCAGTCGATGACGCCGCAGGAGCGCGAGAACCCCGAGATACTGAACTCGTCGCGGCGCCAGCGGATCGCCCGCGGCTCCGGCCGCCCGGTCCACGAGGTGAACTCGCTGATCAAGCAGTTTGACGAGGCCCGAAAGATGATCCGCATGATGAAGAAGGGGAAGGGGCTTCCCTTCCCCGGCCTGGAGCCCCCCGGCCGCAGGCGCTGAAGCTACCTGAAATCGTACATGGGCGGGGGCGCCGCCCCCTCACGCCCGGTCCCGTAACAGGCCGAACAGCCGTACTCGCCCTCACCGCCGCACACCTGGCAGGTCTGCCGGCCGGTCCCGTTGCACGAGAAGCACGTCTCTTCCTCGTCCCGCCAGTTCTTCCGCCTGCCGGTCCCGCCGCACTCGGCGCACGTCACCGACTTGGTCTTGTTGCAACTGGCGCAGGGGACCGTCTTGTGGCCCGCGCAGACGGCGCAGGCCGAGCGGCTCAGACGCCCCTCCCTCACTCTCTTGTTGAGGACGTAGCCCAACCCGCAGAGGACCAGCAGTCCTATCGTGCCGGCGGCAAGGACCCCCACGAAGAACTGCGCCCCCGGCATCGGCGAAGAGCCGTATCCGTAGACCGGTTCCCCGCGGCCCGCCCCGGGGGCCTGGCGCACGGCCACCCGGACCGACGCCTGCGGGACCTCGATCTCCCTCGCGCAGGCCGGGCACTTCATCCGCGCCCCGCGGATCGAGTCCTCCGCCTCGAGCTCCTCGCGGCATTCCGGGCAGCAGAAGTAGATCACGCCGTAAACTCTATATCATGGGCCCCCGGTCGGAAGGAATAAAAATCTCTCCGGCCCACCGGGCGCGGCCGGCGGCCCCCGAAAATAAGTTGCGCGCCCGGCCGCCCGCTGGTATAGTGTCGGCCCTATGGCGGTCCGAATAAGATTCACCCGCACCGGGCGGAAGAACCTGCCGTTCTGGCGCATCGCCGTCTTCGACGGCCGCACGCGCCGCGACGGCCGCTACCTCGAGAACCTGGGGACCTACGACCCGCGCAAAACCAAGCCGGAGGAGAAGGTCAAGATCGACGTGGAGCGCTACCAGCACTGGATATCCGCGGGCGCGCGGCCCTCCGAGGCGGTGGAGCGGATACTCAAGCACACCGGCCATCTCAAGAAGTGATCCAACCCGTCCGCTGGGCCGAGGGCCGCCTGCTCATCCTGGATCAGCGCCTCCTGCCCGCCAGGGAACGTTACATCTCCTGCGGCACCGTCGGCCAGGTAGTCCGTGCGATACGATCGCTGGCGGTCCGCGGCGCGCCGCTCCTGGGCATAACCGCGGCGTACGCAATGGCGCTGGCACGCGACCGCCGCGCCGCCGCCAGGATGCTGCTTGCCTCGCGCCCGACGGCGGTCAACCTGCGGTGGGCGGTGGAGCGGACGCTGGCGGCCGCCGACCCGCTCCGGGAGGCCCGCCGGATCCACGCCGAGGACGCGGCGATGTGCGAGCGGATCGCACGGCTCGGTGCCCCGCTGGTGCGCGGGCGCAGGGCCGTCACCATCTGCAACACCGGCGCGCTGGCGACCGGCGGCATCGGCACCGCCTTCGGGATACTCCTCCTAGCCCGCGCTGATATCTACGTGATGGAAACGCGCCCCCTCCGCCAGGGCGCGCGCCTCACCATGTGGGAGGCGCGCCGGTGCGGCCTCAAGGCGCATCTGATCGCCGACGGCGCCGCCGCGGCCGCGATCCGAGTCAAGGGCATCCGCGCCGCCGTCGTGGGCGCCGACCGCATCGCGCGCAACGGCGACACCGCCAACAAGATCGGCACCTTCGGGCTGGCGATCGCCTGCCGCGAGCTGGGCGTTCCGTTCTACGTCGCGGCGCCGGCCTCCACGATCGACCTGTCCTGCCCGGACGGGGACGCGATCCCCATAGAGGAGCGCTCGCCGCGCGAGCTTTCCGACCGCTTCCCGGCGTTCAATCCCGCGTTCGACGTCACCCCAGCCCGCTACATCACCGCGATAATCACCGACATGGGCGTCTTCAAGCCCTCGGAGATACGGTCGATCGGACGGACCCGGGCATGACCCCGGAGATACCGAAGGAAACGCTCTTGCGCGCGAGGCTGGGCGACCGCGACGCCTTCCGCGCCGTCGTGGAGGCCGCCCAGAAACTCGCCTACAACCTCGCCTACCGGCTCACGGGCAGCGCCGCAGACGCGGAGGACGCAACGCAGGAGGTCTTCCTGAGGCTCTACCGCAACTTCGGGAGGTACGATCCCTCGCAGCCGTTCCTCCCTTGGTTCCGCCGGCTGGCCACCAACTGCGTCCTCAACTGGAAGGAGAAACGCCCGAACGCCGGCGGCCTGCCGGAGGGCCTCGCCGCCCCGGTCCAGGCGCCGCGCTCCATCAACGAGCGGATCCTGGAAGCCATCCGACAGCTGCCGCCTGAATACCAGGCCTGCATCACCCTGAAATACCTGGAAGATCTCGGCATAGGCGAGATCGCCGAATCACTCCAGGTGCCCCCCGGCACGGTAAAGACATGGCTCTTCCGAGCGCGGGGTCTGCTGATGCAAAAGTTGAAACCCTACGCCGACAACCTCCTGTAAGGGCAGATAGAGATGAATTGCGAAGAGGTCCTGGAACACCTGGGATCATGCGGCGATTGCCGCCTGCACGCGGCCCTGGAAGCCCGCCTGCTGGCGATGCCGGCGCTGGAGCCGCCCGAGGGGCTGGCGGGCCGCGTCATGAGGGCCCTGCCCCGGACGGTCCCGCTGGGGCGGGAGCTGGCGCGGCTCGCGGCGGCCGCGGCGCTCCTGCTGGGCATCGTGGGGATCCCGTTCCTGGCCGGCCTGGACAGGCACCGGGCGGCCGCCGAGGCGCGCATGCAGGGCCAGCAGATATTCGAGTCTATGGTGTCGACGCTGAACCCTTTGAGGAGTGATCTGCCATGGAAGCGATAATGCTGGGCATCCAGGAGGCCGAGCATCTCCACGGCGTGCAGCGCGCGTTCTTCTCGGCCGGCGCCGGGGTCTTCGCCTTCGCCTTCGGGGCCGCGCTGATCGTCTCGCTGCTGGGGATACTCTACATGACGCTGGTCGTGGCACCCAACCTCACGCAGCGCTGTTCCACCGCCCTGCGCGAGAGGAACATACTCTCACTCCTGGCGGGGGTGCCGGTGGCGGCCGTGTTCCTCATCCTGACGGCCGCCACGCGCGGCGCGCCGGCCCTGAGCGCCGTCATCGGAACCGCGTTCGGCGTGACCCTCATCCTGGCCTACGCGTCGGCGGCGGAGGACATCGGACGGCGGCTCTACTGGGCGTGCGGCAAGGATGGGACGCGGGCGGCGCACTTGGCGACGGGCTGGCTGATATTCGCGTTCGGGTCGCTCTTCCCCGTGATCGGCTGGTTCGTGATACTGCCCGACGGGAGCCTGGCCGGCCTGGGATCGCTCGTGGTGGGGACCTTCTCGGGCCCCCCGAAGGACGCGCCGACCGCCCCGGCCGCCCCGAAAGACATAGAATTCACCAAGGGGTAGGACCGCGGCGCCCGCCGGAGGGGGCGCGGGTCAGATCCCTTCGGCGTTGCGGCGCATCAGCTCCTCCACGGAGCAGTCCCTGGCGATCTTGTAGCCCGCCACCGGCATGATGTGCTGGTGCACCGCGTCAATGATGTCCGCCGGATAGGGGAAGAAGGCATCCTCCACCTCGTCGGGAGGGGTGATCCAGTTGCGCGCGCCCACCACCACCGGCGGCGCGTCCAACTCGTCGAAGGCGAACTGCGTGATCTTCGCCGCGAAGGTCTGCAGCGCGCTGCCCCGCTCGCAGGCGTCGCTCGCCAGGAGTATCCTGTGCGTCTTCTTCAGCGATTGGATCACCTTCTCGTAGTTGAAGGGGTTGATCGAGCGAGCGTCGATCACCTCGCACGAGACGCCATGCCTCTCCTCCAGGATCTTCGCCGCCTCCATGACCCGGTAGAGGGTGGCCCCCACGCTGAGGATCGTCAGATCCTTGCCGGGCTTCTTGACGTCGGGCTCGCCGATGGGCACCTCGTAATACCCCACGGGGACGCCGCCGGGGGCGAACTCCTCGGGCTGGTCGTAAATGCGCTGGCTCTCGAGGAATATGACCGGATCCGTCCCCACCAAGGCCGAGTACATGAGGCCCTTGGCGTCGTAGGGCGTGGCCGGGAAGACGACCTTGAGGCCCGGCACGTGCGCGCACATCGCCGACCAGTCCTGGCTGTGCTGGGCGCCGTACTTCGATCCTACCGAGACGCGGACCACCACCGGCACCCTCAGCAGCCCGCCGGACATGGCCTGCCACTTGGAGAGCTGGTTGAAGATCTCGTCGCCGGCGCGGCCCATGAAGTCGCAGTACATCAGCTCCACCAGCGCGCGCCCCCCCTCCAACGCGTATCCCACCGCCGATCCCACGATGGCGCCCTCCGATATCGGGGTGTTGAAGAGTCTGTGGTACGGCAGCGCCTCCGTGAGCCCGCGGTAGACGGCGAACGCGCCGCCCCAGTCGCGGTTCTCCTCCCCGTAGGCCACCAGCGTGGGATCCTCGTAAAAGCGGTCCAGGATCGCCTCGAAGAGCGCGTCGCGGATGCCGATGCACTTGGCCTTCGGCAGCCTGTTTCCCTTCTCGTCGAAGGCGGAACGGCTGCGCTGGGCCAGCTGCTTGAGCCTGGGGTTCTCCTCCTTGGGGATCAGCACCTCCGGCTTGCGGCCGGGATCCAGGCTCGGGATCTTCAGGTTGGAGAACGTCGTGAGATCGAGCAGGCACCGCGACTTCTTGAGATCCGTCCGCGGCGAGACCGCCAGGTCCGAGGCTCGCTTGAAGGCCTTCAGAACGATGGACTCGACCTCTTCCCTCGCCCGGTCGAGATCGCCCTGGGAGCAGACGCCCGCCTCGACCAGCCCGTTGCCGAACGAGGCCAGCGAGTCCACCCGCTGCCACGCCTCGACCTCGGACTTCTCGCGGTAGGAGCTGGCGTCGGAGGGCGAATGGCCGCTGTACCGGTACGTTACCACGTCGAGGAGGACGGGGCCCTCTCCCTTGGCCAGGATCTCCTTCTTTCGGAGGACCGCATCGGCCACGGCGAGCGGGTTGTACCCGTCCACGCGCTCGGCGTGCATCTGCTCCGGATTGACGCCGGCCCCCACGCGCGCCAGGATCTTCTGGCCCATCGTCTCCCCGACGGGCTGGCCGCCCATGCCGTAGAAGTTGTTGACGAAGTTGAAGATCAGCGGGAGGCCTCCGCGGTGGTCCTTGTCCCAGAGCTCCTTGAACTGGTCCATCGTGGCGAAGCAGATGGCCTCCCAGACCGGACCGCAGGCCAGCGACGCGTCACCTATGTTGGCGACGACGACGCCGGGCCTCCTGTTGACGCGCTTGCATAGGGCCGCCCCCACGGCGATGTCGGCCGAGCCGCCCACTATCGCGTTGTTCGGATAGATGCCGAAGGGCGGAAAGAAGGCGTGCATCGATCCGCCCATGCCCTTGTTGAATCCGGCCTCGCGCCCGAATATCTCCGCCAGCGCGCCGTAGACCAAGAAATCCACGGCGAGCTCCTTCACCGTGCCGTTGAAACCCTTCTCGACCACGCGCAGGCATGCGCCGTCGAAGTAGGACTTCATGATCCGCATCAGGTCGTCGTCCGCCAGCCGCCGCAAGGCCGAGAGCCCCTTGGCGAGGATCTCCCCGTGGCTGCGGTGACTGCCGTAGATGTGGTCCTCGATCCCCAGGTGGAAGGCCTGTCCCACCGCCGCCGCCTCCTGGCCGATGGAGAGGTGGGCCGGCCCGCGGTGGTCGTAGGCGACGCCCTTGTAGTTCCCGCGCAGCTTCACCTCGCTCAGCATCGTCTCGAACGTCCGGATGAGCTGCATGTCCCAATGGATTCGGACCAGGGCATCCTTGCCGTAACGCCCCAGCTCCTCCGATATCGTCTTCCGGTACTGGTTGAGGGGTATCGGCTTGAACTGGATGAATCCGCTCCTGCGGTGCTCATCGGGCAAGATCATCTGGGACTTCGGCATCGCTGCTGCCTCCTAGCGGCCGGGGACACCGGCGCCGGGGACCGGCCCGTGCCGATCCCCAGTCGGGACGCCGCCCGGCCAAAGCACCTTGATACCCTTCGCCTCCAGGAATTCCATCCACTCGGGATCGGGGGACTGGTCCGTGACGATGCGCGCTATCGCCGTCCAGTCCACGATCTTGTAGAGGGAGGGGCTGGCGAATTTGCTTCGATCCACCAGCAGCGTGGCCTCCCTGGCGTGGCGGATCGCCAGCCTGTAGAGCTCCGCGCTCTCTATGTCGCTGGCCGTCGGACCGAAGTCCCGACCCAGACCGTCGGCGCCCACGAAGGCCGCGTACCCGCGCAGCTGGTCAAGGCTGCCCATCGCCATCGGGCCCACCGTGTCCATCCGCTCGGGCCGGTAACGCCCGCCCAGCATGATCACGCTGGTGCCGGGCATCACCAGTTCTACCGCCAGCCGCGCCGAGTTTATGATCACCGACAGACCGCGCTTGCGCTTCAGGAACGCCGCCATGGCGAAGCAAGTGGTGCCGGAATCAAGGAATATTTGGTCCCCATCGGCCACCAGATCGGCCGCCAGCCGCCCTATCTGGCGCTTCGCCTCCATGTGCGGCGTCTGAAGGCCGAAATCCCCCATGCGCGGCAGCGTGGCCCCACCGTGGACCAGATCGACCTTGCCCGTCTCCGCCAGCGCCTTCAAATCGCGCCGCACGGTCGCCTCGGAAACGGCCATACGTGCGGCCAAGTCACGCGCCGAGACGTGGCGCTTCTGGTATATCTCCGCCAATATCTGCTCTTGGCGCTCCCTCGCCGAACTGGTCACAATCCCTCCAATCACCTCTATTAATAATAAAAATCATTCACAAATCAACAAAATCCAATCATTATTTGCTTGAAAAACACCATATAATGCAATAATCTGACCAAAACGTATAATTAAGGGACAAGGGCATTAACAGATGCTAAAGTCATTGAGAGTTGAAACGGGGATCAAATGGCCGCGATAAAGATGCCGCAATATGGGAAATCTTCGCGGGACGGGACCATCACCCGCTGGCTCAAGGCCCCCGGACAGGCCGTGACAAAGGGAGACGTCCTCTTCGAATTCGAGACGGAAGAGGGTCCGGCCAAGGCGGAATCGGGGATCTCCGGCGTGCTTGCCGAGATACTCGCACCACAGGGGGGTACGGTCGCGGTGGGCCAGCCCGTGGCCGTCATCGACGAGAAGGCGCCGTCGCCACCCGAGCCGGCCCGCACGGAGATACCCGCCCCTGCACCAGCGGTCCCTCCCACCACCCCCGGCGGCCGCGTGATCCCGATCCTAATGCCGAAGGCGGGTCAAACGATGGAGGAAGGCACGCTGGTAAAGTGGCGGGTGAAGCCCGGCGACCGGATAACCAAGGGACAGATCATATTCGAGGTCGAGACCGACAAGGCCGTCGTCGAGGTCGAGGCGACCGACTCCGGCAGGCTCGCCCGGATCGTACTGCCCGAACGCGGGGTACTCCCCGTGATGAAACCCGTGGCGTACATCGCCGACTGCGACTCGGACGTGGACGCGTTCCTCGCCGCCGGGGGCGCACCGGCGGCCGCCGCGCCGACCGCTCCATCTCCGGGCCTCGCCGCACAGGAACCCCCCGCCGAGGCCGCCGAGCCGCCGCGCGCCGCCGCGGCCGCCCCGGCGCAACCCGGAAGGATCAAGGCCTCGCCCGCCGCCCGCAAGGTCGCCCGGGAAAGGGGAATCGACCTGGCCGCCCTGGGCGCCGGCAGCGGCCCCGGAGGACGAATAGTCTCCACCGACGTCTTGAGCGCCGAGACGCCCCGGTCGCCCGCGCCGACCGGCGACGCGGTCCGCCGCCCCATGACCAGGATGCGGAAGGCCATCGGCATGGGACTCCTGACCTCAAAGCAGACGATACCCCACTTCTACGCGCGCGTCACCGTCCACGCCGACGCCCTATTCGCCTTCTACCGGGAACAGAAGCCGAAGACCAACTGCACGATCAACGACGTGGTCACGCTGGCCTGCGCGCGGGCGGTGCGCGAGATGGCGCCGTTCCGCAGCCGCATAGAAGGCGACCAGATCGTGGAGTTCCCCACCGTCGATCTCGGCATCGCCGTCGGGGTCGACGACGGGCTCGTCGTGCCGGTCCTCCAGAACGCCGACCGGATGAGCCTCTCGGAGGTGGCCCAGAACACGCGGCGCATCGTTGAGAGGGCCCGCGGGGGCATGCTGGAAGGGATAGGCAAGGGCCGGATGACGATCACGAACCTTGGCATGTTCGGGGTGGAGGAGTTCTCGGCCATCATCAATCCGCCGGAGCCGGCCATCGTGGCCGTCGGCGCCATCCGGGAGGGGGTGATCGTCAAGGACGGCGCGATGCGCCCGGGACGCCTGATGACGCTGACGCTCAGCTGCGACCACCGCCTCATAGACGGCGTGCTGGCGGCGAAGTTCCTCGCGCGCCTCAAGGAGATGCTTGAGGTGCCCCAGCAACTGGCCTGAAGGAGGATCCAATGGCGGAACATTACTCCATCGCGGTGATCGGCAGCGGCCCCGGCGGTTACGTCGCGGCGCTCAAGGCCGGACAGGAGGGCGCCCGGGTGGCGGTGGTGGAGGAGTCGCACCTGGGAGGCACCTGCCTGAACAACGGCTGCATACCATCGAAGGCGCTCCTGGCGTCGGCGGAGCTCATGCACCGCATATCGCGCGCCGCCGAGCTGGGGATCGAGGTGAAGCCGGCGGCATTCCACTGGGATCGCATCCAGTCCCGGAAAGACGAGATACTCAAGACACTGCGCGGCGGCATCAAATCGCTCTTCGGCGCCCGCAAGGTCGCGCTCCACGCGGGCCGCGCCGCGCTCGATGGTCCCGGGCGGATCGCCGTCCGCGACAAGACGGGCAGCACAACGGTGCTGACCGCGGACAAGATCATCCTGGCCCCCGGATCCCTGCCGGCGCGCATCCCCGCATGGCCGGCCGATCCACAGCTGGTATCGACCAGCGACGAAGCCCTTCACTGGAAGACGCTGCCCAAGAAGCTCCTCATCGTCGGCGGCGGCGCCATCGGTTGCGAGTTCGCGTGCATGATGCGGGCGCTGGGAGTCGAAGTAACCGTGGTGGAGATGCTCCCGAGACTCCTCCCCTTCCTGGACGAGTCCTTGGGGGAGGCGCTCAAGAAGACGTTCACCCGCCGCGGCATCGCCTGCCTGACGGGGGCGAAGATCGAATCGGTGGAGGTCGCCGGAGGCGTCATCCGCGCCAGGCTGGGCGACGGCAGGACGCTGGATGCGGACCGGATGCTCGTGGCTACCGGACGCAGGCCCAACACGGAAAAGCTGGGGCTCGAGACGGTGGGCATCGCGACGGACAGGGGCTTCATAAGGGTCAACGACCGGATGGAGACGCAAGCCAAGGGATACTACTGCATCGGCGACGCGAACGGCCGCTGCCTGCTGGCGCATGCCGCTTCCGCCCAGGGCGTGGCGGCGGTGGAGAACGCCCTTGGGCGTCCCAAGGATCTCACCGCGCCGGTGCCGAACTGCGTATACACCTTCCCGGAGGCGGCCTCCGTGGGCATGTCGGCCGAGGAGGCCAAGGCCAAGGGGGTACCCGTCGCCGTGGGCGCCTTCCCGCTCGGCCACTTGGGCAAGGCGATGGCCGCCGGCGAGACGGAGGGGTTCGTGAAGGTGGTCCGGCGGCGCGGATCCGACGAGCTCCTTGGTATCCACATGCTGGGGCACAACGCCACAGAATGCATCGCGGCGGCGGGCGCCCTCCTCCACCACAAGGCCAGCGTCCGGCAGCTGGAGGAGGTCATCTTCGCGCACCCGACGTTGAGCGAGTCGCTGAAGGAGGCTGCGGGGGACGCGCTTGGAATGGCACTTCACCTGCCGCCGCGCAAGATAGGCCGGGTGACGGCGACCCCGTAGGAGCACGGAGATGTCGGGCACGGTTCGCGAGGCTCTGGACATGTTGCGCGGGCTGGGCGCCGTCGAGGAGCTGGAGGAGGAGGTCCGCCGCGGGCGGCCGCGGGACGGCGCCCCGGCGCACAACACCCACGTGCACCTGCCCCCGAACTTCTCCGCCTTCGAGGCCGTCGAGCAGGCGGTGGAGAAGGCCGCCGTGGAAGGCCTGGCCCTCCTGGGGGCCAGCAATTATTACTTCTACCTGGTATACGGCGAGTTCGCCGCTCTCCTGCGCCGCCGGGCGATCTTCCCGCTGTTCGGCATGGAGGTGATCACGCTTGACGATGATCTCCAGCGCCGCGGCCTCAAGATAAACGACCCCGGCAACCCGGGCAGGATGTACATGTGCGGCAAGGGCATCTCCCGATTCGACGCCGTCACGCCCGCCGCCGGCGCGCTGCTCGAAACCGTCCGGCGCAACGACTCGGAGCGGATGAGGCTGATGACCGCCCGCATGGCGGCCATATTCGAGCGAAACGGCCTGTTGACCGGGCTCGACGACGAGGAGATCAGGCGCAGGGTCGTGAGGCGCCACGGATGTCCCGCCGACACCGTCATCCTCCAGGAACGCCATGTAGCCCAGGCCTTCCAGGAGGTCCTTTTCGAGAAGGTGCCGCCGGAAGGCCGCGCGGGCCTGCTGGAGCGCGCCTACGGTTCGCCCCCCGCCGCCGGGGTCCTCGATCCGGTGAAGACGCAGAACGAGCTCCGCGCCCGCCTGATGAAGGCCGGCAAGGCCGCATTCGTCGAGGAGAGGTTCCTGAGCTTCGAGGACGGATACAGGCTGATCCTGGAGATGGGGGGCATCCCCTGTTACCCGGTGCTTGCGGATGGGACCTCGCCCATATGTCCATACGAGGATCCGGTGGAACGTCTCGCAGGGGACCTGCGCGAGCGCGGCATCCACTGCGTGGAATTCATCCCGACGAGGAACCGCCCCGAGGTCCTTGCCCGCTACGCGGCCGCCCTGCGCAAGGCGGGCTTCGCCGTCACCGCCGGCACGGAGCACAACTCGCTGGACATGCCGTCCCTCCGGCCTCTCTGCCTGGGCGGCCAGCCTCTGCCGCCCGGGCTGCCGGAGATGTTCTGGGAGGGCGCCTGCGTCGCCGCGGCGCACCAATTCCTCAACGCGCACGGCAGGCCCGGTTTCGTGGACGCGGAAGGCCGGCCGAACCCCCGTTACGAATCCCGCGAGCGCCGGATATCGGAACTCGCTAAACTGGGGGCGGCGGTGGTCGACCGCTACAGGAAACGACACGGGGATTGATTAGGAGACGCGCCCAGATGGAATGGCCCACCTTCGAACCCGATGAAGATCCGCTCGCCGCGCTGGTGAAGCTCTCGCGATACTACGGCGCCGCCCCGGGCTTCGTCCTCGCCGGCGGGGGGAATACGTCGGTCAAGATCGGGGAGACGCTCCACGTGAAGGCCAGCGGGCGCCCGCTGGCGCAGGCAGATAAGGATTCCTTCGTGGCGCTGCGGCGCGCGGACCTCGCCGCGCTCCTGGAGCGCGACCTGGGACGGGATCCGATCCGGCGGGAGGAGCGTTTCAAAGAGGCCATCTTGGCGGCGCGCCTGGCGCCCGAGGGGGGCCTGCGCCCGTCGGTCGAGAGCGTCCTGCATGATTTGATGCCCTTGCGGTTCGTGGTGCACACGCACCCGACGACGATCAACATGCTGACGTGCTGCACCGAGGCGGAACGCCTGTTCCACGAGACATTCGGGGCGGAGGCGATCTGGATACCATTCACCGATCCGGGGTTCATGCTGGCCAAGAGGCTGGCGGAGGAGCTGCGCCGGCACAAGGAGCGGACGGGGCTCGACCGACCCCCGGCCGTGATCATGCAGAACCACGGCCTGGTGGTATGCGGCGACACCCCGGAGGAGATCAGGAACCTCACCGACATGATTGTCGGCAGGATACGCCGGCGGGTGGGTTCCTCCGATCCCACGGGGGCTTTCGGGCCGGTGTCCCTAATGGACAAGGCGGCCGGCCGGAGGGCGGTGGAGACGATCGGGCCTGCGCTGCGCGGCCTGATGGGATCCGGCGAACGGCTGAAGGTCGTCGCCTTCGACGACTCGGGCGCCGCCGCGGCCATCGCCGGGGGCTCCGACGGCGCCAAGGCGGCCTGCGGCGGTCCGCTGACGCCCGACCAGATCGTCTACTGCAGGGCGTTCCCGCTCTGGTTCGAGACGGCGCCGGATGAGCCCCCGCGGCAGGTCGTTGAGCGGCTCCGGGCGGCGGTCCGCGGGCACGAGGAGCGGACGGGATTCCCACCGCACGTCGTCATCGCCAAGGGCCTCGGGGTTTTCGCGGCGGGGGACTCGCCGCCGCAGGCCGCAACCGTCATGCAGGTCTATCTCGACGCGGTCCGCGTGATGGCGGGGGCCGCGCGGCTGGGCGGCATCCATTACATGACCCCGGAGCAGCGCGAGTTCATAGAGCACTGGGAGGTGGAATCGTACCGGCGGCAGGTCGCCGCCGGGAAAGGCCCATCCGGCAGGGTGGCCGGCAAGGTCGCGCTGGTCACCGGCGCGGCCCAGGGGGTGGGCCTCGAGATCGCCCGCGCCATGGCCTCGCAAGGCGCATTCGTGGCGCTCTGCGACATAAACGACGAAGGAGCGCGCAGGGCGGCCGGAGAGATCGGCGCAGAGCGGGCGCTCGGTCTGCCGATGGACGTCACAAGCTCCGCCTCGGTGGACGACGCGGTGCACAGGACGGTGCGGGCCTGGGGGGGCATCGACGTCCTGATCTGCAACGCCGGCGTGCTCAAGGCAGGGAGCGTCAAGACCCAGCCCGAGAAGGATTTCCGGATGGTCGCCTCGGTGAACTACGTCGGATACTTCCTGTGCGTCAAGAAAACGGCCCCGATCATGGCCGTCCAGCACCTGGCCAGGCCGGAGTGCTGGGGCGACATCATACAGATCAACTCCAAATCCGGGCTCCAGGGGTCGAGCCGCAACGCGGCCTACGCGGGCAGCAAGTTCGGCGGGATCGGCCTGACGCAGTCCTTCGCGATGGAACTCGTGGAGGACGGGATCAAGGTGAACGCCGTATGCCCCGGGAACTTCTTCGACCTCCCGCTATGGACGGATCCCAAGGAAGGACTATTCGTGCAGTACCTGCGGGCCGGAAAGGTGCCTGGGGCGGCGACGGTCGACGACGTCCGCAGGGCGTACGAGGCCAAGGTCCCCATGGGCCGCGGCTGCAGGGTCGAAGACCTGATGAAGGCGATATACTACCTGATAGAGCAGAAGTACGAGACGGGCCAGGCCCTGCCGGTGACCGGCGGACAGGTCATGCTTTCCTGAAGGAGGATCCGATGTCGGCGCTCCCCGCCGTTCAGCACGCCCTCCAGCTGGTGGGGCCGGGCAAGTTGCGGCTCAACACGGCCAAGCCGGTGACGCCCCCCGGCCCCATGCAGATGTTGGCGCGGGTCGAGGCGGTGGGGCTCTGTTTCTCCGACATGAAGCTCCTCAAGCAGTTCGCCGACCATCCGAGAAAGGCGCCCATCGAGAGAGGCATCGACCCCGAGATACTCCGGGGCCTGCCGAGCTACGTCCCGGGCGATCTGCCCACCGTGCCGGGCCACGAGGTCTGCTGCAGGATCGTGGCCGTGGGAGAGGGCGTCAGGCGCCACAGGCCGGGCGAGCGGTGCATGGTGCAGGCCGACTTCCGTGAGCTGCGCACCAGGATCACCAACGGGGCCTTCGGCTACAACTTCGAGGGGGCGCTGCAGGAATACGTCCTGATGGACGAACGGGTCGTGACCGAACCTTCAACGGGGGAGCGATATCTGATCCCCGTCCCGGATTCCCTCAGCGCCTCCGCCATCGCGCTGGTGGAACCCTGGGCCTGCGTGGAGAACTCGTATGCAAGCCCGGAGCGCCGGACGCTGCGCGGAGGGGGCCGGCTCTTGGTGGTGGCCGATCCCGGACGCGCAATCGAGGGGCTGGAGGAACTCCTTGCCCCCCCGAACCGTCCGGCCTCCCTCACGGCGGTTTGCCCGGAGAAAGGGCAGAAGGATTCGCTGGAATCCCTGGAGTTGCCGCCGGCCTACGCTGGCGACATCTCCTCCTTGCCGGACGAGGCGTTCGACGACATCGTATATTTCGGGTCGAGTAAATCGGTCCTGGACGTCCTCAACGACAAGCTCGCCGTCGGGGGCATGATCAACATCGTGACGGCCGGCCGCCGCATCGGCGAGCCGGTATCCGTCGGCGTAGGACGGGTCCACTATGCGCTGACGCGGTGGATCGGCACGAGGTCGGGCAGCGCGGCGGCGTCCTACCGTTCCATACCGCCCACCGGGGAACTCCGCCCCGGAGACGTCGTGAGGGTGGTGGGCGCCGGGGGGCCGATGGGCCAGATGCACGCAATCCGCGCGGTGTGCTCCGGCGTTGAAGGTCTCGTGGTGGAGGGGGTGGACGTAGACGACGCGCGCCTCGAGACGCTGGCGCGCAAGGCGCTGCCGCTGGCTAGGCGGAGGGGGGTCGATTTGAGGTTAGTCAATTCCCGAAAGACCCCCCACAGGGGAAGGGCCACTTATTTCGCGTTGATGGCGCCCCTGGCGTCCCTCGTGGAGGAGGCGATCGAATGCAGCCGCGCGGGGGCGCTTATCAACATATTCGCGGGCATACCATCCGCCACGCGCCACGACCTGGACATGGACACCTACATAGACCGAGGCTGTTTCATGTTCGGGACCAGCGGATCGCTCATAAGGGACATGAAGGCGGTGCTCTCCAAGGTCGAGCGGTCGCAGCTGGACACAAACCTTTCGGTGGACGCCGTCGGGGGCATGGCCGGGGCCGTGGACGGGCTGGCGGCGGTGGAGAACCGGAGCATGACGGGCAAGATCGTTATCTATCCGCATCTGCATGATACCCCCCTGATCTCCCTTGCCGAGATGTCGAAATATTTTCCAAACGTGGCGGCCAATCTATCCGACGGATCATGGACGCAATCGGCGGAAGATGAATTGTTAAAATCCGCCCATTAGGTTCGCCGTCGGACGCTGCAGAGAAAAGGGATCGATTTTTTAGAATTTGGACACATGTCCATCGTATATAATATATGATATAGAACAGGTGGATTATGGAAATAATGCTGAACAGGCGTAACCTCCTCCGGAATTCGGCTGGATTGGTTGTATTGTCCTCCGGGATTTCAGTTCGGAGCTATCATGCCAACCAGAAACTGAACATAGCGCAGGTGGGAGTCAGCGGACGCGGCAGCTGGTTCGTGGGTTTCATCCCGAAGCTGGGGCACAACTATGTGGCCCTTTGTGACGTGAACGACCAGCGGTCGGCCGACGCCTACGCCAAGTTCCCCGAGGCCAGGAAATACCACGATTTCCGCAGGATGCTCGACGAGATGGACAAACAGATCGACGCGGTGATCGTGGCGGTCCCGGACCATTCTCACGCGATCGTCTCCGTCACCGCCATGAAGCGCGGCAAGCACGTCTACTGCGAAAAGCCGCTGACCCGCACGGTGCAGGAGGCGCGGACCGTGCGCGAAACCGCCAGGAAGCACAAAGTGGCCACGCAGATGGGCAACCAGGGGACATCCACTGAGGCCTTCCGGCGCGCGGTGGATTACCTGCGGGCGGGCGTGATAGGCGAGGTCCGCGAGTACCACGTCTGGAACGGCGGCGGGCCGGGGAGAAAGGCTCCGCCGGCGGGTTCGCAACCCATCCCGGAATACCTCAAATGGGATCTATGGCTCGGTCCGGCCGCCGACCGTCCCTTCCACAGGGAATGGTTCCGATGGCACCAGTGGCGCGACTTCGCCACCGGCAACCTGGGGAACTGGGGGCCGCACACCGCCAACATCCCGTTCATGGGGCTCAACATCTTCGCCCTGTGGCGCTCCGCGCCGTCGTCCAAACCGCCGCTTGTGCGCGTGACGGCGAAGGTCTCCGAGATCAACAAGCTTTCGTTCCCAAAGTGGGAGTTCATCACCTTCGAGGTCCCCGCGCGCGAAGGCATGCCCCCGGCGACCTTCCACTGGCACAACGGACATCCCATGCCGGACACCCGCGAACGGACGGAGGCCTACGTCAAGGCGGGGCTGCTGACGTGGGGTGACAAGGGGGAGCGCAGGTACAAGAACTGGGCGGGCCTCCTGGTGGTGGGATCGAAGGGCATGATCTTCGCCACCGAGCACAACGGAAAGATCACGCTCCTGCCCGAGGAACAGTTCAAGGACTTCCAGGGGCCCCCGCCGTCGCTGCCCCGCTCGCCCGGCCACGAGCAGGAATGGTTAAGGGCCTGCATGGGCGGCCCCCCCGCCCTCTCGAACTTCGACTACGCCGGCCCGTTCGTGGAGTTCCTGATGCTCGGGAACGTCGCCACACAGGTGGAAGGCCCGATAGAATACGACCCCGCGGCCGGCAGGATAGTCAACAACCCCGAGGCGGACAAGCTGTTGGGGAGCCAATACCGCAAGGGATGGTCCCTTTGACCGGCGGTGATCCTCAGATCTCAAGCCTCCGCAGGGCGCGGAGGCCCATGGACATGGGGATCAGGCAGGCGACGGCGGCCAAGGCCGCGATGGCCGCCATCGCGCCGGCTATCGCCCAGCGGAAGGTCCCCGCGCCGATGGCGCCTCCCCCGTAGTAGAGGAAGCACGGGACCGCCTGCGCGGCCAGCACCGCCACCACGAAGAACAGGCTCAGCACCAAGTTGAGCGTCCCGCCGAACCCGCTGACGATCTTCGAAGGATTGTCCTCGCCGAAGGCGGGATAGACCGCCCCCAGGCCCACCGAGAGGCCCGACAGCCCCAAGCACACGCCGAAGAGGGTCACCGCGTGCAGCACCGCAAGCGCCGGCGGCGTCTTCAGCATCCAGCTGGAGAGGGTTATCAGGACCTCGCTGATGATCAGGGAGCACGTGAACGAAAGGGCCAGCTTGCCGAAGAGGATCGTGTCGCGGTCCATCGGCGCCATCCCTATCACCCAGAACCTCCGCCCCTCCAGCGACAGCTGCGGGTAGACGAACCTGCTGGCGAACGTCGCCAGCGTCAGCGAAGTCGCCAGGAGGTTCATCTGCGCGATCACGTTCTTCCAGAAGACGTCGCGCTCCTCGTAGGAGAACGTGCGCAGGTTGAGGAAGTAGATCGCCAGCAGTCCGAAGAATATGAGGAACTGGGTCCAGTAGACGGGATCCCTGACGAAGCTCTTGACGTCCTTGATGACGATGTACCGCACGCCGGGTTTCACGAAAAAGAGAAGCCTGGAGAAGACCATGTCGATCGGCCCGCGGCCGGCGTACTTGCGCCGTGTCCTCAACCCCTGTGACACGAACCATCCCCTCATCATCAGCGCCGCGCTCATCGAGTAGGCCGCCCCGACCAGGAACAGCGAGTTGGCCCCGATCAGGCAGAAGAAAAAGGCCGTCCCGCCGGGGTCGTCCCCGGCCAGCGACATGATGCCCTTCGACAGCCAGAAGCTCGGCAGCAGCGGGTGCCGGCTGAACTTGATGGATTCGAAGACCTCTACCGCCAGCCTGAGGTCGCCGGCCTGGCCCCCGCGGAAGGCCAGCAACCTCGATATCGCCAGGAGCACCGCCGCCACCGCCGCCACCGACGCGCCCACCAGGAGCCCCCGCCGCGTGCGCGGGGCGTAGACCGTCACCAGCATGGCCGCCGCCGCCCCCGCCGCCGCGGGGATGAACATGTACGCCGCGAAGAACGCCAGCGAGCCCGCGAAGAACCGCCAGGAGGCGTCGTGAAACCGCCCGTAGGCCGCCATCAGAGGCGTCCCCAGGAAGAGGAACGCCCACGAGCTGAAGGCGAGCCCCTCCACGAACTTGTAGAGGAAGACGTTCTCCGGCCTCGCCGGCAGCGACAGGAGGAACGCGGTCTCCCCCGACCTGAAGAGGCTGATATATCCTATGATGGCGTTCGAGAAGACCAGCATGACCGTCAGCGCGAAGAAGAAGACGTAGAACATCGCCCCGATCAGGTCGCTGAAGCTGTATCCGACGGCCACGGCGTTGAGGAACTTCATGCCGGCGTAGAAAAGCTTGTAGAGGCTGATCCAGAAGGCCACCGAGAAGGCCGCTATGACGACTATCTTGAAGCGCGACTGGCCCCCCAGCAGGCGCGCCCGGTTGCGCAGCTCCGCCCACTTCATCGATGCGAGCGCCGCCAAGTCACCCATGCGGTCCACCCGTGGGGGGCCAAATCACGGGGTGGAGCCCCCCTCGGTGATGCGGAAGAAGATCTCCTCCAGCCTGCCGCCCGTGCCCGCCTGGCGGCGCAGATCGTCCATCCCGCCCACCGCGGCTATGCGTCCCTCGACCATGATCCCGATCCTGTCGGCGAAGTCCTCGGCCACCGAAAGTATGTGAGTCGACATGAATATCGAGACCCCCGAGCGCGCCCGCTCCCTGAATATCTCCTTGACCAGCCGCGCCGTCTGCGGATCGAGGCCCACAAGCGGCTCGTCCACCAGGATCACCTTCGGCCTGTGCAGCAGCGTCGCCGCAAGTACGACCCTCTGCTTCATGCCGTGCGAGTACGACTCGGCGAGCTCCCTTATGTAGTCCCCCATGGAAAACAGTTCCACCAGGCGCTCCACCTCCGCGCGGCGCTCCTTCCCGTCCACGCCGTAGATGTCCGCCACGAAGTTCATGAACTCAAGCCCCGACAGCCTGTCGTAGAGGAACGGCTGGTCCGGGACGTACGAGATCACGCGCTTGGCCCCGATCGGATCCTTCTGCACGTCCAGCCCGCAGACCGATATCGACCCCGCCGTGGGCCGAAGCAGCCCGGAGATCATCTTTATCGTCGTGGTCTTGCCGGCCCCGTTTGGCCCCAGCACCGCGAAGAATTCCCCAGGGGCCACGTCGAGGGTGACGTCGCTCACCGCGACCTTCCTGCCGAAGTGCTTGGTGACTCCGCGCAATGAGATCATGTGCGGCCTCGCCGGGTCACGGGATCACCTGGGCGGCGGCACCTTCCAGCGGTACTCGCCGGCCTCGCGGGGAGATAGCATCCGGCGCTCCTCCAGGGCTATCTCGCACTCCAGCTTGTTTATCTTCATCAGCTGCCTGACCACCACCCCTTCATCGTCCACCCACAGCGTGTAAACGGGCAGCGGCTGCGTCGGCTCCTTGCGGACCTCCACCTTGAAGGCGTATACGTCCCGCCCGCGGCTCCTGACGATCTCCCTGCCGACGACCACCGCGTAGACCTCGGTAAACGCCATCCCCTCCTTGCCCTTCGGGACAAGAAGCCCGTCCAGATCGAGCATCCTGGACTTCCACTTCTTGCCCTCGGCCAGCCCCATCCCGCCCTCGAACGGCATGAAGTAGTCGGCCAGCGTCGCGTCGGCCGGGAGATCGACCGACTGCTCCCCCTCCAGCCCCAGTATGCGGTAGCAGACCTTGAGCCTCTCCCCCTGGCGCTCCCCTGAGACGTACAGCCCCACCCCCTTCAGCCCCCCCTCGACCTCGAACCTGACGAGCCGGAATTCCCCGTCCACGAGCAGATCCGATCCGAGGCAGGTCCTCGCCTCCCCGGGGACCGCCGCCGGCAGGGCGAACCTCATGTCCATCGACACGCGCGACCTGACGCGGTAGCCGCCCCCGGGAAGCGGCTCGGTGAGCCGCTCGGACTCCCCGACCTTCTCGGCGCCGAACCTTATCGCGCGGCGTTCCACCTCCGGCTCCGTCTTCCTGCGGAGCATCGACCTGTACGACGGCGGCCGGCGGTACTCGAAATAGGGCCTGATCTCACGCTCGAAGAGAAGGAACATCATCACCGCCCAGATGCAACCCGAGACAAGCAGCCACGCCGTCCTCATCATCTCTGGATTATATCACAACCGGACGCCGGCGCCTCAGGCCGCTGCCCGGCGGCGGGCGAATTTGAACTTGACAGCCCCACGTGCGTTTAAGAAAATGTAAATCCCTTCCGATGAGAGAGAGCGCTCCCAAACCATGCGTGCTCGTCGCCGACGACGACACGAACCTGCGGCGCATCCTGTCCCTGTTCCTCAGGAACGCCGGCTACGAGACGCTGGAGGCCTCCGACGGCCGGGAGGCCCTTGAGATGGCCCGGACCCGGCGGCCCGACGCCGTCGTGCTCTACGTGATGATGCCGGCCATGGACGGATTCACCGTGTGCCGGCACATCAAGGAGGATCCGCAGACCAGGGTCATACCCGTGGTGATCTGCACGGCGAAAAACCTGAAGGAGGATCTCGTAACGGCCATCCGGGCGGGCGCGGAGGACTACATCGTCAAGCCCTTCACCAAGGAAACAGTGCTGGCGAAGATCGGCAAGGTGATCGCCGTTCGCAAGGACCGGTCTTCCACCGCCATGGCGGTACCCGTGAACCGGCGGGACTCGCCCAGGAAGGCGGCCAACTGGGCGCTCTCCTGGGGCGTCAAGGGTGACGACGACCTGGCCCCAGTGTACAAGACCCGGATCTACGACGTCTCCCTCAAGGGACTCTCCTTCGAATTCGTCCGCTGCGGCCAATGCACCGGGTACGAGAGGGGCACGGTGCACCCGCTCTGCATCTTCGCCCGGCACGCCAAGCGATTCCAGGAATCCCAACCGCTCGACATGGTGCTCTCGGTGGGATCCGGCCAGATCGCGCAGGCCCAGGGCAAGATAGCCCACGTCTTTCAGAGCCCCGACAAGCCCCGCACCGAACAGGTGGGCGTCATGTTCACGCAGATATCCCCCGAGGCCCGCCTGCTCATAGGACGGCACCTGGAGGAACCCGCCGGCAAGGCAAGAAGCAACGCATGAGATTTGGACCGGCCGCGATCACGCGGGCAAGCTGCATCCTCCTCGTCGCCGCGGGATGTTCATCCGCTCCCCCGGTGGACCGGGCGGAATTCTGGGCGGGGACGGCCGCCGTCGACCTCACGCCCCCGAGGGCGACCCCGCTGGGCGGCTATTCGGGACGGCGGGGCCAACCCATGACCGGCGTCTACGACCCGGTCCGCGCGAAGGCCCTCTGGCTGGAAACCCCGGAGACGCGGCTCTGCCTGGTCGTCACCGACCTGGTCGGATCGCTGCGGGCGGTCCGCGACAGGATCCGTCCGGAGGGGGCGTCGATGGTCCTGGCGGCGACCCACAACCACTCGGGCCCCGGCGCCTTGGCGCGCGGCTTCTGGCAGGCGGCCACTGGACCGTTCGACGCCGACTGGTACGAGGAGGTCGTCCGCCGCATCTCGAGGGCGGTCGCGGAGGCCCGGGCGTCCAAGCGCCCCGCCCGGCTGGCCTTCGCCCGAGGCGTCGAACCCGCCCTCGCCCGCAACAGGCGGACGCCGGGCGGCCCAGTCGACCCGGAGGTCAACGTCCTCGTCGTGAGCGACGAAATTTCGCGCCCCATCGCGATACTAGTCAATTACGGCGCCCACGCCACGGCGCTGCCGGAGGGGAACATGCTGATGAGCGCCGACTGGCCGGGCGCACTCCAGATGATCCTCGAGGACCGCCTGGGAGCGGTCGTACTGTTCACCCAGGGCGCATCGGGCGACGTCTCCCCCAACCCGCCTTCCGGACGCGACGACTTCGAACGCTGCTCGGCGATGGGCGAGGCGCTGGCGGGGCGGGTGGAAGATATCGTGAAGGGCATTGAAAAACGCGAAGAACGCGTTAGAATTAGCTATGTGGAGAGGGGGGTGGATCTGCCGGATCCAACCCTTCCCTTGGCGCCGTCTAAGAGCGTCCTGGGCATGATCGAGATCAACGGCACGAGGATGTTCTGTTTCCCGGGCGAGCCCAGCGCGGAACTGGGACTGGCGCTCAAGAAGCGCTTCCCGGGCGCGTGGATACTGGGCCTGTCCAACGACCACTTGGGGTATTTCCTCGGCGAGGAGGAATACCGGAAGGGCGGATACGAAAGGAACATGAGCTTCTACGGACCGCGGATGGGACCGTGGCTCGTCGACCAGTTCACGCAGTTAGGAGAGAGGGGCCATGCGGAAGATCGCGCTGCTCAACCAGAAGGGGGGAGTGGGCAAGACGACCACCGCCGTCAACCTGGCGTCGGCGCTGGCGCGCCTTGACCGGCGGGTGCTGCTGGTGGATCTTGATCCCCAGTCCAACGCCACCATCTCGCTCGGGGTCGTCCCGCATCAGCAGAGGAACACGAGCTATTCCCTGCTGACTGGTTCGCCCCCGCAGCCCATCGTCGTTTCCACGAACCTGGAAATGATCCCCGCGAACATCGACCTCGCCGGGGCTGAGATGGAGCTCTCATCCACCATAGGACGCGAGAGCGTGCTCAGGGACGCCCTGGCGGCGCTGCCGCCCTACGACTTCGTCATCGTGGACAGCCCGCCCTCGCTGGGCCTGCTCTCCGTCAACGCACTCACCTACGTCGGCGAGGTCATGATACCGGTGCAGTGCGAGTTCCTGGCCCTCCACGGCATCTCTCTGCTCCTGCGGACCATCGAGATCGTCAAGAAGCGCCTCAACCCGGCCCTGGAGATCGCCGGGGTGGTGCCCTGCATGTACGACGCGCGCAAGGGACTCTCGCGCGAGACCGTCGCCGATATCGAGAGGCACTTCAAGGACAAGATCTACAAGACCCGCGTCCGCACCAACGTCCGGCTGGCCGAGGCCCCCAGCCACGGCAAGTCGATCTTCGACTACGCCCCGGAATCAAACGGGGCGGAAGACTACATGGCCCTGGCCCGCGAGGTCGCCGGGATCGTCGCCTTGACCCCGGCCCCAGCCGCGATACAATCGGCTACATGAGGCGCTGCCTGGCCGCACTCGCGCTGGCGGGCATGACGCTCTCCGGCCGCGAACAAGCCCGCGAAAACCGCGCGAAACCCGAGCCACCCGTGACGCTCGAGGCGGCATTGGAGGGCGGCCCGCCGGGGCCGTTCGTCGTGACCGCCAGGGCTTCTTCCCCCATCGACGCCGAAGTCGCCGTCGAAATCGTCCTGCCCGACGGGATGGCCCTCATATCGGGGACGAGTTCATCGAAGGGAAGGCGCCCGGAGATCAGGGCCGAACTGGCCCCCCAACTCGATATTCCCCCCGAGTTATACGTCCGCGCCTCGCTCCGCCGCGGGAGCGCCCGCATAACACAGGTGGTCCCTCTCAAGCTGCGCGGCGAACAAGCCCCGCGCCCCGGCGTCCTGATGAAGAACTCCAGGGGCGAGGCCATCAGGGAATTCGGACCGTGAGGGCATTCGCACTGCTCCTGGCCCTCTCGCCGGCCGCCGCAGCGCAGGTCACCGGCGAGGTGCGTTACCAGGACCGGGCCTACGACGGCAACGGGTTTACAGGACAACAGCCGTACCTCCCCGTCCGATACGCCGAGGTCGAAATCGTCCGCGAATCGAACGGGCAGGTGCTCGGCACGGGGGTCACCGGCGCCGATGGATGCTTCTCGATCGGCGGGATCTCCGGAGGCATCCGGGTCTTCGCCCGCGTCTACGCCCGGCGGACGAACGGAGGCATCAACGCCGTCGTGCGAGACAACCTCTCCGACAATGCCGTCTACACGGCCAGGACGGAAACGATCACCACGGGCCCGGGCGGTTCTGGCGCCATTGCCCGGCTGGACCTGACGGTCGCCTCTGGGGCGGCCCCGCCGTTCAACATCTTCGACGTCGCCGTCAAGAGCTTCGAATACGAGGCACGGATCGATCCGAACTCCCCCGCTATCCCGCCACAAATGGTCATCTATTGGGAGGCGGCATCGAGAGACGGGACCTATTTCTCGCCGACGTACGACGCCATATTCCTCCTTGGCACGTCCTCGGATCCGGACGAGTACGACGATGACATCATCCTTCACGAGATCGGCCACTGGGTGGCGCATCATTTCTCGAAGGACGACTCCCTCGGCGGCCTGCACACGATAGTTGACCAGATCGACCCGCGCACGTCATGGTCGGAGGGCTTCGCTCACTACTGGTCGGCCGCCGTGCGCCGGGCGTTCCCCTTGGAATACGCCCGGCCGCACTACATCGTGGACAACAGGGCCGCAGGCGCCTTCTCGTTCGAGATCGAGGGCCCAAGCTTTCCGGACCTGGCCGTCATGGCGACCAACGAACTGGCGGTGGCGGCGGTGCTGTGGGACATCACGGACGAGGGGAACGAAGGCGGCTTCGATCCCCTTTCCGGCAACGAAGGGGAGGTGTGGGGCGCGGTGAAGGTCCGCATACCGACGCGGGATAATATAACTCTAGAGGATTTTCGCGACGGGCTGGCTCTGGAGAAGCCCTCCATCATGCTTAACGTGACCGGCAGCGAATCGGACATCAGGATCATGAACGACCGGCTCATCCTGTACTATCCCAACGCGGGCGAGCCCAACGACTCCGCGGCATCGGCCGTTCAGCTGGCGCCCGGCGGCCCCGGCATCTCGCGGCGCACGATTTACCCGTCCGGTGATGCGGACTGGTACAGCGTGGACATATCGGAGGGGATGTTCCAGGCGGAAACCTTCAACCTAGGGGACGGCGCCAACACGATTCTCGAGCTCTACGACGAGGACGGCGCCACCCTCCTGGCGGCCAACGACGACCGCGGGCAGGGCGATCCCTCCTCGCTCATCGCCTATCCCATACGAAGGGCCGGCTTATACTACCTGCGCGTGACACGCTCCGGCACCGTCGTCGAGAACGGCTACTACGACATCCACGCCGAGATCACGGGGCCGATCCCCGCCCCCGACCCGCATCACGCGGGATTCTGCGCCGCATCCATCGCCTCCGCCGAGCCGGTCACGGGATGGACCATGATGCCCGTGATAATCCTCTCCTTCCCGGCGTTCTTGGGGATCAGAGCGGGGAAACGGGCGGCTGCCGCGACAACCAGGCGCCGTCTATGGGGCCGTCGTAGAACTTCTCGGGATGCTTGAGCACCAGCACCTGCCGGGCCACGATCATGTTCCCCGGGTCAAGCGCCAGCGCCTTCCTGAGCGATTCCACGGCGTCACCGACCCTCTTCCGGGACAGGAAGTTGGTGCATCCCTGGACCAGGAGCTCCACCCTCACGTCCTTTGATTCGACCTTCCGCTCGGGCGGCGGCGGGGACGGCGGACGGTCCAAGAGCCTATCAATCTTCTCCAGATCCGCTTCCTTGGGCCGCTTAGCCGCCATCATTACGACCCCGTTCTCATCCAGGAGGAGCAAGATGTCGGTCTCCTTTATCCCCCACCGTCGAGACAGCACGCAACTGGCGTCGATCAGCATCTCGAACGTGGCCCGGGCGCGCGTGAGATATCTCAGCGGATGATCCACACCCTGCGCGTCGAACGCGATCGTCACGACGTTGGCGCCGGGGTGTTTCCGATGGAAGTCCTGGAGCGGCCCCAGGAACTCCCGCGATTCGCACCAGGAAGCCCACAGGAAGACGACCGTTTTGCGCCCCCAATAATCATGCAGGGCCTTGCAAGTGCCCCCCATGGAGCAGAGCCTGAAATCGGCCGGCCGGTCGCCCTCCTTGAACGGGAGATTCACGGGGAAAGATTCTATCAGACCGGTCCGGCCGCCGTCTACCAATCTTCGTCGATCTTCTCTCCGAGGAGCTCCTTGCGCCGCCTCTCGACTATCCTTTCCTTGTTGGCCTTGCGGCCCGCGAGCGACTTCTCGAGCTCCTCTATCCGGCGCTTGAGCTCGACCACCTCCCTGGCCCTGGCCTCCTCCCTGAGGTCGAAAAGCCGGCCCAGGATCTCCCCGAGCCTCTTGACCCCCTCGTCCCTCTGCGGCCCCGGCGGCGCATTCCGCAGGCTCTCGGCCAGCTCTATCGACTCGCGCTCCAGCCGTCGCATGGCCGACATCCGCTCGTAGGCGGCGGGATCGTGTCTCTTCATCTCCTCCGTCTCGCGGCGCCGTCCCTCGGCGGCACCGAGCATCTCCATGACCTCCTGCAGGCGCCCCTCCTCCTCAAGGAGGACAAGGCGCCGGTGCGTCTCCGGCTCGGCATCCCTAAGCCACGCGCGGACCTCGTCCGGATTGAAAGGTCCCGGGCCCCTGCCCGGTCTCCCCTCCTCGGGCGGCCCGGGGCGCTGCCGCCTCTCCCAACCGGGCTGCGGGGGTCCCCAATGAGGGCCCCCCTGGAACCGCGGCTGCATCCGATCTTTCAGGGCGGGATCCAGCCGGGCGGCCGCCACCCGGTCCTCGTCGGCTCCCCGGACGTCTCCCAGCCGCCTCCGCAGTTCGCCGCGCTCCATCAACGCGGCGGCGTCCTCGGGATTCTCCCGCAGGCGCGCGTTTAGTTCCTCAATCCGTGCCCTCGCACGTTCACGGCCCTCCGGATCCGGGTATTCTTTCCCTCGATCCCTGAGCCTTTCCGCCTGCCGCCGCAGGGCGCGGAGCTTGGCCCCGAGGCGTTCCCTGGTCCCCTGATCGCCCGTGGCGGCGACCTCCCTCTCGAGATCGGCGATCGCCTCCAAGAGATCCCTTTCCCTGCCCCCCGGATCGCCTTCCTGGATCCACAACGCCCCCGCCAGCGAAAAGGCCGCCGCAAGCACCGTCATCGCCCTCTCCTTTCCATCGCCAAAACCACCTCCCATATGTCGTCCGCCATCCGGTTCAAGGCGGCATCCTGGGGATTCCATGGTTCCAAGTGTACGCGGACGAAGGCCTCCACACCGGCCGGCCGGGGAGTCTCGGCCGGACCCCCGAACAGCACCAGGACGAGGACGCCGAGGAGGACGGCGGCGGCCGCGGCGGACAGCCATGAGGAGGAACCGAACCGGCGCGGCCGAGGAACGGCGCCGGGGTAACGCTCCACCGAGGCCAGGCGGTAGAGCCGCCTTATTTCCTCGTACTCCCCCAAATCCCGCCGGCACCCCTCACACTCCGCGAGGTGTTCCCGAAAAGCGGGGCCCGGCGTACCGCCGAGCTTCTCCTCCAGGAACCTACCGCATTCCATGGGCTTTCAGCGACCTCCTGAGGTTCTCCATCGCGTAATGCATGCGGCCCAGCGCCGTGTTCAGCGGGCACCCCACGACCTCGGCGATTTCTTTGAACGAAAGTCCCCCCTCCTCGCGCAGGAGGAATACCTGCCTCTGCTCCACGGGCAGCCTCTCGACGGCCTTCAACACGGCGCGACGCAGCTCCTCCTCCTCCAATGCGTCCGGGGGCCGCGGGGCGGACGACGCGAACCTCTCGGCCCGCATCTCCTCCCCGAGTCCTTCCAGGGAGGTTTCCCGGCGCCTCTTCCGCGCCTGGTCCAGGCACAGGTTGTTCGCTATGGAAAAGAGCCACGACTCGAAACTGCCGACCGGCCGATACGAGCCGACGGACCTGCAGACCCTCATGAAGACTTCCTGCACTATGTCCTCCGCGCCCGATTCCCCGATCATCCGCCTGGCGAACCGGTAAATCCGATCGCCGTATTCGCCCGCCAGTCTTTCAAACGCCTCGGGTCGGCCCGCCTTGAGGCCTCCGACAAGGTCGTCCATCGCTTCCCGGTCTGGAACGTTCATGGGCCCCGCTTATTGTGTATAATCCCGCGATGCTGCGGTCCCGCCCTCTGGCCACCCTGGCGGCGGGTTTCGTGGCGGGCATCGCCGCGGCACGGGCGATCGAGGGCCTTTGGCCCCCCTTCCTGGGGCTGGCGCTCCTTTCCGCCGCCTTCATTATACGATGCCGGCATCCGATTGCGCTGGCGTTGCTGGGGATCGCGCTTGGGGGATTGCGCCAGGAAGCCGCCGGGGCGCGCCGGCCCCCGCCGCTCTCCGACAGGATCGAGGGGACCGTCGCGGGCCCTCCCAGGATTTCGCGCGCGCTGGAGGATCCCGACTCCGGCCCGGTCTTCTCGGGATCGTTCGTAGTGGGGCAGACGCAGGTTTTCTTCTACCACCGCGAGATGCCGCTCATCGGTGGGGAGCGCGTGGTCGTCCGCGGCACCGCGAGGCGCCCACGTCCCCCCGGCAACCCCGGTCAGTTCGACTACGCGGCGCACCTAAAGCGGCAGGGCATCGACGCGGTGATGACGATGGAGGGGCTGGAGATAATCGATGGACCTCCGTGGTGGAGCCGCGTCCGCGCGTGGTTCAGGTCGCAGTTCGACCGTGGCTTGCGGCCTGAGGTGGGCGCCTTCCTGGGCGCGATCATACTGGGCCGCCGCGAGGCGGTGCCCGACTCCCTCATCACCAGCCTCCAGCGCAGCGGCACCGCGCACCTGCTTGCGATATCGGGGCAGCACCTGGCAATCGTGATGCTCACCTTCTGGGTGCTGCTGACGCTTCTGGGGGTGCGCGGCCGCGCGCAGACCGCGACGCTCCTGGCGATCATGGGGGCGTATACCCTGCTGACGGCCATGCCGGTGTCGGTGGTCCGGTCATTCCTCATGATGGCGGCCTATTTCGGGGCCGACTTGGCCTGGCGCAGGCGCGACGCGACGTCGGCCGTCGGCGCGGCGGCGCTGGCGATCTGCGCGGCCGACCCCGCGCAGGTGGCCGACCTCGGATTCCAGCTCTCGTTCCTCGCGGTGCTCGGCCTGGCCTACGTGGCCCCGATATTCCACGCCTTCACCGGGGCCGGCGGCTGGGCGTGGAACCGCCTCCGGATGGCGCTGGGGGTCTCGGTCGCGGCGTGGCTGGCGACGGCGCCCGTGGTGCAGGAGAACTTCAACCTGCTGACGCCGGGCATCGTCCTGGCGAATCTGCTCCTGGTACCGCTGCTCTCCGCGGAGATCGTCGCGGGCCTGGCGCATTTCGTCCTTGCCCCGGCGGGCGCCGGCGCGGTTTCCGGGGCGGCTGCGGGGATCGTCTACGACCTGATCCGTTCCACCTCATCGCTGATCACCTCGCTGCCGTTGGCCTACGCGTACACGCCCCCTCCGGGGCCAGTGCTGATGGCCGCATACTACGCGGGGCTCCTGGGGTGGACCGTCTGGTGCAGGCTGGGTACCTGGCGGTGGTGGAAGCCGGTCTTCGCGCTGGCGGTGACCGTCCCGTTGGGGCTCCCGTGGCTCCGCCACCGCGCCCCCGAGGGCGTGCTTTTGGCGGTGCTCGACGTGGGCCGGGGCGGCTGCGCCTACGTGGAGTGGCCCGACGGCCGGAACATGATCGTGGACTGCGGCAGCATGGACGCCCGCGACGCCGGCTCCTCCATAGCCGCTAAGTACCTGTGGCACCGCGGCGTGACGCGGCTGGATACGCTGGTGCTGACCCACACGGACGCCGACCACACCAACGGCGCCATGTCCCTCATCGACCTAATGCGCGTGCGGAGGGTCGTGGTGACCCGCGCCTTCGAGAAATGGACCTGGCCGAAGGGGGTCGAGGTCATCACGGTCGAACGCCGCGGGGAGCCGTTCCGGCTGGGAGGCGTGGAGATACTCGGGCCGCCGCCGTGGGAGAAGTTCGGCCTGGAGGCGCCCTCAAACGACAAGTCCATCGTCCTCCGCGCCGGCGGCGTCCTTTTCACAGGCGACATAGAGGATCTCGGCGTGGAGGAACTGCTCACCCTGCCGGACATCCGGGCGCGCGTGTTGTTGATGCCTCACCACGGGAAATACGTCAAGCGCCACGAGGAACTCGTCCGCAGGGTGAATCCGGAGCGGATCGTCGTTAGCGCCCCGAAGGGATACTATTCGACCCGCGTGGTGGACGCGCTGCCGCAGGTGCCGGTTCACATAACGGGCCTGGAGGGCGCCGTCGAGATCGTCCTCAAATGACCGCTTCGGCCCGGCCAGGGCGCACGCGCGCGGTCACTCCTCCAGGGCGGGATGAGGCAGTTCGTGCCTCTTGTAGCGGCTGACCTGCACCGGGTACCAGATCTCGCGGTACCTGCGGACCTTGACGCGGTAGCGCATTTCATGCCCGCTCGGATAGACGTAGCCCCTCACGACGTGAACTCCCACGCGCTCGGACTCCCTGACCTCATAATCGGACGGGCGGTACGGATCGGCCTTCCAGGGCACGTCAATGCAGGCGCGGATGGCAGCGTCGGCCACCGCCCGCGGATCGCCGTGCCACGTTTCGCTCCCGGAGAGAAAACGCTCGCGGCGGGCCTCCAGGTCCGCGGGCGGATCCAGGTCTATGTCGCCGAAATCCAGGTAGTAAACCTGCGTACAGCCGGCGGCCAGGAACAACCACGCCATCAGCGACCTCACGCGGCGCCTCCAGGGCCCGCTCCCCGGCCGGATCAGGCCTCCTCCCCCCCTCCCCCCTCGGTCGAGGCCTCCTGTTCCCCCTCGGAGAGGCGGAACGCCACGATCCTCCCTGTCACGATATACGTCTCCAGCTCGTCTATCAGGAGAGTCACGAGGTCCGGACCAACTTCCTTGAGTATCCCCATCCAGGGTTCAGTGTTCTCCATCGTCCAGACCTCGATCTCGCGGCCGACGAACTCAGCCAGTTTTTTCAACACGCCGCACCTCCCGATCGCGCGCCGCCCCCAGGGCGGCCAGATACTCTACCCAAAGCGCCTCCTTGGGCCGTCCCACGTCGATGGGATCCCACGGAAGGACATCCGAAGCGGAGAACTCCCTCCTGGCGCAGGCCGCCGGATCGATCCCGGCGGCCTCGAAGGCATCCATCCATCTGCGGAAATCGAAGAACTCGGTCCACTCGTCGAACCTGGCCCCGCGGCGGCGGGCCTCCAGGAGCACGGCCGAGAGCCGCCGGTCTCCCCGCGAAAGCACCGCCTCCACCAGCGACCTCCTCGGGTCGTGGCCCTTAATGTGCACCCGGCTCCTGCGCGCCAGCGACGCCAGGCGCCTCAACGCGTCCTGGATGTAGCCGATATCGCGCTGGCCGCAGAACTGGAACGGCGTGTGTGGCTTGGGGACCAGGGGCGAGACCGTTACGTTGACGTCGGCGTCCCGCCCGCGCACCGCCCTTCCCTCACGGGAGACGCGCCTGGCCGTCTCCACGATCGCGTCGACGTCCGCGTCCGTCTCCATTGGGAACCCCACCATGAAGTAGAGCTTCACGTGGATCCAGCCCTCCCTGAAGGCCGCCCTGACGCCGGCTAGCAGATCCTCGTCGCTGAGGGGCTTGTTGATGATCCCGCGGAACTCCTCGGTGCCGCCCTCCGGCGCGATCGTGAAGCCCCCCTTCCGCACCGTGGTCATCAGCGCCGGCAGATCGGCCAGCCTGCCGTCCACCCTTAGCGACGGGAGCGACACGCTCACCCGGCGCCGCCGGAAGCGCGCGTTGAGCCGCGCCATCAGCTCCCGGATGTCCGGGTAGTCCCCGCTGGAAAGCGACGACAGCGCGATCTCGTCGTAGCCTGTGGACTTGTATATCTCCTCAGCCTGCCGCACCAGCTGCTCCACGGGCCGCAGCCTGAGCTTGTTCTTGACGCTCATGGCGTGGCAGAACCGGCACCTGTGCGGGCATCCCCGCATGATCTCCAGGTTGATCCGGTCGTGGACCACCTCCGCCATGGGCACCAGCGGCCGCAGGGGGAAATAGGCCTCCGAGAGGGAATTTACATGTGCTTTTTTTACGACCCGTCCGGACCACGAAACGATGCGGCCGTCGGGGCCCCACCTCCAGGAATGGAGGGAGGGCACGTAGGCCCCGGGAACGCGCTCCTCCGCCGCGCGCAGGAGCCCGTCCCGGTCCCCGCGGAACTCCTTGCAGAGATCTATGAGGGCCGGCAGAGCCTCCTCCCCGTCCCCGACCACCATCAGGTCGAAGAAGTCCGCCAGGGGCTCCGGATAGCTCGCGTTGACGCCTCCCCCCACGACCAGGGGGAATTCCGGGCCCCGGTCCCTGGCCAGAAGGGGGAGGCCCGCCAGTTCGAGCATGTTGAGGACGTTCGTGTACCCAAGCTCGCTCTGGAGCGAGAAGCCCAGTACGTCGAACTCGCGCGCCGGCCGGTGGGAGTCCACCGAGAAGAGCGGCAGGCCGTCCCTGCGCATCCGTTCCTCGAGATCCGGCCATGGGGCGAATATCCGCTCGCAGAGGGCGTCCCTGCGCTCGTTCACCAGGCCGTAAAGTATTTGTAGGCCCAGGTGGGCCATCCCGATCCTGTAGGCGTCGGGAAAGGCCAATGCGACCTTGACCTCGGCGTCCTCCTTGCGGACGGAATTCCACTCCCCCCCGATGTACTGGCTGGGCGACTGCACCGACGGCAGGTGCGCCTCCAGCCTATCCCAGACCGACGTCATGTCCGCGAGGTCCTCGCCCTGATACGTTCCACCACCCGGTCCACGAGAAAATCCGGCGTGGATGTCCCCGTGCATATCCCGACGCGGGTCACTCCACGGAGGTCGATCGCGTCCACCTCCTCAGGCGCCTCGACGTGGTGGATCCGGCAGTGCCTGCCGCCTATCTCGACGAGCTTTCGGGTGTTCGAGGAATTCCTGCCGCCGATGACGATCATGGCGTCCACGCGCCGCGCCACATCCTCGGCCATCTTTTGCCGGGCGACGGTGACGCCGCAGATCGTCTGGAAGAGCCGCATCTCGCCGCAGCGCCGGGCCGTCTCGGCGATCGCCCAGTCGTAGTCCTCCAGCGTTACGGTCGACTGGAACAGGACGGCTATCTTGCCGTGATTCCCGATCCCGGCGACGTCCTGGCGCCCGTCCACGATCGTGACGGCACCCGGGGCCTGTCCTGCGATGCCCACAACCTCCGGATGATCGCGGCGCCCGAGGATCACCACGTGGTATCCTTCCGCCGCCATCTCGCGGGCCTTGCGCTGAGTCTTCAGCACGAAGGGGCACGTGGCGTCCTTCACGTTGAACCCCAATTCCTTCAGCTGCCTGAACCTGTCGGGGGTCGTCCCGTGGGTCCTCACGATGACCGTTGCGCCGCGCTCGCCGATCTCTCCGACGTCGTTCACCGTGACGACGTTGTGATGCCTCCGGAGCATGTCGATCGTCTGCCGGTTGTGGATGATTGGCCCGAGGGTATAGACCCTGGCCCCGGCGGCCTTCCGGGCCTCCTGCACCGCCGCGTCGATGGCCTCCCGGACGCCGAAGCAATAGCCGACTTCGCGGGCGATCTCGATCTCCACCACCGTTAATATACCAGAACCGTCCGGCTGCGGGGAACGAGGCCTGCGGTTACTGCACGGCCACCCGCGCGTTGGAGACGTGAACGGTTCTCTGCTGCATGGCGACGGCGGCCTTGAACAGGCCCTTCCCGGCGTCGACCACCTCGGACATCCGGGACTCTTCCCAGAAGACCGTCATCTTGCCCCAGGCGCGGGCGGCCAGCCCCGCCTCATCGTATCCGCCCTCGGCCTGTGCCGCCATGAGGTTGACGACGAAGACCTGCGCCCCCGGCTTCAGATCCGCCTCCGACGCCGGACGGGTCTTGAAGAACTCTTTCCCCTCGATCTTCATGTTGGTCCTGACGTCGACGAACACCGAAGGACCGCCGCCGTCACCCTTCTTGTCGAGGATCGCGGGGAAAAGCATGGGCGAGTCCTGGAACCTGGCCAGAACCAGGTGCTCCGGCATGTAGTCCCTGGCCGGTGGGGGCGGCGGGGCCGACTGTGGGCCGGGGGCTGGCGCCGGCCGGTCGGGAAGCGGCGGTGCGCCCTCTACCTTCGCGCCGCAGTTGGTGCAGAACCTGGCCCCGTATTCCAGCTCCGCGCCGCACTTGCACTTGGGCTTGGCCACCGAGGCGCCGCACTTCGAGCAGAATTTGGTGCCCGGCGGCAGTTCTACCTTGCACACCCCGCAGTACGACGGCTGCGGCCTGGAGAACTTCTCGTCTATGGCCGGCAGCATCTTCTTGAAGGACTCGTCCAGCGCCCACCGCAGGATCTTTCCCTGGCTCTCGGTGTCGATGATGAGCTCGTTCTTCGCGTTGCCCCCGATGCCGAGCACCCGCAGGCCCCAGGCGCTGGCGACGTCCTCGCGCTTCACCTCCCCGAAATCCTTGGCGACGATCTCGCCGGTGTTGGTGTTGACCAGCTTTATGTCCACGCCGACCTGCGTCTCGACGACCGTCTTGGAGGTGTCTATGTCGATGGGGGCCAGGCGGGGGATTACCATGTCGAATATGCCGCCGGCCGTCTTCGTCTTGATAACCTTCACGCGGAAGTTCGTGATCGTCCCCAGGAAGACGTAGTCGACCCCCCTGATGCGGCCGGGCTTGGCCAGCTCCGCCGGATCAACGATCCCCTCGAGCCTCTGCTCCCTCAGCAGGTTGCTCATCTGCTGCCTCTCCACGAGGCTGAATCTGCCCGAGCGCATGACCAAGGTCTCCAGCTCTTCGCCGGCCTGTGCCCCGATGGGCTTCTGCTGGCGCCCCTCGTGTTCCGTCTTGTCCTGGAACTCCAGCACGGCCGCGCGGGCCTTGGCGAGCCCCGCCGGCGGAGGGGGGTAGTTGCCGATCTCCAGCATCGGATCGCGCGAATATGTCTCGCTGGTCGTGGTGCCGCAGCCGGCGGTCAGGACGGCCAGGGCGGAAAAGAGGGCAATATTCCTCATATGGCGCTCCATTGGAAATGTCGCAATAGTATAGGGCCGATCCTGGCCGTGTCAACCCCGTCACTTGATCCGGCCGGACTTGGAGTAGAATTCCATGGGGTTGTTCCAAAGTATTTTCTCCACGTCCTTCTCGGCGTGGCCGCGGTTGCGGAGCTCCTCCGCCAGGTGAACCAGCATCAGGCAGTCGCTCGGTCCCCAGTCCGCCGAGGAGTTGGCCATCATCTTGTCGAAGCCGTACTCCTCAAGGATGTTGGCCATGCGCTCGGGCGTGACCTTGGTGTAGGAATAGAGCGTGTACCCGAGCCAGCAGCCGGCCTGGCGCGATATGGGCGTGGTCTCCTCCACGTTGTGATCCATGTCCACTCGGTCCATGTCGAAACCGATCCCCTTGAGGAGCTCGATAATCCTCTTGACCCCCTCCACCTTGTCGACGTGGGGGGTGTGCACCAAAAGCGGCAGGCCGTGCTCGCGCGCCAGCTCCGCCTGGCGCACGAAAAATTCCTCCTCGGTGGGCGTGATCGCGTCGAGGCCGATCTCCCCCACGGCGACCACGTTGGGGTTCGACAAGTACCGCGGGAGCTCCTCCACCACCTCCTGGGCCAGCTCGTAGTTGTTCGACTCCTTCGGATTCATGGCTATGGCCACATATTGACGGATGCCGTATTTGGCCGCCCGCGAGTGCTCGTAGTTCAAAAGGTGGTCGAAGTAGTCGAAAAACGTCCCCGGGTATTTGCGCGTCTCGCCCAACCAGAACGCCGGCTCGACAATGCACTCCACGCCGGCCTTCGCCATGGCCTCGTAGTCCTGGGTCGTGCGGGCATACATGTGTATGTGCGGCTCGAATATCCTCATGAGGCACAGTCTAGGTCCGGAGGCTGCGCATGGCAAGCAACGCGCGCCGCCGCCGGCCTCATCGGCCGGCCGGCACCGGGCGGTAGAGGCTGTCACGGCGCACGGGATCCCGTCCCGCCCCCCGTATGAGCGCGCACAGGTCCTCCTCGGAAACACCCGGCGGCGAATCCGCCCCAGACATGTGCAGGACGCGCTCTTCCACGACGGTGCCGTCCAAATCGTCCGCGCCGAACGCCAGCAGGATCTGGGCCATCTTGAGGCCGGTTATGACCCAGTAGGCCTTTACGTGGTCGAAGTTGTCCAGCATCAGGCGCGCGACGGCATGAACCGCGATGTCGACCCGGGCGGTGGGCGCCGGGAGGTGCGACAGCCGATTGTTGCCGGGCCGGAACGCCAAAGGCACGAACGCCGTGAACCCGCCGGTTTCGTCCTGGAGATCCCTCAGGCGCAGCATGTGCGCGACCCGCTCATCGTCGGTCTCGATGTGCCCGTAGAGCATGGTGCAGGTGGAACGCCCCCCCATCCGATGCCACGTCCTATGGATGTCGAGCCAGCGCGCCGGCCGGGCCTTGCCGCCGCAGGCGATGTCCCACACGCGCTCGGACAATATCTCCGCCCCGCCGCCCGGCAGCGAGCCGAGACCCGCCTCCCGGAGATCCCGCAGCACCTCTTCCACGCCTCTCCCCGAGATGCGGCAGAACCAGTCGATCTCCGTCGCCGTGAACGCCTTTATGTGGACCCGGGGGAAACGCTCCTTCAATCCACGCAGCATCTCCAGGTAGTACCCGTACGGCAGATCGGGGTGCGCGCCGCCCACGATATGGATCTCGTCAAGCCGCTCGCCGCCGAAAGCGGCGGCGCGCCGGAAGACCTCGTCGAGCGGCATCTCCCAGGCGCCCTCCTCCCCCTTGGCCCGCCTGAAGCCGCAAAAGGCGCAGTCGAATGCGCACACGTTGGAGTAGTTTATGTGCGCGTTGCGCACGTAGTAGGCGCGGTTCCCGTTCTTCCTGCGCCTGACCTCCTCCGCCAGGCGTCCGAGCGCGAAGAGATCGGCCTCCCGGAACAGGCGCACGCCGTCCTCGAACGAGAGCCGCGCCCCGGCGCGCACCTTCTCCTCGATGCCGGCCGGCATTGACGTCCTACTCGCCACCATGGCCGACGTCGAAATAGTCCCTTATGGACTCGAGCGCGGCCCCTTCGTGAACCCCGTGGAAGCCCTCCAGGGGCGAGTGACCGTAGGCCTTGTCCAGGAGGGTCATCGTGTGCATCCCCTGGCGGCCGCAGCCCTCCTCGATCTGGCACCTGCAAGGGCCGTTGGAAACCGCCAAGAGCGTCGGATTCTTCGCCTTGATGTCCGCGAAGAGGCGGCCTCCTATCTTCATCGACATCTCGTAGTTCTCGGATTTCATGCCGAAGGAACCGGCCATGCCGCAGCAGCGCTCCGGGATCTCGACGAGCCTGAGGCCCGGGATGAGCCCGAGCAGTCTCCGGGCGGCCCTGTCGGCACCCATGGCCCTCATGTGACAGGTGGGATGGAGGTAGAGGGTGGACTCGATCCTCTTGAAACCGGTGTCCAGCCGGCCCTTCTCGTGGAGTCCCCAGAGGAAATCGTGGACGTCGACGACCCGCTCGGAAACCTTCCTGGCGGCCTCGTAGGGCAGCAGCTTCGGGAGTTCCATCTTGAGCATCAGGCCGCACGACGGGGCGCTGGTAACGATCGGCAGATCCCAACCGGAGAGGAGGTTGACGTTGTACTGCGCCCGCTCTATCGCCTCCATGCGCGCCCCCAGCGACACCGCCGGCAGGCCGCAACAGCGGTACGGGGGTATGACGACCTCGAAGCCGTTGCGTTCCAGCACGCGGATGGTGGAGAGTTTCTCGCCCAACGGGTCGTTGAAGTCGGCGAAACAACCGGGGTAGTAGATGACCTTGCTGCCGGAGATCCTCGACGGCCGGACGTCGGCCCGGACGAAGCGGGGCGAACGGGCCACGCCCGTGAGTGCCCGCGCCAGCGGCATGATCCAATTGGAGAGGGGCGCCCACTTGGCGGCCCTCTCCGAATTCTCCCTGGCCCGCACGAAGAGTGCGTCCCTCCTGGAAAGGCCGCGTCTGGAGACGTCGTACGCCTTGGCCTCGAGGCACGCGCCCGGAATATCCACGACCGTCGGACACAGGACGAGGCAGAGCTTGCAGTTGATGCACAGGTCGGCGATCTCACGCAGGCGCGCCGGATCGACGGGGACGTCGCCGGTGAAGGTCCCCACGAAGGCGGCCGCCTTGCCCCTGGGCGCCGCCGCCTCGTCCAGCTTCTCCAGATACACCGGGCAGTAGGACCGGCACGTGCCGCATCCGTTGCAGTACTCGATCTCCGGCGCCCACGGCAAAAAGGGCGAGCCGGAAGCCCTCTCGAAAGCCGGCCGCAGCCAAGGCCGCATGTGCCTGGTGAAGTCGAAGGCCGGCGGGCGAATCTTCTTCCCAGGATTGAGTACGCCGCGGGGATCGAAGATGCGCTTCACCTCCTCGAAGACAGGGACGAGATCCCCGAATATCCTGTGCACGTAAGCGGCCCGGAGTATGCCGTCCCCGTGCTCCCCGGAGAGGGTACCCTTTAGGGACGCCACCAGATCGGCCACGTCGGAGCATATGGGCAGTATCTTGGCGTGATGTGCGGGGTCGCAGGTGTCCATGATCACGTTCACGTGGACGTTCCCGCTGCCGGCGTGGCCGAAGATGATGCCGTCCACACCGTGCCTGCGGAAGATGCCCTTGAGCCCCTCAATGTAAGCGGCCATCCTGTCGGGGTGGACCGCGGCGTCCTCTACAATGCGCGTCGAGCGCATCGCGCCCCGCATGCGGTCCAGTATCGGCGAGGCGGCCTTCCTGACCTTCCAGAGGGCCTCGGCGTAGGCGCCGGAGGCCACCTTGACCTCCATGGCCTCGGAGACCGCCCCGCGGGCCTTCTCGACCATGGCCATGACCTCGTCGCCCCGCTCGCCGTCGAACTCGCAGAGCAGTATCGCCCGGAGGCCCTCGGGGAGCTGCCTTGAAAGCTCCGGGACCGATCCGCGGACGAGGTCGATCATAGTCTTGTCGACCACCTCCAGGGTGCTCGGCCCGAGGGGTCGGATGGCCTGAACGGCGCGGTTGGTCTTCTCTATGTCGTCGAAATAGAAGCGGAGAAGCCCGACCTCCGCCGGACGCCGGGCGATCCTCAGCTTGGCCTCCACCACGACCGCCAGCGTCCCCTCGCTCCCCACTACCAACCGGTTCATGTCGAAGACCGGATCGTAGAGGTGGTATCCGCTCGAATTCTTCAGCACGTCGGGTTTCGAACGGTCGATGACGGCGCGGTTCTTCGCGATCAGTTCGGATACGCGCCTCTCTATATCCTTCCAGCGCGCCTCGCCGCTGAAAGAGCCGTCGTCCATCACGCAGTCCAGCCCCAGGACGTAGTCGCGGGTGGAACCGTACTTGACCGTGCGTGATCCGGCCGCGTTGTTGGCGATCATGCCCCCGATGGTGGCCTGGTCGCCGCTGGACGGGTCGGGCGGGAACCACAGCCCGAACCGGCGCAGGTGCCTGTTGAGATCGCCCAGCACCACCCCTGGCTGCACGCGCACCCATTGCTGCACCTGGTCGGTTTCCAGTATGCGGTTCATGTACTTCGAGAAGTCGATGATGATGCCTTCGCCCAGCGTCTGGCCGCCGAGGCCGGTCCCCCCTCCGCGGGGGGTGACCGGGACCCCGCGCTCCGCCGCGTAGCGCACCACCCTGACGACGTCCTGCCGGTCGCGCGGCACCACCACGCCGGCGGGCATTATCCGGAAGATGCAAGCGGCCGTGGAATAGAGGGCCCTCGAGACGTCGTCGCAGAGGACGTCCCCGCGCACGATCCGCTTCAGATCCTTCTCCAAGCCCTTGGACATCGCTCCCCCGCCGCGCGCGTCACTTTCCCCTGTAGAACCGGTCGTGGCGCCGGATACCGGCGGCCAGGATGAACCGCGCCGCCAGTCCCACGATCGCCGCCCCCACCAGGAAAGTCCCCGAACGCGCGCAGGACGCGCCGAAGCCGGCGAACGGCTCCAGCAGGAGACCCGCGAAATCCTGGCGGGACGGCTGCGAAACAAGCACCCCGAAGGAATAAAGTCCGACGGCGGCCGCCGCGCTCGTCACCAGCCCTGCGAGCCGCGTTATCGATCCGTACTCGTACCCCGTCAGGAAGATCGTCCCGAAAACGCACGCCAGCGCCGTGACGGTCGCCAGGGGAATCGATATCTCCGGCCGCGACATAAAATTCTGGAACGGCGCGGCCAGACCGTGGCGGGACGCGCCCAGCAGGTAGGAGAGGACGAAAGCGACCGCCAGCGCCAGGCGGCTCAACAGCTCCGGGACGAATCCCCTCCGGCGCTCGAATGATATCAGCGCTGAGGCCGACATGAAGAAAAACGCCAGGCCCGCCGCGTTGGCGCCACCGGAAAGGTGCCTCCCAAGGTATCTCACGGTGAGTCCAAGGGTTCCAAACGGCCCATCGCACCCGGGCCGGTCCATCATCGCCCCGGCCGCAAGCCCCAGGAAGAGCATCAGCGGCACCAGGAGGAGGAGGCTCCACAGCCGCCCGCTGTAGACGAGCTCCCTCCTGTACGCGAAGACCGCGCCGGCCGCAGCCAGCGCCGCCGACCCCAAGAATATCCCGCGCAGACCCCATCCCCCTTCGGCGGCGGCCCATGCCTGCGGAAACCGGCCCCGCGGCGCAAGGCCGCCCGATAAAAACGCCATCCCGACGCCCGCCGCCAGCAGGCCCCAGAAGATCGTCACGCGGATACGCCGCTTGGCCTCCACCGACAGGAACGGCTCCTTCCCCGCCTCCGCGGCCTTGACCTGGGCGGACCGTGGCTCCCGACCCACGAGGATGGCGTCCAGGTCGCGGATCAGATCGGTGGCGCTCTGGTAGCGCTTCGACGGTTCCCTCTCGATGAGCTTGTGGACGATCGCGCACGCCCTGCGATCCGCGTTGGGGCAGGCGTGCTCCAGTGGCCGCGGATCCTCCTTCGTCCGCTTGATCGCCATCTCCATGGGCGATTCGCCCAGGTAAGGGAACGTCCCCGACAGCAGCTGGTAGAACGTCACGCCCAGCGAATAGAGATCGGTGCGGTGGTCCACGCGGCGGCCCTCCACCTGCTCCGGAGAGGCGTATTCCGGCGTCCCCAGGAAGGTCCCCTCTATTGTCAGGCCCTTGCGCGTCTCGGCGTGGCGGGCCAGCCCGAAATCGGTCAGGTGCGGGGCGCCGTCGCGGGAGACGATGACGTTGCCAGGCTTCACGTCACGGTGGATGATACCGGCGCGATGGGCGGCGGCGAGCCCGGCGGCGATCCCGCGGACGAACCTGACCGCCCTGTCAAGAGACATCCGGCCCTCCCGCTCGAGCAGCCGGTCGAGGGTCTCCCCGGGCACGTACTCCATCACCAGGAAGTACTTGTCCTCGTGCCTGCCCACGTCGATCACCCGGATCACGTTGGGATGGTCGATCTGCCCGGCCGCCCCGGCCTCGCGGAAGAAACGGGTAACGTACTCCTGATCGGTGGCCAGGGTCGGAGCGAGTATCTTCACGGCCACGTCCTTGTCGCTGGGCCCGTGGTACGCGCGGTATACCACGCCCATGCCGCCGGCGGCCAGACGCTGCTCAATCCTGCAGGGACCGACCTTGGTCCCGATGAGCGGATCCTCGTCCTGCTCGAGGGCCATGTGACGGGTGCCCAGTCTACCGGCCGCCCCTGCCCATTTCAAAGCCTTTCCAGGCCATCCCCCCCGGATGCGCCTATATGGGCTTCGAGCGCCGGATCAGGTTGAGGAACTCCTCGCGGGTCCGGGGATCCGATCTGAAACGACCGCGCATCGAACTGGTGATCATGTAGGCGTTCTGCTTCTCCACGCCGCGCATCATCACGCACAAATGAAATGCCTCCATGACCACACCCACCCCCTTGGGGCGGAGCGCCTCCTCGATCGCGCCGGCGATCTGCGTGGTCAGCCGCTCCTGTATCTGCAGGCGCCGGGAAAAAACCTCCGCGACCCTGGGTATCTTCGACAACCCCACTACCCGCCGGTCCGGGAGATACGCCACGTGACACTTCCCGAAGAAAGGCATCAGATGGTGTTCGCAAAGGGAGAAGACATCCACGTCCTTGACGATCACCATCTCGTCGTAGTCCCTGGCCTCGAAGACGGCCTTCCGCAATAAGGCGGCTGGATCCTGGCCGTATCCCTTCGTGAAGTATTGAAGCGCCTTCTCGACCCTCCAGGGAGTCCCCGCAAGGCCCTCGCGGGACGGATCCTCGCCGACAAGGCGCAGTATCTCGGTCACGTGTTCCTGAATACCCCCGCTGCCGCGGCCATTCTTCTCCTTCTCACCCATGGGCGGCATGATTATAGGGATGTCCCGGTCACCGTCAAGACGCGACTCCGCCGCCTACCTGGATCTCGCCATGAACTCCCTGCGGCTCCTTACCGTCCGCCCCGCGGGGTCGACCAGCCACGCCTGGAGCCGGCAGGGGCCGGGCTCCGCCGGCGCCGTCACGTCGAACGTCAGGATCTCGCGCCCCAGGGGAGGAACCGCGCAAATCTGGGCCTTCTCCCAAACCCGCCGCCCGTTCCTGCTGAGGGCGAGCCGCACTGGACCCTTCCATTCCTCGTAAAGATCGTTCACGATGTAGACGTTCACCTGCCGACTGCCGCCGCACCCCATCTCGTCGTCCCAGAAATCGATCATCAACCCCACCGGGTTGAACGCGTCCCGCACGTGCTCCTCGAAACAAGGCTCGAACGTCAGCCTCTCGATGTCTATGAAGTGGTCGCTGGTGGCCCCACCCTCCGGCCGCGGCTTGTCACCGGCCCGGGAGTAGCCCAGCCCGCAGAAATGAAGGACACCCGCGCACTCGCGGCGGCAGCGCCAGAATTCGGTCTTGGCGGCCAGGCAGCGGGCGTAGAACCGCCTGCGGTCGTCGGCGGTGGAGCCGGGCCCCAAAAGCTTTTCATAGACCGGCGCCGTGAGACAGGTGGTGCTGCCGTCCCTGTTCAGCCACAACCACGCGTACTCGTTGATCAACACCGCCGTCTTGAGCCTCCTCTGGGCGTCTCGCAGGGGCGGCGCCCCGGATACCCTCGCCATGTCGCGCATGCCCTCGAACTTGCGCCCCCCCGCCCACTCCGGGTTGAAGAGGCCGATCATAAGATAGGGATGCGCCTCCACGCAGTCCCCGGGGGCCTGCGGCTCCCCCCAGCCGTTCTCCCAAGGCCGGTTGGATAGATCAAGGGTCCGCACCGCACGGATGGCCTTCCCCGTCTCGGGCGTCACGCTCTCGTTCTGGGCGTCCCATATCACCACCGAGGGGTGATTCCAGCGTTCACGCATCCATCCGATGTACTCCGGGATTATCTTCTCGGCCCGCGGGCTCTCGGGCGCCTTGTCGAGCGTCCAGATGGGGAATTCGTCCTGTATGAGCCACCCGGTTTCGTCCGCGATGTCGTACCAGAAGTCCGGCGGGAAGCCGATGCAGTAGCGCATCGCGTTCCAGTTCATCGTCTTGAACTTCTCGTGCAGCCTGCGCACCCATTCGTATCGCCACGGCCGGTCGCCCCTGTCGGCGTCCTCAAAAAAACGGTAGATGCATACGTTGGTCCCGCGCAGGAAATACGGCCTGCCGTTGAGTACCGCGCGCCCCTCCTTGGGGTCGAACCGGAAAGAACGCAGCCCGAAGCGGACTCGGAGGGCGTCCGCCCCCGTGGCCAGGGCGAGCTCGTACAGATACGGATCTTCCGGCGACCAAAGCCTGCCCCCCGGTATCGGGATCACGAAGTCCGCCTTCCCCTCCCCGCCCGCCGCAATCGGCGGCTGAACCGACTCGTGCGTGGCCACTACCTCGCCCGGCCGCCCCGCCGGACTCACGCGCGCCGACAACTTATACCTGTCGCAGGGCTTTTCTCCGGCGGCGACCTCGACCAACACGCGAACCGCGCTCCGATCCACGTCGGGCGCCACCTGAACGTTCCGGATGAAAGGCGCCCCCGAAAGGATCAGATCCACGGAATCGTAAATCCCCGGTATGTAGAGGTACTTCTCGAAGTCCCAGCCGGTGGGCATGTCCTGCGGCATCGAATCGCGATCGGCCCCCACGCGAACGACCAGATCGTTCTCCTCGCCACCGCCCCTCAGCAGCCCGCGCACGTCGAGGTACGCGGGCGTGAAGCAGGGAAGGTGCTCGCCCGCGACCCGCCCGTTCAGCCACACCTTGGTGCCGTAGCGCGCCTTGTGTATCTTCAGGATCGCCACCTCGGGCACCGGGCCGTCGATCGAGAACGCCCGCCGGTACCAGAAGGCCTCTCGGAGCGGGCTCTTCCTGCCCACGTCCTTGAAGGCCGGGCTGGCCATGTCCACAAGCCCCGGCACGGGGACGACGGCCGGGAAGCTATCGGGCATCTCCTCCCTGGATCCTTGCTGGATACGCCACCGACCGTCGAGCCTGATCACCCGCCGCGGCGGGGCCTCCAGTGGTCCGCCGCCGTCGGACGTCTGCGGCCCAGCACATGATGAAACGCCGGCGACCAGCAAAAACAGGCACGCGCGAGGCGCACTCCGGCAGACCATCGCATACCCTCCTGGAACAAGACCGATCAAAGGCGTTGTCCGATCCGGATCCACCACCGGCGAACCGCGCCTGCTAGAAAACCTCGGCGGGAACAAGCGCCTTCGCCCTTACCTCGGCAGCTATCTCTTCCAGGCGCGACCTCTCCACCGGCAGTATCCCCGCCTCGGCCGGCACCCTGTCAAGGCTGTAAATGTGCACCGCCTTGGGCCCGAGTCGTCCGACGACTTCGATCCACTCCCCTACCGACTCCGCCCCCGCGTTGCAGCATGCGCCCCTGATGAACATCGCCTGAATGATGAAGTCCTTCAACCGCGACAGATTCCGCGCCAAGCCGTCAACGGTGAAACCGGCGGGCGGACGGTTCACCTCCCGCATCTTCGCGTCGCCGCCAGCGTCGAGCTTCACGTGACGCTCGTCCAGGAGGTTGAGACCATCGACCACGCCCGGCCTGTCCAGGTGCGCCCCGTTGGTGAGGATGTCCACCCGAACCCCCGGCATTGCACGATCCCTCGCGGCCAAGACCGTCCTCACCGCGCTGAAGAAGTCCGGGTGCAGGGTCGGCTCCCCGTTGCCCGAGAATGTGATTGAATCAAGGTGGATCCCTTCGCCGCGGATATCCAGCAACCTCCCGAAAACGGCCTCCTCCACCTCATCCGCCGCCGGGAACCTCGGGCCCCCCGCGGCACCGCCGCCGACCCGCTCGATCGACGGGCCGCACTGGCAGTACGGGCAGTCGAACGAGCAGAGCTTCATGCCGAACGGCAGGATGTTCACGCCCAGAGAGACGCCCATCCGCCGCGACCTGACAGGTCCGTAGACGACGCCCCCGGCGAGTATGTATTTCCCGAGGCCACCGGCTTCCATCGACCGCATTTTAACCGCCCCCCATCCGGCGGTCACGCCTTGAAGACGAGGATCGCCGATGGGGGAATGCTCACCCATACGCGCGCGCCGGTTTCCGGCAGCTGAGCTGGCTTCGGCAAGTGCGCGGCGATACGCACGCCCGGCGCCAGTTCCACGTCGACCCTCGTGAATGCGCCCCGACGGGAGACCTGAGCGGCCGTGCCTTCCAGCACGTTGGCGCACGGGAGTTCCGGCGGACGCGGCATGACGGAAATTTCGTCCGCCCTCACGACAACCGAAACCGGACCCGCGGGCGCCGCCCCTGTCACCAGCGAAATGGGGCCTATCCGGACGACCGCCACATCCCCCGAAGGCTCGGCCCGGCCGTCGAGGACGCAACCAAGACGCAGGAACCGAGCAAGGTCGGCGTCCCGCGGGCGCTGGAAAAGCCCCTCGGTGTCGTCGACCTGGACGAGGGCTCCGTCGCGCATCACCCCTATGCGGTCGGCCACCAGGCGCGCCTCCTCCAGGTCGTGACATACGTGTATGGTGGTGGTCCCGGTCTCCCGCTGCAAGCGCTTCAACTCGAGGCAGACCGACTCGCGCGTGGTTTCGTCGAGGGCGCTGACCGGCTCGTCCAGGACAAGCAGGCGGGGTCCGGCAGCCAGCGCGCGCGCCAGGGCCACGCGCTGCCTCTCTCCGCCGGAGAGGCCCGCCACGGACCTCGACAGCAGATGCCGGATGCCGAGCCTGCCGGCCGTCTCGACCGTCCTGGCCGGGCGGTCGCGCGCGTCCATACCCGCCGCCACCAGGCCGAAAGCTATGTTGCCCGCCACCGAAAGGTGCGGGAAGAGAGCGTAATCCTGCGGCACATAGCCTATCCCACGCCGCCGGGGCTCAAGCGCCGTCGCATCGGCCCCGTCGATGAAGATGCGGCCCGAGACGATCCCACGCAGGCCGCACAGGCACTCCAGGAAGACGGTCTTGCCCGACGCCGGCTTGCCCAGCAGGACGAAATATTCCCCCCTGCGTACCTCCAGATCGATCCCCCGCAGGTGGAATTCACCCGCCCTGCAGGAAAGTGATTCCACGCGGATCACGGCCTCCCCCACGGGCGTCCCCCCACGAGCCGGATCGTCACAAGGCATACGACCGCCACCCCGATCATCAGAATCGCGACGGCCAGCGCCGTCTCCAGATTGCCCACCGACTGCTCCAAGTAGATCGTCGTGGAGAGCACCTCCGTCCGGCCGCGGAACGTGCCCACGAAGATCATCAAGGGTCCGAAGATTCCGAAGGAGCGAGCCCACGTCATGATCCCGCCGGCGAGGATGCCTCCGCGCGCTAGCGGCAGCGACACCCGCCGGAAACTGCCCCAGTGCGAGCAGCCCAGCGTGAGCGCCACGTCCTCCAGCCTGCGGTCCACGTCGTCGAAGGCGGTCTTCGCGGAACGGATCGCGAAGCTCGCCGATAGGACGAACTGGCACAGCACGATCCCCGCCGGCTGAAACGAGAACTTCAGGCCCAACCCTCCCTCCGATATGGGCGCCTCAATCAAACGTCCGAGGGCGGTCTGATGAAAGAAGATCAAGAGAGTCAGGCCGGCTACCAGCGGCGGGAAGACGATCGGCAGGTCTACGAGCGTATCCACCAGGACGTGGCCTGGGAAACGGTACCGGCTGAGGACGTACCCCATCGGGATCGCGAAGAGAACCGCGACCGCCGTGGTGGTGCAGCTGGTCCAAAGGCTCCGCCAGAGGGCCTCGCGGACGTAATCGGCGGCCAAGACCGCCGCCACGGCCTTCCGGTCAATGTATGATACGTCCGCCGCCAGGAGGAGCACGGCGAAGGCGACGAAGATGAAAAGGAACAGGAACAGGACGGCTTCCAGGAGCCGGTCCGCCCTCCCACGAACTGGATTCACGGCCTGAACACGTTTCCCCGACTATGGAGGATCGATTCGGTAACCGTGCTTCCGGAAAACTTCCCGGCCACGGTCCGAGGCCAGGAACGCCACGAAGTGCCCGGCCCGTTCCATGTCCCTGGTGAACGACAAGATTCCCGCGTCGACGGTGGAGATCACGTTCATCTCCGCCGGTATGGCGACCGCCTCGCCATACCGTTCGTACTGAGCCGCCACCGCGTCCCAGACGATGACGGCGTCGAGGCTGCCTGCCTGGATCTGCACGCCCAGCTCGTTTACGGTGGCCGACTTGAAGACGACGTTCCGTTCCACGGCGGCCCAGTCGATCGCGTTCTTGTCCATTATCTTCCGGGTCTGGCGCCCCACCGCGCAGGCGCGCTCGTCGCCCACCCCCAGCCTCAAGCCCGGCCTGATCAGATCGCGCAGATCACGGATACCGTGGGGATTCCCCTTCCGGACGAGAATGACCGGCACGAAATAGCACACCGGTCTATGCTCGACGACAAGGCCCTCCTTGGCGGCCATCTCGACGTACTCGCGGTCCCCCGGCATGTATACGTCCCCTGACCTTGACAGCCTTATCTTTGAGAGCATGACCTCCGAACCGGCGTAGTCGGCATCGATGCGGACGCCGTTCTCCTTCTCGAAGACCGCGATGAGCTCGGCGACGGGCGGCTTGATCCCCGCCCCGCAATGGACCGTGAGTGCCGTCTCGTGGCGGCTGCAACCGGACATGAGTACCGCACAGATCGCCGCTGCCGCCGCATTCCGCGGGGCGCGGCCCGCCGCCGGCCTACTTGACATAGCCGTGCCGCGCGAATATGCCCTGCCCATCCGCCCTGACGAAATCCATGAAGGCCTTCAGCCGCTCGGGACGCCGCGAATAGTTCAGGGCGATCACGCGCACCTTTACCTCGGAATCGTACTCGTACGGCGTCGGGACGACTTCCAGCGAATCCCTGAAGGTGAACGCCACGCCGTTCCAGAGAACCGCGGCATCAATCGCGCCAGTCTTGAGGAGATTCCCCAGTGTCGTATGGCCCTTGGCCAGCCGATTCTCCACGTTCTTCATCACCGCGTCCCAGATGCCCTTCGCCTTGAGCAGTTTCATCACCATCTCGCCGCAGGTGGAGTATTGCGGATCGCTGAGCGCCACCTTAAGCCCCGGCCGGGCAAGGTCCTCCAGGGCGCGCAACCCCTTGGGATTGCCCTTGGCCACGGCCAACACCGGGGCAAGGACCCCGACGTCAACATGGTCGGCCCAAGCTCCCGCCTGCCGCACATAGTCAAGGTACGGGTCGTGGGTGATGAAGATGTCGCCGATGGTCTTCGCCTTCACGTTGGGCAGCAGGTCCTCGCTGCCGCCCGTGGTGAATGAGGCGTCTATCCCCGCCCGCAGGCGGGCCTCCCTTATCAGATCCTCCGCTGGGACGATGAAGGAGTTCCCGCACAGTATGGCGAGCTTCTCGTCCTTCGGCCGGCAGGCCCCGAGAATGACCGCCAGCGACGCGGCCGCCAAGAAAGCAGATTTCGACGTGATGGATTCCCTCCTGTCTCAATTGGGCATATTATCAGGGAAGCCGCAGAACTCGGCAAGATGAATATAATTCCCCCTCGTACCCCGGGGCGATCGTCTAACGTTCCCTACCCTCCTTGGTATCCTTCTCCAGCGATGATCGCCCTCGCAGGAAGTTCCTCAAGATCTCCGCCAGTTCGCCGCGCCGGCCGGCGAGCGAGGGGTCGTCCACATGTGGATGGGCCGGGACGCCGGAGAAGTTCTCCATCTTGAAACCCCCGGCGGGCCTTTCCAGGCCGCCCCGCAGCTTCTCGGGGATGTCGATCCGGCGCTCCCCGTCGAGCTGTTCCCATCCACCATCCTTCCCGCGCGCGGCGAACGTCACGACCGAAATGTGCGAAGGGAAGACGCAAAGGAGCTTGAAACGCGGGTCGGCCGAGGCCCCAAGCGACGGGCCGAGAAGGTACGTCCTGCCGTCCGCGACGAACGCCATGTCCACGTGGAGGTGGCCCTGAAGGACGGCGACGACGTTCGCGCGGCCACGCATCAGATCCCTCAGACGCGGAGCATCCAGGAACGCCGGAGGGTAGATCGGCTCGTGGATGGCTGCAATGACGGGTTTCCCGCCGCTCCCGTCCAGGTCCTTGACGATCCATTCGACGGTCGCCGGATCGAATGCGGACAGGCCCTCCGCCCCGACCGCATGGCAGCTCCGGTCGGGTGCCATCAGCAGAAAGTGAAGTCCTCCGAAGTCGAAGCTGTACTGCATCGGACCGAAGACCTTGTCGAAGTCCTGGGGCCAGTTGTCCCCCGGGATGATCACTGCGGCCGATTCGAGGTTCTTTTGCAGGAAATCCTTCAAGAATCGCTGGCGCCGCAGCGTAACCGGCTCGGGCCGGCCCGTATCCTCCGGGCACGGGTGCGCGTTGTTGTCGCCGGTGATGAGGACGAAGGCGGGTTTGAGCGAATCGGCGTGCCGCAGCGCGCCTGCCACGAGCTCCGTCTTCCCGGCGTCCAAGTGCATGTCGGTGATCCACGCGAACCTGAACAGGGGCGTAACGGTCCCGGTTTGTCCCTGTCCCGCCGCGCCGGCGGCCGTCGCGGCGACCAACAAACCCCAGGCTGCATGCACATGCGGCTTCATTCCGGCACCGATGGTATCCCGTAGCCCCCGAACTGTTAACGAAATAGCGACGCGATTTCGTTAACAGATGGAGGGCGTTGACGCGGAGAGGTCGTTTACTTATGATTGGGCCCGTTTTTGTTATGGACAAGAAGAGAAACTATAAGGAGACGCTGAACCTTCCAAAGACCGACTTCCCCATGGAGGCGCGGCTGATCCAGACGGAGCCGCTCATCCGGGAGAAGTGGGAGAGAGGGGGGCTTTACGCGAAGATACAGGAGGCGCGCCGGGGACGGCCCAAGTGGATCCTTCACGACGGGCCGCCGTACGCCAACGGCGACGTTCACGCCGGGACGGGACTGAACAAGATCCTCAAGGACATAGTGGTCAAGTTCCGCACCATGCAGGGCTACGCCTCGCCCTTCATTCCGGGGTGGGACTGCCACGGCCTTCCCATCGAGCACAAGGTCGTCAGGGACTTGGGGCCAAAGGCCGCCTCTATGTCCAAGCCGGAGATCCGCAGGCTTTGCCTTGAATTCGCCCGCAGGTATATCGACATCCAGCGCCGCCAGTTCAAGTCCCTGGGCGTGCTAGGCGACTGGGACCGGCCCTATCTGACCATCGATCCGGGGTATGAGATATCCGTGATCGAGCTCTTCGAACTCCTTTGGCGGAAGGGTCACGTGACGAAGCGTTTCCGTCCCATCCACTGGTGCATCCACGACCGGACGGCGCTGGCCGAGGCGGAGCTGGAATACAAGGTGCTCCCGTCACCCTCCATATACCTGGCATTCGAGATGACGTCGCGGCCGGGGACGGATCTCCTGATCTGGACCACGACGCCCTGGACGCTGCCGGGGGACGTGGCCGTCGCTGTCCATCCGGACCTGGAGTACGCCGTGGTCCGCTTCCGCGATCACGAGGCCATCATCGCCCCCCAGCGCATCGAGGAGTGCCGCAAGCGTTTCCCGATAGGCGAGCGGACCGGGTCGGTGCGGGGGCGCCAGCTTGAGGGCTTGAAATACCGCCACCCGATTTTCGGCCATGAATGCCCCATCGTCATGGCCGACTACGTCACGGTTTCCGACGGGACCGGGCTGGTCCACACGGCCCCTGGTCACGGCATGGAGGACTACGAGACGGGGATCGAGCACAACTTGCCCATATTATCGCCCGTCGACGAGGCCGGGATCTTCACGAAGGAGGCGGGGCGGTACGAGGGCAAGCAGGTATTCCAGGCCAATCTTGTCATCACCGAGGATCTCCGCAAGAGCGGGGTCCTGGTGCACGGCGAGGAGTTCACCCACGACTATCCCTGCTGCTGGCGCTGCAAGCAGCCTGTGATCTTCCGGGCCACGGAGCAGTGGTTCATCCGGGTCGATCACGCCGGCGGCCGGCAGGCGGCGCTGGAGGCTGCCGGCAGGACCCGCTGGGTGCCGGCCTGGGGCCAGACCAGGATCACCAGCATGCTCCGTGAGCGGCCCGACTGGTGCGTGAGCCGCCAGCGCACCTGGGGCGTGCCGATCCCCGCCTTCTATTGCGCAAAGTGCGGGAAGGTCCTGATGAACCAGGCGACCTTCGACGCCGTCAAGGCCCTCTTCGCGCGGGGCGGCGCTGACGCGTGGTTCACGACGGATCCAAGGGACATACTGCCCGCCGGCACCAGGTGCTCATGCGGCGGCTCAGAGTTCACCAAGGAGCAGGACATCTTCGACGTCTGGTTCGAGTCCGCCGCCAGCCACCGCGCGGTCGTGATGAAGCACCCGGAGTTGCGCTTCCCGTGCGATCTTTATCTCGAGGGAACGGACCAGCACCGCGGCTGGTTCCAGGTGTCGCTCCTGGCGAGCGTGCTGTCCGAAGGCCGCGCCCCTTTCAAGGAGGTGGTCACCCACGGGTTCCTGAAGGACGCGCGCACCGGCGACAAGCTTTCCAAGTCCGGCTTCATGATTCCCGTGGAGGAGGTCGTCTCGAAGATCGGCGCCGAGCTGCTGCGCCTGTGGATCGCCTCGATCGACTTCACGGACGACCTGCCCATCTCCTGGGAGATACTCAAGGGCCGCGCCGAACCCTACAAGAAGATAAGGAACACCTTACGCATCCTGCTGGGGAACCTCCACGACTTCGACCCGGCGCGCCACCGCACCCGTGATCTCAATGACGTTGACCGATGGGCGCTGGGCGAGCTGGCGTCGCTCATCAGGCGGGTCACCAAGCATTACGAGGACTACGCCTTCTTCAGGGCGTACCAGGAGCTTTACCAGTTCTGCGTGGTGGAGGTAAGTTCGCTCTACGTTGACATCCTGAAGGACCGGCTCTACACAAGCGCGGCCGACTCCCCCGGCCGCCGCTCCGCGCAGACCGCGCTCTACGACATCCTGGTCGCGCTCGTCAAGATGTTCGCCCCCATCCTCTGCCATACCGCCGAGGAGGCCTGGGGCCACATACCCGGTCGCGAGTCCGAGAGCGTGCACCTCTCCACGTGGCCGCGGGCCGGTTCGGACGGGCCCTCCCCGAAATGGGCGACGATCTGGAACGTGCGGTCCGAGGTCTACAGGGAGCTTGAAAAGCTGCGGGCGGCCGGATCGATCGGGAAGTCGCTCGAGGCGCGCGTCGAAATATTCTCGTCCGACCAGCGGACGCGCGAGGCGCTCAGATCCGTCGACCTGCCGGAGATCCTCATCGTCTCCGAGGCGTCGGTGGCGGATTCGCCGGTCGGCGCGGAATCCCCGAACACCAAGGGTCTCTGGATTCTCGCCGAGCCGTGCAGGCACCCGAAATGCGACCGCTGCTGGAACAGGCGGCCGGACGTTGGCTCCGACTCCGCGCATCCCTCGCTTTGCACCAGGTGCGCCTCGGTCATCGGCGCGGCGCCGCGACGATAGGCCGGTCCGATGCCCGATTTTCGTGCCCCGGCGGCCGGCCGCTGGTAAAATCGGGCTCGCAATCGTGTGCGGCCGGGGGTTGGAGGATGGATCTGCCGGTTAAGCTCGGGGTGCTCCTCTCCGGGGGCGGGCGGACCCTGCAGAATCTGATCGACCGCATCGGGAACGGACAGCTCCCCGCGCGAATCGAAGTGGTGGTTTCCAGCAGCCACAAGGCCTCCGGCCTCGAGCGCGCCCGCAGGCACGGCATCCCCGCCGTGGTGGTGGACCGCAAGTCCTTCGGCGACCCCCAGGCCTTCAGCGACGCGATAACCCACCGGCTCGAGGAACATCCCATCGATCTGGTGATCATGGCGGGATTCCTGCACCTCTACCTCTTCCCTGAGAAGTGGAAGGGGCGCGTCCTGAACATACATCCCGCCCTGCTGCCTGATTTCGGCGGCAAGGGGTTCTACGGCCACCACGTGCACGAGGCGGTGCTGCGCTCCGGGGTCAAGGAGTCCGGCTGCACGGTTCACTTCGCGGACAACCAGTACGACAGGGGCCCTATCATCCTCCAGCGCCGCGTGCCGGTCCTGCCGGGCGACACGCCCGACACCCTGGCGGAACGTGTCTTCGCCGAGGAGTGCATCGCGTATCCGGAGGCCATCATCAGGGTGGCCACGGGAAAGGCCTGACGGCCATGGGCAGGATCCGCGGCGACCTCCGCGTCATAGGCATCGCCAACCTTCTCCAGGCCCTCTCCCTCAACAAGGCCGAGGGCCTGCTGACCATCTGGCAGGGGGAACAGAGGAAGGTGATCCAGCTCGGCCCGTGCGGCATGCGGCTCGTCGGCGCCGGGGCAAGGCGGATACATCCCCTCGGAGAAATCCTGATAAGGACCGGCAAGATCACCCACGGCCAGCTGGAGGAGATACTGGAGGAGCAGCGCAGGAGCGGCGCCAGGCTCGGCGAGATCGTATCGCGCCGCGGCCTCCTGTCATCCGGCGACATCGAGAACGCCCTCAAGGAGCAGATATCGGAGGAGATTTACGACCTCTTCTCCTGGAGCGGCGCGTCGTTCGAGTTCCTGGAGGCACCGAGTTCATCCGCCCCCCCGGACGGCGGCCCGCTTTCGGAGGTCATGCTCGACGCGAACGTCATGTCCGTGATGCTTGAGGCCGCCAGGAGGGCCGACGAGCTCTCCCGCATACAGGCCAGGATCCCCGACATGCGGCTAATACCCGAGCGCCTGCCCGACCAGGCGGTGCCGATGGACGACCCGGAGCTGGACCGGTCGGCGCTCGAGGCGATCCTCCGCCTGATCGACGGCGAACGGTCGGTAGAGCGGATCATCCAGGATTCCATGTTCCCCAAGTTCGCCGTCCTGCGCACCCTATACGGTCTGATCCAGCGGGGCGCGATAAAACTGAAGGACCGCAGGAGCGGCAGCACGCTGCGCCGCGTCGCCGCGCCCGCGCCGGCGCGGCCGCCGCCCCGCGGCAGGACGATCCTGCTGCTGAGCGACCTGCCGAACTTCAGGACGGCGCTTTCCGTCTGCATCCGCGGCGCCGGCTACGAGGTCATAGAGGGGCACAGCGCTTCCGACCTGAAGGACCTTCTGTCGCGCTACCAGGTGGATGCCATTGTGCTCGACGTATCCGTCGAGACGGACAACGGCCTGGGACTGTGCACGCGGATCAGGCAGACGGCCAAGGCGCCCTTCATCGTACTGTCGGGCAACACCAGCCGCCAAGCCGTGCTGAACGCCGTCCAGTGCGGGGCGCGCCACGTCCTCATAAAGCCCATAAAGGAGGACGTGCTCCTGGAGCGCATCGCAAACGTCTTGAAGGCCTGAGGAAAATCGGGGAGAATCGTTCCATCATGGCTGAAATCCGGGGAGACTTGTCGTTGCTGAGCTTCCCGGACCTGCTGCAGCACCTCTCCAACACGCAGAGATCCGGCACCCTGAACATCATCCAAGGGCCCATGCACAAGTGCATCTACATAAGCCCCGAGGGCATGCGCCTCTACTCCACCAGCTCGCGCAAGACCAGCTCGCTGGGGGAGATACTGATCCGCACCCGCAAGATCACCAGGGCCCAGCTCGACAGGCTCCTCATAGAGCAGCAGAAGACGGGGAAGCGCCTGGGGGAACTGGTCCGCCGGCAGGGGATCGTCACCAAGGCCGACATCGAGGCGGCCCTCAGGGAACAGGCCCAGGAGGAGATATACGACCTGTTCTCGTGGACCGAAGCCAAGTTCGAATTCGTCGAGGGACCGCCGCCGCCCAGGCCGCCGGACTTTCCACTGGCGGAGGTGGTCGTGGACGCATCGCCCACGTCCATCATGCTGGAGGCCGCTCGCAGGACGGACGAGCTGGCCGTCATAATGAAGGAGATCCGCGACGAGTCGATGATCCCCATTCGGACGCGGAAGCCCTTCTCCCCGGAGAACCACGGGCTCAACCCCGACCTCCTGGCGGCCGTATACGCCCAGATCAACGGCCGCGTGGGGATATCCGAGGTGATCCGTCTCTCCCTCTACCCCAGGTTCGAGGCCCTCCGGGCGATATACGTCCTCTCCAAGAGGGAATTCATAAAAATCCTCGACCGGGAGGGGGCCACGATGATCCACCTGAAGGCCGAGACGACTAAGGTCAGGGTCCCCCAAGCCGCGCTCAGAGGCCCGCATCCGGCCGGCGCGGCCCCGGCTCCGGCGCGTCGGTCGATCCTGCTGCTCGGCGACATGCCCAAGTACCGCCAAGCTCTGGCCGCTCTCCTCCGGGAGGCAAATTACGAGGTGCTTGAGTACGCGGCGGCGCAGGCGGTGAACCTGCTCACCGAGAACCGGAAAATCGACGCCGTGATCCTGGACGTGGGACTTTCCAATTCGGACGAGTATCAATTCCTCGGTTGGCTCTGCGAGAACACCCGCGCGCCGGTCATGGTCCTCTCCGGCGACGCCTCCAAGGAGGCGGCCATGGCGGCGATCCACAAGGGCGCCCGCGCCTACGTGGTGAAGCCTTTCACGCGCGACGCCATCCTGCGCAACCTTACCGTCATGTTCCAGCCGACCAGCGCCGTGTTGCCGTCGGCGCGCTCCCCGGCGCCCAGACCCAAATGAGGCGCGCGGGCCGCGGCTCAGCTGACCGCCGTCCCGGCCGGGACTTCCCTCTCCACCGTCACCAGGACGACCTCGCCGCCGGCGACCGCGGCCAGGAGCATCCCCTTGCTCTCCACGCCCCTGAGGACGGCCGGCTGCAGGTTCGCCACCACGACCACGCACTTACCCACCAGCCCCGAAGGCTCATAGTGACCCTTGAGCCCCGCCACGAGCTGCCTCACGTCGCCTCCTCCCAGATCCACCTTGAGGACCAGGAGCTTCTGGGCGTTGGGATGGTCGGCCGCCTCGATGATCCTGCCGATCTTGAGGGAAATCCTGTTGAACTCGTCGAAGGAAATCGACGCCGGGGGGACCGTCTCTGCCATGGCGGATCTCCTAAAGGGAGGTCCATCATAGGCCGCGCCGGCGCGCTGTCAAGCCATTCGGCCGCCTTGATCTCGGGGCGGCCGGAAAGTAACCTAGAGGCATGAAAATGATGAGACCGCTCTTCGAGGGGGCCCTCTGCCTCGGCGCGATCCTGGCGGTCGTCGGCGGCGCCACCGTGGGACTGTTGCATATGGTAAGCCCCGGGCTCGGCTGCCTGCCGCAGTTAGAGACCGGCTACAGGCAGCTTGTCTTCGGGTTCCTCTTCTGCGCGCTGTTCGCCGCGGCGGCGGCGCTGCTGGAAGCGCTCGCGCGCGGCGGGAAGGCCGTGGAGGAGGTCCCCCGCCCAAGGCCGGCCGACGCGAGGCAGCCGGCCGCGGCCCGGCAGACCGCCCCGGCCGCCCCGGAGCTCGCGGCGCTCTACCACGAGATGAAGACCTTCGTCGATTTGGAGATGTGGGAGCTGGCGCTGGAGAAGGCCAACGCGATCATCAAGAACTTCCCGGGCACGCGCGAGGCGGAGATCGTCTCCAAGAACATCAACGAGATACGGTGGAAGGCCGAGCCGAAGTTCGTCGCGCAGCAGTCCCCGCTGACTGCCGACCAGGAGAAGGAGCTGCGCGAGAAGGGCCTGGCGGAGATGTACCGTCACGTGCGGACCTACATGGACCTGGAAATGTGGGAGCTTGCGCGCCAGAAGGCCCTGGCGATCATGAAGAGCTTTCCGGAGTCAGCCGAGGCCATCGAGCTCATGAAGATATACGACACCATCGACAAGAAGGCCCGGGAGGCCCCGCCCCCGCCGAAACCGGAAGAATCCGACATCGCGGTGGAATAGTATGGAACGCGTCAAGGACGCCCTGCGTCTGCCCCTGCGCGCGGCGGGCGCCCTCGTGCGGATCGCCGGCCGGATCGCGGTCGGATCCGCGGGATTCGTCATGATGGGCGCGGGCCTCCTGCTGATAAGCCCGCTACGAATGCCCTACCTGGGAATTCCGCTCTTCATCGCCGGGCTGCTGCTGCTGGCTCGGGCGGTCTTCTGAGCTACCTGAGCTTCAGCATCGCCAGACCGGCCACCGCCATCATGGCCGCCAGTATCCAAAAACGCATGGTTATCTTCGTCTCGGGCAGCCCCCTGAACTGGTAGTGGTGGTGCAGCGGCGCGATCAGCAACACCCTCCGGCCGGCGATCTTCCAGCTGGCGATCTGAAGCAGCGACGAGAAGGCCTCCACCACGAAGACCCCCCCCACCAGGGGCAGCATCACCTCCTGCTTCGTGGCACACGCCACCAGTCCCAGCGCGCCCCCCAGCGGCAACGACCCGGAATCCCCCATGAACACCTGCGCGGGATGGCCGTTGAACCACAGGAACCCGAGCGTAGCCCCCAGCATCGCCGTGCAGAAGACCGTAAGTTCCGCGCTCGACCGCACGTAAGGAACTTCCAGGTACACGCTGAAATCCACGCGCCCCACCACGTAGGCTATGACCGCGTAGGCGAAAGTCGAAATCCCCAGACAGCCGCCCGCAAGCCCGTCCAACCCGTCGGTGATGTTGACGGCGTTGGTCGTCGACACGATCACCATCATCACGAACATCCAGTACCATGCCCCGAGATCGACGGAGCCGTCCCACGGCATGAAGATCCGCGAGCATGCGCCCGAGTCCCGCTCCGTCCACATGAGCGCCAGCTGGAGCGCCACGCCCGCCGCGGCGGCGACCGCAACCTGGAGGACCAGCTTGGGGAACATGCGGAGCCCCGACCTGGATCTGCCCGAGAGCTTCAGGCAATCGTCGGCAGCCCCCAGGATCCCCAGCGCGCAGACCAGCGCCATCAGGATCCACATAACGGGATTGGAAAAGTTCCCGAAGAGCGCGACGCTCACGAGGATGGCCGCCACGACGAATATGCCCCCCATCGTCGGCGTCCCCTTCTTGCCGCTCATCATCGCGTCAAGCTGGGCGGAGTCCCCCTTGTCCACGCGCTCGCCCACCTTCCTGGCGCGGAGCCAGGCGATCACGCGCGGCCCCAGCATCACGCAGGCGCCGAACGCCGTCATCCCCGCAAGAGCGGCGCGCAGGGTGATGCCATCCTTGAACGCGTCGCCGAAGAGCCAAAGCATCATCTCAGGCCACCCTCTCCCGAAGCCGCCCGACCAGGCGCTCCAACCCGACCCCCCTGGAGGCCTTCAACAGCACCATGTCGCCGGGACGGACGATATCCCACAACCGCAATCCCGCCTCATCCGCCGATTCGAACCAATGCGTCTCCCGGCCGCCTCCCATGGCCTCCAGGAGCGCCCGGCAGCGGGGACCAACGGCGGCCACCACGTCCACCCGGCTGCCGGCGAGGATGCCCCCCAACCGGCGGTGATGCTCCTCCGAAGCCTCGCCGAGCTCCAGCATGTCGCCGATCACCGCCACCTTCCTGCCGGCGGCGCGCAACCGGGAGAACTCGACGACGGCGCGGGCGGCGGACTCGGGGTTCGAATTGTACGCGTCGTTTATGACGGTGATTCCCCCTATCTCGATCCGCTCCATGCGCATCTTCGGCCCCTTGAAACCCGCCAGCCGACGCGCGCACTCCCCCGGCCCGATTCCGAACGCGGACGCCACCGCGACGGCCGCCGCGGCGTTCAGCACGTTCCATTCACCCAAAAGCCCCAGGCGAAACTCCTCTCCCAGCAGGAAGAATCGGAACCCGCCGCCGTCGAGCGGCTCCACGCCCTCCGGGCGCAGGTCCGCCCCGCACGACGTCCCGAACGTGATCGTCCTGACGGGCCGGGCGCGGAGGCGCGACAGTATGAGCGGATCGTGGTGCAGCACGGCCAACCCGCCCGGGCGCAGGCAATCCAGCAGGGATGTCTTCTCGTCGGCCACCCCCTCGACGGATCCAAGTCCCTCGAGGTGGGAGGCGCCGACGCTGGTGATCACCGCGACGTCCGGGCGGGCTATCTCCCCCAGCAGCCTTATCTCGCCGGGGCGATTCGTGCCCATCTCCAGGACCACGAACTCCCCCTGGGGCCCCGCGCCCAACAGGGTCAGCGGAAGGCCCACAAGGTTGTTCCGGTTCCCCTCGGAGACCACCACCCTGCGGTCCGCCCCCAGGAGGCGGGCGATCATCTCCTTCGTCGTCGTCTTGCCGTTGGAGCCGGTCACGCCGACGACCCGCGCCGGCAGCTCCGCCCTCCACCGGCCCGCCAGAGCCCGAAGGGCGGCCGCCGCGTCGGCGACGGCGACCTGCAGGCCGGCGCCGGGTACCGGCCGCTCCACGACCGCCGCGCGCGCGCCGCGCCGGAACGCCTCGTCGACGAAGTCATGCCCGTCATGGCGCGGGCCCTTCAGCGCGAAAAAAACCTCCCCCGCGGCCAGGGTGCGCGTGTCCGTCGAGATACCCGCGACCTCTAGGGGGCCGATGGCACCGTCAGGCCGTCCATTGACGGCGCGGACCATCCAGTCCAACCGCATCATGTTCCGCCTCCTTCGCGAAGGAATTCCTGCACAACGGACAGTCGCCGTCGTCCAGATGCGATAGTTCCCGGTTCACCGCCTGCGCCACTATCTCCCCGACCGCCTCGAAGACGCGCGCGGCCAGATCAGGCGCCAGCCGGAACCCTCCATAGACGTGAAGACCGCCGACCATTTCTTCCCCCTCTCTCTTCCCCCTCGGCGGCGCCGGGGCCGCCGCCCGGCGGGCGCCGACCTCTCCGGCCCGTACCGCTATCTCTCCAGGCGGCGCGTCAGCTCGGCGAGCGCCTCCCGCGCCACCAGCCTGTCGTCGAACGGCCTTGTCTCGTCGCGGAATATCTGGTACGCCTCGTGGCCCTTGCCTGCGACCAGGACCGCGTCCTCCCTCCGCGCCATGGAAACCGCCAGCCGCACGGCCATGCGGCGATCCGGCTCTATCAGGCGCTTCGATTTCCGCTCTATGCCGGCGTCGATCTGGCGGATGATGTCCATGGGATCCTCGCCGCGCGGATTGTCACTGGTCAGCACCACGAGGTCGGCCAGCTGCGCCGCCGCCTCCCCCATTTTCGGCCTCTTGCCGCGATCGCGGTCCCCGCCGCAGCCGAAGACGACTATCAATCTCCCCTTCAGGAGCCGCCTCAGGCAGGTCAGCACGTTCCTCAGCGCGTCCTCCGTGTGGGCGTAGTCCACCAGAACCGGGAAGTCCTGGCCGGCGTCGACGGGCTCGAGGCGACCCGGCACCGCCGCCACGTTTTCCAGCCCGGCCTTTATCTGATCGGCGTCGTAGCCCATCGCCCAAGCGCAGGCCGCCGCGCCGAGCATATTGTAGGCGTTGTGGGCCCCAAGCAGCCTGGAGTGGACGACTACCGCCTCGTTCCCCAGGCACATCTTCAGGCGCGTCCCGTTGAACGTCGCGAGTTCCACCGACCCGGAGACGTCAGCTCGGCCCTTCATTCCGTAGCGGATCACCCTCGCGGGGGTCCGGGAGGTGTAGTGTTCCGAGGCCGGGTCGTCCGCGTTCAGCGCGGCGACGGCGTTGGGGGCGAGCGCCTCGAAGAGGCGTCCCTTTGCGTCGCGGTACGCCGCCTGGTTCGGATGGTAGTCGAGATGGTCCCTGGTAAGGTTGGTGAAGACACCCGCGGCGAAGCGCACCCCGCGGACACGTTCCTGGTCGAGGGCGTGGGAGGAGACCTCCATCGCGGCGGACCTGCACCCAGCGGAAACCATCTCGGCGAAATATTTCTGGATCGCGTCGGCCCCCGGGGTGGTGTTCTCGCTGGGGACGATCCTGCCTCCCAGGTTGTGGTGTATGGTTCCGATGAGCCCGGCCTTCTCCCCCGCCGCCTCGAATATGGACCGCAGGAGCCACGTCGTGGTGGTCTTCCCGTTGGTGCCGGTGACCCCCACGACGTTTAGCTTCGAGGTCGGGTTGTCGTGGAACCTAGCGCAGAGGTCGGCCAGGGCGCGGCGCGCGCTGGGGACCACGATGACCGGCACCGGCACCCCCGGCAGCGCCTCCTCGACGACTACGGCGGCGCATCCGCGGCGGATGGCCTCGTCGCAGAACGAGGCGCCGTCTAGCCTGTGGCCGGGGACCGCCACGAATACCGTGCCCGGCTCCACGCGGCGGGAGTCGCAGGTCACGCCCCGGATCTCCGCCTCCCTGAAATGCAGTCGCTCGCCGGGCAGTCCGGCCACCAGGTCGCTGAGCTTCACCGCCATCTTCGGTCCCTCCCTCCGCCTTGGGTAATTGACGCGCGACGTGCACAGGTAAATGTGCTTCAGCCAGGCGGGTATGGATCTCTTTCCTTCCTTCGACATCGTTCCCCCTCTCCGTCTGCCGGCCGCCGCCGCGGCGCCCGCTACCTTACGTGTATCAGACCCCTCTGGAATATCCTGCCCACCACGGGGGCCGCCACGGTCCCGCCGTAGTAGGCCCCCTGCGGCTCGTCCATCACCACCGCCACGCAGGCCAGCGGATCGCCCGCGGGGGCCAAACCCACGAACGAACTGATGTATTTCTCGTGCGTGTACCGGCGGGTGCCCGGGTCGACCTTCTGGGTGGTCCCGGTCTTGCCGGCCACATCCATGCCCTGCACCTGCGCCTTCTTGCCGGTTCCCCTCTCAACGACTCCCTTTAGTATCTCGACCATCTGGGCGGCGGCGGCGGGGCCAACGACGCGCCGGACCGCAAGGGGGCCGTTCTCGGCGATTATCGAGCCGTCGTCCGCACGCACGCGCCGCACGACGTACGGACGGTAGTACGTCCCGCCGTTGGCGATCGCGGACATGGCCGCGGCCAGCTGCAACGGCGTCACCGCGATCTCGTGGCCGATGGGCACGGAAGTGACCGAGAACGAGTTCCATTTGGCCGGCGGGAAGACCAGTCCCTCATCCTCTGCCGGGAGATCCACGCCGGTGCGACCGCCGAAGCCGAAGCGCCTGAGCCCCTCGTACATACGTTCCCTGCCCAGCGTCAGCGCGCCGATCTTGGCCGCGCCGATGTTCGACGAGAAAGCGATCACGTCGGCCAAGGTCAGGATCCCGTACGGATGGTGGTCGTGCAAAATGCGCGCCCCGTACTTCCACAGGCCGTTCTCGCAGTCGTACTTGGTCTGCGGGGTCGCCAGTCCCATGTCCACGGCCAGGGCGGCCAGGAATGGCTTGAGGGTCGATCCCGGCTCGTAGGGGGCCGCGACCGCCCGGTTCAGGCGCGCCTCCGGCGGCGCCGCGGCCGGCTCGTTCGGGTCGAATCCGGGCCTGTTGGCGACCGCCAGCACCGCTCCGCAACGCGGATCGATCGCGACCGCCGCGGCCCACTTTGGGCGGTATTCGGCGCAGGCGGCGTCGAGCTCCTCCTCCACGACCTTCTGGAAGAGGACGTTGATCGTAAGACACACGTCGGCCCCCGGCGTCGCCGCCGGCGGTAGTCCCAGCGGGCGCCGGCAGCCGTCGAGGCGTATCGCCCCCACGGCGGACCTGCCGGCGAGCCACTCATCCATCGAGCGCTCGATCCCCTCGTGCATCGATGGATCCTCGCTGACGAATCCGAGCACCTGTCCCATCAGCGCCCCGTGGGGATACCGCCGCGAATATTCGGTCGACAATCCGAGTTTCTGGCGCGGCGCCTTCTTATCGGGACGGAATAGAGGGGTCGCCATCAGGCGGCGCACCGCCTCGGCCTCCGCGGGCCGGACCCTCCGCTTGATCCACACGAAGTCGCGGTCGTCCCGCCGCAGCCGACCCAGGACGACGTCCTCCCCCAGCTCCAGCGCGCCCGCAAGCGCGCGGGCCGCGGCGGGCCGGTCGTCTATCGCCGATGGACAGGCCCAGACCGAATCGACGGGGACGGAAACGGCGAGTATCTGCCCCTCGGAGTCGAGAATCTCGCCGCGAGCCGCTTCGGTCCTGACCAGTCCGCGCGACTGAGCCTCGCGTGAGGCCGCGTGGCTCTCGTGGGCGCAGACCTGGATCGTGTAGAGTCTGACCAGCACAGCCGACAAGGCCGCGCCGAAGACGGCGATCATGAATCCGGCGCGCCTGCGCATCGCCTTGTCCACGTCTTCCCCCGGCGTCCTAACGGCGGGACGCCCTCGCCACCGCCTCGCGGGACGACGCCGTCCGTTCGGCGGCGCCGTCGACCCACGCGCTCTCCACCGCGGCGACATCTATCCCCATTGCGGCGGCCCGCCGCGCCACCTCGTCGGGCCGCTTGGCCACGGCCACCCGGTGGAGGAGGATGCGGTTTTCCAGGGAGAGATCCCGCAGCTCCCTGCGCATCGCGGCCGCCGAGTACCGGCGCGTCGTCTGGCGCAGCGGCACGGTCACCGCCAGGAGCGCCAGGTCGAGAAGGATCACCGCGGTCGCCACCGCGCGCACGAGCCTCATGGTTCCCCCTCTTCCCCCGCACCGCGGGGGTGCCCCTCTCGCCAGGGCCAGGCGCCGGCCGGTCCTCCCGGCCCCGCCTTTTCGGCGCAGCGCAGACGGGCGCTGCGCGCGCGCGGGTTCTCAATCACCTCCGCGCGCCCGGGACGGATCGGCTTCCTCGTCAGCACCCGGATCCCGGCCTTCTCCAGGAACGACCGCTTCACCATGCGGTCCTCCAGGGAGTGGAAGGAGATGATGCAGCATCTGCCTCCCTCCACAAGGTATTTATCGAAAACATCCAGGAACTTCTTCAGGTTATCCAGTTCGCCGTTGACGGCGATCCGCAGGGCCTGGAAGACCCGGGTCGCCGGATGGATCCGACCGTGCCTCCCTATGAGGCGTTCCACGAACCCAGCCAGCGCCCGGGTCGACTCCAGGATGCCGCTCCCCGGTTCCCTCCTCGCTCCGGCGATCGCGCGCGCGATCAGGCGGGCGTTCGGCTCCTGGCCGTACTCCCGCATGATCCGCTCCAGCTCCCTCTCTCCAAGCGACCGCACCAGGTCAGCCGCCGTCCTCCGTATCCGCGGCGACATGCGCATGTCCAGAGGACCGTCACGAAGCAGGCTGAATCCCCTCGACGCGGTGTCCAGTTGCAGGGACGAAACCCCCAGGTCCAGCAGGAAGCCGTCCACGACGGACAGACCCAGATTTCCAAGGATCGAAGGAAGGTTGGCGAAGTTGTCGCGCACCACGGTGGCGGAACCTCCCAGCCTCCGCTCGGCGATGGCGGCCGCCTCGTCGTCCCACTCGATGCCGACGACGCGCCCGCCCGCCTCGGCGATCCCCTCCGCGTGCCCCCCCAGGCCGAGCGTCGCGTCCACGTAGACGCCGCCCGGACGCGGCCGCAAGAGGCCGATCACCTCACGACAAAGAACGGGTCGATGCACGAGAGCGTCCCGGGGAGGTGCGAGCCATGAGCAGATGGGCAGCCCCCTCTCTCCACCGCCTCGCCTGCCCGAATACCCACGTCCCTCACCTCTCCGGGCCGCTCCAACGCGCCCGAAGCCTCCCCTACAGGACGGCGGCCTTGCTGATCCAATCGTCCCCGCCGGCACGCCTCGACCCGATGCCGACCATCTCCATGAGCTCCCACATCCCGTCGCTCAGGTCGACCTTGGGCGCGTACAACCTCACGCGCTGCAGGCGCCGGTATATCTCCCTCAGCGCGGGGGCGATCCGCTGAACCTCGGACGGCTCGGGCCTCCGCCCCCCCAGGCCCACCAGGAAACTCTTGACCACCTCGAACGCATCCGCCCCCCGCTCTCCGTCCACCATAGCCCCCTCCTCCGCCGGCACGACGCGCCTAGCCGATCGGCGTCGGCCACAAGGCACGGCCGCGATCGCCGATCTCCTCGTCCAGGCTCTCCGTCGCAGCCCTGTATTCGTCGATGTTCCAGACCTCGATCCAATCCACGGTGCCCACCAGCAGGACCTCACGGCGCAGCCCCGCATAGTCCATGAGCTTCTGAGGGACCACCAAGCGGTACTGCTTGTCCATCGCGCTGAACTCCCCGCGCGAGGCGAAGTAGCGCATGTACTTGGCGGGATCCTTGGCCTTGTCCGCCTCAAGCTTGAGCTTGCGCGCCACCGCGTTCCATCCACTCATGGTGTATAATCTAAGGCAATGCTCGCCCGGCACGGGGCTGGCCATTATGAAGAATCCCTTGCGGTCTTCCTCGCTCGATATGAATGCCCTGAACTTGGCCGGGATGACCAGCCTGTTCTTGGCGTCGATGGTATGGGGGAATTCACCGAGAAACATGGCCCTGGGAATTTCTCCCACTTGTCATCTTTTTCACTCACTCCCCTCCACCGCGATCCCAACCAGCCGCCGCCATCAGGACGCGGTACGATGATTATAAGCGAGAATTCCCCGATTGGCAAATCAAAAATAGATTCAAAATCCACCGCCCGCGCCCGACCCACAACGGCCTGTCGAACCGCACTGAGTATAGATACTCATGCCGCCTGATGCACAATATGTAGTGTCCCGGCGGCGTCCCCGCGATCCTGCACCGTGCATGCCGCTCAAGTACGCGGCCGGATCCCGCCGATAAAAAAAATACGGCAGAGAGGATCCCGTCATGAACGTACTCATATACGACACTTTTCCCGGAATCGCCCACCTGGCCAGCTCTGTGCTGCGGGCACAGGGATGCCGCGTCTCGGTAACCACCGATCCGCAGGAGGCGCGCCGCAGGTTGTCCACCTCGCTGTTCGACGCGATGGTCCTGGGACCTTCGGGCGCCCCGTGCGATCTGGCCGATTTCATCGAGGAAGAGTTCCCTTCCCTGCCGCTGATCCTCGCCGGCGTCCCGAACGAGATGGAGCCGTCGGGCCAGATCTCCGCGGTGCTCGCCGCGCCGCTGTCGGCGGAGAAACTCGCCTCCGCATTCCGCCTCCTGGCGCACCGGCGCCGCGAGCGCCTCATGCGGCTGCCGGCGGAGGTTTCCAACGACGGCGTCACGATCTCGTGCCGGCTGGCCGACCTCGACGAAGAGACGCTGGTGCTGGCGGGGGAGTCGGAGGAATTCCACAGCTGCTTCGGACGGGTGCCGCGCCGCGTGAGGATTTCGATACTCGACATGCCAATAGACGGCGAGGCCACTCGGACCGAACGCCTCGGATTCCAGCGCACGCGCCGCGTGGACATCCAACTCGACCAAGGGGCGGCCAGAGGGCTCTACAGCCGCCTGATGAAGCGGACGGCATCCTGATCAGCAGCGGACCAGCCGGAACCCGCCGCCGTCGTGCTCCACGCACTCGCGCGTACCTCCGGCCCAGTCGCCTACCACGAAGAGCTCGCACGTCCTGCCGCCGGCCCGGACGCGCAAATGATGCGGCTGGTGGATGTGCCCGCAGATGAGGACGTCGATCCCTCCCTCGAAGACGGGACGCGCCAGACCCTCCAACTCGTCGTGCGACCACCGGATCTTGCGCGTGGTCCTGGCCGACACCGCCTTGAAACCCCGCGCGAGGGCCTCGCCGACGCCGGTCGGGACCTGCCGCCACAGGTCGCCCACCGGCCTGGAACGCATCATCGCGCGGTAGGCTGCGTACTTCGGGATCTTGTTGTAGAGGAAATCCCCGTGGGCCGCCAGCACGCTTTTGCCTCCCAGCTTCAGCCTGACGCGATCCTCCAGCAGCGTGACGCCCGCCGCGCGGGCGAACTTCCGATCGACGAGGTAGTCCCTGTTCCCCCGCAGGAAATATATCCGCGCGCGCGCGGCCTTCCTGCGGATGGCCTCGATCGCCTCGCCGTACTCGCCGCTGCGGATCTGGCCGGGCCCGACCCAGTAGTCGAACGTGTCCCCCAGCAGGTAGAGGTCGTCGCACTCGCGCTCAAGCAGATCCATGAACGGCCGCCAGGTTTCCGGGCGGCGCGGCTCGAGGTGAACGTCGCCGACGAACAGCGTCCGCGGCATGGTGGAAGTATAACGCCCGAGCGGGCGATGAAGCAACGCCGGCCGGGGACTGGCCGTCGGCTATCCCATCGGGATCCAGATCGCCTTGGTGAAGGTGCGTTCCTGCCGCTCCCCGACGTCCTCCACCACCACCAGCGTCGCCCTTACGTACGGGACGCGGAGGGCCGTAGTGGGAGAGGGCGGCGCGGTGTTCATGTCGTTGGGTCCCTGCCCGTTCCCCAGCGGATCGGCCTGGATACCGAGCTTCCGCGTGAAGGGGCTGGGATCAAGCTGGGAGAACTTCTGGGACTCGTCGAAGTACTCCAGGTTGAATCCGATAACGTAATGGCAGATCTCCTGGTCGACGATCGTGTTCCCCAGCCGGTCCTTCGGCATCTGGTCATACTTTATCGGCACCCCCGGCAGGATCACCGTGCCGGGGTCGGGCACCCGGATGCGCCGGACCAGCGTGTAGAGGCCGCGCCCCGTCCTGACGGTCCTCTCGTGGCTCTTGTCGCCCGCCGTGGGCGTCCCCGCTGCCGACATCGCGTAGTTCCCCGGTATTAGTTCGTAAGTGACCTTGCACGTCTGCATCGTGTCGCCCACGGTCGTGGTGGCGATGAACTGGATCAAGTCGGCGGGCGACCACTGGGTGCCGTTGGGAGTGTGCCTGTCGGACACCCCGTAGACCGGGAAGCTGCCTGGGCTGGTGACCGCCCCGTTCTCCATGGCGAACTCCTGCATGCCCGAGTCGAAAGGAACGCAGCAGAGCAGGTCGTTCTCGAGCATATCCAGCGCGTACCTGGCGTTCGTGTAGATCTGCGTCCGCGCCTCGGCGATGGTCACGGTCTCCGTCGTCTGCACGAAGACCATCGTCACCGCCATCAGGAGTATGCTCATCAGTATGATCGCTATCAGCAGCTCAATCAGCGTGAATCCCCGCATGGGCCCTCCTCCCGCGCGCAGCCTACGTTCCATCGCCGTCTCCTTCTACTTGGTGCTGGCTCGGTAGCCGACAGTGGTGATCAGCTTCTTGGACGTGGAGCTGGACGGTCCGGTGCCGGTGCCGCCGCCCGTCGAGGAAAGCTGGGTGGCCACCCTGAAGAGATGGACGCGTATCTCGTACAGCTTGGTAAGCTTGTCCAGGTCGCTCTCGGTGTACGCCGAGCCCGTGGAAGGGTTGATCTGGGGCTGCGGCTTCATCAGGTATTCGAGAGAATTGATCTTCTTCACGTCGAATGAGAAGGCGAACTGCCAGTATGGATCCGTGGGATCGTTCAGCGTGTGCGTGTTCTTCATCGTGGCGAACACCCAGCCGTCCCCGCAGAGGTCGAAATGCATGGCCGTTTCGGGGTCGAAAGCCGCCGCGATGGGCATGCCCTTGTCGGGATCTCCGTTGTTGGCGGGGTAGTGCTTCCAGCCCTCGCCCAGCTTCGGCAGCACGAACGGGTAGCGGACGAACTTGTTCATGTCCCTGGACTTGAGGTCGTATGCAAGGACGCATGTCCACTCTGAGCTGTTGACGTCGTAGCTGCCGAACTGCAACGCGTTCTTGAACGCGTGAGCGATCGATTCCGCGTGTATCGCGGCGGTGGTCTCCTCGATCGCCATGCGGGACCACTGGAGCGAGGGCGGGAAGACCGCCAGAATCCCCAGCACCCCCAACACCATCACCAGGAGCGACAGCAGGATCTCGATCAGCGTTAGTCCCTCTCGGCGCCTCCGCTTCGACATACGCACCTCCCGAACGCCGCCCTACTGTTCCCTGGCCAGGAAGAAATCTCGCCGGACCTTGCCGGCGGCACGGTCCAGATCCATGCACTGCTTGTACGGCCTGTTGAGCATGGCGATGACGACGTCGCCGACCACCCTCGGATCGCTTCCGTTCATGATCGCGTCGAACGAGGACGCCTGCACCTCCGGGAACAGCCCGCCCCCTGAATCGTGCATCGTGATGTAGCCTGAGGGTTGGAAGGCGATCCAAGCGGGGGCCACCTCGAATACGACGAACTGTGGGAGGTCGATCCGGTGGCCCTGCACCATCCGGTCTTGATCGCTGTCGGTCTTTGGATCCTGGTCCCCCTGGTAATCCCCGCTGCCGTTTGAGTCCGCGTGTATCTCAAGCCAGCCTTCCTGCCCGGTCGGCGAGAAGACCAGGAAATGGACCCGCCGCGTAGCGGCGGCCATCTGCTTGGCCTGGGCGACGCCCTGCTTGACGATCATCGCCGCCTGGCGCACGGCCTGGCCGCGCATGATGTTGTTGGCCAGCATGACCGTCGTGCCGGTGAGGATGGTTATGATGATGATCACCACCAACATCTCCACCAGCGTGAATCCGCCGCGACGCCGCATAGGCACCCCTCCGCTCAGAACTCCTTCTGGAAGTTGGAGTAGTTGTCCTGCTGGTCGTCGGGCGTGGCGTCCTTGCCGTCCCTGCCCACAGACCAGATGTCGACGGCCGTCTTGTTGTATGTGCCCGGGTATGGGGTGTATCGGATGGGCTGTCCCCAGGCGTCGATCACCACCCGCGCGTCTGACGGGGCCGTCGGCGTAAGCTTGTCGGCCGGCGACGCCAGATCAAGCATGTCGCCCTTGAATTCTACTATGGGATTCATGCTCCTCCAACCCACGGCGTTGCCATCCTTGTCCACGGCCGCGGGGACCCTGAGCTCCTTGCCGAGGTAGTAGTGCAGGCACCGGGAGTCGCTGAAGGGGCTCTTGGGGGGGAAGAAACCGGTGGCGACCTTGTATTCGTGGCACCCGCCGTCGAGTATCTTGATGAGGGCGTGGGTCCTGGCGCCGCGCGCCCTCTCCATTATGCCCCTGATGAGGACCGCCAGGAGCGCCAAGAGCATCGTTATGATGGCGATGACCACCAGCAGTTCAACCAGCGTGAAGCCCCTTTTCCGCCTCATGCGCTACCCCGCAAATCGCCACTTACCCGAGTCCGGGAAGCCCGCTACTCCCAGTTGTTCACCTCCCACAGGACGTTGGAGCCGCCGCTGTAGTAGTTGCACCCGGCGCACCACATATCGAAGCTCTTGGTGTTGCGGACCGCAGGTCCTCCGCCACCGCCGCCGCCCCCGCCGGTCCCCGTCCCTACATTGTTGCGATAATGGATCACGCCCTCCGGTCCGCTTGCGGCTGGCCACACGGGGTTGAGGATGCCCCGCCCGGCGTCGTACATCTCCGGCGTGAACTCGAAATATGCCTGCTTCTTCGGCCCGAACCGCGCCAGGCGGTCCCGAAGCTCGGCGCTGCCCGGGGTGGAACCCGACCCGCTGGGCGGGTAGACCGCGTAATCGGTTTCGTACATCTTGGTCGCCTGCGTAAGGTTGTCGACTAGATGTTCGGCCGCCCCCTGCCGCGCCGCGCAGATGGCCTTGATGATGGCGGGCAACAAGAGCGCGGCCAGAAGGCCTATTATGACGACAACCACGAGGAGTTCAATGAGGGTGAAACCCCGCCGCCTGTCCCCCACCATAGGCGTCCTCCCTTCCGCTGACGGTCCTTACAAGGGAATTATAGGCCTTAAAACGACCACAAATCAAGCCGCCTTGAAAAAGGGCACCTATTGCGGGAGCAAACCCCATACCATCGTCCGCCGTCAAGATCGCCGCCGGCGACCACTGGGGCCCTCCCCGACACCAAAAAGACGGCCGCAATTCGCAAGCGCCGCAGGTGACCCATTTCGTTACCGGCAGGTAACGTCGTTACAGCGAATAAACGACCCCGCGGATCGGTTTGCAAAGGACTCTCATCGCGATATAATCTGGTGACAGATGGGACCGGGTGATGATTTGGGCATTTACTTGGCGGTCCTCGGTCTGGCCATCCTGGTCATCGTAATGTGCATGCGCCGCATGACCCGCCGGACGGCCGTTCGAGATCCGCGCCCCGGCACGTTCGGGGATACGCCGGCGGGGCTCAAGGAGGAGCTGGAACATATCCTGGTCGAGATCAGGGACGCATCAAGGGAAGAGCTCGCGCGGCTCGACACCCGGATGCGCATGCTGCAGCAGCTGCTCGCCGAGTGCGATCGCAAGGCGAAGGAGCTGGAGGAGATCATAGGCCGCGCGTCGGCGGCCGCCGGGGGTCAGACGTGTGCTCTTGAACCAATGCTTCTCTATGTGCTCTCGGTGTCTCGGTGGTCGGATCAACCCGGCGGCGCCCCCCAGCCGCCGGGCGCCGCCGCCCAGCGCCAGGCTAATCCACTCCACGACAGGGTGTACGCCCTTGCCGATTCGGGCAAGGACGTCAACGAGATATGCGCCGGGACGGGACTGGAAAAGGGCGAGGTCGAGCTGATCCTCGGCCTCCGAAGGATGCCCCCCCACGGTTCGATCCGCTCAGGCCAGTCATGAAGCCGCGCGCGGCCGCATTCCGATAGAAGGGGTTGGATGCAAATGGCGGCTGTCTCGCACGTACTTGAATCGACTGGCTGCCGGGATAAAATACAGGTAACTCCTGATGGGTGAACGCAAGATCGCGCTGATCTCGGACCTGCATTCCAACATCGAGGCGCTGGAGGCGGTCCTCAAGGACATCCGATCCCAGGGCATCGAGACGATCCAGTGTCTGGGTGACCTCATCGGCTACGGGCCCAACCCACGCGAGATGATCAAGCACGCCTTCGGCTGGAAGTGGTCGCTGCGGGGCAACCACGAGGACGCCCTGCTCTTCCTGGCCCTCGACTTCAATCCCGAGGCGGCCCAGGCCATCGACTGGACGAGGAACCAGCTCAACGACGCCAAGGCGCCCAAGGAGGAGAACCACAGGATGTGGAATTACCTGGGCGACCTGCCGGACATCAAGGAGGGCGACAGCGTCACGTACCTCCACGCGTCGCCGCGCAACCGCACGAAGGAGTACGTCCGCCCGCACGACGTGCAGGACAAGGAGAAGATGGAGGAGATCTTCTCCATGATCAAGCACGTCTGCTTTTGCGGCCACACCCACGAGCCAGGCGTCTTCACCGAGGATTTCAAGTTCTACCCCCCCCGCGCCTTCGCCAACAAGGTCAAACTGGCCGACGGCCGGAAGTATTACGTCAACATCGGCTCCGTGGGGCAGCCGCGCGACCGGGACACGCGCGCCTGCTACGTCGTGTGGGAGCCGGAAACGCAGGTGGTGGAGTTCCGCCGCGTCGAGTACGAGTACCGCAAGACGATGGAGAAGATATTCTCCATCAAGCAGATCCCGCGCAGGTTCGGGGAGCGGCTGGAGATCGGGCGCTAGGTCATCTCGGCAGCGGGCGGATACCGACGAAGTGCCCGTCCACCTTCCAGAGACCCGCCTCCACCACCATGTTGTACCATTCGCTCCCGCGCAGGCGGTTGCGCACCTCCACGGTGGCCCCGGTTTCGTCCACGTAAACGTTGGCCACCACGAGGTCGGCGAACTGAAACTTGAGCTCCTCCCTGGCGCGGCCGAAGTATTCGACCAGGAAACGGTCCAGCGACGGGTGGGCCAGGACCGTCGCCGGAAGCGTCGCGGCACGACCGGCGTAATGCTTCTTCTGGTGTTCCAGCCACAGATCCAGGTCGGTCCGCGCGGGGCCCTCAAGGCGCACCCGCCAATCCGTCGCCTGCGGATCCCCTCCCGAAAGAAGGCGGAACATCCAGTCCGACTTGAATCCGGCGGAAAGCCCGCGGACCGTTTCCTCCGCGTCCCCCGAGGCGACGGCGTCGCGCCACCGCTCGAAGGCCTCCCTGACCTCCACCTGCCTGGCCGCCATCGCGGAGCACGAGGCGGCCAGGAGCAGTGCGGCGAACGGCCTCCTCACGGCCGCCTCCCCGAGAGGATCGCCTTGGCTTCCTCGGGCGTGGCGTCCCGCTCCGTCCCGTCCTTCATGTCCTTCACCCTGACCATTCCGCGGGCGGACTCCTGCGGCCCCAGCAAGAGCGCGTACCGCGCGCCCGACCGGTTGGCGCTGCGCATCTGCGCCTTGATGCTTCGCCCCTCGAAATCCATGTCGCCCGAGAATCCCGCCCTCCGGAGATCGGTCACCAGCCGGAACACATCGGCCCGGAACTCCTCCGCAACGGCCACGGCGAAAAAGTCCGGGGCCCTTGGCGCGGTCCCTTCTCCCATTGCCATCAGGATCCGTTCCGCCCCCGCCGCGAAGCCGACGGAGCCCACGCACGGCCCACCCATGTCGCCGACCAGCGTGTCGTAGCGCCCTCCACCGCAGAGGGCGTCCTGCGATCCGAGCGCCGGCGAAGAGAACTCGTAGACGGTACGCGTGTAGTAGTCGAGCCCGCGGACTATGCGCGGATCGACGCGGTACGGCACGTCCGCCCGGCGGAGCGCGTTCTCCACGGACTCCATATGGGCCCTGCAGTGGGCGCAGACGCGCTCGGCCGTCGCCGGCAGCCTCGCGGCCATTTCGACGCACGCCTGATTCTTGCAGTCCAGCACACGGAACACGTTCCGCGAGAACCGGCTGCGGCAGTCCTGGCAGAAGCGCCCCAGGTCGGGTTCCACCGCCCTGCGAAGCGCCTCACGGCAGGCGCCGCGGCATCCCCCGCAACCCATGGAGTTGATCCTGAGCTCCCATGATCTGACGCCCACCATCCCCAGCAGATCGGCGAAGAGTATCATCGTCTCGGCGTCCACCAGGGGATCGGCCGATCCCACCGCCTCCACGCCGAGCTGGGTGAACTGCCGGAAACGGCCCTTCTGGGGGCGCTCCCGGCGGAAGGCGGGTCCCAGGTACCAAAGCTTCCAGAAACCCCGCTTCTTGAAGAGATCCGCCTCCACCAGCGCCCTTATGACGCCCGGCGTCAGCTCCGGCCTCAGCGCGAACGAGGCCCCTTCCTCATTCGGATCGCCGAACGTGAACATCTCCTTCCGCACTATGTCGGAGGTCTCCCCGCTGGACTTGAAGTACAAGGCGGCGTGCTCGAACAGGGGGGGCCTTATCTCCTCGTAGCCGCAGCGCTCGAAGCAGGCGCGCGCGGCCTCCTCCAGCCGGCGCCAGCGGACCGCCTCCTCCGGGAGGACGTCATGTGTGCCCCTGGGCGCCTGGAGATTCATGGTTCGGGCGGGATTCTAGCGGACCGGGGTGCGTTTTTCTAATCTTTCTTGACCGGATCCGCCGGAACGGCTAGAGTCGGGTTTGCCTTCAGGAGATGCGAAGATGGCCGTCGCGCGCGTAACGGAGATCACCGCCTCGTCCCCCAACAGCATCGAAGACGCCATCCAGGAGGGGCTCAAGCGCGCGGCGAAGACGCTGCGCGGCCTGACTGGACTGGAGGTGGTTTCGATCAAGGCCAAGATCGACAAGGGCAAAATCCTCGAATACCGCGTTTCGCTGAAGATAACCTTCGTTCTGGAAGATTGACCGGCGGGACGGGGGGGCGGCCGTCTTTTCGCGCACATGGTTTCCGAGTTTTACGAGCGCAAGCGCCGCCTGGCCCTCACGATCGCGGTCCTCAGCGTTACCCTACTGGCCGTGTTTCTCTACCTGGGGCTGATGGTGGAGGTATACAGCGACCCGCGCGCGGCGGCCCACCCCGACGGCGCTTACGTCATCCACCGGACGAGGCGCGCATGGGACAACGAGACCTACTCGATGCTGATCTGGCTGGACCACTCGGGCAGGCTCCAGCAACGCGCGCTGCTGATCGGGGAGGCCAGGGGTCTCCTGGCCGAAGGCGACGAGGTCACCGCCGTCTTCGGCGCCCGCGCGTCCACCCTCCACCGGGGCCAGATAGTCCGCGGGCGCGACATCCCCCAGAACTGGGAGATCGAGGCCGCCGTCCACGACGCCGCGCGCGGCCAGTCATGGATATTCGGGTGGGCTGACAACCAGATAAAGGGCCGCCTCCTCTCGCCCCAGCTTTCGGAAGCGTCGTCGGTGGCGCCATCGCCGCGCGTCGAGCGCATATGCGCCGCCGCCGAAGGCGGCAACGGCCCACTGGTGGCCTGGCGCCCTGAGGGCTCCACCGTCGTGAAGGCGGCCTTTTACGACGGGTCATCGTTCGCGCCCTTTGACGAGTGGGAGATAGGGGCGGCCCGCCACTGGGACGTCGCGCTGGCGGGCGGACGGGCGCTGGTGCTGCACTTCCACCGCGACGACCACACCTTTTCCCGCCTCCGGATACGGCTGAGCTGCTGCCGCCGATGCGGGCTGCCCCCGCCGCCAGGGATAGTCGAGTTTTTCGACCCGGTCTTCTCCCCGGGCAGGAGACTGACGGGCCTGGCGGCCGTTGCGGCCGGCGACAGGCTGCTGGTGGTGGCGACTCGCCCGACCACCGTGCAGATGGGGAGCGTGCCGCTGCCCTCACTCCGGCAGGAGGGCCCGGGGACCATGACGCCGCTCGGCGCCGAGCCGTTCTGGCGCCGCCTGGCTGGACGGATGATACCGCTGCTGATGCTGTTCTTCTCGTTCTCCCTGATCTTCCTCGGGTTCACCCTTTTGAGGGAGCGCGAGCGGTTCATCCTGGAGATCATGATCCTGCCGGAGCGGAAGGGCCCGCCCTGCGCGGAGATACTCCAGCGCGCCATGGCCTTCATCCTCGACATGATCATCCTGGTGCCGGTCCTTTCGGCGCTGGCGGACGTGCTCAACGCCGTGCCGGAGACGACCCGCGTGGATATCTCGGACGCCCGGTGGCGGTGGCTCCTGGGCCTGGCCTTCGGGCTGGACTTCGCCTACCACTTCGCGCTCGAATGGGCCGCGGGATGGACCATAGGCAAGAAGATCATCGGCATCCGCGTCGTCCGATCGGACGGCACGAGGCTGGACTTCAAGGGGGCCCTGATGCGCAACCTTATCCGTCCTTTCGACGCTCAGTTTCCGCTGGGGGTGTTCGTGGGGACGGCGATCATGACGGTTACGCGCCGGCGCCAGCGCGCGGGCGATCTGCTGGCCGGCACCCTGGTGATTCAGGACAGGCGCGCCGTCCGCGGCCCTGACGAACCGCGGAAGGCGGGACCCGGCTAGCTGGCCCCGCGGGAAAAGAGCACGGCTGGGATCGTCTTCATGAGTATCTTCATATCCAGCGCCAGCGACCAGTTGTCTATGTACTCCAGATCCATCTCCATCCAGCGCCGGAAGTCCACCTCGTTGCGGCCGCTCACCTGCCAGATGCACGTTATCCCCGGACGCATCGACAGCCGCCGGCGCTGCCAGCGCTGGTACTTCTCCACCTCCTCCGGGATCGGCGGCCGCGGCCCCACGAAGGACATGTCTCCGCGGAGCACGTTCCACAGCTGCGGCAGTTCGTCGATGGAAAGCTTCCGGAGTACCCTCCCCACTGGCGTCACCCGGGGGTCATCCCGGATCTTGAACACCGGGCCGTCCATCTCGTTCAGCGCAATGAGATCGCCCTTGAGGGCCTCGGCGTTTTCCACCATCGTTCGGAACTTGTAGAGCGTGAATATCCTGCCGTTCATCCCGGAGCGCTTCTGCCGGAAGATGACCGGGCCGCGCGAGGTGAGTTTTATGGCCAGGGCGGCCGCCGCCATGACCGGCGACAAGACCACCAGGAGAATCAGGCTGGCCCCCACGTCGAACATCCTCTTTACCGCCAGGGCCGCGCCGTCGCGCGGCGCCGACGCGAGGGTCAGCAAGGGAATCCCCTCCAGCACCTCCAAACTGGGTCGCGAATTGAGCCTGCGAAGGAATCCCATCGTCACGCGTACCGTGATCCCCATCTCGTCACAAACCCGGGCCGCATCTTCCAGTCGATCCAATGTCCTCCGTGATACGGCGAAATGGACTTCGTCTACGACCTCCTTCTTCAGCACTTCGGGCAGGTCCTGGATCGAACCCATCACGCGGAAGCCCGACACCTCATCCACGGCGAGCTTGGGTACTTCCGACAAGATACCCTTGACCTCGAAACCCCACTCCGGGTGCTGGAGTATCGCTTGAACATGCTGTCTTGCCATCTTGCCGGTGCCGGCCACGAGGACGTAGATCCGGTCATATCCGCGCTTGCGCTGGTGGTGTGCGACCGACGTCGCCGCCAGCCGGATGGCCGTCAGGAAGGCGAAGTCCAGGGCCGCGAACATTCCGAGGAAGGCGCGAGAGGGGTCGAACTTCGTCACGACGACGGCCGCCACGACCGCCAGCATCCCCGCCGTCACGATCTTGGCGGCCTTCCACACCTCCGCCCACGGCAGGTCGGTGCGCCGTGCTCGGTGGAAGCCCCACAGCCACAGGAGCGGGAGGCGGGCCGCCGCGACCACCGGCAGCATCCAAAGATGAGCCCCCAGCGAGAATGGACGGATAGTATCGGTCCAAAATACCGTCCTGATCCAGCCGGCAAGAAAGAATGCCGCACCTGCCAAGAACCATTCGAAGATTCCGGCGGCGATCGCGGAAAGCTTGCGTCCGCGGTTAACCATCGAAGGTGAATTCTAGGCGCACCACCGGATGGATTCAAGTATGCCCGGGTTAACGCGGGCGTTCACCTAGAAAATTTCTCCTCGTACCTTCTCTTGACGAATTCTGAGATCTTCTCCATGAAAACCGCCTTGTCGAACCTCTTGGCGTGGTGGCGGATTTTGTCCTTGCTGAACCTCATCGAGGCGAACCGCCTGACGGCAGATGAGAGCGCAGCAGCCGTCTGCGGCCGGAAAAAAACGCCCGTCTCGCCGTCGATCACCGTCTCCGCCGCTCCGCCGCCATAATACGCGATGACCGGACGTCCTGCCGACATGGCCTCCAGCGGAACGAGGCCGAAATCTTCCTCACCGGGGAATATCAGGGCCCGGCATTCCGCCATCTGCTTTGCTACCTCGTAATCCGGCACACGCCCCAGAAATTCAACGTTGGTCCTTGATCTCGCCTTCAGGCTCGAAAAAGCGGGGCCATCGCCTATTATTCTCAGCGGCAGTCCAAGCTCGTTGAAGGCATCCACGGCCAGATCGACCCGCTTGTAGAAGGACAGCCTGGAAACCACCAGATAATGGTCCCCGTCGACATCCGACGGACGGAAGAATGATGTGTCGACCGGAGGATTGATAACCGTTGACTCGCGGCCGTATATCTGCCGTATCCGTTCGGCCACGTTCTTTGAAATCGCCACGAAAAAGTCCACTCCCCCCGTGTTTGCGAGATCCCATTTCTTGATCGGCGTCAAGATGGGCCGCAGGAGCGCCTTCAACCATCCGGGGAATTGTTCCCTTGCGATGTAATCCTCATATCGCCAGACGAACCGCATGGGCGTATAGCAATAACAGATGTGAAGCTGCCGCCCGCGCTTTTTGACGCCCTTCGCGAAAGCGGAACTTGAGGAGAGTATGACATCATAGGGTGAAAGATCGAAACATTCGAACGCCACGGGGTAAACGGGCAGATACCATCGGAACAGCCTGAGGACAAGCGGCAGATCCTGCATGAAGGAGACATGGATGCCAGGGCCCCTCAGCGCCGGAGGCATTCTCTCCGGGTCCAGGATCGAAGTATAGACGGGTGCATCCGGATACAGTTCACGGAACACTTCGACGACGCGCTCGGCACCGCCGTACTGATTCAGATAATCATGAACTACGGCTATCCTCATGCCGCTTCCAGATCCTTTTGCGGCACAGGACCCCGGTCAATAACGCGATCCCGGGCGGAGCAACAGCCCGATTTCCCTATGTCCCCTCCTGCCATCCATCAAGGTACTTCCGCTGGGCGGGAGTAAGCCCGTCGATCGACAGCCCCATCGTCTCCAACTTGAGGCGCGCTACGACCTGCTCCACCTCGCGCGGCACCTCCAGCACTGCCACCCGGAGCTTCGAGCGGTTCTTCACGCACCACTCCGCCATCAGCGCCTGCGTGGCGAAGCTCATGTCCATCACCGCCGCCGGATGCCCCTCGGCGCAGGCCAGATTCACCAGCCTTCCCTCGCCGAGCACGTAGATCGAACTGCCGCCCTTCAGGACATACCGGTCCACGCCCGGCCTCACGCGCCTCTGCACCTTGACGGCCAGGGAGGCCAGGGCGTCCAGGTCGACCTCGACGTTGAAATGGCCGGAGTTGCACACGATCGCCCCGTCCTTCATGGCCAGGAAGTGTTCCCGCCGGATGACGGCCTTGTTGCCCGTCAGCGTGCAGAAGACGTCGCCGACGGCGGCGGCCCGCCCCATGGGAAGCACCTGGAATCCGTCCATGGCCGCCTCGAGCGCGCGGACGGGATCGACCTCGGTCACCACGACCAGGGCGCCTAGCCCTCTTGCCCGGTTCGCCACGCCCCGCCCGCACCAGCCGTACCCGGCCACCACCACGGTGCGCCCGGCCATCAGCAGGTTGGTCGCCCTGATTATGCCGTCGACGGTGGACTGGCCGGTGCCGTACCGGTTGTCGAACAGGAACTTGGTGTGCGCGTCGTTGACCGAAACCACCGGGATCCGGAGCGCCCCGTCCTTGTGCATCGCCCTGAGGCGTATGACGCCGGTGGTGGTCTCCTCCATGGACGCCATGAGCGCCGGTATCAGCTCGGTGCGCTCCTTGTGCACCGTCGTGACCAGGTCGGCGCCGTCGTCCAGCGTGATCGTCGGCTCGATGTCCAACGCCCTGTGGATGTGCCGGTAATAGGTCCTGGAATCCTCGCCGCGGACGGCGAATGTCGATATCCCGAAGTCGCGGACCAGAGACGCCGCGCTGTCGTCCTGGGTCGACAGCGGATTGGAGGCGCAGAGGGCCACCTTGGCTCCCCCGGCCGCCAGAGTGCGCATGAGATTGGCCGTTTCGGTCGTCACATGGAGGCACGCGGCGATCCGCTGGCCGCGCAAGGGCTTCTCGCGCGAGTACCTCTCGCGGATCTGGCGCAGCACCGGCATCTGCCCGTCGGCCCACTCGATGCGACCCCTGCCCTGCGCGGCCAGAGACAGGGACTTCACGTCCCACCCCGCTGCTCCGCGGCCGCTGCGCGGCGATCCGGCTTGCCTCATTCTGCACTATTTCCTCGTCGTGCGCGCGGCCTTCCGAGTCTCGCCCTTGAGCCCGGCGGCCCGGCGCAGTTCATCCACCTTCTCGAGCTTCTCCCAGGTGCACTCGGGACGCTCCACGCCCACGTGCCCATAGCGCGCGGTGTTTTTGTATATCGGCCGCTTGAGTTTGTAATAGTCGATCATGGAGGACGGCCTGAAATCAAAATGCTCCTCGACGATCTTGTTGATACTATCCGGAGCGATCTTGCCCGTCCCGAACGTATCGACGAAACCGGCAAGGGGCCTTGCCACCCCGATGGCGTACGACAGCTGTATCTCGCAGCGGTCGGCCAGCCCGGCGGCCACGATATTCTTCGCGGCGTGCCGCGCCGCGTAGGTCGCGCTGCGGTCGACCTTTGTGGGATCCTTGCCGCTGAAGGCGCCGCCGCCGTGATGCCCCATACCCCCGTAGGTGTCGGCTATGATCTTCCGCCCCGTCATGCCGCAGTCACCCTGGGGTCCGCCCACGACGAAACGCCCGGAGGGGTTGACGTGGTAGACGATCTTGTCGTCCAGCATTCCGGGGGGTATGACGGGCTTTATGATCTTCTCTATGGTATCCGCCCGTATCTGCTTGTGCGTCACGTTGGGCTCGTGCTGCAGCGAGCAGACCACCGTGTGCACACGGACGGGCCTGTCTCCGTCGTACTCGACGGTCACCTGGGCCTTCCCGTCGGGCCTCAGCCAGGCCAGATCGCCCGCCTGGCGGACCTCCGCGGCCCGCAGGCATATCTTGCGCGCCAGATCGATGGGCAGAGGCATGTAGCTCTCCGTCTCCCTGGTCGCGTACCCGAACATTATCCCCTGGTCGCCTGCCCCCAGCTCCTTGCCGCGCTCGGCGTCCTCGCTGACCGCCTGGTCGATGTCGGCCGATTGCTGGGAGACCGCCGTCAGAACGGCGCACGTGTGGTAGTCGAATCCGATCTCGCTGGAGTCGTAGCCTATCTCCTTGACCGTCTGCCTGACGACGTCGGGTATTTCCACGTACGTGCTCGTGGTGATCTCGCCCGCCACGAGGACCATCCCGGTCTTGACCAGGGTCTCGCAGGCCACCCTGGCGTCGGGATCGTCCTTTATGATCGCGTCGAGGACCGCGTCGGATATCTGGTCGCACATCTTGTCCGGGTGCCCGATGCACACCGCCTCGGACGTGAAGAACCACCGCCCGCCCTTGCTCATGTCCGAATCACCCCCCAAGAACGCTCGTCCTGATCAGCTCAAGGGTGGCCTCCATGGCCCCCTTCCCTTCAGCCACGGCCTCCCTGGCGCGCCTGCCGGCCTCGCGCCCGGCCTCTGGATCCCTGAGCACCTTCGCCAGCCGGGCTTCCAGCTCCTCCTGGCCGGCGGCCACCGCCATCCCGCCGGCCTCGACAAGGGCGCCGGCGACGTCCTCGAAATTCGAGAGGCTCGGCCCGCTCACGATCGGCTTGCCGAGCGCCGCCGGCTCCAACATATTCTGTCCGCCCCTGGGGCCGAAGGTGCCGCCGATGAAGACCACCGTCGCCGCGGCGTAGAGCCGGGCAAGCTCCCCGACGGTATCCAGAATGATCACCCCGTCCTCGGCCCTGCCGGGGGTCAGGAGGGACCTCTTATAGCAACTGAACCCGGCGGCTTCAATCACTTTTACCACCTCGTCCGCCCGCTCCAGGTGACGGGGGGCCACCACGAGGCGCAGGCGGGGGAATTCGGCCTTCAGGCGTCCGTAGGCCCGCACGATCATCAGTTCCTCGGGGTCATGGGTGCTGCCCGCCACGATCACCGGGGCGTCTCCCAGTCCCAGCAAACCTCGCCATTCCAGCCCCGCGGCCCCGGGGTCGAAGGAGACATCGGCGTCGAACTTGAGATTTCCGGTCACCACGACACGCGCCCCCAGCTCGCGCAGGCGCGCCGCGCAGACCTCGTTGATTGCCCCCACCACCCGGAGGCGCCTGAACGTCCCGCGGAAGAACCCTCCCAGGCGCCTGTAGCGCGCGAACGACCGCCGGCTCATCCGGCCGTTTATCACCGCCACCGGGACGCCGCGCCGCCAGCACTCCTCGACAAAATTGGGCCACACCTCCAGTTCCACGAGCACCACCCCGCGGGGCCGTACCCGGGAGAGGGCCAGGCGCACGGCCGCGGTGAGGTCCAGGGGAAAGTAGGCGACCTCGGCGTAGGGGAACGACCGCCCGGCCTGCTGGCGGCCGGCACGCGTCATGGTGGAGACGTAGATGCCCATCCCGGGAACGGCGCTCCGGAGGCGCCCCACGAGGGGACGCACCGCGTTGACCTCCCCTACCGACGCCGCGTGGATCCACAGCGGCCGCTTCGAGGCGGGGACGGGAACCCGGCCGAACCGCTCCGCCAGCCCGTGCCGGTACCTGGGATCGCGTGCGGCCTTGAAGGCCAGCCACGGCGACGCCGCCAGCCCGGCGCCCAGGTACGCCACGTCCAGCAGGATCCCCATCAGATTCCCGGCCCCCGCCGCGCATCAGTTGGGCCAATGGCATTTCTTGTACTTCTTCCCGGACTTGCACCAGCACGGTTCGTTCCGACCCGGTTTCTTCTGTAGCCGAATGGGTCGGGGCTTCTCCTCCTCGCCGTCCCGGCCGTCCCCGTCGCCGCCGGGGGCCATCGAGAACTGGCCCACCTCGTCCTTGCGGAACTCCGTGGCGCGCCACCGCCTGGCCAGTCGCGCCTCGTCCAAGGCCACCTGGGTCATCCGGAAGACGAGGCTCGTCACGTCGTCCTCTATCGCCTCCATCATCGCCTCGAATAGCTCGGTCGCGTCGCGCTTGTACTCCAGCTTTGGATCCTGCTGGGCGAAGCTGCGCATGCTTATGATGTCGCGCAGCTGGTCCATGTTGTAGAGCAGATCCTTCCACTTCTCGTCGATCTTCGACAGGAGCACATACCGCTCCCCGGCGCGCATGAGGGCCGCGCCGGCGCGTGCCACCATCTCCTCCTTCTCCCGGAGAAGCTTTTCCGCCAGCGCGTCCACGATGGCCTCCTGCGGGAGGCGGACAAGAGACTCCGGGACGGCCAGCCCGAACTCCTCCTGCACGTGCCTGGCGAGCTCGGCGAAGTTGCGGACCAGATCACCGTGCTCCGGCATGAACCGGCGGGCGATCGCCGCCAGCCTCTTGCGCGCCTCCACGAGGCCCACGACCTTCTCGCGGCCCGAGTAGACCTCCTCCGCCTGGGCGGCAAGGTCGTCGATCAGGTCGTCGCGGTCCTTCGCCTCGGCGCCCTCCAGGCGCGGATCGGCGCCGAACTTGGACCGGAACCACTCGCTCAAACCGGGCAGGTTCGGCTCGCCCCCGCGCGGCACGAAGCGGTAGACGGCGTCGGCGATCCTGTTGGCGGCCATGTCCATGACGGTCCGGCGCATGTCCTCGCCTTCGAGCACCCTCTGGCGGAGGGTGTAGACGACCCGCCGCTGCTCGGCGCGGACCTGGTCGTAGTCCACCAGGCTCTTGCGGATGTCGAAGTTGTAGTTCTCGACGTTCTTCTGGGCCTTCGATATGGCGCGGGTCACCATGCGGGATTCGATCCGCTCCCCCTCCTTGAGCCCGAGCTTCTGCAGCATCCCCCTCATCCATGGGGGCGCGAACTTGCGGAAGAGATCGTCCTCCAGCGACAGGAAGAACTGCGAGGATCCCGGGTCGCCCTGACGGCCCGCCCTCCCCCTCAGCTGGTTGTCGACGCGGCGGGCCTCGTGTCGCTCGGTGCCTAGGATGTGGAGCCCGCCGAGCTCCGCGACGCCTTCTCCCAGTATGATGTCGGTGCCGCGTCCGGCCATGTTGGTCGCCACCGTGACGGCCCCCTTCTGGCCGGCGCGCGCCACTATGTAGGCCTCCTTCTCGTGGTACTTGGCGTTGAGTACCTCGTGCTGGATCCCCCGCATCTTGAGGCGCTCCGAAAGGGCTTCGGACTTCTCCACCGACGTCGTGCCCACGAGCACCGGCCGGCCGGTAGCGTGTATGCGTGCGATCTCCTCCTCGATCGCGTCGAACTTTTCCTTCTCGGTCCCGTAGACGACGTCCGGCAGGTTGGTCCGGCGCAGGGGCTTGTTGGTGGGTATGACCACGACCTCGAGGCCGTATATCTTCTCGAACTCCACGGCCTCGGTCGCCGCGGTGCCCGTCATGCCGGCAAGCTTCGAGTAGAGCTTGAAGTAGTGCTGAAGCGTGATAGTCGCGTAGGTCTGCGATTCCTCCTGGATGGGCAGGCCCTCCTTCGCCTCGATCGCCTGGTGGAGGCCGTCGCTCCACCTCCTGCCGGGCATCATGCGGCCGGTGAACTCGTCCACGATGATGACCTCGCCGTCCTTGACCACGTACTCCTTGTCCCGCTTGTAGAGGTGGTGGGCCTTTAGCGCGGTCTCGATGAAATGGGGCCATTCCATGTTGCCGCCGGTGTAGAAGGAATCCACGCCGACGAGTCGCTCGGCCTTGACGATTCCCTCGTCGGTGAGGAAGACGACGTGCTCCTTCTCCTTGACTATGAAATCGCCGGTGTGCTTCTTCGAGCGGTCCTCGAGCACCATCTCCTCGCCGCGGACGAGCTCCCGCGCCACCCTGTCGGCGGTGTAGTACTTGTCCGTGGTCTCGTCGGTGGGGCCGCTTATGATCAGGGGCGTGCGCGCCTCATCTATGAGAATCGAGTCGACCTCGTCCACGATCGCGTAGTGGTGCTTCCTCTGGCACTGGTCCTCCTTGCGGAACTTCATGTTGTCCCGGAGGTAGTCGAAACCGAACTCGTTGTTGGTGCCGTAGGTGATGTCGGCGCGATACGCCTCCCTCCTGTCGCAAGGCACGAGGTTGTGCAGGCGGTCGTTCGGATCGGGGTTGTAGTTGCGGTCGTAGAGGAACGACTCCTCGTGCTGTATCGCCCCCACCGTCACGCCCAGGAAATCGTAGACCGGGCCCATCCATTGGGTGTCCCGCCTGGCGAGGTAGTCGTTGACGGTGACGACGTGCACGCCGCGGCCGGCAAGGGCGTTGAGATACGCCGGGAGCGTCGCCACCAGGGTCTTCCCCTCGCCGGTGGCCATTTCGGCTATCTTCCCCTCGTGAAGCACGATCCCCCCTATGAGCTGCACGTCGAAATGACGCATGCGTATGACCCGCCTGGCGGCCTCCCTGCACGCCGCGAAAGCCTCGGGGAGTATGGAATCGAGCGTCTCTCCCGCGGCCAGGCGCCGGCGAAACTCCACGGTCATCTCGGGGAACCTGCGGTCCGGGAGCCGCATCATCTTCTCCTCGAGCGGGTTTATCTGCTCCCTGACGATCTTCCAGTAGCGCCTCAGGGCGCGCTCATTCTGGGTCCCGAAGACGGCCCCCAGGACCTTGCCTATCCATTCGACAACGCTTTCAAGATCCATCTCTTCGCTCCGGAAACACCGACTGCGGAAAACGATCCGGCGGCGGGTTGAAACCGGCTATGGGAGGCCGAAAAACGCCCGTAAACGGCGGCCGGGAACGACCAGCGCGGGCGTTTCCGGGACGGGCAGAGGCGCCAGCCGCTCGTAGTAGTAGGGTATGTCGCGGACCGTCAGCGGCGTCTCGTACGGATCTTCCACGGAGCGCTCCGCACCGATCGCCTCGGTGATCGATAGGACGACCTCCGTCAGGTCGGCCGGCCCGCCCGCCTCTGCGGACAGGCGCATCGAGCCTACGACCAGCAGCGCCAGCAACTGCGGCACCATTGGGGCCATTATACGCGCTCCCTCGGGGGTTTCAAGAAGGCCGCCTCACGGCGCCGCAGGCGTCCGCCCGCCGCCGGCCGAGCACGTCCCCACCAGGTCGGCCGCCTTCGCGACCCCCTCCGCCCGCAGGAGGTGCGGCAATTCCTCGACGACGCGGGCGGCAGTCCGCGGGTCGACGAAGTTCGCCGTCCCGATCTGGACGGCGGAGGCCCCGGCGACCATGAACTCGAGCACGTCGTCCGCCGTGGCGGCCCCGCCCGCACCGATCACGGGGGCGCCCGGCAGCGCGGAGGCGATCTCCCAGACCAGCCGCAGCGCGACCGGCTTGACGGCGGGACCGGAAAGCCCGCCGGTAACCCCTCCCAGGCAGGGGGCGCGCCTCCTCCAGTCCACCGCCATGCCCTTGAGGGTGTTGGCGGCGGTGACGCCGTCGGCGCCGCCCTCCATCGCCGCCGCGGCGACGGCGGCTATGGAAGCGACGTTCGGGCTGAGCTTGGCGAACACGGGTCGCGACGTGGACCGCTTCGCGGCGCGCACGACCTCCTCGGTGAGCGCCGGATCGGTGGCGAAATCGGTGCCGTGTGAGACGTTCGGGCATGAGATGTTGAGTTCGAAGGCGTCCACGCGCGGGAGGGCGTCCAGGCGGCGCACCAGCCGGCCGAACTCCTCCGCGGTCCGGCCAGCCACGCTGAGGAACAGGAGGCACCGGTAATCCTTCACCCTCGGGTAGCGGCTCCGGATCCACTCGTCCACGCCGGGGCCGTCAAGCCCGATGGAATTGAGCATGCCGGAGGGCGTCTCCCATACGCGCGGGTACGGGTTGCCATGGCGGGGTTCCGCCGTTATCGTCTTCTCGACGACGGCCCCGAGCCTGCCGACATCAAGGAGGCGGTCCATCAGGGCGCCGAAAGTCCCCGAGGCCAGCATCACCGGATTGGCCAGCCTCAGGGGGCCCAGCCTGACCGACAGATCCGTGGTACCCTCACACCCGGCCGTGGAGCCGGCCGGCCCGCGGCGCAGCTTCGACCCTGGAGGCTTCATCCCCACTTTTCTTCTTCTCCTCGAAGAAGAGCATCTCGACCGTCAGGAGGAAGACCCCCACGCAGATGCATGAGTCCGCCAGGTTGAACAGCGGCCACACCACCTCGGTACCGTCGGATCGGACGTAGTAGAACTTGATGAAATCCCGGACGGCGCCGACGGTGATGCGGTCGTACATGTTCCCTATCGTCCCGGCGAGTATGAGGCCCAGGGTGATCGTTAGGTTCCACCTGGGCTTCCCGGCGGAGAAGAATATCGCCGCGATCGCCGGCACCGCGGCGATGGAGACGACCAGCCAAAGGGTCCTTGCGCCGGGGAACTTGCCGAAGATCACGCCCTTGTTGACCGTGCGGCCGAAGCTGAAGAACCCGTCGACGACGCGGACCTCCTCGCGCGAGCCGCGTATGTGGTGAAACGCGACGTGCTTCGTCAGGAGATCCAAGGCCGCCCCCAGGAAGGCCAGCGCGCAGAAGACGGCCGCATGGCGCATGCGCCCGCCGATTATACTCCCTCCTCCTTCTTCTTGCAATCGACGCACAGCCTGGCGTAGGGGATCGCGCGGAGCCGCTCCCTGGGGATCTTTTTCCTGCATCCCTCGCAGAAACCGTAGGTCCCCTCTTTTATCCGCTCAAGCGCCTCTTCGATCTCGCGTATCTGTCCGCTCTCGTTCTCCATCAGCCCCAGGGACATGTCCTGCTCGAAGCTGTCCGTCCCCAGGTCGGCCAAGTGCATGGGGAGCGTGGAGAGATCCCCCGCCGCGTCCGCTCCCTTCTTCATCGCCTCTCCCTGGAGTTTACCGACGTCCTTCAACAGCAACTTGAGGCGCCTCATGAGCACCTCGCGGAACTCCGAGAGCTCGCGCTTGCTCAATCCGCCCTTGGGCGGCGGCGGAGCGGTCCTCTTCCAGGGCCTATTTTTTGGCGGCCTTGATCTCACGGTCACGCAGTATCGTCTTTATCCGCGCAATGTCCCGGCGGTGCTTCTTGAACTCGGCGGGATTCTCGACCACGTCGGTCACCTTCCGGAATCGCAGGTTGAAGAGTCCCTTGACGAGGTTGTCCAGCTCCTTCCGGAGCTCCTCGTCCGGCATCTCGGCGTAATTCTTCCCCTTACCCATGGCGCCTCGCGACCATCTTGCAGCGCAGGGACATCTTGTGCGCCACGTTGCTGAATATCCGGCGCGCGAAGTCCTCTGTCACGCCGGCGACCTCGAAAAGTATGTTGCCGGGCCTTATCACGGCGGCGTAGTATTCCGGTTCCCCCTTGCCCTTGCCCATCCGGGTCTCGGCGGGCTTGGCGCTGATGGCCTTGTGGGGGAAGACGCGCACGTACAGGCGCCCCTCGGTCCCCATCATGTGGGTCGCCGCCACCCGGCCCGCCTCTATCTCGCGCGCGGAGAGCCAGCCCCTTTCCACGGCCATCAGCCCGAAGTCCCCGAAGCTCACCCGGCGGCCGCGCGTGGCGACCCCCTTGACACGCCCGCGCTGGCTCTTGCGGAACTTGACCCTCTTGGGCATCAACATGGCCGGCCGTCCTCCCGGTCAGTTCTCCGCGGCCGGACGCCGCGGGCCCTTCGACTGTTTCTCCTGGAACACCTCACCCTTGTAGACCCACACCTTCACGCCGATGGTGCCCTTGCTGATGACAGCCGTGGCGCTGCCGTAGTCTATGTCTGCCCTCAGGGTGTTCAGCGGGATCCGTCCCAGGACCAGGCGCTCGCTCCGGGCGATCTCCGCGCCGCCGAGCCTGCCCTTGCAGATGAGCTTGATCCCCTTGGCCCCCAGATCCATGACCATCTCGGCGTACCGCCGCATGGTCCTGCGGTACGGCGCGCGCTTCTGAAGCTGTTCGGCGATCGCCTCGGCCACTATCTGGGCGTTCAGCTCCGGGGTGTCGAGCTCCTTGACGTCCACCTCGACGGTGCGGCCCACCAGCTCGCTGACCCCGTCGGTCATCTGGTCGACCTTGGCGCCCCTCTTGCCGATTATGAGCCCCGGCCTGGCGGCGAAGATGGTGATCCGCACCTTTTCGCCGATGCGCTCGATGTCGATGCGGGAGAGGCCGGCGAAGCCGTACTCCTTCCGGATGAACTCCCTGATCTTGAAGTCCTCCACCAACCAGTCGCCGAAGTTCTTCTTCCCGGCGTACCAGCGCGATCTCCACGGGGAGGTGACTCCCATGCGAAAGGAGAAGGGATGAATCTTCTGGCCCATCTACTTCGCCTCCTCCTTTCCGCCCTGGTCCGCCTTCTTCCCGCCGGCGCCGGCCGTTTCCTGCGCCTTCTGCGGCCTGGGGACCTGGGCCGCCTTTTTCTGTCGCTCCTGCTGCTGCCTCCTGGCCCTCTCCTGCCGCGACTCCTTGGGTTCCCTCTCCTGCAGCGCCACGAAGACGTGACACATGCGCTTCTTGATCATGTACGGCCTGCGCACGGAGGACGGCCTCCAGCGCTTTATTATCGGCCCCGGATCCACGCGGGCCTCCACGACGTGCAGCTTGTTCCCGTCGAGATCGATGTTGCGGGTCTGCGAGATGTCGGTCGCGTTGCCGAAGGCGCCCTCTAGAAGCTTCTTGCAATACATCGCCCCGCGCTTGGGACACGCCCTCAGTATGGATATCGCGGTGTTGTAGTCCTTCCCGCGGATGAGGTCGACCACCACGCGCATCTTCCTGGCGGATATCCGCGCGTACCGCAGCCGCGCCGTGTACCGGGGCGCCTCGGCACCGGAGGGCTTATTGGAGCCGGCGGCAGGATCGGCCATCTACGCCTTCCCCCCCACCGACTTGGCCCCTTCGCCGGCCTCGCGGTTGCCGGGATGGCCGCGGAACGTGCGCGTCGGGACGAACTCGCCGAGCTTGTGCCCGACCATGTCTTCCGTGACGAAAACCTTCAGGAATATCTTCCCGTTGTGCACGAGGAACGTCTGGTTGACGAAATCCGGCACCACCGTCGAGCGGCGTGACCAAGTCTTTATGGGCTCGCGAGAGCCGGACTCCCTGGCCTTCCTCACCTTTAGGGCGAGCTTGGGATCGACGTACGGGCCCTTCTTCAGCGAGCGGCTCACGTCACCTCCTCGTCTTCTGATGCGGGCCGGGGCGGCGGAAGCGCACGATGAAGCGGTCGGAGGGCCTCTTCGACCGCCTGGTCCTGCCGCCCTTGGCGAGCTTGGTACCCTTCCAGTTGCACGGCTGCCTGCCGACTCCCCCGCGGCCGTCACCGCCACCGCAGGGATGCGAGATCGGGTTCATCGCCTTGCCGCGCACGGTGGGGCGTATCCCGAGCCACCTCTTGCGCCCCGCCTTCCCCAGCACGATATTGGTCCAGTCGGCGTTCCCCAGCTGCCCGATGGTCGCCCGGCAGCGCACGTGTATCTTGCGTATCTCCCCGCTGGGCAGCAGCACGTCGGCGTAGTTGCCCTCCTTCGCCAAGAGCTGAGCGAAGGTCCCCGCCGAGCGCACCAGCTGGCCCCCTCGACCGGGCGTCAGCTCTATGTTGTGTATGAGCTGGCCCGTGGGTATGCTCTTGAGAGGCATGGCGTTGCCCACCTTGGGCTCCACCTTCTCGCCCGAGATTATCTCGTCGCCCACTCCCAGCCCCTGCGGAGCCAGTATGTAGCGGCGCTCGCCGTCGCGATACTTGACCAGCGCGATTCGCGGCGAGCGGTTGGGGTCGTATTCGATCGCCTCCACGACCCCCGCCACGCCGTCCTTGTCCCTGCGGAAGTCGATCCTGCGGTAGCGCCGCCGGTTTCCGCCGCCGATGTGGCGCACCGAGAGGCGACCCGCGTTGTTGCGCCCGCCGGTTTTGCGCAGTTCCTCCGTGAGGCCCTTGAAAGGCCGTTTGCGCGTGATGTCGGAGAAGTCGGATACGGTAGCGCCGCGGCGCCCTGGGGTGACCGGATTGTATTCTCGCACTGGCATCAGATTATGTCCAGCCTTCCTTCCTTCAGGGTCACGTACGCCTTTTTCCAGTCCTTGCGCTTCCCCTCAAGGAACATGTTCTTCATGCGCTTGCGCTTGCCCTTCACGCTCACGATGCGCACGCTGCCCACCTTCACCTTGTTTCCCTTGAATGCCCGCTCCACGGCGTTGCGCACCTCGGGTTTGGTCGCGTTGGGATCGACTATGAAGGTGTACACGTCCTTCCGCTGGTGGGCCATGGACTTCTCGGTCACCACCGGCTTCTTTATGACCTCCCAGGGGTTCCTCACGAGCGCCTCCCCGCGCCCGACCGCGCCGCCACCAGCACCTCCAGGGCCTCCCTGGTCAGCAGCAGATCCTTGTGCCTGAGCACATCGTAGGCGTTCAACTCGCGCACGGGACGCACGCTCACGTCGGGCAGGTTCCGCGCCGAAAGCCACACCTTCCGGTCGTGATTGGGAACGGCCAGGAGGACCGTCCGCTTGAATCCTATCGATTTCATCAGGGCCGCCATCCGCTTGGTCTTCGGCGGATCGACGTCGAGAGCCTCGACTACCGAAACCTCCTTGTCAAGTATCTTTCCGAGGAGGGCGGAATCGAGCGCGGCGCGCCGCATGGAGGCGGTGACGCCCAGCCTGTACTCGCGCCGGCGGGGGCCGAAAACCACGCCTCCGTGCCTCCACAGCGGCGAGCGGATGGTCCCCGCGCGGGCCATACCGGTGTGTTTCTGGGGCCAGGGCTTGCGGGTGGATCCTTCCACCTCCCCGCGGGTCTTGGTGTGGGCGTTCCCTTCCCGCTGGTTGGACTCGTGGATGATCACCACCTGGTGGAGGAGCTTCTTGAGGACCCTGACCCCGAAGATCTTCTCGTCAACCGACACGGTACCGGCGCCCTTGCCTTCCTTTGTATAGAGCGGAAGTTCCGCCATGGCTACTTCTCGTCCAGGAGGGCCTTGACCCGTATGTCCACGCCCGCCGGCATGTTGAGGTTCCGCAGCTCGTCGATGGTCTTGCCCGTCGGTTCCGTTATGTCCACGACGCGCTTGTGCGTGCGTATCTCGAACTGCTCCCTCGACTTCTTGTCCACGTGGGGCGAACGAAGCACAGTTATCCGCTCGATCTTTGTCGGCAACGGAATAGGCCCGCGGACCTTGGCCCCGGTGCGCTTCGCCGTGTTGACGATGTCCATCGCCGACTGGTCGATGATCTCGTGGTCGTAGCCTTCGATCCTTATGCGTATTCTCTGGGCCATAAAGCGAGCGGGTAGTATACCCAAAGCCACACGCAAGTCAAGCGAAACGCCGCAGGACCAGGGATTGCTCGAGCCACCGGGGAAGGCGGCGCTGGCCGGGAAGGAAGGAGCGGATAAA
>FWPU01000561.1_pt1 | contig 112703 bp, 105 predicted proteins | sample 2228361 | NCBI WGS metagenome assembly FWPU01 (sample SAMEA103939777, study PRJEB20133) | metagenome | reverse complement strand
CACCGCCATAGCGGACGTGCCGGCCACCACGTACATTGGTGCGCCTGTGAACGAGGTGAGGAACGGGACGTAGAGGAAACCACCGCCCACACCAAGGAAGGACGAAATAGCTGCGATGACCACACCACCGAAGAAAATAATGATGGGATTGAAGTGAAATTCCGTCCCAAAGAAGGTGAACGTGGATTTCGTAATGCTGAAGGATTTAAACTGAATTCCCTGTTGGGCCAGGTCTGTCTTTTCCTTCATGGCCTTGGAAAAGGCCTGAGCGGCCTCTTTGGCGGCTTTCTTCTTCTGTTGACCTGCGGGTGTGGTTTCGTAAAAGAGGAAGGCGCCCACCACGAAGACGAACAAGCCGAACCATCCCTGATACTGCTTGAAAGTGACCTTGCCACCCGTGAGCCATGGAATGAAGATGGCACCGGCGATGGATCCCAAAGCCAGCACGATACCGACGGGCCAGGCTAAAGTGCGAGCCTTCAGGTAGTTGATGGTACTGATCAGGGCGGAGAGTCCCACAAGGAACTGGTTGGATGTGCGCACACTATCCGTGAGAGCCTTATTGAGACCCGGGGCTGTCTTGGAAAAAGTCTTGGCGTAAGGCCCAAGACCCAAAATAGTCATATGGCCCACACCGGCCATGATTCCGCCGAAAGCCCCAACAGTTGAAAAAATCCAGCCGACCCATACGGACCACAAAATCGCAACCACGTAATTGATTTTGACGGCTCCGGGAATCCCAAAGGCACCGGGAGGTGCTGTCGGATCAATCTGACCAGGTCCCTTTCCAAGAGGTGCCTTGGCTACTTCCTTGCCGATCTTTCCGGGAAGCCCAAGGGTATCTCCCACAGGTTTAGCCTCCGTGCTTGCCGGCTTTTCTGCAGCCGGAGCCGGAGCCTGCTGAGGAGCCGCCGGAGCCGTTTGGGTTTGGGCTGCGGGGGCTTGCGGCTGGGCCGCCGGTGGCGCCGTTCCTTGAGCCTGTGTGTCCTGCTGTTGGCTGAGCACAGGTCCCGCCGTGACCCCTCCAACAACAAGTGCCGCCAGAAAAACCATCCATGCCAAAGACCATCGAAACCTTTTCCTCATTGCACCATCCTCCTTAAAAAAGTTAATAAAAACGCCGAAATGAACACCCGCTCGACGCTAGCGGTCACATCTTCGGCACACCACAACGTCTGACCCAAAAGCATCATTCATGCCAATGCCTTCGCATCAAGAATCAACCCTCGTAGGGGCGGACCCGCGTGTCCGCCCCGCCTCCAGAAAACCACGGAACTACGCCCCTTCATCTTCCCTTGTAGGGGCGGACCCGTGTGTCCGCCCCGGCACCACCAAGCCGTAAGGCGGTTCTGCTTCCAAATACCCCGCTCACAGAGGCCCAGGGCGTAACATAACGTCTTCCCATCAAGAATCAACCCTCGTAAGGGCGGACCTATGTGTCCGCCCAAAATCCTCTCTCAGAAAGGCAGCCTGGCTTCCTCAGAGCCCATCTGCTATGAGGGGTGTCGGGGGGCGGACACATCGGTCCGCCCCTACAGATTTTCGAATTCGAGGGTAAGTTCGGTCTATATTGAACTCGCGGGGGCGGACACATGGGTCCGCCCCTACAAATAAAGAGCCCATGCGCAAGAGGCGGCCAAGGCACTTACGATACCAATGGATCTCATGCCACGAAGGTCGGGGCGAGGCGCCGCCTCGCCCCGACTATCCGGAAACTGGACCATTCCCCGGGAACGCGGGCCTGTGGCCCACCCATTATGCCCGTAAAACACCCGCGCTTACAGATCGCAAGGAAAAGATCCTTGTCGGGAAAGGCTCCGACGTGGTTATCCCCTGGCTCCAGGCATACATCTCAGCCTGCGCAGGCAAACTTCCTGAACCAAAGGCCGCCTGCACATCCCTGAAGGTTTCTCATTCCAAATGCAGTAAAAAACTTGCAGTGCTATAAAAAAATTGCACATCTCGAGCTTTTTCCATCGTCCGCAAGTGAACTTCTCCTTAAACATCAAGGTTTACTCGTTGGCATGGACTTTGCCCACCAGGGCCGTGATGTCGCCTCGTGGGGTCGTGATGAAGCTCGAAATTCTGCTTTTTCCAAGGGCTGTCCAGAAGATTCCCTCGTCGCGTGGCGGTGGACAAGCTTCATGGAGTTTGTTATGGCGCTCATCATGGTATTGGATGATGAGAAGGATGCGTGCCGTTTAATGCAGAGGGTTTTGGTTCGGTTGGGGCATGAAGTGCACACGTTTTGTCAGGCGAGCACAGCGCGCCGATGGCTTGAGAACCATGACCCGGATCTGGCCTTACTGGACATGAAGCTCAAGGATGATGACGGCCTTTCGGTGTTACGGTTTCTGCGGGCTCATAAACCCCATGTTCGTGTGATGATCATCACAGGTTTTCCTTCTGCGGAAACGGCTCAGGAGGCGAGGCGGTTGGCGACCGAAGATTATTTGGTGAAGCCGGTGGAGCTTGACGAGCTGGAATATCGCGTCAAAAAGGTGTTGGAAAATCGATTTGCGACTTCGTGAAGTTCAGGGAAGCTCAGAAAAGAAAGGAACATTTATGAAGAAGGAAGTCTACAGTCTTTGTTTCATGTGTTCGGTTCGCTGCCCCATCAAGGTGACCGTGGAAAACGGTCAAGTGAAATGGATTGAAGGGAATCCATATGTTCCGGGGATGGAAGGCAGCTTGTGTCCGAGGGGTGCGGCGGGTATCGCCCTTTTAAATGATACCCAACGGGTTCAGTCGCCCCTCATTCGCACCGGTCCTCGAGGCAGCGGCAAGTGGAAAAAGGCCACTTGGGACGAGGCCTTGAACTATGTCGCCGAAAAGCTCAAAGAGATCGTTGCCAAGCATGGTCCCCAAAGTGTTGTTCTAGGTGAACGGACGCAGCTTGCCACCCATGTAAGCAAGACCTTTCTGAGGGCGCTTGGTTCTCCCAATCATTTTACCCATGATGCCATCTGCAAAGGCTCTGTGAACACCGCAGCCCGATCCCTTTTCGGCTACACGGACGCTCAAATGGGTGTGGACTACAAGAACACAAAGCACATCGTCTTTTACGGCCGAAACTTTTTCGAAGCCATAGAGGTTCGAGCGGTCAACAACTTGATGGACGCTGTGGAAAACGGGGCGAAAATCACCTACATCGACCCTCGAGTGACCGTGACGGCAACGAAGGCTCATGACTACTTCATGATTCGCCCCGGCACAGATCTGGCCCTGAATTATGCTCTGATGCATGTGATCATCAACGAAAAGCTTTACGATACTCGCTATGTGCAACGGTGGGTGGACGGCTTTGCCGTGCTTCAGGACTTCGTCCAGCCGTACACGCCCGAATGGGCGGAACAGGAAACGGGAATCGAGGCCCATCGCATCGTGACTCTAGCCAGGGAAATGGCCAAAAAGAAGCCTTCGGTCATTTTCCATTACGGCTATCGCGGTGCTGGTCATCCCAATGAAATTTATCTGCGCCGTTCCATTATGATCCTCAATGTTCTAATGGGAAGCGTGGAAGCTAAGGGCGGACTGTTTTTCAAGAAGGGGCCGGGGGAAGTAGGCGGCAAACCCGCTCGAAAATTAACGGAACAGGAAGGCCTGCCCAAGGTCAACGTGGTTCGATTTGACAAGGTGGGGACCCCTGATTTTCCGCTTCCCGATAAGGACCATGGCGTGGGTCAAATGCTGCCTTTGGCCATCCTCAACGAGGACCCTTACCCTCTGAAGGCTCTTATCGCTTACCGTTTTGACCCCCTCATGTCCATTCCCGACCTCAACCAGAATAAAAGGGCTCTCGAAAAACTGGACTTGGTGGTCAGCATCGATATCAATTACAGTGACATCGCCTGGTATTCCGATGTGATTTTGCCGGAATCCATCTACCTGGAGCGGCTCGATTGCATCCAGCAAGCCAACGGCCTCAAGCCCCAAATGTTCCTGCGCCAGCAAGCGGTGAGCCCTCGTTATGATACGCGTCCTGGAGCGATCATACTCAAGCAGTTGGCGGAACGTCTCGGCTTTGGTCAATATTTTCCTTACGAAACCATGGAAGATCTGGTCCGCTGGCAATTGGAAGGTACGGGATTCTATCTGGAAGATTTTAACAAGAAAGGGTTTGTGGCCTATACAGACAAGCAGATCTTATGGAATCGGGAAGACGGAATCAAATTCAAGACCCCATCGGGCAAAATCGAACTGGTGTCTTCCCTGCTGGAAAATGCCGGTTTTCCGTCTTTTCCCGCCTATGAGCCGGTTCAGGCGCCTCCCGAAGGCCATTATCGCCTCATGGTCGGCCGATGTGCGCAGCACACCCATGTGTCCACTCAGAACAACCCGTATCTTCACGAACTGGTTCCTGAAAACCGCCTGTGGATACACACCAAGGAAGCGCAACGGCTGGGGATCAATGACGGTGATTGGGTGGAGGTTTCTTCCAAGGTGGGATCCGGGCAGATTCGAGCTTACGTCACCGACATGATTCACCCGGAATCGGTCTTTATGCTGCACGGGTTTGGACACGAAGCGCGGTGGGCGGCACGCAGCTTCAATCGAGGTCTTGCCGACACCGTGTTGCAGGAGAACCTGTCCGATATGATCGGCGGCAGCCCTGCCCTGGACCACACCATCGTGACCGTGAAGCGCGTTCAATAAGAAGATGGAAGGAACCCGGAGGATATGCTCATGAGCCAGTATTATCTCTTTCAGGACATAAAAAAGTGTATCGGATGTCATACCTGCGAAGTCCAGTGCAAGGCCAACAAGGGATTGCCCGTGGGTCCGAAAGTGTGCCAAGTGGTGGAAGTAGGTCCTAAGTTCGTGGGAGTCTTGCCGAGGGCTTCCTATATTTTCATGCCGTGTTTTCATTGTGAAAACCCGTGGTGTGTGGCGGCTTGTCCCACGGGAGCCATGCAAAAGCGCGCCAAGGACGGCATTGTCTTTGTGGATGAAGAGCTTTGTGTGGGATGCAAGACCTGCATGTCCGCGTGTCCATGGGGAGCTCCTCAATGGCATGCGGAAACAGGCAAGGTGGTCAAGTGCGACTATTGCAAGGATCGCGTGGACCAGGGCCTAAAGCCTGCCTGCGTGACGGTGTGCACAACCCATTGCCTGCATTTTGGAAAACCCGAAGAGATTCGTGAAATTCGACGGGAACGCCACGCCAAGGCCCTTTCGCCTCTGGACTAAGAGCTTCCCCGAGGATGGATTTTTTTCCGGAAGCATGGGCTGGCGCGCCCTCACCATGAGCGTGCCGAAGGCTTGTGCTTCCGGGAAAAGGTACGGTCTCAGGCTTGTAGGGACGGGGCGCCGTCTCGCCCTTATCCTAAGGGGGCCCAAAATGCAGTGGTACTCCAAGTTCTCGGAAAAGCCTTCAGAGTGTTTTGATAGTGGAGCGCGGGATGAACACACACGGTCACCAAGGCCATTTTTTATCCGTAAACCTATTTACCATTTCACGATTTCACGATTTCACGATTTCACGACTTCACGACTTCACGACTTCACGACTTCACGACTTCACGATTTCACGACTCCGAGGTCATAACGTATGACGCTTTCAGCATGTCCGGTCAGTGAGTGCCGTCGGCAGTTCCAAGAAATTCTTGCCACGGATGCCATTACCACGCCGCGGTTTCGTCACGTGGCGGAGGAGATTTTTCTTCTCTTGGAAGACATAGCGTGGGGTCGAGGCGGTCACGACCATGTCCATGCCTTACGATCCTTGGGCGAAACCCTTGCATCCAAAGGGCCTGATGCCAAGACGGTGGAAGCCGGCACGTTCCTGTTGGACACCTTGGCGGAATACGAAGAGGTTTTCGTCAGCCATATCGAGACGCACAATTGTGCCACGGGCGACTGCGTGAAATTGGCTCCTGCCCCTTGCCAAATGGCGTGTCCTGCCGGGCTGGACGTTCCAAGCTATGTGACCCTTATTGGAATGGGCCGAGAAGCGGAGGCCATCAGTATCATTCGCGAGGATAATCCTTTTCCCTGGGTCTGCGGCTTGGTGTGCACGCATCCGTGCGAATTCATGTGTGTGCGAGGTCGCGTGGATAAGCCCATTGCCATCAGGGATTTGAAAGGTTATGCGGCCGAACGGGCCATGTCTCGTATGGAATACGTCAATCCTCCGGCTCCGCCCTTGAACGGTCGCAAGGTCTGCGTGGTGGGGGCTGGTCCGGCGGGTTTGACGGCTGCCTATTTCTTACGCCTCAAAGGCTATCAGGTCACGGTCATTGAGGCTTTGCCTGTGGCCGGGGGCATGATGATGGTTGGGATTCCTCGGTATCGCCTGCCTCGGGAAGTGATCGATCGGGAAGTGGCCATGATCGAGGATTTGGGTGTGGAAATTCGGCTGAACACTCGCCTCGGCAAAGATGTGACCATCGAACAATTACGAGCGGAAGGCTATGAAGCTTTTCTCATCGCCATCGGGGCTCATAGCTCGTACAAGCTTATGATTCCCGGGGAAGACGAGTACCCTCAAGTGATCAGTGCCGTGGACTTTTTGCGCCAAGTGGCGTTAGGGGAGCGCCATGCGCCGGGGAAAAAGGTGGCCGTGATCGGGGGTGGCAATGTGGCCATTGATGCGGCCCGAACCTGCATTCGGCTGGGCTGTGAGTCCGTCACCTTGCTTTATCGAAGGACGCGTTCCGAAATGCCGGCCCATGAAGTGGAAGTACGGCAGGCGGAAGAGGAAGGGGTTCAGTTTCAGTTTCTTACGATTCCGGTGGAAATTAAGGGCAAGGATGGGCGGGTGACGGCGTTGCGCTGTCTGCGTGCCGAATTGGGGGAACCGGATCCCAGCGGACGAAGGCGGCCGGTTCCGGTGGAAGGAAGTGATCACGAACTGGATGTGGATTGTGTCATTGCAGCCATCGGCCAAGTGATCAATCCCGAGGGATTGGATCGCCTGGAGCGTCTGGCTTGGTCAAAACGTGGCACGATTAAGACGAACACGGCCACCATGGAAACCACTGAGGAAGGTGTTTTTGCGGCGGGAGACGTAGTGACGGGACCGGCGACGGTCATCGAAGCCATCGGGATGGGTAAAGTGGCCGCCGATGCCATCGATCGTTACCTTCAGGGGCTTCCTCAACCCAAGATGCCCCCGGTGCCCGTGCGTCGTCGCCGCCTGCCTTTCCTGAAGGTTTCTGCATCCAAAAAGATGCGCCTGGAACGACCAAGAATGGCGGAATTGAACACGGACCGTCGGCGCATCACGTTTCAGCAGGTGGAGCTCGGGCTTTCGGAACAGGAGGCAAGAGACGAAGCTTTGCGGTGTCTGCGTTGCGACGTTTGTCGACGGTGCGGGCTGTGCGTGGAAATCTGCCGGGACAAGATGAAAATCGACGCCTTGAAACTTGGGTATTTGGACTTGGAGCAGCCGACGGAGACGGATTTTCGAGTGACGGCGGAAAAGTGCATCGCGTGCGGTGCCTGTGCCACCAATTGTCCGAATGACGCCATGCAGATTGAGGATAAGGACGGCACACGCGTTCTTTCTATCTGCGGCACGGTTCTCAGCCAGCTCAAATTGGAATATTGTGAAGAATGCGGGAAGGTCTTGGGGCCGGAAAGGTATCATGACTTCATCATGAAGCGCATGAACCATTTGGCGTCTGTTGTGCGAGGGCATCGAATGTGCCTGGAATGTGCCCGCAAAAAGGCTGCCAACAGCCATGCGGAAATAACACCTCCCGCCGCTCGAAAGACATGAAAAGATTGCGGCTCGGCTGTCCATGAAGCCTTCTGGATTCCTTTGGCAAAGACAGCAACCGCGCCAAAGAGGAGGTGCTTTATGACATTTCGTCGAGGACAAAGGGTAGAGATATACAGAAAGTCCGCGGACGAAAGTTGGGAACCGTACATGGACCAGTATATAGGCGCCCGTGGTGTGATCACGGATCCGGATACGAGCAAGAACGATCCCACGGCGTTGGTGGAAGTGAGTCTGGATGACAAGGGCACCCACCGGTTTCCTCAGGATTGCCTTCGTGTCCTTAGCGAGTGAACAGGTTAGGCCTCAGGGCGGGGCATGCGAGGCATTTTTCTGAAGGGGATCATGGAGTTTTTATGAAAGTGCAAGAGCTGTTGGCCGGCAAGGGATCTGAAGTCTACACGATCGACGTCGGGGAAACGGTGGAAAAGGCCATCGACGAGATGACCTCGCATCGTATCAGCGCCCTGATCGTCATGGACCGAGGGCGTCCCGTGGGTATTTTCACGGAAAGGGATGTTCTTAAAGTCCATTTGAAGTTTCGCGAGAAACCTTTCACGGCCATCGGCATTAAAGACGGCATGACAGAAAAACTGATCGTCGCCCGCCTGGACGATGACCTTTACACTGTCATGTCGGCCATGGTGCAGGCGGATATTCGACACATGCCCGTGGTTTCCGAAGGTCGAATCATCGGCGTTTTGTCCATTCGGGATATCATTCATCAATACGTGGGATCCCTTAAGGCGGAACTCACCTACCTGCAGGACTACATCAGCCGTCTTGAAGATGCTCAGCACGACTGAAAGAAAGGTGCCTTCGATGGTCATCATCACCATTGATGGAAAGGATTACGAAGCGGAAGAGGGGCAGAGTGTTTTGCAGGTGATGCGCCGGCATGGCATTTCCGTGCCCACCCTTTGTTATCACCCTGCTTTGAAACCTTCGGGCAGTTGCCGTCTGTGTGCGGTTGAGGTGTCCGGCAAATCAGGGCGTCCTGTGGCCATGCTGTCGTGCATCATGCCGGTCAAAGAAGGGCTACGGATTCGAACGGAAGGAGAAGTGATTCAGGCGGCGCGTACGAAGGCTTTTCGAAGCCTTTTGCAGATGGCGCCTCAAAGCACAAGAATTCGGGACTTGGCCCGGCAATACGGCGTGGATTTGGGACCTCCGCCGGATGGGTGCGTGCGCTGCCGTTTATGTATTCGCGTCTGCAAGGAAATCATCGGGGCGGAAGCTTTGCGCATGGAAAAACGGGATGGTGTCAATTTTGTGGTTCCCGTGGAAGGGGCGTGTATTGGCTGTGGCACCTGCGCCAACCTGTGCCCTACCGGCGCCATCAGCATCCGGGACAGCGAAGGGATTCGAACCATTTCCATACGTAATGAAGTCATCGGCATTCATGCCATGGAGCGGTGTCAAGCCTGCGGACGTCCCTTTGCCACACGAAAATTCGTGGAATACGCCGAGCAGCATGTGCATCCGCACCCGGACGTCAAGGAGCATCACCGGTACTGTCCCACCTGTGCCAAGATGCTTGCCGATCGCGTCAAGTTGGCACTTCGCCAAAAACAGCGCTGATCTCTTGAATCCTATCCTTTCCTCATGCCCTTTCCCAAAATGCCTTTGAAAACAAGAAGGGGCACGCCGCTCCGTGCCCCCTCCCACTCCCCACCTTACCATCCCACCTTCCCCGCCTTCACGATTCACGATTCACGATTTACGATTTCACGATTCACGACTTCACGATGTCACGCCCCAATTGACCTTTTGAACACCGTAAGGTAAAGGCAAGGGGCATACCAAAGCGTTTCTGAACCGGAAATACACGTTCATTTTAAGGGTTTGACCTCATTTTTAGGAAGCGACGGATATCTCACAGGTGGCGGAAGATGATGGGGTTAGAGGTTTTTCGAGGAGCCTTCAGAGCTCGGTTTTCGTTTCCACTTGCCAAGCCTTTCTCGGGGTTTAAGGTTTTGACAGCCGTCTACCTTCTGGCCGTCGTTCTTTTTCCAGGAGAACTTTGGGCGACTCAGGTGCATGCCGATCCCGAGGGTTTGTACAGTCATCAATTGGGCCACGGCTTTTTTATCTTATCCATGGGGGTTTTGGTGTATTGGCTTCGAGGGCGAAGGCTTATTCGTTACAAGGGATGGCGTTACCTTCAATACTCGGCGCTGCTTTTTACCCTTTGGAATGTGGATGCCATTTTGGTGCATCATTTGGAAGATCAAGATGATATCTTTATGAAGTTTTCCGAAGGGACGCTCCATGCCTATCTTCAACCATATCCTGGGCGGGAATGGCTTGCCTGGATTTTCTTTCTGGGAAAACTGGACCACCTGCTCTGTGTTCCCGCTATTGTTTTTCTCTATTTGGCCCTCAGGGAAATGAGGCGTTCGCCCCATCGGTTTTCGCCGCAGGATGATGCCGGATGATGACTCTTCCTTTTTTTCCTATTTTTTTTGTGGATTTGGCGGGTTCAGCCTGCATGGTGTTTTTCGCCATGGCCTGTGTGCGGCTGTCTTATGCGTTGTATCTTCGTGATCGTGAAAATGTGCTTTATCTGTATCTGCTCATGGTTTGTCATGCCTTGGCTGTTTTTGCCATTTCTCGAGGCATAGGGCATATCGCCAAACAATTGCTGCTTCTAGGAGGATACCGACACATTTGGGAAGCTTTAAGGCCCTACAGTGGTTCGTTGAACACCATCAGTTTCTGCGTGGTGGGAGCAGTGACGCTCTTTTTTGAAAGGATTTGGAAGGTGCATCAGCAGATCCTGCGGGATCGTCAAGCCTTGGAGGAAGCCCATGAGAAGCTGGTGTTGATCAATAAACACTTGGAGGATCTGGTGTCCGAGCGCACCGCGGAGTTGGGGCGATCCGAGCAGAAGTTCCGCCGCATTTTTGAGGCGTCACGAGATATGATCGCCGTTGTGACGGCGGATGGAACTTTGATGGACATCAATCCCGCAGGCCGGGAGATGCTTGGGATCCATGGCGTAAATGGGCCGGTCGAGGGGGGTGAAGGAAGGCTGTCCCTTTGCAGCTTTTTCGAACAACCCAAGGACTGGGAACGCCTTAAAGAGCAGCTTCAGCGTTCCTGCTACGTTACAGACGATGAAGTGGTTCTAGTGCGTCAAGACGGGCGCGAGATCAGCGCTTTGATCAGTGCCTCCTCTCAGTGCGACTTGCAGGAAAAGACGGAAGTTTTCCATTTTGTGGTGAAAGACATCACGCAGCGCAAGATTATGCAGCAGCAGCTTCTTCAGGCGGACAAACTGGCTTCCTTAGGACAACTTGCCGCCGGAGTCGCCCACGAAATCAATAATCCTTTGGGAATCATTCTAGGGTACACGCAGCTTTTGATCCGCGAAGAACCTGTAGGCACGGAACGTTATGAAGACTTGAAAACCATTGAAAAGCATGCACGGACATGCAAGACGATTGTGGAAGACCTGCTGAGTTTTGCTCGAAGCGCTCATAGTCGAAAAGAGCCCGCCTCGATTCATGACTTGGTGCAGGAGGTCCTGAGTGTGGTGCGACACAATCTGGAGCTGAAGCGCATCCAGGTGGAAACCCGTTTCGATGCGAAGGTGCCGGTTCTTGTGATGGACAAGGACAAAATGCGTCAGGTTCTCATGAATCTGATCATGAATGCGCAGCAAGCCATCGGCAAGGAAGGCCGCATAGAAATTCGCACGGCTCTCGTGGAAAACGGGCCGAGTGTTCACATCGTGGTGTCAGATACGGGAACGGGAATCGACCCTAAACATTTACCGCGCATCTTTGATCCTTTTTTTACCACGAAAAGCACTGGGGAAGGCACGGGCTTGGGCCTTTCGGTGAGCTATGGGATTGTCAAGGATCATGGGGGCGAGATCCTTGTGGCCAGTGAACCTGGAAAGGGGTCTGTGTTCACGGTTGTGCTTCCTGTCCCTTCAGGAAAACCGGAGTTTACGGGGCATGAAAATTGATGTGAGCACGGGGGACACGCCGGAAATCCTCAAAGACCGTCTCCTTGTGGTGGATGACGAACCGGATTTCCTGCGTCTTTTGAAACGCAGTCTGGTTAAGGACCTGGAGTGCGAGGTTTTGACGGCTTCTTCGGGAGAAGCGGCGCTTGAGGTGCTTCAGGAAGAGCCCGTGGATGTGGTGCTCGTGGACATGAAAATGCCGGGTATGGACGGTCTGGAGTTTTTGGATCGTTTGCGCGCCATGCATCCATGGGTGACGGCCATCATGATGACGGCCCATGGGTGTGTGGAGCTGGCCGTTCAGGCCATGCGCCAGGGAGCCTATGACTTTATAACCAAACCCTTTGACCATGAGACCTTGGTGTTTACGCTTCAAAAGGCCTTGGAACGGCACCGACTGCTTCGCGAAAACATGCGGTTGCAGAGGCGATACAAGGGCGAAGTGGCCTTTCAGGACATCGTGGGACGCAGCCCGGCCATGCGCCGCGTTTTTGATGCGGTGCAAATGGTGGCTCCGTCGGATCTCACGGTCCTTATCACGGGAGAGTCGGGGACAGGAAAAGACTTGGTGGCTCGTGCGATTCATAACCTGAGCCATCGCAGTCAGGAGCCTTTTGTGGCCGTCAACTGCCCCACAGTGCCGGAAAATATTCTGGAAAGCGAGCTTTTCGGGTACAAAAAGGGTGCCTTTACACACGCGACTCAAAACAAGATCGGTCTTTTTCAAGAAGCTCATCGAGGCACCCTTTTTCTGGATGAAATCGGGGACATTTCACCCGCTATTCAAACCAAGCTCTTGCGGGTGCTGCAAGACAAGGCCATCAAGCCACTCGGGGATACGAAAATGATCAAGGTGGATGTGCGCGTGGTCGCCTCCACCAACCGTAACCTTCAAGAAAAGATCCGCGCAGGGACCTTTCGAGAAGACCTTTATTACCGCCTCAATGTGGTTCCCATTGAAATGCCGCCTCTTCGTCAGCGCCGTGAAGATATTCCTTTGTTGTGCGACTTCTTTTTGAAAAAACACGCCGAATCCCTTCGCCGACCCCATAAGACCATCTCTTCGGAACTCATGGAGCTGTTTCTAGCTCGGGAATGGGAAGGAAATGTTCGCGAGCTGGAAAACATGATCATGCGAGGTCTTTTGTTTGCTTCGGGCGATGAAATTCGTCCGGAACACGTGGGACTGCTCTCGGAACGCAGGTCATGCTCGGAGTTTGACGATGCTTCCCTTGAAAATTTGCCTTATAAGGTGGCCAAGGAAGAAGTGCTTCGACGTTTTCATAAGCGGTATTTGGAAAAACTTCTGGCTCAAACAGGCGGAAACGTCACACAAGCTGCCAAACAATGCGGTCTGGAACGTCAGGCTTTGCAGCAGGTGATGCGTCGTTTCGGCATCGAGGCCGAAAAATTTCGAAACGCCAACGACAAGACATCATAGTTTTTGCCAGGGTTAAGAGGCTTTTTGAAACGGTGCATGGCTTTTAGGAAAACTTGAGACAGGGTTGACGGCCTTGATGCTTTCGGTTAAGTTTTGAGTGTGTTCAATACCTTGAGTCGCTTTTCGGCTGCAGAAGTTGGGCTCCTCAATGTTTTTCTCCTCACGTGCTCCATGGCGAAGACCTCCGCTTTAGGCCGGGTGTGAGCGGTGCCATGAAGGTGCCGCCCGAAAAGCAACTCCCTGAACTTTAAGGGAAGGAGGTGGAAGCATGAAGCTCAACGTCGTGGAAATTCTCAAGCATCTACCGAAAACCAATTGCAAGGAATGTGGAGAGGCCACGTGCATGGCTTTCGCCGCCAAGCTGGCCAAAAAGGAAGTGGAGCTGAAAGCCTGCCCGCCCATGTTTACGGGGGAATTTGCGGCCAAGAGGGAAATGCTGGAAAACATGCTCCTGGGCAAAGCGGCTTAAAGCCGTTAAGGAAAGGCCGCACACTTCCAAAACCGAGCCCACCGTGTGGCGCCGGGGTCTTCGGGGGAAAGCTCAGACCCCGGCTGTCCGTAAGAAATCACTTCCGAAGATAGCCTTATGGCATGGAATGAAATGAGCCCTTCTCGGTCATGCCACTTCAAGCCAGAAAAATGGTTTTTCCAAGCGGGCCCATGGTCCCGGGCCTGCATTGGAAGGCGGACCCATGTCTCTACGGTTGTGCCCAAGGGGTTTGTGGGGGGGCGGACCGATGTCTGTTCGCGTGTGCTCAAGGGTTTGTGCGGCCGGACCGATGTCGGTGTGCATGTGCCCGTGAGTTTGTAGGGCCGACCGGTGTCTACCAGCGTGTGTGCGAGAGTTTGTAGGGGCGGACCGGTGTGTCCGCCCCCAAACAGGCTGGTACGTGGAGATTCTGGGGCGGACACATAGGTCCGCCCCTACAGAATGGTTTTTCAAAGGCATCTGATTGACCCAGGGTATCCTTCGATGGCGCATAGGCGGATAGCTGTTTCTGCCGCTGTGTCTGCGGGTTTGTACGGGCGGCCTGATGTCGGTGTGCATGTGCCCGTGAGTTTGTAGGGTCGACCGGTGTCTATCAGCGTGTGTGCGAGAGTTTGTAGGGGCGGACCGGCGTGTCCGCCCCTAAATACCCGGATGCGAGGAGATTCTGGGGCGGTCCCATGGGTCCATCCCCAAACAGGCTGGTACGTGGAGATTCTGGGGCGGACACATAGGTCCGCCCCTACAAGGTTCCTTTCCAATACAAACAATGTAAAGAAGCTGAGTTCTCCAAAATCTCACAAGGATCTCACCTTGCAGTCACCACACGGATCACGGATTGTGCTTTGCTTTCAGAAGTCTGATTGTTTCTTCGGCCACTTCTTGAAGCTCTGTGTCCTCGGCATGTTTATGGGCCCATTGAAGGACTGTTTCGGCCCAGGTCGAGTCCCCGGCAATGCCGGTGGCATAGATCACGTCGCCTTGAACTGCCGCTGAAAGGGTGTCCATGTTTTGCCACAGAAGCGGCAGATAAGCTCGAGCCCTGCTAGGATTCTTCTCGGCCAATTCTTCAAGGACCACCAGAGCGCCCAGGCGTACCGACCATTCGGCATGGGTGAGCACGGAAGCGAAATTTTCCCAGATTTTTGAAGAAGTTAACATGAGTCGGCTCAATTCTTGGGCTTTGCCTTCTTTAAGCAGGCGAATGGCGGCAGCGGCGGAAAGTTCTGTGTGTTCATCACGGCAGACCACTTCCAGGACATGAGCTAGATCGACACGGCCCGTCCAGCGGAAACGGTCGCCGAAAAGGATCGTGGGAACGGATCGAATGCCGGCCTCTTGAGCTTTTTCGGCGAAAAGCAAGGCGTCCAGCACACGGATGACCAGATATGAGGACAGAAAAGGCAGAGGGCCCAGTTCGAAAAGCATATGCGCGCAGTTGGGGCACTGAGAGGCCGTAAAAACCAAAAGTTCCGTGGGCTTGTGAAGACCTTGAAGCCTATCCCGCAGATCAGGCTTACTTTGTTGAAACAATCCCTTGAGTTCCTTTTCCGATGAATGGAACGACTCTGCCGAACTCTCATGAAAAAGGGCCAGAGTTTCAAGAAACGGCCTGAGTTCAGCTCCTGACGGGGCGGCGTGCCATATCCAACCGTTTCCAACAAAGAAGCCCGGTAGATCGTCTGTGTCCTTAAAGGTTGCCTCCAGGCTGATATGCGGCGTCAGCATGGTGAGTTCGTCTCCAAAGGCGTGAAGCACCGCACTGCGCGGGTCCCGCGTCATCTGCAGCCCCAAGGTCACTTTGCCGGACACATGGGTATTCCAAGAAAGAACAGCCCGTCTATCGTTTTCATCCAAGGGCATTGTCTCCTCCGTGCCTCACCGGCTCGATTCCCATGCGCTCCTGGACGGCCTTGTCTAAAAGCGCGGGAAGTCCCCCTTTGCATGCAGGTTCTTGCCCAAAGACATGCTTCCAGATCCAGGGCCCTTCCATGCACAGGTAGACGCACAGGTTTGAATCCCAGCCGCGAATTTGTTCGACCATCCATTGGTAAAGTTCAAGGCGGATGTCTCGAAAATAGCGCATCTTACCGTCCAGTCCGCGAATGAATTCTCCGGTGACAATGCGACTTTTGGGATGATGCCGTTCGATGACGGCTTTGAGATCGGGCATGAACCGAAAAGCCCCTAAGCTGATCCACACCACTTTGGCAGGGTCAACGGCTTCAAAAAGAGCCTGCAAAGTGCGTCGGTACCCTTCGCGCCATCCTGGATAGTCAATCATGGGATCAAAGTGAAACCCTAGAAAATACCCCCATTGGGCGCATTGTTGCGCGGCATGCAGCCGAGCCTTTAACGGAGCGGATCGGGGTTCTTGTGTGCGAATGATCTCCTCGGCATTAAGTGACCACGAAACCAGAGTGTGACCTTGATGGTCTAAGCCCTTGAGTTGTGACACATGATCGGTTTTCGTTTTCAATTCTAGAACGGCGTTGGGGATTTGCGCAAACAGGGGGACCAGGTGCTGGGACAAACCCGTCCAGGGGTCCAAGAGCAAGGAGTCTGTGAATTCTCCGGTGCCGGCTCGAAACAACCGTTGGGGTGAGGACGCCGGAACTGCCTGCACCTCTGCCAGCAGGTCGTCGAGGTTTCCGAAGATCCTCAAATTGGGACTTTCAAAATAGGCTTGCAAGATGCAATAGGTGCAATCCAAGCTGCATTGCGTGCCGATATGCACGATCTGGTAACCGCAGCATTCATAGATTTTGGTTCCCGGACAGTTTCGCCAAAATCGTCCCTTGTAATGAACGACCTCCAAAAGCCCCGGAATTCTTTCTCGGGTTTCCGGCACCTTGTCCACGTAGACCACGGGAATGGACGGCAATCTTTCCAGCAAGGTGCGAACGATAGGGCTGTCGGCGACGGCGTGTTCCACAACAAGGGATGTGATGGGATTTCGAATAGTCGGTTTCATGCCTTCATGGATGACGGTTGAAAAGAAAGGAGGCAGGTTCGCCTTCCTGGAACGCGACGGGGTGATCCGCAAGATGAAAAAGGTTTTGGAATCCCTGGGATTGGGCAAGAGACGCCGCTTCCTGAGCGGAGGCGGCCAGGGCCTCAGGGTGACGAAAGCGAACTTTGAGTTCCCACACATCGCCTTCAAGATGCGCAGGAGGCGCAAGGGACATATTGGAAGGCAAGCTCATCTGGGCGATGGCATGCTCGATGCCGGTCATTTTTTTCCATAACCTTGGAAAACGCCATTGATACAAGAGTTCACGGACAGCCGCCGTTTTTTCACGGCGATTCCGTTCCGTATCCTTCAGGATGTTCTGGATTTCCGAAGCCGAAAGGAGTGTCTGCCATGTCAGTCCGTCTCTTCGGGCAATATCCTTGCATCGCTCAAGAATTTCCACCTGAAGACTGGCACTGCACCTTAGGGCTTGCATGAGGTCCAGAAAAGCTTCTCGATCTTCCAGGGAGACGAAAGTCAACAAAAGAGCCGTTTTCTCCGCGATAATCTCTTGAGCCAAAGCGGCAAGGTGGGTTGAAGGCCATGCGGCGATGGAGCACCATCGAGGAAGGGTGTCGGTCGCCGCGGATATTCCCAAGGTCGGGCAAATCCTTCGCTGCAGGTCTTTTTGGGTGGTCAGTGTGGCGTACTTGGCGACAATATGAACTTTTTCCGCCAGATTCAAAGGCCGGGAAAACATTTTGGTTTCAAGCCGAAAAGCCAGAAGCTTTGTGTTTTCGGCATCCGTTGGATAGACCAGAGCCTTCACATGATCGCATCGGTGCCGTAACCAGAGAAGCCTTTTAAACCCATCGAGGATAACGAAACCATGGGGCGCCTTTTCCCACAGAACCGGAGGGGTGAGGATTCCACACGTTTCAAGGGATCGCTCCAGCGTGTCGTCCGGCACATAGCATGGAATGGCAAAGGTGTGGTCTTCCCAATCGATCTGGGACAAGGAAATGGAAACGAGATGCTTGGATTTCATGAGTTTTTACAGGTTAAGGCCGTGGCCTGTCAGTCTTTCCAAGGCTTCCAGGTAACGGCGTCTGGTATTTTGGACCACGGTTTCGGGCAGTTCCGGCGCCGGCTGTTCCGGTGTCCATCCAATGTCCACCAGGTAATCCCGAAGATATTGTTTGTCAAAACTTTCGGGGTTTAAGCCTATGCGGTACCGGTCCGCAGGCCAGAACCGGCTGGAATCGGGAGTCAGAACCTCGTCGATAAGGACCAGGTGACCGTCGGCGAGACCGAATTCCAATTTGGTATCGGCCAAAATGATCCCTTTGCTCAAAGCGTAAGCGGCAGCTTTGTCGTAGATGCTTAGGGTCAAGTCACGAACTAGTGCGGCCAGATCCTCACCGATACGATCAACCATTTCGCTAAAAGAAATATTTTCGTCGTGGGCACCCTGCTCCGCCTTGGTGGACGGCGTGAAAATGGGTTCAGGGAGCTTTTCGGCCAGCCGAAGACCTTTCGGTAATGAAATGCCGCACACGGATCCTGTCTTCTGGTAATCTTTCCAACCGGATCCTACCAGGTAGCCTCGAACGATGCATTCCACGGGAAGAGGTTCCGCTTTTTTGACCCACATGGAGCGACCCTGAAGGGTTTCGGCATAGGGTGTGCACGATTCGGGAAAAGCCTGGACATCTGTGTGCAGAAGGTGATTGTCGACCGTCTCTTTCAGAAAATCGAACCAAAAGAGGGAAAGCGCGGTGAGGATCCTCCCTTTGTCCGGCACGGCAGTACGCATCACCACATCAAAGGCCGAAATACGATCCGTGGCGACGATGAGCAGAGAATCTCCAAGGTCGTAAATGTCGCGCACTTTGCCTCGAGATTTGAGTTTGAGAGATGGAAAATGCGTTTCAAACAAGGCTACCCTCTGCATGACGTGCTCCTCAATCGTGAAGTCGTGAAATCGTGAATCGTGAAATCGTGACCCAAAACAACAAGGCCAAATCCTCCAATAAGCCTTCTCATCATCTTTCGCGCCCTGGAATACTCCATTTTCCCTCCATAAAGATGTTGTTCCTGAGCCTTTGCCCCCAAACATTCTACCACATCCTTTTCACGATTTCACGATTTCACGATTCACGATTTCACGACTTCACGACTTCACGACACAGGGGCCGTCTTGCAACATCGCCAAAAGGACGGTTTCCAGGTTGACCCTGTGGATAGGGTTTTGGTAAGGTGTAGCATACGGGTGAGCAGACTTTGTGGCACAGGGATCAATGCGGGCGAACACCATGGATGGAACTGAACAGAAGGTCAGGAAAAGCGTCGGCGGCATTGCCGCCTTGTTTGACGATGCGGAGCGCAAGGAGCTTTTTCGTAAATACCTCATCTTTCTTGCCTGGATGGAAGTAGGTATTTTTATTGCCTGCTGGCTCTACCAACTGGGAACGGACGGCTATGATCGTTTCGGGCCCGTGGAACGACATTTTCCTTGGAAGGTCTACTTTCTCGTGGCCTTTCTGGCTCCGGTGGCCGTGAGCTTTCTTTTGGGGACCGTCGTGGTGGGTTTCAACCGATACTTTGTGGGGCACGGTGGAACCAATGAATCCAACACCGTGGAGAAGGATGCCCCGGAGGCATCGGTTCAGGACGGAAAGGTTCACAAACTGGCTGTTCTGGTGGCCTGGATGCAAAAGCTTCCCTACCTGGGCCTCTTGGTCCTTTTGGCGGCTGCCATCGGTGTTGTCTACAATTTGGACGTGGTGCTTCGTGTCATCGGCGAAATCGGGGAACACACCGTCCGTGTGGCGCTCATGGTTGGTGCAGCATTATTGGCGGCAACATGTTTTTTTGCCTTGGTGTACCTCGTGTTGAATTACAAGCTGCGCAAACGTTCCATGGAATACCATTACAAATCCCAAGTGGCCGATAAGTATGGATTGGTCATTCTTGAAGACAACACGGTGCTCAACCGGGACGGTAAGCTTCTTGTTCGAGGAAAGAAGTGGAAGGACGCGGTGCCGCTCCTGGACGTGACCCCAGAGGGTTCTTCCAGATCAGTACCTAAGGAGGCTCTGCCTCAGGCGACGGCACCCGATGGCAACACGTGACGGAAAGCCTTCATCCTTTTGAACGTCGCACACTTCAGTTCATTCAACGCCATCACTTGGTGGATCCGTCAATGATCGTCGGTGTTGCGGTATCCGGTGGTCCGGATTCCGTGGCCCTGCTTCATGCCCTTTTGTCGCTCAAGAAGGTCCTTTCCTACCAAACCCTCAAGGTCTTGCATTTCGATCACCAACTGCGCGGGCAAGATTCCGCAAAGGATCGACTTTTTGTCCTCGATCTCGCGTCACATCTCAGTTGTGAAGCCCTTGTAGGCTTCGGGGATGTGCGGCGGGTTCAGAGCCGGCAGAGAGTTTCTTTAGAGATGGCGGCGCGGCAATGCCGTCGAGAATTTTTCTTGGATTTTTTGAGCCGGGGTGAGGTTCATCGGGTTGCTCTAGGGCACACGGCGGACGATCAAGCCGAAGAAATCCTTTTGCGTTTGTGTCGTGGGACAGGCCCTTCGGGCATGCAAGGCATGCGGCCCAAGACAGCGGACGGCCTCGTGCGTCCTCTTTTATGGGCACATCGGCGCGATGTTCTCGATTATCTGAAAGCAAAGGCCCTCCCTTTTCGACAGGATGCCACGAATTTCAAAGGATTTTGCCAGAGGAATCGTGTACGCCTGCAAGTGATTCCACTCTTGGAAGAGATCTTTCATCCGAGGATTCGTGAAACTTTATGCCGTCATGCCGAACAGGTCGCTCAGGATGAAGCTTACTGGGAATCTCAGGTTAGCCAAGCCTGGAAGCAGCTGGTGTGCGCTCAAGACACCGAGACGGTGGTCTTGGACGTTTTGAAAATGAGGGCACTCCCCGAGGCTTTGTCAACAAGAGTGTTTCGAAGAGCTCTGGAAACAATGGGCTGTTCTTTCGGCATCTTTGCCGTGCATATAAGAATGCTGGAACATTTGCTGAGGCAGTCTTCGTCCGGTCGGGAAGTCAAGCTTCCTTTGGGGATTCGTGCCATGAGGGAAGGAACGACTTTGATGCTGACAAATCGAGCTCCTGGTACGGCGTTCTTGAAACCTCACGAATTTTGGGCTCCCGGTCATTACCTGGTCCAGGAGTTTCAAGGGGAAATCTACATAGAGCAGACGATTCTTCTCGACGATTTGTTGCGGACATGCCCTGCCTTCGAAGCATCTAGGTCTGCCAGAAGCCACACCAGGGGAGGGGCTTGGCGAAACATTCAAGAGGTTGAAAAGCTAGACCCCTCAATGCATGGTCATCAGAACGTGAAGGAAGGATCAGGGGATGTCTTTTTTCGGCTTGCCCGGTTTATGGATGGGCAACTCCCCATGAGAGATGCTTTCACGGCCGTGATGGATGCCGACACCCTCCGTTGGCCTCTTGTGGTGCGTTCCTTTGAACCCGGAGATCGATTTCGCCCTTTGGGAACCCGAGGTTCGAAGAAGTTGCAGGACTTTTTTACAGACGCCAAAGTGCCTCGCAGGGCTCGTCGTCGTGTGCCGCTGGTCTGTGATCAGGAAAAGATCTGTTGGGTTGTCGGACATCGCTTAGACGATCGGGTCAAGGTCACCGAGCGCACACAAAGGATTTTGAAGATTTACTGGCGACCTTGGGACTAACCGTTCCGAATAGTGAGAAAATAGATGTTAACGGCAAGCAATCCCAGGCATCCACCGGCGAACGGCAAAAGTTTTTGCAGAGTAAAATCTTCTCCGGCAGGCGGCAGCGTGTAGTGCAGCAGGATCACAAAAAGCACAAGGGAACAAACCACCAAAAGGCTGCGCAAAGCCTTCTTCCAGAGCACCCAGCCGAGAAAGGCGATGACGGCAAGCCAAAACAGAGGTTCTCGAAGGAGTTGGGAGCAATCCACATTCCGCAAGGCTTCACCGGCCTTGGTCATGTTGTATTCCTTGAGAAAACCGAGGAGTTTAGACCACATATCGTTCATGTTTTCATCTCCATGAGCGCACACCGAAATCAGCGAATTCTCCCTGATAGGGTTCTTCATGCACTTCCACGCCATCGACCCGACTCAGCGGACTTCCTCGATGGCACCACTGCACCATGGCGTCCACAGCGGAAGCGTCGCCTTCAAAGACAGCTTCCACGCGGCCGTCAGGAAGATTACGAACCCATCCTGTGACCCCGTAAGTTCCAGCGGCGTCCTGGGTATAGGCTCTGTAAAAAACCCCTTGCACTCTGCCGGAAATCCACACATGCACTCGCTTCTTTTGCATATCTTTTCCTTTCCGTTTTTCGAGAAAAGGCTCACGGCAAATGCTTCAAAAAATTTTCCTCATCCATGATGGTGACACCGAGCGCTTGAGCCTTTTGAAGTTTTGATCCGGGATTTTCTCCAACGATAACCACGTCGGTTTTCCCGCTGACGGAACCACTCACTCGAGCACCCGCTCGGCGCAGTCGTTCCCCGGCTTCATCTCGTGTCATGGCCTTCAAAGTTCCCGTCAGGACCACCGTTTTGCCTTTCCAGAAATCAGTGGAGTCCCTCGAAATGGTTTCAGGAACCCGAGTCTTGGGACGCACTCCGGCCTCGAACAGGGATCGAATGGCCTTTTGATTGTCTTCATTTTCAAAATATCGGCGAATACTCTCTGCAACTTTATCCCCAACACCTTCCACGGAGACAAGGTCTTCGTAGGTTGCAGCACGGAGTGCTTCAAAGGATTTGAAACGATCGGCCAGGACACCGGCCAGATAAGCGCCCACGAGAGGAATCCCTAAAGCGTAAAGGAAGGAGGCCAAGTCGGGTTCTCGAGTCTTTTGTATGGCTTGAATAAGATTTTCGGCGCTTTTTTGGGCAAATCCCGGCAGGGTCAAAAGATCTGATTCGGTGAGTCGATAAAGATCTGCGGGCGTGCTGACCAGGCCCCGTTCCACCAAAAGATGTGTGATCTGTTTGCCAAGCCCCTCGATATTCATGGCTTCACGGCTGGCAAAATGCCGCAAGGCTCCTTCGATTTGCGCGGGGCAACTGCGGTTCATGCATCGATGCACGGCTTCTCCGCTCAAACGCACCACCGGCCCATGGCAGGCAGGGCATCGGGTGGGCATGGTAAAGCGGCGTTCGGATCCGTTTCTCTTTTCCACGAGAGGGCGGACCACTTCCGGAATGACATCACCGGCTCGTTGCACGATCACGTGGTCTCCGATGCGAATGTCCTTGCGTTCGATTTCGTCCATATTGTGCAAGGTTGCTCGACGAATGACGACTCCTGCCAAGGATACAGGTTCCAAGTGCGCCACGGGAGTGAGCACGCCGGTGCGACCCACCTGAACCTGAATGTCCAGAAGCCGTGTTTCGGCAAAATGAGCCGGAAACTTGTAAGCGATGGCCCATCGAGGACTACGTGTTTTTTCCCCCAGACGTTGCTGCCAGTCCAGGCGATTGACTTTGTAGACCACACCGTCCATTTCGTAAGGTAGTTCGGACCGCATTGCTTCCATTTCACGATAATACTGAAGGGCTTCCTGCAATCCCTGGCAAAGGCGCGATAAGGGATTGACGGGAAGTCCCCACCGTTTCAGGGCGTTCAGGATACCCCATTGGGTTTCAAAGGAAGGCCCTTCCAGAAGGCCGATCCCATAGCAGTACGCCTTGAGAGGTCTTTGGGCCGTGATGGAAGAGTCCAACTGACGTAAGGAACCAGCGGCAGCGTTTCTCGGATTGGCAAAGAGGGGTTCGCCTCGAGCTTCCCGCTGTCGGTTAAGTTCGTGAAAATCTTTTCGGTTCATATAGACTTCGCAGCGCACGGTCAGAAGCGAAGGAATCTGAGGAGTTTCAGGGTGTGAAAACAGGGTCCAGGGAATGGCACGTATGGTTTTCACGTTCAGGGTCACATCTTCACCACGGTACCCGTCTCCACGAGTGCCGGCTCGAACCAACCGCCCGTTTTCGTAAAGGATCTCCACGGCAAGACCGTCCATTTTCGGTTCGGCCGTGTAGACGATGGGATCAGAGACGCCCAGAAATTTTTGCACCCTCTGATGAAATTCAATCATTTCCCCTTCGTCCATGGCGTTTTCCAGGCTCAGCATGGGCACGGGATGTTCAAACACGTCAAAAGCTTCCAAAGGCGGAAAGCCCACACGAGCCGTCGGTGAATCGGGAGAGGCCAGTTCCGGGTGTGCCTTTTCCAGTTCTTGGAGTTCTCGAAAGAGCTGATCGTATTCCGCGTCACTGATTTCAGGATCGTTCAGTGCATAGTAGCGGTAGTTGTGGTAACGGATCTGTTCCCGCAGTTCTTCCACACGTTTCCGAATATCTTCTTCGTTTTTCATGCAAGGACCTCTCGAAAGCCATGCGTCCACATGGCGGCTTGCAGAAGACCGAAGCAGCCCGTAAGCATCATGTCACCAAAGGGAGCGGCAAAAACGTTTTCATGAGAAAAAAGTTGGCGTCGCCGAGGCCCGGTGACCAGGGTCGCTTCAAAAGACGCTTTTATGGGCTCAGGACCATAAGCACATCCATGGCCGCCGTCTTGAAACACTTCCTCATGGTCAAGCCGACCTTGGCGAAAGCGATGCAAATGATCGAAGAGTTTGGAAGGATTGAGCCTTCCGGTATGGTGTTCGTAGATGGCAAGGACATGGAAATCATGGACCAAAGCGGCGATGGTATGGGAATTCCCCACATTGACCAGTGTGCAACCATGCGTCGTGGCTTGGCGTCCGCGAGGATCCATGAGTGCCCCAAGAATGGCGGCGATCCCTGTATCGAGAACCAGAGCCTGAGGACAATCCACACGGACGGCATGCATCCGTGTCATAAAAGACGGAGGGGAGGCCTGAACCAGAGTTTGAAGATCGCCGCCACGGTCAAGAAAGTCTTTCCAGTATCGAAACCGAAAAAGACGGTTGCTTTCGTTGGGTGAAAAACCATGGTCCTGAACGGCTACGGCGACGGTGTCAGGTAGAGGCACACCAAAGAGGGCAAGAGCGCTCCCGATACGGTCCAGATCCAAGTCCCTCAAAAAGATGGAAGAAACCCCGTGAGGTGCCGTGTTGGTGATCGTGACGCCCATGGCTTGCACCCGTGCCAGATCGTCGTGAATGGTGAGCGCGGCTTCGGGCAAAGCGTAAACTTTGAGGCCAGCTTCCAGGTGGAGAAGAACTTCACGACTGCTGGCTCCTCCACCCATCGTGTGCCCCATCAGAAAAACTTCCTGTCTCTTTTCTCGAAAAGCTCGCAGTTGTTGGGCTACAAGCCGAGTCGGAGACGGCATGACCATTTTGGCGGCATTTTCGATCAGATCGCCTTCAAACCAGCATAAAATATCTTGAGTGCCGGATCCGATGTCCACGGCCAAGACGCCGCGGGCTGGGTGCATTGGCTCTCCTCCATTGTCTTGGAAAAGGTAAGGACTGAGTCGTCGTTGGAAAAATACACATAAGGAAGGGATGGGAGCAAGCGTTGAACAGCGGAACTGAGAGTCGTGAAGTCGTGAAGTCGTGGGGTGGGGTCGGGAAAGATGGGCAGCGGTTGTAGGGACGGACCGATGTGTCTGCGCTGAATCGCCAGGATAGGCAGAAATTGGGGAACACACCCCGGCACGCCCCTGCAGGGGCCGTTTCGCAACATAGCCCAAAGGACGGTTCTAGGTTGACCCTGTGGATAGGGTTTTGGTAAGGTGTGCTATAGGGGTGAACAGATTCACGATTTCACGATTTACGATTTCACGATTCACGATTCACGATTCACGATTCACGATTTAACGACTTCCGTAAGAGTTCAGGCAACCGTTTTCTCGTCTGCTGAAAACGGGCGTCTCGAAACCCATGTCGCCATCGGAGTTGCGACAAATCATCGGAAACCACCAGCACCGCCGCCAGATCGATGCCTCGAAAGGCCGCGACCGTGAACAAAGCCGATGTTTCCATGTCCACGCCCAAGACACCTTTTTCTTGGTAGAAACGGACTTTTTCCTCCGTTTCTCGATAAGGTGCATCGGTAGACCACACGAAGCCTTTATGCACTGTGAAATCTTTTTCCTTTTGCAGGGTTTTTTCTATGATCTGGATGAGAGTTCGAGAAGGGGTAGGGGGGATGGAAATGGGGTAATGAGGCGAAGTGCCTTCTTCCGAATAGGCGGCTTCAGGCAGGACCACATCGCCGATGAGCACATGAGGTTGGAGTGAACCGCACCAGCCATAGGCGATGACCCGGCGGACTCCCAGCGCAATCATTTTTTCCAACACTAAAACGGCTTGAGGCGATCCAATCATGGGACCCACAAGAGCCACAGGTGATCCGTCCCCTTCACCTACGAGCACCTCGCTGAGGAACAAGCTGGGTCTTTGATGCCTCTGAGGCCATAGGGATTTCATGAGGGCCATGTCTTGGTGTGTAAACACCAAAAAGGCGTCGGCGGGTAAGGGGGTGTCATTGCGGGATCGTGTGGGTTCGATGAGGGCTTTAGAAACGGGTTTTTCCATGGACAGTGGGCATGTCATCGAGCTTTCAGAAGAATGGGAAAACCCGGCCCCAAAGAAGGTGGGTGCCGGGTCTCATGTCATCCAGCCCCTTAGAGGTTGTTGAATACCTGGTTTAGAGCCTTTTACGTCCGCTTGTTTCAACAACCTAAGCAGTGAAAATGTTACTGAAGAGCTTCTTTGAGCTTGCTTCCCGCTTTGAATTTGATGGTCTTGCTGGCCGCAATGGTGATGGTCTCGCCCGTACGAGGATTCCGCCCTTCCCTCTGAGCCCTTTCGGCAACGCTGAACGTTCCAAAGCCCACCAGCGTCACTTTTTCCCCTTTGGCCAAACTGTCGGCGACAGCCGCCACAAAGCTGTTCAGAGCCTTTTCGGCCGCAGCCTTGGTGATTCCAGATTCGTCGGCCATTCTAGAAATAAGATCCGCCTTCGTCATACTCTCCTCCTCTGTTTATCGTTGAACCCTGACCCCTACTTGGCAACACACCAAAGGGAAGCGATGGAACGTCTGCCGGCGCACAATCATCAAGGGCGAATGATTCTCAATTGGCAGGCCAATTATACTGGCCGAAAAACCCTTGGCAAGCCATAAATCGCTGAAAAGCCGCATGGAATCAAGTTTTTTTTCAAGGGTGTTTTCGTGAGGCAAGCCGGCTTCCATGGAGAAAATAGATAACATAAGAAAACCAAGCTATTATCTGAGGCAGACAAAAGGGATCGCCGGGAATTGTCGGCCGCTGCCCGTTTTTCCCGAGCCCACCCCACGATTCACGATTCACGATTCACGATTTCACGACTTCACGACTTTGTTTTGACCGATTCTTAAAGGATGTGCTAGGACCTTTGAGGGCGAAGGCTCAGGAACTGCATCTATGGAGGGAAAATGGAGTATTCCAGGGCGCGAAAGATGATGAGAAGGCTTTTTGGAGGATTTGGCCTTGTTGTTTTGGGTTTAGTGGCAGGGTGGACCGCGTGGCATTTGTGGGTGAAATCTCATCAAGAAAAAAGCCCTGCAAACGAAGTCGTTATTCCAGACACAGGGGCGCCGGTGCCTCAGCCTTTTCACGAATCCGTCTATGAAGATGTCTATTCATTGGAAATGCGGTATTGGGATCGCTTTGAGAGGAAGAACTATACGGTCAAGTCGGGAGACAATCTCTCTAAGATCCTCAGTTCTTTGGGTGTTTCCTTACAGGATACGAGTGTGTGGCAAGGGGAAGCTCTCGCGGCGTGCCGTCCGGAGGATTTAAAACCCGGCGATGTTTTGGAAATCGACGTCTTGCGGAACACCAGTGATCCCATGCGCCTTCATATCAAGGCATCATCGGGGGAGCGGCGCCTTCTTTTGAAACAGGGGGATGCCTGGGTTTGTAGAAATGAAGTCCCTTCGGAGCTGACTTTTACGGAAACCGTCCTGGGAACCATCACCGACAATCTATACAGTTCCTGCGTGGAACAAGGCATGCCTTCGGCACTCATCATGGATTTAGCCGATCTTTTTGCCTATGATGTGGATTTTACGTCGGATCTTCAATCCGGGGACCGCTTTGCCGCTCTCTATGAGATCACCGTTGCTGACGGCCGGCTCGTTAAGGCGGGTCCTATTCGAGCCGCAAAGATGACTGTTTCGGGGGAAACGCACGAGGCCTACCTGTACGAATTTCCGGACGGCTTCAGCGACTATTTTGATGCGCAAGGTCGGTCCTTACGAAAAATGTTTCTCAAGGCACCTTTGAGTTACCGGCGGATCAGCTCCACCTTCACCTACCGACGATTGCATCCGGTGCTCAGGATCTTCAGGCCTCATCTGGGAATCGATTATGCGGCACCGAGCGGAACACCCGTCAGTGCTCTCGGTGATGGAAAGGTCATCAAGCTAGGCTGGAACGGTGGTTTCGGTCGTTACGTCGAAATTCAACATGATGCCGTGTACAAAACCTCTTATGGGCATCTGTCGGACTATGCCCGTGGTCTCAAGGTAGGCTCTCGCGTACGACAGGGCGACGTCATCGGCTACGTGGGTTCTTCGGGCCTGGCTACGGGGCCGCATCTGGATTTTCGATTTTACCAGAACGGAACCCCGGTGGATTTTCTCAAAACTTCTTTTCCTCGTGCTCGATCCATTCCCAAGTCGCTCATGGCCGATTTCATGAAAAAGCAACGCGAATATGCGTCCCGCATTAGTTTTCCCGCTGTGGCTTCCAAGGAATCGGTGGAGTCCGGCCATCCATGAGTTCCAAAGGGTCTATGAACTTAGTCTTGTGCGCCGTTTTAAGAGGTCCGTCGGAGTGTTTACACTACCGTCTCTCCGGGTCGTGTTCCGGAAAGGATTTGATAGGTTGCCGAGTCCTGGTCCCTCTAGGATACCGTGAAGCTGTGGCCGTGGTGGTGGCCGTGGAAGACCGCTTACCCGCACATGTTGATCCTGGGATCCTCAAAGATGTTCGCCATGTGGTGGACGAAGCGCCCATTCTTCCTTCTGATATGATGGCTTTGTGTGGGTGGATGTCTCGGTACTACTTTCATCCCTTGCCTTCGGTCTTGGAGGCGGTCTTGCCTTCGAGCCTCGTTGCTTATCCTCAAAAGCGCTATCGGCTTACACCAGAAGGTCGTTACGGGATTCAGGATTCTTCACAGCCGCCAAGGAAAAACCCCGGCGCTCAAGCTCTTGAAGCGACTTTTTTGGAACGGCAGGAACTGGACTTAAAGGATCTTGAAAACCTGCCTAAAGGATGGAAAGCCCATTTGAAGCGTCTGGAATCCCTAGGCTGGGTTTCCTGGAAATATTCATGGCCGTCCTTGGAGCCTTCGGCAAAGACTCAAAAGATCGTGGTATTGCGGAAGATTCCCTCAGAAAAGCGAATCGCGGCGAGCGCTCACCTGCGGCGTTTCCTGAATGTTCTTCAGGATTCGGGAGGGGCCAGTCCTTTAACGGACTTGCGTCGACAAGTTCCCCAGGCGTCCTACTGGGTGCGAAAGTTAGCCGCTGAAGGTTCGATTGTTCTTGAAGAACGGGAAATGGTGCGCGAATCCCCGTTGGCACAGAATGTGTCTTTGACAAGGCCTCTGGAACTCACCCGTGAGCAAAAAGCAGCCTTAAACACCATGGAAGGGGCTGTGTTGTCACCTTCCTTTAAACCTTTTGTGCTCTACGGCGTGACGGGAAGCGGAAAAACGGAGATTTATCTACACCTTGTGGAAAAAGCGATCCACCAGGGACGAACGGCTTTGGTGCTGGTTCCGGAAATTGCTTTGAGCACGCAGCTGGAGGCTCAATTTCGAGCATGCTTTGGGGATGGGCTTTCCGTCTGGCATAGCGGATTGGCTTCCGGGGTTCGGGATGACCAGTGGAGAAAAATCACGTCGGGCCAGGCCACGGTGGTCCTTGGGGTGCGATCCGCGGTGTTGAGTCCCATTAGAAATCTGGGACTGATCATTGTGGATGAAGAACATGACCTGTCCTACAAGCAGGAGGAACGATTACGCTATCATGCTCGAGATGTAGCCGTCATGCGCGCCAGGATCACCAATGTGCCTGTGATTCTCGGTTCCGCCACACCGTCCCTGCAATCCTATCACCATGGCCGTACGGGCCGTTACGCCCTGGTGACCTTACTGAAGAGAGTCGAAGAACGTCCTTTGCCGCACATCGATATTGTGGATATGAGGCGGCATCGGGGGCCTTATCGAGTGCTTTCCCCTGAGCTGGTGAAAGCGTTGCAGGAGACCTTTCAGGATGACGGACAGGCCATGCTGTTTTTGAACCGGCGCGGGTTTGCTTCCTTTTTCCTGTGCCGTCTGTGCGGGGCTGTACGCCAATGCCCCCATTGCGCCGTGAGCTTGACATACCATCAAAGTCTGGAACGTGTCTTGTGCCACTATTGCGGTCATGAAGAGAATATTCCCGGCACATGCACGGCCTGCGGCAAGGGTGTCATGGTGCCTTTCGGTTTCGGCACGGAACGGGTCGAGGAAGAACTTCGGCGCACCTTTCCAGACGTCAAAACCCTGCGTATGGATCGGGACACGATGACCTGCCCTGCCAAAGTGGTGCAGACCTTGGATGCTTTTCGAGCTCGAAAGGTTCGGGTTCTGGTGGGCACTCAGATGATCACCAAAGGCCATGATTTTCCCCATGTCACTTTGGTGGGTGTGATCAATGCCGATACCTCCCTGCAGATCAGCGACTTTCGTTCCGGAGAAACCACGGCCCAATTGTTGATGCAGGTGGCGGGTCGAGCCGGGCGTGGAGAAAAATCCGGTCGAGTGGTCTTACAAACCTATAACCCTCATCATTACGTGATTCAGGCGGCGGCAACCTTGGATTATGGGCATTTTTGCGAGCATGAATTGGAGTCACGTCGTGCCCTTCAATACCCTCCTTTTACACGCATGGCTCGTTTGCTGGTCACAGGCCCGAACCTTGACGTGACCGCTCAGGCGGCCGCGGAATTGGGACGGATCGGTCGTGCCGCCAAAGAGGCATTGGAGTCACAAGGGATTCCTCTGGCCATTCTGGGGCCGGCTCCCGCACCCATTCAAAAGCTCAAAAAACGATACCGTTACAATCTTTACGTGAAAGCTTGGAAAGCCGACGATCTTCAGACAGCGGTGGAACGAATCCTTGAGAAAGCGACCCGCCACACGGCTATGACCTCGGTTCAGATCGCCGTGGATCGGGATCCGGTCTCCAGTCTGTGAAAACGAAAAGATATGATCGACCCCATCTTGCAATTTCCCCGTGGGCCTATTACTGTCATGGCGTACGGTAAAAGCTTCAAAGCAATGCATGACGAAAGACAAATCGAGGCAAATCATGGCCCTTCTGAACATTTGCATCTACCCGGATCCGGTGCTTCGAGAGAAAGCGAAACCCATCGAGAAAGTAGATGGGAAGGTCCGAAAACTCATAGACGATATGGCCGAAACCATGTACAACGCCCCGGGTATCGGCCTGGCGGCCAATCAAGTGGGTAGGCCTGTTCAACTTATCGTTGTGGATCTTCAAAGGGAAGACGACCCTCACGGTCTGATCGTGTTGGTGAACCCTCAGATCGTGCAAGCAGAAGGGCATATCGTGTGGGAAGAGGGGTGTTTGAGTGTGCCGGACTTTTTTTCTCCGGTGCAAAGGCACGAAAAGATTGTGGTCCGCGGTCTGAACGCTGAGGGGAAGCCTCTAGAGATCCAAGCCGACGGGTTGCTTGCCGTCGCCCTGCAACACGAAATCGACCACTTGAACGGGCGTCTTTTTATTGATTACCTCAATCCCATCAAGAAAGACATATTCAAGAGAAAATGGAAAAAGCGGGCTCTCGAGGCATCGGCCTGAAAGGGAATTCGGTGCGAGTGGTTTTTTGTGGCACTCCGGAATTTGCCGTACCGACCCTTTTACGTCTGCATGAGCGCGGTGTGCACGTTGTTCAGGTGGTGACCCAACCCGACCGCCCCAAGGGTCGTGGGCAAAAACCCGCCCCTTCCCCTGTGAAAACCGCAGCAGACCGATTGGGTTTGCCGGTGATGCAGCCTCATCGAATTCGGGATCTGGAAACAGTTCGGCATCTCACTTCATTGCAAGCCCAGGCCTTGGTCCTTGTGGCCTATGGACAGATCCTTCCAAAAAGCCTTTTGGACGGTTTTCCCTTTGGGGCTCTCAACGTCCATCCTTCACTGCTGCCCAAATACCGTGGGGCGGCCCCTATTCAGCGAGCGATTCTTCATGGGGACAAGGAAACCGGCGTATCCATTATGCTTATGGATGAAGGCCTGGACACAGGACCTGTCCTGGCCATGGAACGCGTTCCCATCGGGGAGCTTGACACTTTCGGAACACTGCACGACACCTTGGCCCGCGTAGGTGCCGAGCTCCTTTGCCGAACTCTGGAAGCATGGATTCACGGCACCTGCCGACCAGTGCCTCAAGATGACACGCAAGCCCTCCTGGCACCTCCTATCCAAAAGCCTGAAACCCATATTCCTTGGCAGGAATCTGCGGCCTCCGTGAGCTGTCGGATTCGAGCCTTTGATCCGTGGCCGGGGGCGTTCAGCTATCATGGGGGAAAAAGGATCAAGTTTTTCAACGCCCGCCTGACGGGATATTCCGCAGAAGGTCTTCCGGGCGAGGTGCTGGGCCTTTCCCAGGACGGCCTAGTCGTGCGCGCCGGCGACGGAACCGCCGTGGCCATAGGAACGCTTCAGATGGAAGGGCGAAAGCCGGTGCCCGCAGATGCTTTCCTTAGAGGCTACGATCTTCCCGTCGGTTCGGTCTTTACCTGAGCGAGAAAGCTCTTCGGTATCATGGGTTCGTCCTTATCGGAAAAATCCCTCATCATTGGACTGCTCTCAATGGCCTGTGTTTTTTTAGTGGCTGTGCTGGGGCTTCTCTTTGCAGTACCCTATTGGGGTTTTGAACGCCTTCATCCTCTGCTGCCTCAGGTGGCAGGGATCTTTTTTGCTTTACTTTTGACCACATTATTGAGCGGTTTTGCTCTTCTCATCGCCTCCATTCTGCTCGGCCGCGATGTCCCCTTTTCCGCTCTGTTACGCCACATGAGCGCCAAAGTGCTTCTTCCTCTGCTCATCCTCGTGGGGCGGCTTGTGGGGGTATCCAAAAAGGGTGTGCAGCATGCCTTTGTGAACGTTAACAACGAACTGGTCCTTGCCTGGGTGCGATCTCAAAAAAAGCCCCGTCATGTGTTGTTGCTCATGCCTCATTGCCTTCAGTTTTCTCAGTGTCCTGTACGCATCACCTTTCATGTGGACAATTGTAAAAGGTGCGGCCAGTGCCCTATCGCCGAACTGCTGGAAATCAAAGAACGATATGGTATCGAGTTGGCTGTGGCCACAGGGGGCACCATGGCTCGTCGTATCGTGATGGAAACCCGTCCCGACCTCATTGTGGCGGTGGCGTGTGAACGCGACCTTGTGAGCGGTATTCAAGATACGCTGCCTTTGCCTGTTTACGGCATTTTTAATGAGAGGCCCAAGGGGCCGTGTGTGGATACGCGGGTGCCTCTTGACCAAGTTCGCGCCGTATTGACAAGCCTCATGGAAACAAACCACGAGAGGCCCTAATGGACGACGTTCGTTCCCTGGCCTATCGTTTGCTCCTGCAGATGGAGCGACGTCCAGCTCATCCAGACCGCCTTTTGCGGGTGGCCCTGGGCCAAAAGCCCCATATCGACCCTCGGGATCGTGCTTTGCTTACCGAACTCGTTTACGGGGTGTTACGCTGGAGACAACGTTTGGATTGGCACCTGGAGGTGCTTACCGAAGAGAAAAAGTTGGACCCGAATGTCCGTGTCCTGCTTCGTCTCGGTCTGTACCAGATCCTTTTCCTTGAAAAGATTCCAGCTCATGCAGCAGTCCATGAAACCGTGGAAGTTGCCAAGACGGCTTACCCAAAACGCACGGTGGGATTTGTGAACGCGCTGCTTCGCCAGGCGTTGCGCATGGAAGGGAAATGGCCGTGGCCAAGGGCTGATGACAATGCGGTGCTATGGCTTTCCGTCATGACGTCTCATCCTGAGTGGTATGCGGAATATGCTTTGAAACGGTGGGGTTTGGAAGAAGCGTCAACCATATTGCGCGCCAACAATGAACTGGCGGGAACCACGTGTCGAGTCAATGCCACAAAAGCGGACCGAGACCAGGTGATTCAATGGTTTCGGGAAAGGAATATCGCGGCGGAACCTTCCCCGCTCCTGCCCCATGCCGTTCGTCTCGGGTCCGTTCGCATGGATCTGGGAACCTGTGAACCCTATGCTCTTGGGTGGATTCAAGTGCAGGATGACGCCTCCCAGATGGTAGCCTTGGTGGTGGATCCTCAGCCCAAAGAACGCATTTTGGATCTGTGTGCAGGGTTTGGAGGAAAGACGACGCATCTGGGAATCCTCATGAAAAACCAAGGGGAAATCGTGGCCGTGGACCGGGACGCCTGGAAATTGGAAGAACTTCAGGACAATGCTCGACGTCAAGGCCTCGACTGTGTCCGAACCCTGGAAGCCGACGTTTTGGAATTAAACCCGGAAGAGACAGGGCTTTTCGATCGAGTGCTTGTGGATGCTCCGTGCACGGGATTTGGAGTTCTTCGAAGAAATCCCGATATCAAATGGCGTCGAAGTGCACGATCCCCTTACCGAGCCAGCCTCACACAAAAGGCCTTCTTGCGCCAGGCCGCCCGTTTTGTTAGAAGGGGCGGGATTCTGGTCTATGCCACGTGCACGGTTTTTGAACTGGAAAATCAAGGGGTGGCTGACGATTTTTCCGAGGCCTTTCCTGAATGGATTCGGGAACCGGCTTCGAAAACGCTCCCGGAAACATGCCAAGTTGTGGCCGAAGGACCTTACGTGACTACTTGGCCGCATCGGCATGGCACGGACGGCTTTTTCATCGCACGATGGCGACGTTTTTCGTGAAGTCGTGAAATCGTGAATTGTGAATCGTGAATCATAAATCGTGAATCGTAAATGGTGAGGTCGTAAATCGTGAATCCTGAAGTGGTGGTGTAGTGAAGGGGTAGGGGAAAGAGTTATGGGGAGACGGATTCTGGCACCATCCATTCTCTCGGCGGATTTCGGACGGCTGGCTGAAGAAGTTCGAGCTGTCGAAGAGGCGGGTGCCGACTGGATTCACGTGGACGTCATGGATGGCCATTTCGTTCCCAACATCACCATCGGACCAGACGTGGTCAGGGCGGTACGGCGGGCAACCTCTTTACCCTTGGATGTGCACCTCATGATCACCGATCCTGATCGTTACTTGGAAGCCTTTGTGGCCGCAGGGGCCGACTGGCTTGGCGTCCATGTGGAAGCCTGCATTCATGGGCATCGAAGCGTGCAACGTATTCGGGAATTGGGAGCCAAGGCATCGGTGGCTGTAAACCCCGCTACGCCGCTATGCCTTGTTGAACCCTTGCTGGAGCACGTGGACATGGTGCTGCTCATGACCGTGAACCCGGGTTTTGGAGGCCAGAAATTCATCAGCTCCGTGGTTCCCAAGATTCGAGAACTGCGCCGATGGATTGATGAAAGATCTCTGAAAGTGCTCATTGAGGTGGATGGGGGTGTCTGTGTGGACACGGTGGATGTTTTGGTGGAAACCGGTGTGGATGTGTTTGTGGCCGGTTCGGCGGTCTTCCAAGGTTCCGACTACCATCGGACCGTCGGCGCCCTCAAAAATCGGTTTCCTCACCATTAAGAAAACGATGACCCATGGCTGCACCACTCACGACTCACAACCTCACGATTCACGACTTCACGATTTAAGATTTCACGATTTACGATTTCACGACTTCACGAGGAGACGCTGGAGCGGCTTAGGGAAAATCAGTGCGGAATCATCACAAGGAGGAGGGGTCTATGGAAGTGAAAAAGGTGTGTGTTTTGGGTGCCGGCATTATGGGTTCTGGAATCGCACAGGTTCTGGCTCAGGCTGGATACGAGGTGGCTTTACGGGATATAGAGCAGCGCTTCGTTGATAAGGGTTTAGGTGGGATCAAGGGGAATCTGGATCGTGCCGTGGCCAAGGGCAAGATGGAGGCGGCGGAAGCCGAAGCGATCATGAGCCGCATTCACGGCACAACGGATATGGCGGAAGCGGCTTCCGGGGCGGATTTTGTGATTGAAGCCGTCATTGAGAACATGGAACTCAAAAGAAAGGTTTTTCAGGAACTGGACAGTTTATGTGGTCCAGAAACCATTTTGGCTTCCAACACCTCCGGGCTTTCCATCACAGAAATGGCCTCCGTAACCAAGCGTCCTCACAAGGTGATCGGCATGCATTTCTTTAATCCGGTTCCTGTGATGAAGCTGGTGGAAATCATTCGAGGGTTGGCGACGGGTGAGGACACCTTTGCGGTGACCAAGGCGCTGGTGGAAAAGATCGGCAAGGTGCCCATAGAGGTCAAGGAGGCACCCGGATTTGCCGTCAACCGCATTCTGTGCCCCATGATCAACGAGGCCATCTTCGTGTATGCCGAAGGGATCGCATCGGCTGAAGACATTGACCGGGCCATGACCTTGGGGGCCAATCATCCTATCGGTCCCTTGGCCTTGGCGGATATGGTGGGCTTGGATACTTTGCTTTTCGTCCTGGAAGGGCTTCACAAGGAATTGGGAGAGGACAAGTATCGTCCGGCGCCGTTACTGCGCAAGATGGTTCGTGCAGGATACCTGGGGCGAAAAAGTGGCAAAGGGTTTTATGACTATTCCAAGTAGATGATGAGGGGTTTGCATGCAAACGGATCGAGATGTGGTGATTGTGGCGGCGGCACGGACGCCTATCGGTAAGTTCGGTGGAGCCTTGAAGGATGTGCGGGCGTCCGCTTTGCTGGCTCATGTCATGAAAGAAGTGTTGAAGCGGGCGGGGAATCTTTCGCCGAGCCTCTTGGACGAAGTGGTCACCGGCGATTGTGTCCAGTGTTTTGATGAAGCCAATACGGCTCGAACGGCCATGCTGCAGGCGGGGTTTCCTGTGGAGATTCCGGCGCACACCATTCAGCGCCAATGCGCTTCGAGCATGCAGGCTCTGGCGGCGGCCTCCCAGATGATCAAAGCAGGGGATGCTCAGGTGGTCATGGTCGGTGGTGTGGAATCCATGAGCTCCGCCCCCTATTACCTGCCCAACGCCCGTTGGGGCATGCGTCTCATGAACCATGAAGTGGTAGACAGTGTGTGGGAAATGCTCCATTCCGGAAGCCGTCTTTTGGGGAATCCCATGATCATGGGAGTGACGGCGGAAAATCTTGCGGAAAAATATGGAATTTCCAGGCAGGATCAGGATGAGGTGGCTTTGCGAAGTCACCACAATGCGGAAAATGCCATTAAGAGCGGGCGGTTCAAAGATGAAATCGTTCCGGTGGAAATTCCTGGACCCAAGGGAAAAACCACCCTTTTTGAACAAGACGAACATCCTCGGTTCGGCTTGACCATGGATGATCTCGTTCGTTTAAAACCTGTCTTTAAAAAGGACGGGACCGTGACGGCCGGAAATTCGTCGGGGCTCAACGACGGAGCCGTAGCGGCTTTGGTCATGAGTCGAGCCAAGGCCAAGGAACTGGGGCTGCAACCCATGGCCCGTGTGGTAGCCACAGCCGCGGCTGGCGTGGAACCCGAATACATGGGGTACGGGCCGGTGCCAGCGACAGAGAAAATTCTTAAGAAAACCGGTATGTCCTTGAAGGACATTCAGCTGATTGAATTGAACGAAGCTTTTGCCGCCCAATACATCGCGTGCGAACGAGGCTTGAGCCTGGATCGTTCCATCACCAATGTCAACGGCAGTGGTATTGGTTTGGGTCATCCCGTAGGATGCACGGGGCTACGCATTGTGGTGTCCCTGATTTACGAAATGGCACGGCGCGACCTGAGCGTGGGCTTGGCGACTTTGTGTGTGGGTGGCGGCATGGGAATGGCGACCATCGTCACACGCGACTAACCTTACTTCTTGTGAGCAATGCTTGGTCTAGGGGCGGACCTTTGGGTCTGCCCCTTTTCATTTCCTTCGGCAATCCCCGTGCACAGGCTCTAGGTCAGCCCGAGACGCTCCAGCAGCTGCGGTGTGGGACGGCCCGATGCGTCCCAGCCTCGCAGTCGGTAATAGATGGGGAGCATCTTTTCCAATTCACACACATGGCCTTGGGCTGGTCCTACGGGCATGGGTTCTTGAGTCATGCGAGGTGGCAGGCTGTCGTCCTTGGCATCAAAGCCGGCTTTCACCAAAAACAAACGTTCTGCGTTGATGATACGTTCGGCGGCCGTCATGAGGCTTTCCATGGTGTAGCCGGCTCCTGTGACAGCATTCAGCAGTTCCAGGATGCGCACAGGCCGAATATCCTTGGTTTTGGTCACCAGGTTCCTCACAGAAAAAAACACGCACAACCCAGCCGAATCAATAAGGGCAAAAACATCCTGCCAGTCTTTGACGATCTGAGGTTTGTCTTCCCAGGTGAGCGGATCGACCAGAACGGGCACACCGAGAATTTCGATGTAAGCGGGATCTCCTCGCATGTGGCTGGCTCCGATGGGCGAAGTGGCATAGGCTAGGCCCATACCCTTTTCCGCACGGGGTTCATACCCGGCAAATTCTTGTCCCTTGGACACCATGGCCAGTTCCGGGCACCCGTAGCGGGTTGCCAACCGAAGACTTCCTTCGGCAAGTTCGTTTCCGAATCCTTCTCGAAGCGCCGTTTTTTGGACCATATCCACCAAGGCGTGAGCGTCCCCAAAGGGCAAGGGTCTTCCGATGGTGCTTTCCTTGAGGATACCCCGTTCGTACATTTCCATGGCACAGGCGATGGTGGCGCCACAGGATATGGTGTCCATGCCCATCTCATTACAGATGTAGTTAGCCTTAATGACCGCGGCAAAATCCCGTACACCGCAATTGCTGCCTAGAGCGTACACAGTCTCGTATTCGGGCCCTTCGCCTTCGCCCTGAAAAGGGCCTTCGGCCACTCGAGTGACCCGCCCGCAGGAAATAGGGCAACTGTAACAGGACTTGGTGCGGATGAGGTATTTTTCCGTAAGAACTTCACCGCCGATGTCTTTCCAGAACTCAAAAGTGCCTTGTTGAAAATTGCGCGTGGGATAAGCGCCGACGTTTTGGGTTCCGGTGGACGTGATGGCTGTCCCGTAGATTCGAAGCGGTAAGGGACCTTTTTGCGTGGCTTGTTTGAAACCTGCCATGATGTCCTTGAGCAAACCCTTGAAGGTTGCTGGGTCATGGATGGGGACCTTGGAAGTGCCGAAGACGGCAACGCCCTTGAGGTTTTTCGATCCCATGACGGCTCCTACACCTGAGCGGCCCGCCGCACGGTCCTTGTCGTTCATAATGCTGGCGAACAAAACCCGACGTTCTCCGGCAGGACCGATAACGGCCGTCTTGGCGTCCTCTTGAGTTTCTTGCCTCAGAATACGGTCTGTTTCATGGGTATCTTTGCCCCACAGGTGCCCGGCGGAACGCAGTTCCGCCTTCCCTTCGCAGATCCAAAGGTACACAGGTTCAGGGGCAGAGCCCTCAAAGACAATCCCGTCAAATCCTGCTTTTTTGAGCATGGTGGGGAACTGTCCGCCGGCGTTGGAACAGGTAAGCGCCCCCGTAAGGGGTGATTTGGTCATGACCATGTAGCGGGCTCCGGTGGGAGTGCCCGTGCCGGTCAGAGGGCCTGTGAGGAAAATGAGCTTGTTTTCCGGTGAAAAAGGGTCAATGTTCGGCGAGACTTCGTCAAGGAGCATACGGACTCCGAGACCTCGCCCGCCCACATAGTCGATGGCCTTGGTCCGGTCCAAAGGTTCTACGGTCGTGGTGCCCATTGTGAGATTGACTCGAAGAATTTTTCCCATCCATCCCATGGTCGTGCCCTCCCATGCAGAAAACTCGATTTTTGAAATCATTGTCTCTAAATTGTGTCAACGGATCAGGGTCTAAATGCCGTTCCGCGGTTTTCCGTTGCCGCAGGCAAGTGACGAAGTCGCTGAACAAGAACCGTCGTCTGAGGTCAAGCCATGAAGATTCGGGTTGAAAGCTTTGCCACTTATCGAGACTATACGCGAAACCTCCCTGAGGACAAGTCCGTGGAAGTTCCTGAAGGAACGACCGTGGCCAAAGTTCTGGCGATGTTGGGCGTGCCTGAGGATGCGCCAAAGATCCTTTTGGTCAACGGCAGAGCCCGCTCTTTGGAAACCGTTTTATCTGCCGGGGACTTCCTGGTTTTCTTTCCGCCTTTGGAAGGGGGTTGATCAGAGTCCCAGGTAGGCTTCGCGAATCTTTGGGTCATGAAGCAATTCCATTGAAGGGCCTTGGCGCGTGATACGTCCCGTTTCCAGGACGTAGGCCCGATCACTGTTTTTCAGGGTCATTTCAACGTTCTGTTCCACCAAAAGCACGGCCATGGATCGCCGAATTTCTCGAAGTTGTTCAAAGATTTCCTTGACGATCAAGGGAGCGAGGCCGAGGGAAAGCTCGTCGATCAGAAGAATCTTGGGCCTGGCCATGAGGGCTCGACCAATGGCCAGCATCTGTTGTTCTCCTCCGGAAAGAGTCCCCGCTCTTTGATGCCAGCGCTGGCGCAAAATAGGGAACATGCTGGTGACGCGATCCATGGTTTCCACCATGAGGGACCGTGCCTCCTTTCGGTAAGCTCCCATCTCCAGGTTTTCCCGCACCGTTAGATCCTTGAACACACGGCGTCCTTCAGGCACGCAGGCAATTCCTAAACGAACCACCTGGTGAGGAGCCAGAGGACCGATGTCTGTTCCGTTCACGCGCACGGTGCCCTGAGCCGGTTTCAGAAGCCCCATAAGGGTTCGAATAAGTGTGGTTTTTCCAGCACCATTGGCTCCAACGACGGCCACCGTTTCCCCATCTTGAACCTTTAGAGAAAGACCTTGCAGGATCTTGTTTTCTCCAATGTAGACGTGAAGGTCTTGGACTTCAATCATCCGTTTCCCCCAAATAAGCCTTGATGACACGTGGATCATTCACAACGGTTTGGGGATCTCCCTGACAAAGCAGACGACCGGCATCCAGCACCAAGAGCCTTTCCACCACCTGCATAAGGGCGCCCATCACGTGTTCGATCCAGAGGATCGTCACCCCGAAGCGATCGCGAATGGCACGAATGAGGTCCAACGCCCTGGTGATTTCTCCGGTATTCAGGCCGCCGAGGACTTCATCGAGCAAAATGAGCTTGGGACGGGTTGCCAAGGCTCGAGCAATTTCCAGGAGTTTCTTATGGATCAAGTTCAGGTGGCGGGCTTCCGTCTCCCTGAAATCCCTGAGTCCCACGAATTCTAGAAGCTCTTCCACTTCCCGGCGTCTACGAGCGTTTTCTCCGGTAAACCCGTCTCGGCCGATCAAGCCTACCACCACGTTTTCGTAACACGTCATCTTTTCAAAGGGCCGCGTGATTTGAAAGGTTCTGGCAATGCCCGACCGGCACACGTAGTAAGGCTTGGTGCGTGTAAGGTCTTTGCCGCAAAAACGAATAGTTCCCTGGTCACAGGGAAAGGTGCCGGCGATAAGATTAAAAAGCGTTGTTTTTCCGGCGCCGTTGGGTCCGATGAGGCCCACAATGCACCCTTCTTCCAGCTCAAAGCTGACTCCGGCCACGGCCACAAGACCGCCGAAGCGTTTCACCACATCCTGAACTTCCAAAAACGCCATGGAATTTCCTCACGAAGCAGAAAGCCGCACACGCTGCCGCCACAACCCCATGAGACCTTCGGGAGCAAAGCGACAGACCACCAGGGCGATAAGGCCGAAAATAAGAACATGAAACTGGCCGTAAATGCGAATATATTCGGAGAGGAACTGAAGAAACACGGCACCGACGATGGGACCCACAAAAGTGCCCAGCCCCCCGATAACGGTCATGGCCAGGACCTGAAACATCAAATTCAACGACAGAATTTCCGGGGTGATAAGCTGGTGGTAATGCCCATAAAGGGCGCCCGCCAGGCCGGCCATGGTGCTGGAGATGACGAAAGCCACAAGACGAAGACGCACCACATGAAGACCCAAAGAGGCTGCGGCCGTCTCATCGTTTTGGACCGCTCGAAAGGCTGTTCCCAAATCGGAGCGTACAAGGCGACGAATGGCGTAGAGAAGGACCAGGGTCACAGCGGCCATGAGAAAATAAGCGGCGGTTTTGGAATAAACCGGCAGAAGAAAAGGCACCGAAAGTCCCATGGTCCCCCGCGTTAATTCGTATTCATTGTCGACGATGATTCGAAGCATTTCGGAAAAGGCCAGGGTCGTGAGGGACAAATAGATGCCACCCATACGAATGCATAGCATTCCCAGAAAAAGTCCTAAAACGGCGGCCACGGCCATGCCTAAGAAAACCCCTAGAAGGGGGGGGACATGAAAATGGATGGCTGCCAAACCTGAAACATAAGCGCCCATTCCGGCAAAAGCGGCATGGGCGAAAGACACCTGTCCTGTGTATCCCGCCAGAAGATTCCAGCTGGACGCCATCATCACATAAAAGAGGCACAATATGCCGGTGTGCAGCCAGTACTCCCCGGCAACAAACGGGAACCCGACACACAGAAAAACCAGAACAAACGGAAACACTTGTGTCCAACGGTGCGTCACGGGCGGCTCCTTTGAGACCACGTTAGAGCTGCTTTTGGCCGAAAAGTCCGGTAGGACGAACCACCAGAATAAGAAGAAGAATGAAGAAGCCGAAGAAATGCTTGTATCCTGAAGACACGTAGGCGGCTCCAAGGTTTTGTACCAACCCGAGGACAAGGCCTCCAACGACGCATCCTGTCAGGCTTCCCATGCCTCCCAAAACCACCACAATAAAAGCGGTCAGACTGACCCCAACGCTCACCGTGGGTGTCACCGGAAAAATGGGCGAGAGAATCACGCCGGCTGCGGCGGCCAGAGCGCATCCTGTGCCAAAGGAAAGCATGTTGACCATGGTGGGATTGACACCCACCATGGCGGCCATTTCCCGATCTTGAGCTACGGCTCGTACTGTTTTTCCGAACCAGGTTTTCTTGATGACCAGGAAAAGCGCGGCGATGACAACGGCTCCTACTCCCAAAGCCGCCAGCCTTTGATTGCCATAATAAAACAGGCCAAAAAGATGCGTCGATCCGGTCACCCAGCCGGGAGGTTTTTGAGGGTAAGGGCCGAAAATCAAAAGGTAAGCGTTTTGCAAAACAATGGATAAGACAAAGGTAATGATTAAGGAGGCCATGTCGTTGCCGTAAGTGTTTCGAAGAAGGGCACGTTCCAGGACCAGGCCGAAGATGAAGACCATGGCCACAGCCAGCAGCGCCGCCAGCGTGACGGGTAATCCCAAAGCCCTGGCGAACAGGGCGCTGAAATACCCTGCCAAAACGTAAAGCTCCCCATGGGAAAAATTGATAACATTCATGATGCCGACGATGAGCGAAACACCCAGGGCGGACAGGGCATAGATGACCCCGAGCAGAAGGCCGTTGGTGGTGTAGAGAAGGAAGTCCTGCATGGGCTCACAAATCCTTTCGACCAACTTTCAACAGGCACGTCGTACCGGCGGTAAGGAATGAATGCATGGGGGCGGGAAGGACCCGCCCCCATGGAGGTTATTTCTTCTTCAATTCACCGGTCTTGACGTTCATGGGATACACTACCACCTGTTCCTTGTTCTGCCATTGCACGATCAGCATAGGCGGCTGCCACTGATGGTATCGGTAATCTCCCTTTTCCAGACCAAATTGAACAACACCGCTGCCCACTTCCAAATTTGTCTTTTCCAGGGCGTCCACAATCTTTTCACTGTCCGTGGAACCGGCACGGCGAATGGCGTCGGCGGCTACCAGCAGCACGTCGTAAATGGAACGGGATTTGTAATCAGTGGGTTCTTTACCGAATTTCTTTGTGTAGGCTTCCCGGTATTTTTTGGAGACCGGATTGAAATCCACCTTACTGTGCATGCGGGAAAGGAAAAGTTCCAGATTGCCGGCATCGCCTACATTCTGCCAGAATTCAGGCCAGAGGCTCGGAGGACCGGCCCCTTCCAAAATCAGGGCTTTTTGTGGAAACAAACCTGTTTCGTTGGCCTGAGCGATAAAATAATGGACTCCAAAACCATAGATGAAAGCCAACACAAGATCCGGTTCAAACGCTGCGATTTTGTTCAATTCCGTGTAATGATCCTGGCTCTGACGTTCTGTTTCCACGGTCATGAAGGTCACGCCCATGGCCGTGAGGCCGTCTTCGGCCAGTTTCTTGATTCCCAAACCCCAGTCGGTGTTTTCCGCCACAATAGCCACCCGCTTGAAACCATAGTCCTTGATGAACCCCAGCAGATTGTCCTTGACGACCCCGCTGTTACATGGCCCGGCACGAAACACGTATCGGGAATTTTTAGCCGTGATGTCGTCAGCCCAGGCTTCCGCGATAATCAGAGGGTGTTTGTAGCGATCGGCGATGGGGACCTCGGCCAACGCGCAGGAAGAATGACTCTCTCCAACGGTCACCACCACCTTGTCGCTGGTGATGAGCTTTTCAAAACCCGAGGCTGCCTTTTCGGGGGTGCCACCCGTGTCTTCAAAAACCACTTCCACCTTCTTGCCCAAAAGACCACCCTGCTCCCCGTTGATCACATCCAGGGCCAAAGCGATGCCTTCCTCAAAAGCGGCGCCCGTTGCCGCCGCAGGTCCGGTTCGAGGTCCCACGACCCCGATCTTGATGGTTTCCGCAGATCCAGCATCGGCAAATCCGACGAGGCACAGCCCAAGAACCAGTGAAACCGACAGAACTTTTCGCCACATCATTCGAAGCCTCCTTCCTGTTGAGCCCATAAGACGAAGGGAAAGATTCGCCCTCTCCCTCCACACAACGCTTCCCATCCTCTTTACCGGCATTACGCAATGACGGAGCTTGCCTTTGTAAGCCCGAGTATGGAACGTGCTTCATCGGGCGTCGCCACCTCCCGGCCCAGTTCCTTGGCGATTCGCACGATTCGTTCCACCAGCTGCTCATTGGACGCCAGTTCCCCCTTTCGGTAGTAAATGTTGTCTTCCAAACCCACGCGAACGTGGCCTCCCATGACAATGCCCAAAACATTCATGGGCAACTGCGCGGCACCAATGCCAGAAACCGTCCACGTGGCATCAGAAGGAAGGCTGTTTTTGAGATGGATCAGGTTGTCCGCCGTGGCAGGAATGGCACCCTTGAGGCCCATGACAAAGTTGAAGTGGAGTGGAGCCTGGGCGAGACCGCGGGCCCACAAATCCAAAGCGTTGGCGATCATGCTGGTATCAAAGATTTCCATCTCCGGCTTGATACCGTAACGAAGCATGTCGGAAGCCAATTTTTCAATAAGGCTCGGGCTGTTAACGTAGACGGAATCGGGAAAATTCACGGATCCCGTGGTCAAGCTGGCCATTTCCGGGCATAGGGCGAGACGCTCACTGCGCTCTTCATAGCCCATGCCGGCACGCCCGCCTGTGGAGATTTGAATGATCAGCCGAGATCGTCCGCGAAGGCCTTCGACCACCTCCTGGAACAGGTCGAAGCGCGGTGATGGAGCCTGCGTTTCGGGGTCGCGCACATGCACGTGAACCATCGCCGCCCCCGCAGATTCACAACGCAGGGCGCACTCCACGATTTCCTTGGGAGTGATGGGCACATGGGGAGTCTTGGACTTTACGGGCAAGGAGCCCGTGGGCGCGACGGTTATCACCAGTTTCTTCATGCATCTCCCTCTCGTTGCCGATGAACGCGTCGAACGGAGACCTGCTTGGCCAGAAGGTCCGAAATGGTCTGAACCGTTTCCTTTAAACGCGGCAGGCATTTTTCTACCAGAGCCTCCACCGTGTAGCGGCTTGTGGGCACGGCCACATTCACCGCCGCCACCGGTTTGCCGCGTTTAAGGACCGGCATGGCCATGGAGCGCAAGCCCACCGAAAGCTCCTCATCGTTGACCGCATAGCCTTGACGCCTTATGAGATCCAGCTCCTTCTGAAACGCGTCTCGAGAGGTGATGGTCCGATGTGTCAGGCTATAAAGAGGCAGCTGTTGCAGAAGCTCCTCACGTTCCTTGGCCGGTAAGAACGCCATGATGGCCTTGCCCATGGACGTGCAATGAATGGGCAGCCGAGCACCGATATGGAGCGGGTGCTTCATGATTGGTTCGGTGACATACCGATCCACGTAAAGTATTTCCATGCCTTCCCGGACGGCCATGTTCACTGTTTCTTCCAAAGACCGGGACAATTCCTGCAGGTACGGTTCGGCCACCTGCCGAATATCCATGCGGCTCAAAGCTGCATAGCCAAGGCTGAGCATCTTTGGAGCCAAGTGGTAGTATTTGTCCGGGGTTCTGTGCACGTAACCCAATCGTACCCACGTGTAACAAAACCGAGAAACGGTTACCTTGTTCAGGCCGACAGCTTGGGCAAGTTCTGTCAGGTTAAGGGGTCTTTCGGCCTGAGACAAGACTTCCAGGACCGCCATGCCCCGAGCAAGGGACTGAATAAAGGTTCGAGACTCGTCCTCCAGAATCGTCACTTTTGGCATCATGGTGATCACTCCCCAAGGGTTTCATAAATTTCACAATGCAAAGGATGGTTCTGCTAAGTAGAAAATAGTTGGAAAGGTGTCAAGCCGATTCCTCAAAGAGCCGTTTTTTTGAACCTAATCCATGAAGAAGTCGTCGCACACGGTGTCGTCGTGCACGGCCTCGTTGTTATGGAGGGGCAGTTGTTGCCCGTTGCCATTTTTTGACAAACCCGTATAGTTAAACAAAAACGGCTACGGACGATGTTCGATGAAGGAGCCTTGCCATGAAGACGAGCCCAACATTTGGGTGGCGGGTGTGGGTGCTTACGGTGCTTTTCCTTTTTTGTTCGGTCTCGGCTTTGCAAGCGCAAACCGGTTTTACGGAAAAAGACCGGCAGACCTTGACCGCGCTTCAGGTTCGTGTCGAGGAAATGGGCAAAGCCATCGAGACGCTTCGTCAAGACACCAACAAGCGTTTCGAAGAGCTACGAGAAGACATGAACAAACGCTTTGAGCTGATGGACAAGCGCTTTGAGGCGATCGACAAGCGTTTTGAAGAACTTCGAGAAGACATGAACAAACGCTTTGAGTCGGTGGATAGGCGTTTCGAAGAGTATCGGGAAACGATGGACAGGCGTTTTGAAGCGGTGGATAAGCGCTTTGAGCAGCTCATCCACTTTCTCTACATTCTTGCAGGTATTTTCACGACCTTGGTTGTTGCCGTGATTGCCTTTGCCTATTGGGATCGAAGAACCATCATTCACGAAGCCTGAAGGCAGACGATGGATCATCTGGAAAAGGAAGGTATTGTCCGCCGCATTCTTCTCGCCCTTCAAGAATATTCCCAAAAGGACGGAGACCTGCGCCAGATTCTGAAATCTTTTCATCTCTTATAGTTTTTCGATGGACGTGCTTTCTTAGCTAAGAGCCTGACCGAGAACTCGCAACACCAGAGTCTCTTGCCATTTTAAGGCAGGGGCGAGGCGCGCCTCGCGTCTACGTCTTGGGTTGGAATGGCTCATTCTAAGTTCACGGACAAGCTCCTCGTCCTGTCGCCCCATGGCATAGAGCGGTTTGTCTTGCCTGTCACAGAGAACACTTTCTGGACGGCCCTTATGGCCCCTGCAAGGTGCGGGTGGCAGCTCGCATACGATGTGCTTCTTCTTCGCGCCGGCAGGGCGGGCAAAGCGGCATCCAGTCCGGAGGCAGCTCGGGGGATTCCAAGTGCTCCTTGAGTCTTTCTTCGAGAAGGCGACGCAGTTTTTCCGTTGTGTAAGCTTGGCCGCATTTTCGGCACGGCATGAGGGCCATGGACCATGTGAAAGTCAAGGATACGGAGCTTTCTTGGGAATTTTCTAAGGGCTTTAAAACAATGGCGTCGACGGGGCACACCTTTTGACAGGCGTCGCAGAGAGCTCCGCAGGTCCATGGAGCCGAAAAAAGCCTTTGAGTGCCTTCATCCTGAAATCCGATCACTTTTTCAGGGCATGCTACGGCACAGGCAAAACATCCGCAGCATTTTTCCACGTCAATCACAAGACGTTGCCTTTGTGTCGGAGTCTTCATGTCAGATTCCTTATGAAGCTTACCGCCGGTTCATCGAGGCGCGCGCCGAGTTTTTGTCCCAAAGCCAGAGCTACGAGGTTCCAGGATCGCCGCAAGGTTTTGAGAGAGACGACGTCGTTTGAGGGCAGCGTCAGGATGATCCATGATAGCTGCCGTGGGGCAGGTGAGCACACATGCGGGTCGTTTTCCTTGTCGACGGCGGCTGGAACACAGGTCGCATTTCAAGAGCCCTGAAGGCTCAAAGGGGTTGACGGTCAAAACTCCAAAGGGACAGGCGACGGCGCACCAGCCGCAACGCGTGCATCGATCTTCCAGGAACACAACTCCGTTGCCTTCATTCCACTGAAGCGCCTGTTCCGGGCAGACGACGACACATGGACTGTTTTGGCAATGACGGCACATGAGCGGTGTAGGAAACCCCTCGGCAAAGGCTAGATGGAGGCGGGAAGGGGTTCCATGAGCCGCCTCGCAGGCAGCTTCACACGCAAAACATGCGGTGCAACGCCGAAAGTCCACATAAAGAAAGGCATTCATGGTCTAGCCCTCGATGATTTTTTCCAGGCGACACGCAGCCGATTTGTATTCTGGAATTTTCGCCTCGGGATCCAAGACATCCTGGGTCAGCTGGTTAGTTTCAGGAAAATGAAAGGGGATAAAGACGACTCCGGGTGTGATGGCTGGGGTGAGGTGCACCTGAGCTTTTATCGATCCTCGGCGTGTGATAACCCACACGTGGTCTTTTGCATTTAAACCTTTCCGGGCGGCGTCTTCAGGGTGCAGTTCCACGGTAAGAACGGAGGCTCGAGAAAGGAGGCTTTCCGTACGTCGTGTCATAGCACCGCTGTTGTAGTGCAGTGTCACTCGGCCAGTGGTAAGGCGCAACGGATAATCGGCGTCGGGTGTTTCGGGCACGTCGGCATATGCCACGGGGTAGAGCTTGGCCAAGCCGTCTTCCGTTGCGAAACGGTTCACGTAGAGCACAGGTGTCCCGGGGTGAGCCTCATCGGGGCATGGCCAGGGGATGCCGCAGGCGCTTTGACGAAGCCTTTCCGGCGTTATCCCCTTATAGGCCGGCACCACATGTCGAATCTCTTCCAAAACGTCTTCGGGACCTTCATAAGAAAAATAGCGGTCTAATCCCAGCCGATGAGCCAGCGAGATAAGAATGGCCCAATCTGGCCGAGCTTCTCCCGGTGGAGGGACGACGTGCGAAGACCACTGCACCCTTCGGTCGGTGTTGGTGCGGGAGCCGCTCTTTTCCGCCCAGGCCGCGGCTGGAAGCACCAGGTGAGCCAATTCGGCCGTTTCTGTCAGGAACAGGTCCACCATAAGAAAAAATGGCAAACGCTGCAGAGCTTCTCGAGTTTTCGAGCTGTTGGGACTGGTCACCACCGGATTTTCTCCGATGGCTATAAGGCCTTGAATGGTTTCCCCTGCCGCCTGTTCGATTTCGGTGACCGTGAGCCCGGCCGAGCTGGAAAGAGTTCCCGAGGGTAGACCCCAAACTGTCTCAAAAAAACGTCGTGCTTCAAAATCTGTCACGGGCCGATACCCGGGCAAAAGGCCGCTTAAGGCTCCCATGTCGCAGGCCCCTTGCACATTGTCCTGTCCGCGCACCGGGAAAAGGCCTGAGCCTTCCTTGCCTACCTGGCCGGTGACCAAAGCGAGATTGGCGCAGGCACGAACCGTTTCCGTGCCGAAAACATGCTGGGTGACTCCCATGCAGTAGATAAGGGCCGCGTTGGAGGCGCCGGCATAGAGTCGTGCCGCTCGAACAATATCTCGAGCAGGAACACCGGTGATACGGGCGGCCCAGTGAGGGTCGGTTCGCATCACCGAAGCTCGCAAGGCTTCCACGCCGGTGGTTCTGTCGGCGATGAAGCGATCGTTTTGAAGACCTTCCTGAAAGATGACATGCAGCATGGCCGCAAGGAGTGCCAAATCGGTGCCGGGACGCACCGGCAGGTAAAGGTCAGCGATCCAGGCGGTGGGCGTGCGCCGAGGATCAGCCACAAGGATACGGGCGCCGACGTCTTTGGCCTCCTGCACCCACTGAAAGGCAACCGGATGATTTTCAGCCAGATTGGATCCCACGAAAAAGAGGCACTGGGATCGAGCAAGGTCCCACAGGGGATTGGTGGCTGCACCCATGCCGAGCATGGGGCCGAGACCTGTCAAGGTGCTGGCATGGCACAGGCGGGCGCAATGATCCACGTTGTGGGTCCCAAGAACACGCGCCAGCTTTTGCACCAAATAGTTTTCTTCATTGGTGCCTTTGGCGGTGGAAAGAAAGGCCAGAGCCTGAGGGCCATGGGATGCAAGGATCTTTTGAATTTTTTCGGCGGCTGTATCCAAAGCTTCGTCCCATGAAACGCGCTTCCATCCTTCAGAGGAACGTCGAAGCGGGTGCGTCAGGCGTTGGGGATGGGAAAGAATATTTAAGGCGGCATGTCCCTTGGCACAAAGACGGCCGGCATTGATGGGAGCATCCAGGGCGTACTCCAATCCCGTGACCCGGCCGTTTTCCACAACGAGATCCAAATGACAACCGACCGCGCAATAAGGACAGACGGTGCGAACAGTTTTCATGGGTTTCCGATGCTCCCGGTTGCCGCAAAATCAGCTTCAGTGCCCGCCGTTCGGGCTGCCTCCACGAAACGACGCACGGTACGACGACGTCGATCCAGAAGAAAATCTCCTTCCAACACAAGGGCATTGGTCGGGCAGGCTTCCACACATGCCGGTAGGTCTCTATCGGGACATCGATCACATTTGACCACGAAAAGATCCCCAGCTCCCGGTTGAATCACTCCAAAAGGACACGCCATGACACAAGCATGGCAGCCGATGCAACGATCCACGCCATAAACCACCAAGCCGCTTGATTCGTCACAACGAAGGGCTCCCGTGGGACAACATCGAACACAGGGGGCATCCTCACAATGGCGACACAGAAAAGGAGCAGGACTCTCCGCTGCCTCCTCCACAAAGATGCGACGCTTCGGCTTGGGCTCTTCCAAAATGGCTGCCGTAAGGGTACCGCTTCGAGAATGCGCCACTCGGCAGGCCAGCTCGCAGGAACGGCATCCCACGCAGCGTTCTAAACGCACCATCACCCTTTCTCGAATGCTTTCTTGCATCTTCCACTCCCCTCATCAGGATCAAAGGCCCAATGCTTTTCTCTTCTGCCGAATGTGATTCACAATACGTGTCGCTGCCTTTTCCGGATCGGGTTCCACGGCAAAAGAAGCTCCCAGCAGACCTTCGATGTCTTCTGTGAGCAGTTTGACAATCTTGGGACTGCCGAAAATGGGCGGGGGCGTGCCGAGGACCGTAAAGACACCTGAAGCCACCGCATAGCACGCGATGGAAACTGCTTTTTCCGAATACCATTCAGGAGCCGCGGCAGCTAGGGGAAGATCCGAGATGTCGGTTCCCAAGGTGTTGGCCAATGCGGCAGCTAAATCCAAAATGCGGACATTGTCCACACAGCTGCCCATGTGCAGTACCGGTGGAATGCCGAGAGCTTTGCATACCTGCTGAAGCCCCGGCCCGGCTTGAGCCGCAGCTTCCGGAACCTTCAGTCCCGCCTTGGCATGGGCGACTGCGGCGCACCCTGTGTCCACCACCAAGATATCGTTTTGGATAAGGCGTCGTGTGAGGGTCACATGGCCGGAATCATGCTGAATTTTTGGATTGTTACAACCCACGACACCGACCGCCCCTTGGATGGCTCCCGATTTGATGGCATCGATGAGCGGTGTCGCGCTTCCGCCCAAAGCGGCGACAATGGCTTCCACACTGAATCCGGCCATCATTTTGGTGGGCGCGTTGGGTGCCGGAAGAATTTTCGCCGGAATACGGCGGGCATAATTTTCCACAGCCTGCCGGACCAGTTCCCTGGCTTTGGCCTGAGCCGTTTCCGGGTGGAATTCATGGTGGGTCATGTGCGGATACTTGGCTTTGTCGCTTGTGGAGATCATCAGCGTGTGGTAGCAGGTGGCAATTTCTCCAAGGGCCGGCATGATGCATTGGTAATCCACAAGCATCATGTCCACTAGACCGGTGCTCAGAGCCAGTTCCGTCATAAGATGGTTTCCGGCCATGGGGATGCCGCGACGCATGAGCAGTTCATTGCCCGTGCAGCACAGACCGGCCAGATTGATACCCTTAGCGCCTTTTTGAGAAGCCAAGGCCAGAAGTTCCGGGTCTTGAGCCGCTTCGTAGATCATTTCAGACACAATGGGATTGTGGCCGTGCAGGATGATGTTGACATGGTCCTCTTTTAAAACCCCCAGGTTGACTTCCGAAGCTACAGGCTGCGGAATACCGAAGAGAATATCGGAGACTTCCGTGGCGATGAGGGAGCCTCCCCAACCATCGGAAAGAGCATTACGCAGTCCGTGGAGCAAAAGGCTTTGCCAGTCGTTGTCCACGCCCATGTGAGTTCGATGCATCATTTCCGAGGTTTCCCGGTCGATTCCTCGAGGAGTGATGCCCAGCTTGTCCCAAATGGCTCGGCGTTTTTCCGGCACACGAGCAAGAAAGGTTAAGGCCTTCTTGCGGGTTCCGAACTCTTCTTCCATGGCGTGCGCGAGTTCCACCGCCAGGGCCGACGGTGTCTTGCCATCTGAGGCGATGCCGAATTCCGCGGCCACTTTTTTGAGTTTCTCCACACTGCGAATGGTATATCCCGGAGCGCTGCCTTCCCCCACTTTGCGAAGCACTTCCACCAGATCCCGCCCGTGATCCGAATGGGATGCCGAACCTGCGGCAATCATGCGCCCAAGATTACGCGCCACTATAATATCGGCGTCCGCTCCACAAACACCGCGCTGAGGCCCTTCTCCAAAGGGATCGATACGGCATGGCCCCATGGAACAGTTACGGCAGCTCAAACCCAGTTCGCAAAATCCACATTGAGGTTTTTGAGCCTCGTAACGGTCCCACACCGTTTCCAGACCATCCTGAGCGGCCTTCTGAAGAAAAAATTGTCCGTCTTCGGTGATGGTTCGCGCCTGAATCTCTGCCTTCTTGAGCAACATGGCTTCGGCCCTCCTTGGGATAGATTTTCAAATCTTCCCGTCTTGCGAACGGAATCCAACGGCAAGAAAGACATGGATAAAAAGACGTGAGTCGGCGGCACCTTGGGATCGGCTCTCTTTTCTCCAGAACCTCTGTGGCCGGGCCTACCCGCTTTCATGGCGGTCCTCCCCGAATCCCAATGACATGCCGTGCCTTCATGGTTCCTGAATGCGTGAGAAATTACACAATACTTATCGCAACAGATAAAGATTGGTCAAGGCATAGGAAAATGGCCCAGAAGCATTTGTCCTAAAGGAGGACGCTTGGTGGTTTGATGTGTTGTGCCGCACGACGAACGAGCTGCAGGGGTGGACCGGTGTGTCCGCCGCTTGCCATTTTTATGTAGGGGCGAGGCGCCGTCTCGCTCCTACTTTCAAATGCTACTAGACACCTTGGTATTGCGAGTTCCGGGGCAGGCTTCTAGGGAAGAAGGAAAAAGGACAGGGCCTTTTCGGAACCGGAATCAAAATCCACAAACAAGACGCCCACGTTTTTGCCTTCGATACGCCGTACTTCACCCGTAGCCTTGACAAGGGACTTTCGTGCATCGGTTAGGGGAATCTCCAGATGAACCAGGTCCCCCACCTGAAGGTCGTGGGGAAAAGGTGTTTGAAACCGACACCCTTGCTTGGAGATGTCCAAGACAATCATTTGACGAAAGGGGGAACTGGAATCCTTGGTTTTTTTTCGATATTCTCCAAAAAGATAGGTGGATTTGCGATAGGCTTGGCGGATTTCAAAGGAGACGTGAAAAGTATGCCCGCACTGGCAGCGGACCTTGACCTTTTTATTCTGCTGAGCAATGGACGAGACCGGGACACGGCGGCTGAAACCGCATTGAGGACAAACGATCGTTGCTTTACCGTCCTGGGAGACAAAGACTTTGAGCTGTGTCATGCTTTCCCCTGACTGTTTCACTGGGAGTGTGTCTGGAAAGGAACTGCTTCCTGAAACGGTGGGCGTCCGGCCTGTACAAATGGCGGGCCAGAGGCAGCCCTGTCAGGCAAAAACCCGGTTTCGGCCTTGCAGGGGCGAGGCGTCGGCTCGCCCCCTATCTTGAAATGGCATTGAAGACCTTGGTATTTCGAGTTCTCGGACAAGCTCACTGGTCGCCTCTCTTTGGCACCTTTGAAGCAGAGCGCTTTCGCCTTTCGGTCATGCCTACTGACGATGCTGTTTGGACTCATCGTCATGTTCGGCACATTGAAGCCGAACCTTTAGCATATTTTTCCGATCTTTGGCGAGATCCGGGATAGGAGGTTGGAGTATGAGTCGAACCATGCAGATCGACGTTCGGTTGATTCCGGTTTATGAACAGGGTCGGTTTGATCAGCTTTACCCAGGCTGTGCCGCAATGCTTCGAGACGTGGGAAAGAATCGCCTGGTCCAGGATCCCCCCACGCTTTACCATCTTGTGGAGGAACTGGAACGCACGGCACGGGATCCAAAGGTGTCTTCGTTATGGAAAAAGGTCTTGGATAAACACATTCCAGAACTTGCCCGTTGCCGGGACAAAGCCCGAGAGGCGCTCCTGGCAAGGGAACTTCGAGACCTGGACCGAATCTTATACCGTTTGGAAGATCTCATTCAGGATTTGGACAGAGATCTTCGCTGGGAAGTCCCTTCCGGCAAGGCATGAAAAACCACAACTCGCTCCAAACGTGCAGAGCCCTGCTTCAGGGTTCTGGAAGAGCACGGATTTTCCCACTGGGTTTTGTTTCTGGCGAGCCGGTTTCATGATGGAGGCGGCATGGCTCGAAGCCTTTCGGCGATCTTCCATTCTCGAACAAGTTGCGCGGTCGATTCAGGGACAAGATGCTCCCAAGGCAGGCTTTCTCGAAGGCGACGACGCACTTCAGTGACGCGAATACCTTTTTCGTGTGAAGGCTTTTCCCACAGCACATGGGTCTTGAGGCCGAGAGACTGAAACATGCTGAGCTTCTTTCGGCCCCAGTCGTCGTAGATGGTGAGAAAAAAAACGGCGTCCAAAGGAACGTAGTATCGATAGCGTTCCGGAAAATTCACGGGAAAGGGCACGATGGTGAAGTCCTGCAATGGAACACCGTGACTTTCCAGGGCGCGGCGGACCATGAGTTGTCTTTCATAATAGGTCAAAGGGTTGGCTTCGGGATCACTTCGATGAGGGTCCGTCTCCTCTTCGGCGCTCAGAGCCGGTTCGGGATTCGTGATACCGACCACCAGGTGCCCGCAAAGGGCTTTGCCGGCCAAAAGATACCGAAGATGATCGAGATGAAGAATTTGAAACCGCCCGTGAATAACACCGCACGCTGCCAAAAGTTCCATGGCGTTACCATTCCCGCTCTTGTTCTTATTTAAACGACCTGGCGCGGCTTTCTGATGCCCGCACGTGCAGCAGCCTGTGCAAGACGACCGTGTTACTGATTCCCGCCAAGGCAATCAGGGCTGCTGCAGGAGCCGCTTTCCAAAAAACTGTAGCCCAAGCGGCAACAATCATGATGCAGGTGCGGGTTCCTTTGCTTGCCAAAGTGGGTGGTCCAAGGTTCAGCCCCAAAGTTTCCGCCCGCGCTGTGGTGTAACTTATCAATTGGCACCCTATGAGAGCCACCGTGCCCAAAGGAATGAGAATCCCCAGCGAAATATTCGGCATTTCGTGAGCAATGAAAGCGCACATGCCCACCATCATGGCTCCATCGGCATAGCGGTCCAAGGTGGAATCCCAAAAAGCTCCCCATGATGTTTCCATGCCTCGCATGCGAGCCAGCTGCCCGTCAACCCCGTCCAAAATCTGAGCCAAAGCCGCGAAACAGCCGGCGGTAAAACCCCATCCCAGTCCAAAGAACAAACCTGCGAGAACCCCTAGAGCACTGGAAGCCACCGTGATCATCCAGGGATGGATGCCGGGAACCGACGCAAGATGTGGTGTCACGCGTGCCGAAAGGTGAACTTTGATCCAGCGCAGAACAAAGCGGTCGCTGGGTTTTGTCTGCCAAGGCTTCGACGATGACAACGCCAAAGTTTTCCTTTCGTTGAGCGGTCCTTTCATGGACCCCAGATGACGAGTCTTTCCTGTCCGTTTCCATGCGTCCAGTAAGCTCGAATGACGTTCAGCATGCTCTCAACGGAGCGGGCATCCCTCAATTCCAACACCCACCATGCACACAGGGGAAGTGTGTGCAGCAAATCCAGCCGGTCGGCCACATCCTCCAGGGAATCAGGCGGAAGATGCTGGTCCAGCCATTCCCGATGATAGACATGGGCGTTGAGGATGCGATTTCTGTGCGGTGAAACAAAATCCTCCAAATCAAAGCGTTCTGTGACGATGGAAGGGCTGACAACCGCATGGCCGATATCAAAAGTCGCCCACAGACCACTTTGCCGTAACATTTTTTCAAACAGCTCCGGGCGGCTGGTCCAGCCCCACGCCAGGTTTTCCAGGCAGAGGCGAATGCCAAGCTTTCCGGCGAAGCCATTTAACTTCGTTAGGTTTTCCAGGGTTCTTTCCCAGGATAGGTCTTCTGTTGTGTTTCGTCCCAGCCCCACATGAATGGTCAGGCTTTCACCGTTAAGCTTGGAAACCAGGCGACAGACATTTTCAAAAACTCGAAGGGCTTCATGAGCTTTTTCGGGATCCTGGTCCCCCAAGTCCACATTGGGAAAGGCCGCATGATAGCGCACTTCCAAAGGCCGAAGATGGGAAACCTTCCGTACCAGATCGGAAGCTTCTCTGGGATTTTGAGGAAGCTCCCCCAATGTCAGACTCCAATCCACGCCATCCAGATGACATTCCAGGGCAAAGCGTCGCAGCTCATGGACATCGTTTGTGAAATTAGGGCAGGCAAGCTTTGGCTTGAGCATGAAGGCATCCCCTATTCCGAGGCGATCCAATCGGAAAGAGTGGGCGGCGTCCCGCGCAAACTAAAAGTGGGCCTCCACGGACATGCGGCGGAAAGCTCTACCCCGCCGGAAATCACCGAGGCGGGTCGGTCGGCTGAAACCACCACAATGAAGGTCTGTTCATGTTCCGCAGAGAAGCGCAACGCCGAATTGTAGCGGGCACCTCGCGCTCGGTCTTCCCCCGGAACACTTCGGCCGTCCAGTAGACACGCAAAACGATACAGCCTGGCGTCGGCACCGATGTGCAAGGCGCCATCCATTTTGGAAAGGGATTTGGCCAGCTCTATGTTGGCGGCATCCTGTAGATCCAACGGGTTTTTGAGTAAGTGTCCGGAAATGGATAAGGGCTTAGGGCCCAAATCAAGCACAAGAGTGCAGCCGTGTTTGCGTTCTTGAGCTCCGTGAACAATGGCAGCGGTGATTTGAAAAAGCGTGTGGGCTTGGGATGAGTCCAAACTTGAGGTGAGTAAAGCTTCTTCCAGTTGCACCAATTTGGCACGTCGATTGGACGAGTAAAAACGTCCTTCGGAAAAGCTGCACACAGGTTCCCCGTTAAATCTCAGAAAGCCATAACTGCCGAGAAATTCAGCACTGATGCGACAGTCCGGCAAAGGGCCTCGTCCGATTCCCACCAAAGCTCTACCGTCGGAGACAAGCCAACGCTCCGAATGTTCCACGGCGAGAAGAATCTTGCGTATGTGTTTGGCATTGCTGATGCTCGGACGTTCCCCTTCCGGAAAAACGGCCATAAGGTTCAAGTCCTTCAAACAGCTTTCCTCAACGAAGACCAGCTTGCCTCGAGGCCACGCCCCTTCTTCTGGGGTTTTGGAAAGCTCCAGAATTGTGTCCAAAATAGGGTAAATGCGCAGCCGACTGTCCCAGCCCACCTTGAGGTTCAATCCGTCCAAAAGGGCATCATGCACGGCATGGGTGGCGTATTCACGTAGAACGTATTGGGAAGAATCGGTGTGAAAGGTTCTGGCGGTGGCGAAATCGTGGGACAGGAGATAGGCGGCATGCTCCAGCCAACGTTCCGTGGGTATAATGGAACACATGTCCGGATGATGTTCTGTAAACCACATTTGATAAAAAATAGATCGAGAACGCCCGCCAAAGGAAATGAGGCCCGATAAATGTAAGTTAGGTTCTGGATAAATCTGCCCGAATCGCTGCAGGTCTCGTTGAGTTGGAGCGTTCAGACGCCATGCGTTGCTGTCCAAGTAAAGCTCTTTAAGCTTTGGTTCATGACCTCGAAGCAGATCTTCCGGGTCTCATACTCTCATGGGATCGTCACGCTTTTCGGCATAAATAAGTGCTACTCGGCTTGGTCCCGAAAAATGAGTCAGCCCTTCTCGAAGGGCTTCCAGCACATGAAACACCAGGTGGTTCTTAGAAGCCTTGACGCCCATGGAGTGATCCCTCAAAATCAAAGTTCCAGGAAAATCACCCCATGTATAGAAACGCTTTGTATTTTGTCAACTTCGGCGGAACACTCGTCGTCACGTCAGGCTGATCACCCGGTCGGCCAACTGCATGGACGTGACGATATCCAGCATGTTGGTGGTTTCTCCCACCGCCTTCTTTTCCAGGAGCCCAAAATGATTGAGACAAGTGCCACAGACCAGAATAGAGACGCCGTCCTTTTCCAGAGCTTGCAAGGTAGGCAGAACAGGAGAATCATTCACGGTGAGATGCACACCGCCGTTTAGAAAAACCAGACGCCATAGAGCCGGCCCCATTTCCTTGAGTGTGCCCAGGAAATTTTCCATGAGTTTGGATCCAAGCACATCGTCCCCGGAACCTAAGCGCGCCGTTCCCACAAGCACCAAGATTCGGGAAGATTCAGCTTCCTTGGAAGGAACAAAGATCTCGCATGTCTCCTGCCTTTCTCGAGCTCCCGAAACCAAATAGTCCGGGCCTTGCTCTTGAACCTGGACATGATAGCCGGCACGGCTAAGAAGACGACTGACATTTTCCTTTGCCGCCGCATTATCGACAAGCACAGTCACACGGTCTACCTGGGATCGATCCAGAACGTCCTTGACCTTTAGAACCGGCGCCGGGCATGCTAAGCCTCGGCAGTCCAAACGTTCTTCGTTCATGAAGCCTCTCCGTTCAAAAAACTTACTTTTCTACGAAAACGGAAAACCTTACCAATCCTTATGAACACTTTCCCTTCACCGCTGTCTTCACGATAACCTCTGTCTTCAAACTCTTCGCGATCGTCCGTCTCAAAAAGCATAGAAGAGCGCAGGGGGTTGAGACAAATAGATAGTGCCGATTTAAGAAAGGCGAAAAATTCGAAAAATCCGATAGGCAATGTCCGGCACCTCAAGAGCCCCGTAAAAGGCACTGGTGACAGATGCCGTCCAGGCGGATTTCATATTTTTCCACGATTCCTGGAAGGCTTGCCGTGAAATCGTCTTGGAAAAGGCTGGGAAGGTTTTCTGGAGGAAGGCAGGCCATAAAGCCGCAGAGGCGGCAATAGAAATGCGCATGTTGAGGATGGTGCTCGTTGGGAGCGAGGCCGTAGCGAAAGCTTCGATCTCCGGCACTTATTTTGTCCACCACACCTCCCTCCACAAGGGATTCCAAAACACGATAGACGGTCACTCGGTTGATGGTGCGGTGAGGCTGCAGGGCGTCAAACACTTCCTGAGCCGTCAAAGGATGGGGCGCATCTCCCAGAATCTGCAACACCGCGAGGCGATGCTTGGTGGGCCGAATCCCAACTTTTTCTATGAACTTACGGTAATCGCATCGCTCACACATACTGTCCCTTTATTTCAAGTGTCTTTTCAAGGCATTCACAGAGACGGAGACAAAATAACCGGATGCCGCAACACAAATGATGGCTGCGCCCGATGTCACGTTCAAAGCCAGGGAAAGGCTCAAGCCCACGATCCCGAAAAAGAGATTGTACATCACCGCACGGCACATCATACCCTGCAAGGATCGGCTCCTTTTTTCTGCGATATAGGGTGCAATGGTCAGCAAGGCAATGACGAGGATCAAGCCCACCACCTGCACCAGGACCACCACCGTTAGAGCCATCAACACTACCATGCTCAGGTAAAAGGCCGTTACGGGAAGCCCTCGCACTTTGGCGAAGGATTCATCGTAAGAGACGGCTGCCAATTCCCTATGAAAAAGGATGGTCCAGGGAAGCACCACAAGAGTCAAAACGGCCATTGCCGCGAGGGAACTTCTGGAGACGGTCAGAATACTTCCAAAAAGATAGCTCATGAGATCCGCGGCATAGCCTGGAGTCAGATCCACCAGAAGCACGCCAAGGGCCATGCCGAAGGCCCAGAGCACACTGATGGCCGTATCGGCCCGGTGTCGTTCTCGAAGAGATAATAGACCCATGAGCACGGCCGCAACTGTCGTAAAGCCCAAGATGCCGAGACTTGGCGAAATGCGCAGAAAAAAGGCGAGCCCGACCCCTCCATAGGCGGCATGAGCCACGCCGCCGGCCAAATAGGCAATGCGGTTGGCCACCACATAGGTTCCCACAATGCCGCATAGCACACCGGCGAAAAGGGAGGCTGCAAAAGCGTTCTGGACAAAGGACAACTGGAGCCACTCAGTCACGGTTTCAACCTCATGCCAATGGAGGGGAGGACCGTCGTGTCCGCCCTCTTGATCATCAGAAGCCATTTCCTAACGGTTTCGGTCTTCGTGCAACGGCAGAACCCGATGAGGCAGGTGGCCGTGACCCAAAAGTTCCACTGGACAAGAATACCCCAAGCGCAACATGTCCTCCGTCACTTCCGGTGACGGATGATGGATAACGGATCGATTCACACACACCACCGATTTTACGTAGGTGGAAAGAACCAAGAGATCATGGGTGACCACAAGAATGGTGATACGATCGTTCAATTCCTTAAGGTGACTGTAGAGGTCCGTCTGGCCCGCCGAATCCACCCCGGCTGCCGGCTCGTCCAAGAAAAGGGCATCGGGTTCCGAAGCCAAGGCTCGCGCAATAAAAACCCGTTGCCTTTGACCACCGCTGAGTTCGTCCAGTCGAGCCTTCTTGTAAGGAAGCATTTCCATACGGTCCAAAGCGGCTTCCGCAGCCGACACATCTCTGGCCGTGTAGCGACGGAAAAAATGCCCTGGACCCAAACGTCCCATGAGAGTCAGTTCCAGGACCGTTAGAGGGAAAAAGCGGTGCATATGGGCGTCTTGTGGCACATAGCCCACACGATGCACGCTCTTGGAAGGGGTGTCGCCGAAGAGGGTCACCGAACCCGATTGAGGTTTGAGAAGCCCCAAGAGGAGTTTCAGCAAGGTGGTCTTGCCTCCACCGTTGGGGCCGATGATCGCTGCAAAATCACCCGAATAAATCGTTAAGTCCACATCTTCCAGCACCGGGTGTTTGTTGTAAGCGTAGGTGACCTGACGCAGCTGTGCCACCTCCGCCAGCTTGCTCTTTTTCATGGCATGGCCTCTCGAAGCCGATAGCTCACCTGCCGCAGATTATCCATCCAATTTTCCGCCAGCGGATCAATCACCTCAAGTTTGGCTTCCATTTCCTTGGCCACCATTTCCGCGGATTTTTTAGAAAATTGAGGCTGCACGAACAAAGTTCGTATCCCCGCTTGCTTTCCGGAAGCGATAATTTCCTTGAGATGGTGCGGCTTAGCTTCCTTGCCTTCAAATTCCACGGCCACCTGCTGCAAACCATAAGCTTCAGCAAAATAGCCCCAGGAAGGGTGGAAAACGTAAAAGGCTCGAGGCGGCTTAGCGTTCAAAAAGATTCTGGAAATTTCAAGATCCAGCGCTGCCACGCTCACAAGAAAGCTGATGTAACGGGCTTCATAGCCGGCACGATCTTCGGGATCCGCTTCCATAAGGGCCAGGCTCATGGTTCGAGCCATCTGCATGACCATGGGAGGAGACAGCCACACATGCGGATCCGGTTCGCCCGCTTCATGCCCATGCGAGGCAGCATGATGCTCAGAGGTTTCTTGTCGGGTTTCTACCCGTTTTTCGCCTGCATGGGATTCATGGGGAGCTGCGACCTGGTCTTCGCCGTGGGAGTGACCGGTCATGGGGATTTTCAAGAGTCCTTGGTCGGTTTGAACAACTTTGAGCTGAGGGTTGAGGGATTGGATGCGGGACAAAAGATTTTTTTCAAAGGGAAAGCCTATGGCAAAATAAAGGCTCGCTTGAGATAAGCCCTTCATGTGCTCTGGTGATGGTTCAAAGGTGTGAGGGTCAGCCCCCGAAGGGACCATCACCGTGACCTTGACACGTTCTCCACCCAAGAGTTCCACAAATTCTTTTTGGGGCGCGAGACTCACAAAGACATGAAGCGGCGTCTTTCCCCACCCGAGAGGGCACCAGCCGAAAAGCACAAGAATCAAAAGGCCTAAGACGAAAAATCGGCGATTCCACATGGCTCTCTCCTCCATTACCAAGGCTTTGCCATCAATCTGAGCCCAAACCCCTGAGATTTCAAACCCAGGTCAGACCTGCCGCTGCACTTCTTATGCAACTCATTTGCATTTGTGGGCTCAAAAGTCAAGAAGCCTGCTGATTTCTGGTTTCCATGGGATTCGGCAGGGAGGACGGCTTTTAGGCTTTAACGTCCAGGCGTTCGGCGGGATCGTCTAAGACTTCGCCGATGATGGCGGCGGGAATGTTTTCTTCCTCGAGAGCCTGGCGTAATGCTATGGCGTCGAAGGCCGCGACACTGATCAGAAGGCCTCCTGAGGTTTGGGGGTCGAACAGAATGTCCTGAAGACTGAGAGGAACATCCGGAGCAAAAAACACCATATGCCGGCGGAAGTCTCGGTTTTTGTAAGCTCCGGCGGGAATCAGGCCCATGGAGGCGAATTCCTCGGCGTACGGAAGAACCGGCACCTTGTGAGCTTCAAGGAGAACGCTTTTTCCCGAACCTTCCACCATTTCGGCGACGTGTCCGAGCAGGCCGAACCCGGTGATGTCCGTGCAGGCATGGACTTCAAAGCGGCCCATGATTTCCGAAGCGCTACGATTAAGCGTGGCCATCAGATGGGTGACCCGTTCGATGAGTTCCGGCGAGGCCATGCGTGCTTTGATGGCTGTATTGATAATACCGGTTCCGAGGGGCTTGGTGAGTATGAGCCGATCCCCGGGTTGCAGTTTTTTTTTGGTGAGAATCCGTTGAGGGTGAATGAATCCTGTCACTGAAAGACCGTATTTGAGTTCTTTATCTTCGATACTATGGCCGCCGATGAGCACAACGGCCGCTTCCGTCAATTTATCGATACCTCCTTGAATAATAGCTCGAAGAATCTCCAACCCCATCTCCTTGGCGGGGAAAGCCACCAGGTTCATGGCCGTTTTGGGCACACCTCCCATGGCATACACATCACTCAAGGCATTGGCGGCGGCGATCTGCCCGAACCAGTAAGGATCATCCACAATGGGCGTGAAGAAATCCACCGTTTGAATCAGGGCCAGGTCTTCGGAAACCTTGTAAACGCCTGCATCGTCTGCTCGGTCCAGTCCCACCAGAACATTCTCGTCTGTAGGAAAACGCAGGCCACAAAGGGCTCGGTCCAGGTCCCCCGGAGCCAGTTTAGAAGCTCACCCTGCTCCCCTGACGGTTTCGGTTAATCGAATCTTTTGATCTCGAGCCACCCGTTTGATTCCTCCCGGATTATGGATTTGGCCTTCTCCAGAGCTTCCGGAATGAAGGCCAGGAGTTCTCCGATCTGCGTTGCCGGTGTGGGCCGAGCCAGATGCCCGATCCAACGGTTTGTTAAAGCGGCGAGGCAACAGGCGTCAAGGGGATCTTTTGACAAGGTGCACAGGGCGGCAAGAAGACCCGTCAGGGTGTCTCCCGTTCCACCGATAGCTTCCATGGGCTCCCAAAGGGGTTCCGTGATGGTGGCCACAAGGCGTCCCCTTTCGGCGATGTGGTCCGTTTCCCCTTTAACCACAAGCCATCGAGCCGCATCCCCATGCGCATAGGCTTTTTCCACGAGTTCGGGAACCGACTGATGATCATGCAGCAGAAACCCTCGCGTATAAAAGGGATGGGGAGCCTGTTCATCGGCGAGAAAGGCCAGTTCCCCTTTATCAGGCGTGAAGATATCGTAAGCCGACGCTTGCCCGCTCATCTTGGCCGCGTACATAAACCCGGCATCGGCTATGAGTGTCGGGCGCCGTGGCATGTCCTCAATGGCGAACAAGACCCTGTTGTGCCAGTCCACATCGGGCTGAAGGTAATGAAAAACCAGCACATCCATGGAAAGGCGGCCGAGATTTTTTTCAAGATACTGGTAGACAACACGGCTGCCGTTACCTCGGCCGATATCTCCGGCAAGAACCACATGCACATCACGGTTCCCGAGTTGCATGAGAGTGACGACAGCTGCGGCGACCAGCGCCGATGTGCCTCGCCCGACGGCCAGCTGATAATCCTGGACACAAAGGACGCCGCTATTCAGTTGTACCGGCCCATGGACCAAAGGCAGAGAAAGATCGGGTATGGTTCCCACGACTACGAGCATTGACGGCGTAGTTCCTCATAGGCCAACTGCAAGGCGTAGCCACATAGGGTATGTCCCAGGTCTCGAGGCTGCGGGGCTTCGAACAATGGTTTTCCCACAAGAGCCTCGGCCAGGTAGGGCACGTCAGGGCAGCCGCCTCCGGAGACGTTCACAATACGCAGGGATTTTTTATCCACCGTGATTTTCATGTTAGCCGCCCGAACCATGAGATACGATCCGTAATCTTTTGTGTGGAAAAGGCTTACGGGTTCCAGGAGCGGCGCCGTGACGGGCACAATGGCCAAGGGAGCCAGCCCGACCTTCGCCAGATGCCGCTCAAGGGTAAGCTTTTCCATGAGCGGAAACTCGATCACCAAATCACAACCCTTCTGAATTTCCGGCGGAGGACCTTTGACGGTCACGGCATAGCCAAGCGATTTTAGGTGCTTTTCCGCTTGAATAACTTCGCTGGTGTTTTCAAACAGCAGAAGACCACGATCGATACCAGCACTTTCTGAACTTTTGTCTTTACGCGGCACAAACTTTTTCAAAAAACGCAGCATCGATTTTTTTAACCTCGCGTAAGGTGCATACGGTACCCTTCCCCTTCCTCAGTGACTGCCTTCACGGTGTAACCTTGGCTCTGGGCCACTCGGGTGACGTTTTCCCTCGATGTGTCCGTATCCACGAGGACAATGAGTTCTTCAGGATTCTTTGCCTTAATGGCTTCCAAAGTCATCAGAACAGGCTGCGGGCATGAAAATCCTCTGGCATCCACCGTCGTCGTTGCCATCGCCTTCCTCCTTAAGCCATTTGTTTTCTCATGGTCAAGCCGATGAAAAGACACACGGCAAAGCCGACGATGACCGCTGCCACGCCGTGTGGACCGATTCCTTGAGGAGAACTGGCCAGGCCGAAATTATGAGAAAAAGCAGCCCCCACAATCATTCCGAGAACGAAGACCGATGCATCACCGTCTCCTTCGCCGGCCAGAAAGAGTTGGCGTCCCGGGCATCCACCTGCCAGGGCGAAAGCCAGACCTGCCAAGGCCATCCCTGCAAAATTCCAAAAATGCTGTGTGTGAGCCACGGGCTGGCCGGCAAAGCCCGCCTTAAACTGACCCAAGACGAGATTTGTTAGAAAAGCGAAAAGGACAAGACTGACAAACCCTCCGAAAAGATGGGTATGACGGAACAAGATAAGATCCCGTAAAGCGCCCATGGTGCAGAACCGGCTTCTTTGAGCCAAAAAGCCCACCAGAAGCCCAACACCCAGAGAGACGGTGACAGGGGCATGCATGGCCCCAGGACCTTTGAGGCTGTAAAACAACACACCGCTTTTGGGTTCTCCGGGAACCTGAGGGAAAACCCAAAGGAGGATCAGAAAGCCTAGCATGATCAAGGGCAGAATCCAGCCGACGGTTTTCGGGGCCGATTGAGTGTGGCCCAAGGTGTATGCGGATTTGAGAAAGAGGGTGCCGATCCAGACGCCGAAAGCAAGCCCTGCAAGACCCAAGATGGCGTTCCCGTCTCCTCCTGCAAGGCGCAGCATGGCACGCCACGGGCAGCCCAAGAAAACAAGAGCCCCGATCATGGCAAAGACGCCGAGAACAAAACGAACAATGGGAGCCGAACCCGCTCGAGGCCGAAATTCTTTGAAAAGATAGGAAGCGATAAGGGCTCCTAGGACAAAACCGATGATTTCCGGCCTCATGTACTGAACCACTTCAGCGCGATGCAACCCCAATGCTCCGGCTATGTCCCTTTCCATGCACGCCACACAAATGCCCATGTTTCCAGGATTACCCAACTTTTGAAGCACCGGGGCCAAAATACCGATTACAGCTCCCACAACAATCACACCCCATCGCGACGCAAAAACGTTTTTCACGGCCATCGACGCTTCCTCCTTTGTTCTCGATCAAATGAACCCCTTTTCCTTTTCTTGAACTCAAGACTGTTTGGAAATTCAGGCCGCCACCATTCCACCCCAAATTGAGGGAAAGATCAGGCCCCGATGTTTTTCACGGCAAGGTTAGGAAAAAGACTGATAAAAAAACAAATAGGAAAGTTATATGAGGAGTGATTGATGGTATCGAGAAAGCCTATACAAAAGCATAGCCATCCAGTCTCGGGATCAGTAAAAAAGCCCATGTTCAAGATTCAAGGCTTTGGCCGGCATTTCAGATCATGGCTTGTTTTTTGAGGAGGGATTCATCCAAAAGATGGTGGTTGTGGGCTTTGAGATGTTGTTCCAAGGTTTCGGCCACCGGCGAAGCTTCTCGACCTCGGCGCTTTACCAGATAAAAAGTGCGATAAAAGGTGACCCCTTCAATGGCCACGAGGCTCAGACTTCCGTGAGCCACATCTTCAGCCACGGCCTGCCGGGACAGAATGGAGACACCGATTCCCGCCTTGATGCCTTGGCGAACGGCTTCTGTTGTGCTCATTTCCGCCACCACTCGAAGTCGTCCCGGATCAAAACCGGCGTGCTCCAGAATTTCGTAGGTGACCATGCGGGTTCCGGAACCTCGATGCCGCGCAATGAAAGGTTCCTCGGCTAACTTTTCAACGGGAATGGATTTCAGGGAAGCCCAAGGATGCCCTTTAGGGACGGCCAAAACCAGCTCGTCAGAAAAGATACGTTCAAAACTCAAACGCCGATCCTTCCATTGGGATCCCACAAGCCCCAGCTCATGACGCCCGTCGGCCACTCCTTCGGCCACTTCTTTGGTCGCGGCGATGTGCACACTGATCTGCACCGCAGGATAATGGTTTTTAAAGATTCCGATAAGCTTTGGAAGAATGTAGGTGCCCGGAATCGTGCTGGCTCCCAGATGCACCGTTCCGGCCAAATCACCTCGGTACGCCGCCAAGGCCTGAATGGCTTCGTCTTTGATCTGAATCATCTTCTTTGCGTAACGATAAAGGATTTTTCCCGCCGGTGTGGGAACGGCTTCCCGACCCAGGCGGTCCACCAGGCGTTCTCCCACCATGTCTTCCAGAGTCTTGATATGTTCACTGATGGTCGGCTGAGACAAAAGCACAGCCTCGCCAGCCTTGGTGAAGCTTCTCAATTCCACGACACGACAGAAAACCTCCAATCGACGAATATCCATGATGCCGACTCCGCATTTCATTGCTTTCATCAATGCACAGAATGCACAGAACCTATTGGATGGTTCGCCCTTTGTCAAGAACGCCCTGGGTGCGCAATGCTTCTCAACGGCGTCCCGCAGGACCTTTTTGCATGAAGAACCGGTCACCTCTTTCGGTCAAGCTCTTTCCTTTTTGGACTGGCGGTTGTTGTTTTCTGAAAGCCATGGTAGACAACGACAAGCCATGAGCATGGTTTTTTATCTTATGCGGTGCAGGAGTTTTCCATGTTTTGGTTTCCGTCGTACACGCCTCCGGATTTTTCCGTGCCTCCCCTTAACGAGGCTCCTTTGGTGCGTTTCGGTTCCGTGGAACATCCCGGAGTGGCTCCCGAAGGGTATCATGCCACATCCATCTTTCCGGAATATTTCCATGTGACTCCTGGACGCTGGGAACTTCTTCGGGAATCGCGCATGGACTGTGTGGTGGTGCAAAGACCGAGCGGGGCCTTGGAAGTAGTGGAGTTTCGGCGCCTTCAGGTTGGGGATCGCGTGGCTTTGGGTCGTGGAGAAAACGGGGAAGAGGGGATCTATGTTCATGCGGATGCATTCAGTGGGGAAGATCATCGAGGGGACAAGTTTGCCTTTCGAACGCGGCTGACTCGAGAAACCTCCTTTTCCATTGATTATGACGAATTCTACGATCTTTTAGGCCATGAAAGGGATCACGGCTTTATTGTCTGGGTGCTGGGACCGGCTCTGGTTTTCGATCGGGATGCTCGAGACGCCTTCATTGCCTTGATCCACAGAGGCTACGTGCATGCCCTTTTGGCAGGGAACGCTTTGGCGGTGCATGATGTGGAAGCGGCCATGTTCGGAACGGCTCTGGGTCAGGAAATCTATTCCAAGCGACTGGTGCCTCTGGGGCATTATCATCATTTGGATGCCATCAACCGGGTTCGTGCGTTGGGATCCATTGAAGCCGCCATCCATAAGGGACTTGTGACGGACGGGGTCATGCATGCGGCCTGGAAGCGCGGTATTCCCGTGGTGTTGGCTGGATCCATTCGAGATGACGGCCCTCTTCCCGAAGTGATCGCGGATGCCTATGCGGCCCAGGACCGCATGAGGCACGTGGTGCGAGGAGCGACAACCATTGTGGCTTTGGCGACCCAATTGCACGCTATTGCCACGGGGAATATGGCGCCGGCTTATCGTGTTTTGGACGACGGAACTATTCGTCCGGTCTTTTTCTACACGGTCGATATGTCCGAATTTGCTGTGCAAAAACTGGCCAACCGTGGTTCACTGACCGCCCGCTCGCTTCTCACCAACGTGCAGGATTTTGTGGTGACCGTGGAAAGAGGCTTGCGTCGTCGAGAAGAGCGAGCAGCTTGTTCCAGCTGAAAAAGCGAAAAAAAGAGAAAGAGCCTTTGAAAAGGTGTCTCATGTGACGGCATGGCTTCCGGCGCGTTCGCTCAAAGGGTGGGGGTTGACTGCAGGCAAACCGTGCTGCCCACGGGTTGAATGGTGGGACGAAGGCCGATGCGATGAAAGATCAAGGTTCAAGCGTGATCTGTGTGCCTTGGGTGCCGGCGATGGTTCCTTCGATGTCTTCGATGGGACCGATGGCGGCTCGTTTTCGTGTGGATCGAACGAATTCCATGGCGGCTTCCACCTTGGGGCCCATGGATCCCAGGGGAAAGTGCCCTTGAGCCAGATACTGTTCGGCGTCGTCCAGCGTAAGGCGCGGCAGAAAACGCTGCTGAGGCGTTCCATAATTCAGGAACACGCCTGGCACATCCGTCGCGATGCAAAAAATGTCCACTCCAACCTGGCGGGCTAGCTTGGCGCTGGCCAGATCCTTGTCGATGACGGCATCCACCCCGCAAAAACCTCGGCCTTCTCGAATCACGGGAATGCCGCCTCCTCCGCAGCAGATCACCACAAAATCCATGGCGATAAGGTGACGGATTTCCTTCTGTTCCACGATGGTGAGCGGTTTGGGGGAAGCCACCACGCGGCGGTAGCCTTTAGGTGTTTTTTTCACGGGGAACGGCAGGGTCGGAACGATTTCTTCCGCATAAACGGGACCGACGGGTTTAGAAGGATTGTCAAAAGCCGGGTCTTTGGGATCCACAACCACGTAACTGATGAGGCTTACCAAGCATTTTTGCGTCACAATACCCAAAGCCATAAGTTCGCTGTCCAGAGTGGATTCGATCATGTAACCGATCTGTCCTTGCGTTTGTGCCACAAGGATTTCCAAGGGTAAGCGAGGCACGTCCGGACAGCATTCCTGTTGCAGCATAAGGTTTCCTACTTGGGGAGCGTTGCCGTGCGTAATGATAATGCGGAAAGATTCCGTAAGCCTGGCGATCTGACGCATGGGCACCTTAAGGTTTTCAAACTGTTCGTCAATGGTCCCCTTTTGCCCTTTGCGAATCAAGGCGTTTCCGCCCAAGGCCACGAGAAGTATGGGTTTTTGCGTCGGTAAGGGACTCACGGTGGCTCCTGTTCAGGCGCTAGCTCTAGACGCCTTGGTAAGACGGTTTCGAGTCTTTTTTGCGATTTTTCGACCTGGGCTACGTTCCGAACCGTCCGAAAACCTGAGGTAAGCGCCGCATTAAAGTTTCTTCAAGAGTGGGTGTGCCATGATCGCGGTATTCGTAGCGCACACGTACAGAAGGGTGTTGCAGGTTGACGATGCGTGTCAGCTGAATGGGTGTTGCAAAAAGGACAAGATCACATGGCACGGCGTTGATGCTTTCTTCAAGGTCGGCGATTTGCCTTGGGCTGTATCCCATAGCGGGCACAACCGGTCCAATGTGTGGGTATTGCGCATACGTATCTCGAAGACTTCCTCTGGCATAAGGCTTGGGGTCCACAACGCAGGCGGCTTGGTATTTCTTGGCTGCAATCATACCGGCTCCAAAAGGCATTTCGCCATGGGTCAGAGTAGGGCCGTCTTCCACGACGACGATGCGTTTGTGACGAATCCTTTCAGGGTCCGAGACGATCACCGGGGATTCGGCTAAAAGGATTTCGGCCTTGGGAGCCAGATCTTCAATGTTTCGACGTACCAGCCGAATCGCTTCGGCACCAGCTGTGTCAACCTTATTGATGATGGCGATATGAGCCATGCGCAGGTTGGTTTCTCCAGGATAGTACAAGCGTTCATGTCCGGCCCGGTGAGGGTCCAGCAGCACAATATGGACATCAGGGTAGTAAAACGGAGTGTCGTTGTTTCCTCCGTCCCAGACGATCACGTCTGCTTCCTTTTCGGCGTCCCGAAGGATTTTTTCATAGTCCACGCCGGCATAAACCGTGATCCCCTGTTCCACCAGGGGTTCGTATTCCTCACGTTCTTCGATGGTGCATCGGTGAAGATCGAAATCCGCAAAGCTGGTAAAGCGCTGGACGATTTGTGTTCGTAGGTCTCCGTAAGGCATGGGATGTCGAACGGCCACCACGCGCAGCTGATGGGAACGAAGGATTTCACAGATTCTGCGGGTGGTTTGAGACTTCCCGCATCCAGTGCGCACGGCGCACACGGCGATCACGGGTTTGGACGCTCGAAGCATGGTATAGGTGGCACCGATCAATATGAAATCAGCGCCTTCGGCCATGACCAGAGACGCCTTGTGCATGACCTCCACATGAGGCACATCGCTGTAGGAAAAAGCCACCAGATCGATATGATGTTCTCGAATCAGTTCCGCCAGGTCTTCTTCGAGATAGATAGGAATACCGTCCGGGTATTCAGGTCCGGCCAATTCCGAAGGATACCTTCGTCCTTCGATATTAGGAATTTGCGCGGCCGTAAAGGCGACGACCCGGTACCTGGGGTTGTGTCGAAAGTAAACGTTAAAGTTGTGAAAATCACGTCCGGCCGCTCCCATAATGACCACTTTTTCAACCATGTGTTGCCTCCTTGCAGGTCCCAGCCTGCAAAGCATTCTAGCGGTTCACCTTGAAGCGATCAACGTTCCTTCGTCTTGTCAGGTTACGCCTTTGGGCACATCGATTGGACATCCTCACTCGCCCTGGTTCGTCCCGCACCACACCTGTAGGGGCGGACCGATGTGTCCGCCCCTCACCACCCATGTAGAGGCGGACCCACGTGTCCGCCCATGATCCCCACCCCCCATCCAGAATCCGTGTTTACACATCAATGGCTTTCTCGGTATGTTGGCAAAACCGCATCAGCCGCGGTTTCATGCTTTTGGCGACATTGCCTGAACGCATGGATCAAAACTTATAGGAGCAGCCGACATGAAAACTTTGTTAGGTCTTGTGGGTTCACCAAGAAAATTCGGTAACAGCGAAATCTTCGTCAAAGAAATCCATTGCTGTCTTGAAGGTTCTTGGGATTTAAGGCTTCTCAGGCTTCCCGAACTGGACATTCGCCCGTGCCAGGCCTGCTATCAGTGCCTTTTCGGACCCATGAAGTGCGTGCAAAAGGACGACCTGGAATTGGTGCTTAAGGAATTGGTAAAAGCCGACGGGATCGTGCTGGCGGCTCCCACGTATTTCCTAGGGGCCAATGCCAGTCTGAAACGCTTGCTGGATCGCGGCTTAAGCTTCTACGCTCACATTGAGGCTCTCTGGGGTAAGCCTGCGGTAGGTGTAGCCATCGCCGGTGTGAAAGGTCTTGAAGGCTACACCAAGCTCATGGTGGATAGTTTCTTGAAGCTCATTTTGGCGGATCATCGAGGATCTGAAGTGCTCTACGGGGCTCTTCCCGGGGAGGTTTTGCTGGATGAAGCCGGCAGGTCTTCGGCTCAACGGTTGGCGAAGGCTCTGGAACATGGGGCGGAACCTTCAGATTCAAAAAACCCACGGTGTCCTCTGTGCGGCGGCGACACGTTTCGGTTCCTTCCCTGCCACGAACCATCTCCGTCGAATGTTCAAAAGGTTCGGTGCATGACCTGCAGTAGTGAAGGGACACTTCAGTGGACGGGAACATCTTTTGCGGTGGAAACCGTTCGAGGCGAACACCCCTTGTTTCTCACCCGGGAAGATGCCATTGCTCATTTGAAGTGGCTTCAGAGCATGAAGCAGCTTTTCATGGAACGTCGCGACCAGTTGAAAGCCATCACGCGAACCTACAAGAACATCGGCACCTGGGTGCGACCTGCGCAGGACTGACCTTGACGGACCATTTTTTTCTCGCATCGGGGTCGACCGATGTCTCCGCGCCATGACCACCGACCGTGTAAGGGCGGACCGATGTGTCCGCCCCGACACACGCCACCCGGGGCGCATTTTTGGGGCGCACACACCGGTCGCCGATTCCTTGGTTGTGCCAGTGTTGGCCTGTCATGACCGAAGAAATACGGGGCATCTCCGTGTCTGCATTCCGACGTGCCATCCTGCTCGTAGGGGCGGACCGATGTGTCCGCCCCGACACACGCCACCTGGGGCACGTTTTTGGGGCGCACACACCGGTGCGCCCCTACAGGATTTTGCCGATTCTGGTTTCGCCGATTCCTTGGTTGTGCCAGTGTTGGCCTGTCATGACCGAAGAAATACGGGGGACCTCCGTGTCTGCATTCCGACGTGCCATCCTGCTCGTGGGGGCGGACCGATGTGTCCGCCCCATCATCCACAGGCTCTCGACGACCATTCCTATCAAGCCGAAAAAGGAGCTTGGCCATGGAATCGAAAAGCAGCTTACCAATGAAGATCTGTGATCCGTCGTGGACTCGAATAGGCTGGATCGGCACAGGCGTGATGGGATCGGCCATGTGTGCGCATCTCTTGAATGCAGGGTATCACATCAAGGTTTTCAACCGAAACCGATCCAAAGCCGAGCCGCTTTTGAAGCTCGGAGCCCACTGGTCTGAATCGGCAGCCCAAGCGACCGCGTCATCCGATGTGGTGTTTACCATGGTGGGATTTCCGGAAGATGTGCGTGAGGTCTATTTCGGCTCTGAAGGTATCTTTTCGGGGGTTCGCGAAGGAATGATCCTGGTGGACATGACCACGACAGAACCTCAGCTGGCACAAAGTATTGACGCCGAAGCTCGACGCCATGGGGCCTGGGCTGTGGATGCTCCTGTATCCGGAGGTGATGTGGGAGCACGGCAGGCGAGTCTTTCAATCATGGTTGGAGGGGATGCCGAGGTGGTTCGAGCGATTGAGCCTCTGCTGAGAATGCTCGGTAAAAACATCGTGCACCATGGTCCGGCGGGATCAGGTCAACACGCCAAAATGTGCAATCAAATCGTTATTGCCGGTACCATGATCGGCGTGTGCGAAAGCCTTCTTTATGCGACACGAGCCGGATTGGATCCGCAACGAGTCCTTCAAAGTATCAGCCGAGGCGCTGCGGCGTGTTGGGCTTTGGATAACTTGGTACCGCGCATGATACGCCGTGATTTTGAGCCCGGCTTTTACGTGGAACACTTCATCAAGGACATGGGCATCGCCCTCAAAGAAGCCCAACACATGCAACTGGCTTTACCTGGACTCGCTCTGGTGCATCAGCTCTACACCGCCGTCAAAGCTCAGGGTCACGGCCGCAAGGGGACGCAAGCACTCCTCCTGGCTTTGGAATCTTTGGCCGGTAGCCATCCCGTTGGTTCGAGCGACGTCCTGAAAGAGGCTCGGTGATTTGATTCTTATCCCGGGGACATGGATGTGTTTGAAGCCTTATCCGAAGCCTCATGAAGCATGGCGTAGACGGCCTCCGCAAGCTTTTCCAGACTATAGGGCTTGGGTAGGAAATGGGAAACACCTAATGCCTCGACGGCAGCTACCCGATCCCCGGAGACGTCCCCACTGACAATGAGGGCTTTGATGCTTGGATGATGCTTGAGAATTTCCCGATAAACGTCGGGGCCGTCCATGTCGTCCCCCAACCTCATATCCAGAACCAGAGCATCGAATTTGTGAACGTTGGCCAACGCTACAGCTTCACGGCCGTTGGATGCCGTTGAGACACAATAGCCGAGGTCCGTAAGCAGGTTTTGCACCAAAGTTCTTTGATCTTCCATGTCTTCCACCACGAGAATCTTTTCGCCCGAACCCTTGGGAAAGGCTTCCATAAAGTTCTGCTTCGATTCGAGGGCGGGTGGAGGATCGGCTTCTGGAAGATACAATGTGAAGGTGGTTCCTCGGCCCGGTGTACTTTCCACGTCCACAAAGCCGCCCATGTCTTTGACAGCATGCCAGATGATGGTCATGCCCAGGCCTGTCCCACTTCGACCCATCTTTTTCTTGGTGTAAAACGGCTCGAACAAGTGCGGCAGATCCTGAGCCGCGATGCCGGTTCCGGTGTCCTGAACCTTCACGAGGATCCAGCGGCCCGAAGGCACCGTTTCAAAGCCGACTTTTGGCTGATTGAGTTCCAGGCTGGTGAGGGCAACATGCACGGTGCCGGTGTGATCGATGGCCTCGACGGCGTTGCGCACCAGATTCAAAAGCGCTTTTTCCAGATGGGGTTCAGATCCCACGCAGTAAAAGCGGCGACTTTCCATTTCCATCTGAAACCGCACTTCAGGGCGGGAACTTCGCAGTGCGGCGAATTCCGGAGACGAAAAGACCCGCTGAATCAGGTCGCTCAATTCAAAATGTTCGTTGCATTTAACGCCGCGTCGAGCGAGAGTCAAAAGGTCTTGAACGATGGCGCCCGCTCTAAGGCCGGCGTCACGAATCAAGGTCAGGGAGCGAACCATGGGGTCTGTGGGACTGATACGTCGAAGAAGCATATCAGGATAACCCACGAGAGTCGTGAGAAGGTTGTTGAGGTCGTGAGCCACGCCTCCGGCGACAAGACCCACGGTTTCCAGTTTCTTGGCTTGGTCCAGCTTGGATTCCAAAGCTTTTTGAGGTCGAAGATCCATGACCGCTTCGAGTAAATGACGCTTTCGGTTATAGGTGACCTCCGCAATACTTCTCAGAACCGGCACACCCTTGCCGTCACCGGTCGGCAGATTGCATTCGATGTCGCGCACGGTCCGTCCCTTGTCCAGAACAGGGCACTCGGCGTCTTGAGAAGGGCAGACCACATCCTTGCAAGGCTTATTGCGAATGTCACTGAGGGAGCGCTCCATAAGTTCCAAGGCTCTGGAGTTGGCCCAGGACACTGTTCTTTTTTCTGTGTCCACAAGGATAATCCCCACGGGATTGGATTCCAGGATCCTGTGCAGCTCTTGTTGCTGTTGCAGCTTTTCTTCTACGTTCTTCTCCAGGGTATGAAGCACCTCATCGATGGACTTGCGCAAGAGTGCAATTTCATCCAGGTTCGATGCATGCGGCGCTTGTGCATCAACCGAGGGAACGTTTCGAATTTTCAAGACAAGATGACCGATTCTTTGAAAGACCTTTCGATCCACAAAGTACCACAGAGCCCCCAGGGCCCACATGGACAATCCCAACAGTGCCGCGGCAAAAAGCAGTACCGATCGCACAGCGAAACGTTCCAGCGTGGTTTCCAGAACCAGCCCTGCATTTTTCTGAAGTCCAGGAAAGAGAAGCTTCGCCGTGATGTGATCTGGAAAAAGTTCTAAAGATACTTCAGGTTCCGACGGAAATGTGGAAGAAACCAATTTGTCCGACTCAGCCACTGTTGCCGTGACGGAACGGCCGATGGTTGTTTGCCAGAGATCCATGACTTCTTGATCGATTTCTCTTAGAAAGATCAACGTTCCCCGAGCCGGGCCCTCGCTGTGGCTGGTGAGGATGGGGCAGGCGGCGGCGAGGTGCGCGTTCCCGTCATGGATGAAAATTCCAGAGGTGCAATCCCTGGCATCCGGCGATGGGAACAGAGGGGTGGTTGCTTGAATGTCGTTTAAAAAGTTCTCTGAGAGACGGGTTTCTTCATGGGTATTGGAATCAAATGCCACTTGATGCTGAAGAACTCGGTTCTTGTCATAGAAGAGCATGCCTTTAAGGTGGAGAGCATGAAAAGTTTCGGAGGTCAGGTTTTCCTCGATGAATTCTTTGTTAAGGTCGTCAACGAACTGGTACATGGCATCCCAGAAGGCCCAATCTCGGGCGGTTCTGGCCAGATGGGTGAGTCGTGACTCCAGCACGGCTCGAATGCCTTGCATGGCCTCTTCGGCCAACCGGCGTTCGACTTTATCCATGGAATCCACCACAATGTAGCGGGCGGCCAGCAGCGACAAACCTACCAGGCACACCGTCACTGTGAGGAAAATCACGAAGCTTCGAGTGCGCAGCATTCTTTATGGCCTTCCTTTTTGTTGGAAGAAGTCTTAAACTTTTTAAGTGTAGCCCATGCAATTAATCGGCTGAAACTCGAAGAGACTTTACAAAGAAGTTTACCGATTAAGTCAGAAAATTGTACCCGGGATTCTTGGATCCCTGATACTGCTTCGGCGATTGGAGGCAATCTTTGAGGAAGCCTAAACGGTTTTCGAACCGCAAAGGAGGTGGAAGTCCATGACGCAGTGTGCTCGGTGCGGTAGGCTTCTCACGGCGGAAGACGATCGGTACGAAATTTCCAGTCAGATAGTTTGTGAGGACTGCTACCTGGATCGGGTGGCCACACCAAAGGTCTGCGATCCTTGGGCGGTGTATAGCGCGAAGAAAACCGGGGAGGGCCAAGCCGGATTGACGGATCGCCAGAAGGACCTTTTGCGGTTTCTTGAACAGCAAGGCCCTGTGCGTTTGGAGACCATTCTCGAGACACTGGGAATGGATGAGGGCACCTTCCGTTCGGATTTTGCGGTGCTACGCCATCTGGAACTGGCCAAGGCCACCAAGGTCGGAGACGAGGTGCGCTACACGGTTTTTGGGTCTCCTTCGGCATGAAGCTTGTCCGGGCCAGGAAACCTTTTCCACGACACGCCTGACGCGTTTCCCGCCCCACCCCCACCGCCCTTGTAGGGGCGGACCCATGGGACCGCGCCAAAACCAAAACATGCAAAAAGAAGCCCCAGGTGTTCGACGACGAGACCACATATGTAGGGGCGGACCGATGTGTCCGCCCCGAAGCCCTTGGTGTGGGAAAAAACCGGGGCGCACACACCGGTGCGCCCCTCCAGAAAGGCCGTTGTTTGGAGTGCGGTCCGTTGTTTTGGGGTACGGTCCATGGGTTTTGCACGAAAAACCCAACAGCGCCGGTGCATACGTGGCCCCCCACGTGCGTCGTCCCGTAGGTGTGGCCCGATGGGACTGCGCCAAAACATGCAAAATGCAGGTCCATATGTCCGACGACGAAACCACCCCGTAGGGGCGGACCGATCTTCGGGGCGCACACACCGGTGCGCCCCTACGAGGATACGTTGGTTTGGGCATGAATGTTTTCGTCGGGCACAAGGACACGGGTGCCGTCCGGGTCGATGCGAACCCGGCATCCAAAAACCTGAACCAAATCCGCAAAACTTCGCCCGAAAACCAGTTCCAGATGGTCTTTTGGAATGCCGAGCTTATCGGCCATGAAGTTTCGAAAATGATCCTCAAAGGCCAAAAGGCGAAGCACGTTATCCACCGAAGCCCCTTTGGTGGCTTCCAGTTCTTGGAAAGCAGCGGCCAGTTGATCAAAACGGCACCGACGATCGTGTTCGGCCATGACATCCAGCAGAAGTTCTACGTCCTTGAAAATATCTCGGCGTGTCAGGTACGGCTCTTTGGCCAGTTCTTCCGCCGGTGCCGGATCCCAACAGGCCTGAGCTCGGCACTGCAAAGGACGGTCCGCATAAATGGTGCATCGATTTGTTGAGGCATCCAGAAAGAGGCATTCCGTCGTTCCCGGCTTTTCTCTCACCTTAAGCCTCTCATCCAGAAGAAAAAACAGGTCCTCCTTAAACGGTGACCGCACGGGTTCCCCGCGCCTCAAAGTGTAAACCGCATTCCAGCCGATGGCTCCTTTTCGCAGTAACGGCAAGTCTTCCAGATGAAGTGTCGGGCTGCCCTTACGGCAGCATTCTCCGCATTGCAAACATGAGGGCAGAATCTCGCGGGCATGATGTTCGGCGAGGGAAAGCACCTTTTTCCAAGCCGTCACACGGTCAGCCCCATGAAGGGTGTCCCAGGTTTTCAAGACCGCCTGGAAAGCCGAGTCCTGGGTGAGTTGCAAGATCACACGTTCCACAGGGACTCGGTTTTCGGGATCTCGCAAGATTTCTTGCACATAATCCAAGACGTTATCACGCAATGCATGCACGTTCCAACTCGCCGGGGACTGTGCCTCGGCGGGTGGCGCCTTTTGGGGTGTTTCTTGAGCAGTCATCTGTAAAGGGCTCCTTTGCGTCGGGATGTGGAATCGTTCCTTCCAAAAACGGCTCGAAGGCGTGGCGATTCATACCAAGTCCCGGAGTCTCGGCCAAGCGACAAATGCAGGTGGTGTTTTCGAGTTGTGAGAAAGGATCTGCCATGGTAAGTTCTAACGCCTTAATAACTAACGGAAAGTCGAAAGTCAGATCGAAAGGAGGTCCCGCCCATGCGCTATAGCCGCTGTTTTATTCACACCCAGTACGAAGTGCCCAAGGAAGCGGAGACGCCGTCCCATGTGCTGCTGCTTCGAGGTTCCTACATTTATCCGGCGGCTGCCGGCATTTATTCCTTGCTGCCTTTAGGGCACCGGGTGGCCGAAAAGGTCAAAAAGATCATTCGGGAAGAAATGGACGGGATCGACGGCCTGGAAGTGACCATGCCCGTGCTTAACCCTGCCGAATTGTGGAAAGCCACCAAGCGCTATTTCGACATTGGGCAGGAACTCTTTCGCATTCGGGACCGAAGACAGCGGGAATTCGTGCTGGCCATGACCCACGAAGAAATCGTCACGGACATCGCCAAGAAATTCCTTCGGTCCTACAGGGATCTTCCGGTGATGCTTTACCAGATTCAAACCAAGATTCGAGACGAGGCAAGGCCTCGAGCGGGGCTGCTTCGAGTGCGCGAATTTCAGATGAAGGACGCTTACAGTTTTCATGCCGACTTCGATGACCTGGACCGTTATTACCCAAGAATCTACAACGCCTATTTGCGCGTTTTTGCGCGCTGCGGCCTTAACGCCGTGCCCATTGAAGCGGATACAGGCATCATGGGGGGTACAGGGTCCCATGAGTTTATGCTGGAATCCAATTATGGAGAAGACCAGTTCGTGGTTTGCACTCATTGCGACTACAGGGCCAACACGGAAAAGGCCGTGGGCGTGAAACCGGCCGTCAAGGACCTTCCGGCAGATCCTCCGGCCATGGCCACAGTGGCCACACCCGGGATCAAAACCATCGCGCAACTCATGGATTTCTTTCAGACCACCGAAGACCATTTTCTCAAGACGCTTGCCTATGACGCGGACGGTCGTCTGGTGCTGGGGGTGGTACGAGGAGACTTCAGCATTTCGGTGACCAAGCTGGCCAATCATCTCAAAGCCGTGCATGTGGACATGGCTTCCGAAGACCTTCTAGAAAAGCATGGACTTTACGGCGGTTTTCTCTCCCCGGTCGGTCTCAAAGGCAAAGACCTTCGTATCGTTGTGGATACGTCCGTGGGTCAAGAAACCCTGTACATTGCAGGCGGAAACGCCATGGATGTGCACCTGAAAAACGTTTTGCCCGGACGTGATTTTCAGATCTCGGAACAGGCGGACATTGCGGAGGTGCGTTCAGGGGACAGATGCACTCAGTGTACCACGGGGCGGCTGGAAATCCGTCGAGGCATCGAGCTGGGACACACTTTCAAGCTTGGCACCAAATACACCGCGCCGGACACCATGGATGTGACCTTTCTTGGAGCGGACGGGGAAAACCACAGAGTGGTCATGGGGTGTTACGGCATCGGCGTGGAAAGGCTCATGGCCTCCGCCGTGGAACAGTGGCACGATGAGGCGGGTATCATTTGGCCGGTGACCATCGCCCCGTTCCAGGTGATCCTCACAACCTTGGGCAAAAGCCCCGAAGTGGATACAGCGGCTGAAGCTTTGTACGAAGACCTTCGAAAACACTGGGAAGTCCTTTATGATGACAGGGACGAATCTCCAGGGGTGAAGCTTAAGGATGCAGACCTTTTGGGTATTCCCATTCGTGTGGTGGTGAGTCAGCGGGGTCTGAAGCAAGGGACCTACGAAGTGAAGGTGCGCAAGACAGGAGAAGTGTCTTTTTATGGCCGCGACGAAATCATAAGCGCTCTGACACGAATCGTTGCCGATCTGACCCCTTCCTTGGACGGGCTGCCTTTGCTGCCCGAAACTTCCTAAAACACAACAAGAAAAGGCACAGGTTCAGGCTTGTAGGGGCGAGGCGCCGCCTCGCCCCTACGTTGAAATGTTATGAGCTTGGTCTTGCTTGTTCTCGGACAGGCTCCCAGGCACCGACGGAATGGCAGTGCCTGCCATGGCTCGTTTTGTCATCTCTCACAGTTCCTGGGGCTTTTTATCTGAAAAGGGATAGCGATGAGGCTGAAAGACGGTGTTTTATTGACCTTGGGGGAAGCTCTTGTCACCCGGTACACTCTGGGTTCCTACGCCGTGAATGCCTATGAACTGGTGTGCCGAAAAACAGGCTTGGAGCTTCTCATCGATGCGCCTCAGGGTATCGACACCGTTGCCTTTCAGGGGCCTTTAAGTGCTGTGGTGATCACTCATGCCCATGGAGATCACACCGAAGGGCTCAGGAGTCTGGTGGAAAAAACCGGCGTTCCCGTCTGGGTTCATGCACTGGATGCGCCTCGACTTCCCGTCAAACCAGATATGGTCTTCGACGAGGATCAAGAAATTTCCGTAGGCGCGTTGACCGTGTGTGTTTGGCACACTCCCGGTCACACGCCTGGAAGTCTCTGCCTATCCTTCCAGAATGTGCTCTTTTCCGGAGATACACTTTTTCCCGACGGCCCGGGGCATACGGACAGCCCCGAGGCTTTTCGCCGAATTCTTGACTCTCTTGATCGAAAGATCTTCACCCTGCCCGACACCGTTCTGGTGTTTCCTGGCCATGGTCCTCCGACCAACGTGGGCTATGAACGAAGAGCCTTTGAAACTTTCCTGCGACGAGGTTACCCTGAAAACCTTTGCGGGGACGTGGTCTGGACATAGAAGCGTGTCCGAGAACTCGCAATACCAAGGTCTACAACGCCATTTCCAGGTAGGGGCGAGGCGCCGCCTCGCCCCTACGTCTGAGCTTGAAAAGGCTCACTCTAAGCTCTCGGACAGGCTCCTCGTGATTCATTCGGGCAGAAGAACTCGGTGAAACCCTTCCGCATAGGTGTAAGGCGTTCCTTGTGCGGCTTTTCGAAACCGTTCTTCCAGCCAGGCTCGAATATCCCGTACCGGATGAGCGTTCCACTGGCTGGCATGGCACTGCAGAGCTGCAATCTTGATCTCAAAAGTCTCCGAGATATCTTCCCGATGATTGATGTCTTCCGCTGCCCAAAACCAGGCTTCCTTGACCTTATGGGGTTCCAGTCCTTCGGCTAAAAGGTCTGGGTAGGCGAGATGGTCCCGAGCGTAAGGGAACAGGGCGTCCATAACCACTTGGCCCACAATGCGATGGTCCCGATGCCACAAGTAACGTCGGTACGGGTCCGAAGAAAGGACGATGGCCGGCCGAAAATACCGAATCCAGCGGACCAATTCCTTTCGGAAATCAGGCGTGTCCTCGAGTCCTTGATCGGGGTAATGCAAGAACACCACATCCTGAACCCCGAGCACACGAGCCGCAGCCCTCTGTTCTTGCTGGCGAATGCGGGCCAAATCCTTGGGGTCCATGGAGCGGTCATTGGTGCCCTTATCCCCGTCCGTGCATATGACATAGACAACCTTTTTCCCGTCCCGCGTCCATTTGGCGATAGTGCCTGCAGCGCCGAATTCAGGATCGTCCGGATGCGCCGCAATAACGAGAGCATCGATGGAGTCCATTGGATACCGTCTCCCTTTCACCTTTGAAAATCCTGTCGGGATGGAGAAGGTCGCTCAAGGCTTGAGCTAAATCCTGAGCCACCCGGTCCCATGAATAACGCTGAGAAATGTCCCGGCGCACCGCCGCGTGACGCGCGTCGTTTCCTGGACGGTCTCTGGCGATGGCCGTGAGTCCTCGAAGAAGTTCTTCGGGGCTGTTGTTGCGAAGCAGCACGCCTGCTTCCGGCCTGGACAGCACATCCGGTAAGACCCCCACGGGAGGCCCCACCACAGGTTTTCCCGAAGCCAAGGCTTCCAAAGCCACTAAACAAAAGCTTTCGTAATGGGAAGCAATGACCAAGGCATCGGCGGCTGCGTAAAAATCCGGAAGCCGAGCCTGTTCCACTCGACCCGCAAAAATGACTCGTCGGGAAAGACCTCGGGCCTTGACTATCTCACGAAAGGCTCCAAGGGATTTCTCTTCGGAAACGTCTCCCCCAACTACCAGCAACCGTGCCGGTATTGAGCGAGGCAATCCTGCAAAAGCTTCGAGAAGACGGTCCAGACCTTTGATGGGGTCGAGACGTCCAACAAAAAGATACACGAGGGCATCCAAGGGGAGCTCAAGCTGTCGACGGGCCCAAACGTTGTCCTTCGGTCGAAAGAGATGCCCATCCACGCCACAGGGCACCACGGCAATACGGCGGGGTGAAACGCCATAGTGAAGGATCAGAGCTTCCTTTTCCGAGTCGGTGGGAGCCAGCACACCGTGGCTCTGGGAAGCCACCAAGTGTTCCGCGCACAAGCGGCATGAGGCATCCACGGTTCGCCCTAAAGCTTCGGCCTTGGAACGAGCCAGTGTGTGAAACATGATCACATGCGGCAGGTGCAGGCTTTGAGCCGTGGCAAGCCCGGCAAGTCCTGAGAGCCAATAATGACTGAAGATGACGTCAAAAGGCCTTTTCTTTTTCTGAGCATTTCCTGACTGCCGGCAATGCGGTTCAAAGGCGGCAGGGAAGGTCTTGGTCCACTCGGCTTGGCCTTGGGAAGCTTTGAGAATGGCCTGATGAAACGATTTCGCTGTCTTGATCTGTTCCGAGGGGTCTTGAGGTGCCTTGGACGAGCATGGCACGGAGACCCAATGCACATTGGGCCCAAAGTAGCGTTGCAGGGTTTCCTTGGATTCTTCACCATCCAGAAAGCGCGGTCCGTCCAAGGGTTCTCCCACAAACAGATCCACCATGTGCCCGAGGGACGCCAAAGCTCGAGACATTTCGCGAATGTAGACGCTCATACCTCCCGTATCTCGGCGTCCGAGGGGGCCTAAAGGGTTGGAATGGGCACAGACCATGGCGAAACGAAGCCGTCGACCCCTTGGGCGCTCATTGGTTCCGGCGGGTCTTGGGGACGAAAAATCGAACCGATGGCACATGCGCATGAACTTTCTGTTCCTCGAAGGATTTTCCTAAACCGCGTCCAAAGAGATTCGCACGCGATACAAGGGGACTTCGCGTCCTCCCAATCGAAATTTGTAGTTTTCATCGCCGCGCAGGAATTCATAGCGTCTGCGCCCAAGCTCCGCGGCATCTTTGATGGTGAAGACCGTGTGCATGAGCCCGACGCTCAGGTGGCCGAAAGCGGCGTCGTAGCCGTTGTTATAAAGGAAAACAGCTTCAGCGTCATCAAAACACAAGGCGGAGGCGACGGGAGACGCATTCAGATCAAGAATGGAAAGACGCAACAGGCCTTCGTGGGCCATGGTGCGGCACAAGGCTTCCAGGTAGGCTCTGACCGATGGGGTGAGAAAACGTGCCTTGTCGTCGCGATTGCTTTGAAAAAGGTGAAAGAAAACTTCCAGCGCCGGTTCCACTTCTGCCGGGGAAGTCACCACACGAAACCGGACGGGTCCGGCTTCTTCCAACCGACGCATTTTGCGCCGGACTTCATGACGTTGCTTCCCATTGAGGCTCTGCAGGTAGGCTTCCCAGGATCCATGGAGAGGCATTTCCACCGTTACATCGCTGCGTTCCACGGAAACTTCATAGCCCAAAGTCCGACATAAAGGCACGAAATGGGTCATGACCGTCGATGCAGGACGCACGGGGAAAAGATCCAAAGCTTTCAAGTTCATTTGGTGAGCCGCCTGCAGGAAAGCGCGACAGACATCGTCTTCTTTCCCCGGTATGGCCACTACATCAAAATAGTCGCATACCTCGGGATCTCCTGCAAAAACCCCAACCCCTTTGGATACCTTCACAGGGCAATACCCTTCAAAGCCTCCGGGGCCGTGAGCGATCCAAAGAGTCAAGCTGGTGCCTCGACCCAGAGTGTTGAGCCAGGCGTCCAGCCACGGCGGCGTGACAAACAAAGGAACCCCCGTATAAAGGTGGCGTGCGTTTTGCCACGCAGACCATAGGGGGTCCAGTTTATCGGTGATGGTCACAGTCGTTTCAGCCCATTCGCGTCCCACGATTTCAACCTTCTCCATCGACCCAATGCCAACGGGGGCCCGACGGCGTATCTTCCACGATGACGCCGTGTTCGGCAAGAAAATCGCGTAAAGCATCCGCTGTAGGCCAAAGTTTTTGTTCTCGAAACCTTTGTCTGAGGCGCACTATGTCCTCTACGACAGGTTCCAGGACCATCCGTTTATCTTCAAGTGACAAGGCCAGGCGCTGCGCGGTCAAAACGAGCCATTCTCGAAAGGTTTCCCGGCCTTGAGAAAGATCTTCGGAAGGAACCCCCAAGGTCGAAGCTTCCCATAGGAGTCGGTCCAAGTCCAGGAGAGCTCGCGCTGTGTCTCCTGGATCGCGCTGTGTCAAACCCTGTTCCAAAAGATCTTCAGCACTACGGAGCAGATCCCAGAAATCTTCAAGGCCCGGCGTGGACGGCGGCTGGGACATGGCTTCGGTATCGGTTCGTAAGGTCGTGAAGGCATCAGCCGCCACGCCGGGGGAAACCTTAAGCTCTTCCGCTATGTTGGTGACACCGGTGCTCAGGGTCCAGAGAAGACTCAATGGAAAGGTGTCCCCTGAAGAGAACACTCTTTCATACGAGGCTGAAGTTTTTCTCAGGGTCACGGTTCCTACGCCGCGAACAACGGCGGTCCCTTGAGAAAAATCCAAGATGAGCGCCGTATGCTCGTCAATGCCGACGATGATGGCATCGAAGGGAAGGAGTTTTTCCAGAACCTGAAACCGCGCCTTTCCCATGTAACAAAAGCGTGTGTCGTGGGTTCCTCCTTCCGCATTGTTCCAATGAGGGACAATGACCAGGCGCAGTCCCCACGGCTCCAAAAGGTCGATGCCATCTGTCCAATGCACATCCATGCCCACCTTATAGATTTCATAGACGGGAAGTGTCTTCCAACCGATACTGAGGGCAGCGGCGCTACTGGCCGTGATCACAGCCCCGTCGGCCAAACGGGATCGAAGAAGGTTCGGTACCGGAGAACCGATCCAGTGTCGAGCGGCGTAAGTGGGGCTCCCTGGACCCATGAGAATGTAATCGGCCTGTTGCAAATATTTGAGTGTCTGGCGTCCCTGGGGTGTGTCCATGTCGTGACGGGATTTCAAAGAGGCCACATGCAAAGGACGACCCACACGGGTTTGAAAATATTCCTGAGCACGCTTGGAAATCTCGTCCACGTTCAGTTGAAATCCGGCCGGAGTATCGATAAAGAAGGCCAATGGATCGGGGCCCTTGGATCGAAGAAGGGATTTGTGCACTTCCACCATGCTGGCGGTTAATTCCCCCGATCCCATGAGCACCAGACAGCCGGCAGGCATAAACTGTGCTTGATGCAAAGGCGAGGAATGGTTCATTTCGATGAACCCTACCTTTTCCAAGTTTTGGTATGGATAGACAGGACGAAAATTAAGGCCTTTGAAAGGGGATGACAAGGTGCGGAACCACCCACGCACGGTGTTGTTCGATTTCGGGCGAGTGATCTCCGCGCCCAAACCAGTGTCACTTTTTGAAAGCTACGAAAGGGAGCTCAACCTGCCCTTGGGAAGCCTGAATCGTATCATGTTTGAGGATCCTGTGTGGGAAGAGACTTTGCTCGGTCGCCGAAGCCTTGAGGAATACTGGCGAGCTATCGGGCCTCGATTGGGCCTGCACGATCTCAGAGCCGTGGAGGCTTTTCGAGCCCGCTACGATGAGGACGAAAGACCCAATGAACCGGTCATCACCATGATTCGAAGCCTTCACGGGCGTGTGCCTCTGGCGGTTCTCTCCAACGCTCCGCGAGGGTTGTCGTCATGGCTGAAGCGCTGGGGTGTTCTGGATTTGTTCGATGCCGTTTTTTGCTCCGCGGAGGAAGGCGTGCGAAAGCCGTGGAAGGAAGCCTACGAGTTGGTTCTGGATCGGTTGAAAGTGCATCCCCATGATGTCCTTTTTATAGATGACACGCAGGAAAATGTGGAAGCGGCTACAGCCTTGGGCATGGTGTCCCATCTTTACCTGGATTCCATAGGGCTTCGCCTTTTCTTGAAAAAGCATGGGCTTGAACTGTGATGGTTGTAGAGCTAGGAAGCTTTCCGATAACCACAAACACCCTAAAGTGGAATGCCGTTTCAAAGGTCGGGGCAAGGGGGCGCCTTACCCGTACAAACCTGAAAATGGGATATTTCCTGGAAGCGCGGGCGTCCCGCCCGCTACATGGCGGACCAGAGCTCCGCGCTTTCAAGGGAAAACCCGACTTGGACAGGTTCCCAGGCAAACCATTAAGCCGTGGCTTTGTGTCGCGTATAATAAACCATAACAAGGAGCTGACATGACAAATCAGATTGTCTCAGGAACCCATCCCTTTCTTTCCCCTTATCCTCCTCAAAGGACGCGCAAGGGCAAGATTGTGAGTGCTCAGGAAGCCGTTCAGGTCATTCGCGACGGCGACACGGTGGCAACGAGTGGCTTCGTGGGTATCGGCTTTGCCGAAGAAGTGGCCATCGCCCTGGAAAAGCGTTTTCTGGAAACAGGAAAACCCAGGAATCTTACACTTTTTTACGCCGCCGGTCAGGGTGACGGAAAAGACCGTGGCCTGAATCATCTCGGGCATGAAGGACTGATCAAGCGTGTGGTGGGAGGTCACTGGGGCTTGGTACCCAAACTTCAGCGTCTGGCCATGGAAAACAAGATCGAGGCCTACAATCTGCCCCAAGGGGTCATCACGCACATGTATCGAGATATTGCCGCCAAAAAACCGCGAACACTCACCACCGTCGGTTTGGGAACCTTTGTGGATCCGAGAAACGGCGGCGGCAAACTGAACGACATGACCACAGAGGATCTGGTGGAACTCATGGTCATCGACGGGGAAGAAATTCTTGCCTACAAGACCTTTCCCATTCATGTGGCCATTATTCGCGGAACCACGGCGGACACCGACGGCAATATCACCATGGAACGGGAAGCTCTGACCCTGGAAACCCTTTCCTTGGCCACAGCGGCCCACAACAGCGGGGGCTTTGTGATCGCCCAGGTGGAACGTATCGCCGAACGTGCAACCCTCAACGCCCGCCAGGTCAAAATTCCAGGAATTCTCGTGGATTGTATCGTGGTGGCTTCTCCGGAAAACCACTGGCAGACCTTCGCGGCACCCTACAATCCGGCCTTTTCCTGCGAAATTCGTGTGCCCATGACCACCGTGCCCTCCATTCCGCTTGATGAGAGAAAAATCATTGCACGCCGGGCTGCCTTTGAGCTGAAGGCGAACAGTGTGGTCAATTTAGGCATCGGTATGCCTGAAGGGGTAGCCAATGTGGCTGTGGAAGAAAAAGTTCTTGAATATCTCACTCTGACCGCCGAACCGGGGGTGATCGGCGGCATGCCCGCAGGAGGTTTGAATTTTGGAGCTGCCGTGAACACGGATGCGGTCATCGATCAGACAGCCCAATTCGACTTTTATGACGGAGGTGGTTTGGACATTGCCTTTCTCGGCATGGCGCAAGCGGACGCTTTGGGAAACGTCAATGTGAGCAAATTCGGCCCCAAAATCGCAGGTGCCGGAGGATTCATCAACATCAGCCAAAACGCCAAGAAAGTTGTCTTCATGGGAACCTTTACGGCGGGTGGGCTTGAGGTGGCTATCGAAGATGGCACACTGCGCATTCTCCAGGAAGGACAATCGAAAAAATTTGTCTCTCATGTGGAACACGTCACCTTCAGCGGTGCTTACGCCGTTCGGCGCAACAAACCCGTGCTCTATGTCACGGAACGGTGTGTGTTTTCCCTCACCGAGGAGGGCATGGAACTTGTGGAAATCGCTCCAGGCGTGGACCTGGAACGCGACATCTTGGCCCATATGGACTTCAAGCCTCTTGTGCGAGGCACACCCCGTCTCATGGATGATCGCATCTTTTGGGACGAACCCATGGACCTCAAGACAGATTTGCTTTCTCTGCCCTTGGAACAACGTCTTGTCTACGACCCCAAAGAAAATCTTTTCTTCGTCAATTTCGAAGGCTTCAGTGTCAAGACTCTGGAAGAAGTGGATGTCATTCGGGAAGCCGTCGAAAAGATCCTCAAACCATTGGGACACCGTGTGTACGCCATTGTCAATTACGACAATTTCACCATATTTCCAGACGTTGTCGATCCCTACACGGACATGGTCAAATACCTGGTCGACCATTACTACTCGGGGGTTACTCGTTACACGACCAGTGCCTTTTTGCGCATGAAGCTGGGGGATGCTCTGGCCAAAAGGGGTGTGGCCCCTCATATTTACGTGAGGGCCGAAGAAGCTCGAGAGGCGCTGAAGAAGCTGTAGAAGAGGTTTTTTTCAGAAAATGTTTGAGAGGGATTTTGGGGCGGACACATGGGTCCGCCCCTATGAGATCATGGGTTTGCGGGTGGGCACGTCGGTCCCCCCCAGGGGTTTTCCTGGGATTAAAAGTGAAGGACGTGGGAAGCTCGCATGGGTGTTTGCTAACGAGCTTTCGGCACACTTTCCTGGAAACGGAATAAAACCGACTTTTTTTGCTCCTTCCTCAATAGGCAGTGTTTCCTTTTTTAGGAATCTTTTGACTGGGTGCCGGCAGCCAGTCCTCGGTACGTGCGGGCGACGGCTTCGGCGATGTGACACACTCGAAACGCGCGCCCTTGCTTGTGAGCACCGCCTCGAAGCTGAAGGACACACCCCGGGCAGTCAGTGACCAACATGGAGGCTTCGGCAGCTTCCACGGCATTCAGTTTCCGCTGCAGCAAAGCCGCGGAAATTTCGGGAAATTCCAGGGAATAGGATCCTCCGAACCCGCAGCACACATCTTCGTCTTTTGTGGGCACGTACTGAAAACCAGCCGTTTTGAGAAGCGATCGAGGGGCTTTTTCCACTTTGAGGCCTCGACACAGATGGCACGGGGCATGATAGGCGGCTTTTTCCTGGGATGACGTGAAAGCATTTGAAGAAACCTGGAGCACATCATTCAGAAACGAACTGAAATCAATGACTTTTTCGGCGAATTGTCGTGCCTTCTTTTTCCAAACAGGGTCGTCGGCAAGAAGCTTGGGATAGTTTTCCTTCATGTGCGAGCCGCACGAAGCGCACAGGGTGAGAATCCAATCGGTGCGGCTCAAGTCCACGCTCTTTATGTTGTGCACGGCCACATCACGAGCCGTTTCTTTTTCCGAAGCCATAAGCGCCGGCAGCCCACAACAGGTCTGACCCATGGGATAATCGACCGCGACGCCGTGATCGGCAAGAAGAGGCAGCACGGCTTCCGCCTGCTCGGGATACACGAAATCCACGAGGCATCCACCAAATAGGGTGACGCGAACTTTTACGTCTTTAACCTGGGGCTGAAGACGAGGCCACCGGTCCCGAAAGGGAACGGCCTGAATCACGGGAAGGCTACGAAATCCGTGTGTTTTGTCAAAAAAGAGCGGCAGATGTCGTAGAAAAGGTTCCTTGCCTGCCAGAGGTTTTTGAGCCAGGGCTGCTCGACGGAGCAGGAAGTGAAAGAGTTTTCGGTCCTTAAGAACCTTGGCAAGCACCATGTTTTTGATAGGCCGGCGGCCTTCCTGGTCCAGAACATGTCGCATGGCGTTCTTGATCAGGTACGGAAGATCGATGCCGGCGGGGCAGACGGCCTTGCAAGCCTGACAGTTCAGGCAGTTCATGACCAAAGCCCGCGCGTTTTCCACGCCATGGTAAAAAGCCGTCAGAATCAGCCCGATAGCGCCGATGTAAACATGGCCGTAATTGTGACCCCCTACCAGACGATAAATGGGACACACATTGGCGCAGGCTCCACATCGCACGCATTGAAGGGCTTGGGAAAAGACCGGATCCTTGGCCAAGGACAAACGTCCGTTGTCCAAAAAAATAATGTGCAGAATTTTTCGATCGGTAGACGAAGCCGCGCACGGCACCGCTCCTGTAATCCATGTGACATACGTGGAAATGATTTGTCCCGTTGCGTTCCGCGGCAAGGCTTTCAGGATGGTTAAAGCGGTTTCCAGGTCGGGCACAAGCTTGTCATAGCCAACCAGTGCCACATGGACTTTGGGAAGTGTAGTTACCAGCCGAGCATTGCCTTCATTTGTCACCAAACCCAGCGTTCCGGATTCGGCCACGGCAAAATTGGCTCCGGAAATCCCCATGTCGGCTTCCAGATAAGCTCGGCGCAGCGTGCGCCGGGCCACTTTGACCATTTTTTCGATGTCGTCGGGATTCTGCTTTTCTCCGGTAACCTTTTCAAAGAGTTCCGCCACCTGATACCTGGAAAGATGAATGGCCGGAAGCACCATGTGGGAAGGGCCTTCGCGACGGAGCTGGATAATCCATTCGCCCAGGTCTGTTTCCGTGACATGAAAGCCTTGATGTTCCAAATGGGCGTTCAAAAAAGTCTCTTCCGCCGTCATGGATTTGGATTTGATGATTTTGTGGACTGCGTTTTCACGAGCGATGGCGGCAATGAGTTCATTGGCTTCCTGTGCTGTTTTGGCGGAATGCACCACGGCACCGGCGGCTTCCGCTCGTTCTTTGAACTGGATGAACAGCTCTTCCAATCGTGGCAAGGCCGAGGCTTTACGGCGAGCAATATCGTCGATGAGGGATTCCAGGTCGATTCCTTCAAAGGCTTTGGCGCGAGATTCCCGATACGCACCGGCGAAGGTGTCAAGGGTTTGGCGAAGAAAGGCATTCTCCAGAGCGTGGCGAAGCCTTTGTCGATAAGTTTTGATGTCGCGAGGCGCATGGGTTGTCATGAATGGGCCTCCTTGAGAATCAAGAGGTGCAATTGCTGAGGGCCGTGCACACCGATGGTGAGAACCCTTTCGATGTCCGCTGTGCGGCTGGCTCCGGAGATAAAAGCGACATAGCGAGGGGGATTCCAGTGCCAGGACTTGACGGCCTCGGCCACGTCAAAGGAGGATCGCCGAAGGCGTTCTGGCGAAAGCACGGCCACGTGGGTTTCAGACAACATGGTTGCGATGCGAAGATCTTCCGAAGTGGAATCCAGAACGAATGTGCCCGTTTCCGCAATGCCCCAATCGACGGGAGTGAGCGCCGTGTGGATCTCTTCCATGTGTTGGCGAAGAGGAGGTTCCAGGACACGAAGACCCTTTTGAGCAGCCTCTTGGACGAGAAGGTGTTGTACCTGGTCGGAAAGGCCCCAAGGAGCCATGGTGGTTCCTCCCTGAGAAGCTGTAAGATTTACGGTGTAAGTCACCACCTCGTTCCAGTCGCTACAAAGGCTCACAACGGTCTGCACGGCCTGAGCCTTCTGGGTCATGAGTTCCACCAGATCTTGATCGTTCATCGAAACCTCCTCAAGGCTGGGATGGGACGGTTTTGTCGCCGTCCCCTACGCCATGATGTGGACCTTTCATCTCTTTGCCCAAACTGACGGAGCCATCTCTTTCCCGCGCCCTGTTTTATCGGCCGAAAAAGAGATTGGGAAGCCAGGTGACGGTTCCCGGGAAGACGGCAATGACAACGAGACCGATAAGTTGCAGGACAACGAAGGGAATGATGCCTTTGTAGATGGTCATCATGTCGTAGCCTTTGGGAGCCACGCCGGCAAAATAAAACAATGCATAGCCGAAAGGTGGCGTGAGAAAGGAGGTCTGAAGATTGACGCACATGAGCATGGAAAACCACAAAGGATCGATTTCCAGTTCCAGAACTATGGGCATAAAAATCGGCACCGTGACCAGTAAAATGGCGGCCCAGTCCACGAACATGCCCATGATGAATACGATGAGCATCATGATAAGGACAATGGTCCATTTGCTCAGACCTGAACCGATGAGCAGATCCGCCACCACATCGCCTCCACCCATGCGCAGAAAAACGGCGCTGAAAAATTTCCCACCGATAAAGAGCATCATCACCATGGCCGTGGTGCGAAGAGTGGCATAACTAGATTCCTTGAGGACTTTCCAGGTCAGCTTACGGTTGGCGACGGCAAGAATAAAGGCACCAAGAGCTCCCAGGCCGGCGGCTTCCGTCGGTGTGGCGACGCCTCCTAAAATGGTTCCCATGACCATAAAGATCAAAGCCAGAGGAGGCACCAGAGACTTCATGGTCATGGCCATTTTCTGAGCGCCCGAATAACGTCCGGCTTCTTCCTTGCTGATAGGCGGACCCATTTGCGGGTTGATGAGGCAGCGAATAAGAATGTAGACAAAGTAGAGGCCGGAGAGAATGAGACCCGGAATTACGGCGCCTGCAAAGAGGTTTCCCACGGAGGTTTCTTTGAGCCCTGTGAGGCCGCCATAGACGACCATCATGATGCTTGGCGGAATGAGAATACCCAGGGTGCCGGCCGCACAGATGATCCCCGAGGTCATGGCCTTGTCGTAACCTTTTTCCACGAGGGCGGGTGCGGCAAGGAGTCCCATGGCCACGACAGAGGCGCCGATAATGCCTGTGGTGGCGGCAAAGACGGTGCAGACCACCACAACGGCCAGTCCAAGGCCGCCCTTGACGGATCCCAACACGATGTAGAGAGACTCAAAAAGCTTTTCGGCGACTTTGGAACGATCCAAAAGCTGGGCCATAAAGATGAAAAGAGGGATAGCCACCAGCACATAATTATCCATGATCCCCCAACATTGATTCGCATACATGTTGAAGAGCATCTGGATATTGAAACCGTTATCGATAAGACCGAAAAGAGTGGCCACACCCGCCAGAGTATACGCCAGGGGATGGCCTAGAGCCACGGCCACCACCAGGGTGCCGAACATGGCCACAGTGAGGACTTCAGGACTCATGGGACGTCACCTCGACACTGGGGTTAGGAACGATCTTTAAGAGATGCCAAGTCGTGGAACAATTTGGACAGACCTTGAAGCAATAAAAGAGTAAAGCTGAACGCCATGAGAATCTTGATGGGCCAGATGGGTGGAGCCCAACTGGTCGGGTTCTTTTCCATCATCTTTGCGGAATTGATGGCGAAGACCCATGTCCAGTAGGTGAGCAGGCTGAGGATGGGGACAAAGATCACTAAACTCGTGACGATGGAGAGAATGGTGGCGGACCTCTTTTTGATGCGGGCGGTGAGAATGTCCACCTTCACGTGCCCGTTGTGCAGTTCGGTGTAGGCTAGACCCAGCATGTAATGCAGTCCGTAAAGAAAAGTGGTCATTTCAAAGCCCCAAATGGTGGGGGCATTCAAAACATAGCGCATGATGACTTCATAGATGACAACCCCGCACAGGGGAAGGATCAACAGAGCGCACAAGCGACCTTGCCGGTCGACAAAACCATCCACAAAAGTGCTGAACGGATTGGCCATCATTGATATCTCCACGAAAGGTTCCGACGCCCCTTTGCGAGATCGCCGGAACCCTTGCTCATTGCACGTTTGGAAGATCAAGGCATCCTATTCGGTAACTCGCCCGGAAATATAGATGTCGTAAGGCCAAGGAGCCACGCCGCTTCGAGCGTCACGCCACACGGCGTATTCCTGAAGAAAGGCTTCCTGGGAATCCAGAACCTTTTTCACGTCCGGATATTTTTCCTTCAACGAATCCAGGTACTGCTTCGTGGTCTTGCGGAATTGAATGAGGGCGTCTGTATCCATGCGCACAAATTCAATGCGTTTCTTAAATTCCTGAATGGCCTTGGCGTTTAAAGCGTTGACCCAGTTGTAGCTCCATAGCTGGGTTTCCATGGCAGCGATTTGGACGATCCACTTGAGATCCGGCGGAAGCTCATCCCAGGCCTTCTTGTTGAAAAACACGGCGCACTGGCAACCAGGCTGATGCACGCCCGGCTGAATGGAATATTTGGTCACTTCATCAAAACCCATGGGATAGTTGATGGCCGGAGAAGAGAATTCGGCGGCATCGATGACACCACGCTCCAAAGCCAGATAAACTTCACCACCGGGAAGCGGACTCACGGAAGCACCCAGCATATTCATAATGTCCATGTACCAGCCAGGTGTCCGCACACGCAGTCCCTTAAAATCTTCCATTTTTGTGGCGCGCTTGTTGGAGAATAGACCCATTTCCTGACCTACCTGCCCGCAGGGCAGGGCATGCAGGCCGAAACGGCCATAAAGCTCCTGCATCATTTCCAAGCCGCCCTTTTCATAAAGCCAGATGTTGTAGCCTTCAGCATCCAGCCCAAAAGGCACCGAAGCAAAGGCGACAAAGGCTTCGTTTTTGCCCTTCCAGTAACCGGGCCAGTCATGGCCCACTTCGGCGGTCCCTTGAGCCACGGCATCAAAGGTTTGCATGGCCGGGACCAATTCGTCGGCGGAAAAAACCTTGATGTCCAAACGCCCTGCCGACGCCAAGCGAACACTGTCGGCAAAATGTTGCGCGATGTCGTAGAACAAGAGGCCCTTGGTCCAAGGCATCACCATCTTCCAGCGATAGGTTTTGTCGGAAGGTTTGAAATCAACCTTTTTGGCCATTTCGTGGCGTGGATCTTCCGCGAACTTACCGCGTTGCTCCTTGGCTGCCAGAGCCGTTCCCAGTGCTAAAAAAACCGCTAGAACACACACCATTGTCACACTTGCCCAGCGCTTCATTGCCCCTTCTCCTTTGCTCCATTCTGCTGCAGGAATTGACGTCGTGGAAATTCGTTACCCCTTTTGAACGGTTCACCTTTTGATTCCAGGCCTTGACAAAGATTTCGAAGCCGGTGCGGCTTGTTGAGACTCCCACCCCCTTTCACGGTTTTTTCACGGTCGACGTGTCCGCTGAGTGCGGCGGGAGTGCGAGCAGGAGCGGCGGGGAAGCATGAAAGGCTTTTGAAGGTTTTTCTTTCACATCCCCAGAGCAAGAACCGGAGCCCACGCCAACACGTATCCCTTACCAAGTGTTCCAATCCGGCTGCTGGCTTGACCACACACTTTGCACAGGCTCCCAGGAGTGTCAAGAAAAATTTTCACAAAATTCTTGCAAACCTCAAAGGACACTGCTAGGCTCCAGGGCGACGGGGCCGTCACCGCCACCTCTTCGGTTTCAATGTCATATGGCCTTACCAGTTGCCATCCCTGCCGTTTCCCATGCCTCGGCGGTCTAGGCTTCGCGGCATTCTTTAGAGGCCCAGTCTTCGTTGGGCAGGCTTATCCACGGAGGAATTCATGATGATGCCGGCACATTTCATTAGGGCTCTTGAAGAAACGGTGGGCAAGGACAACGTCTATACGGACGAGGCTGATCGGGCGGTGTATGCCTATGATGCGGCGGTGTTGGATCCTGTGATGCCGGCCGCGGTGGTGAGGCCTTCAACACCGGAAGCTTTGGGGCGTATTGTTGGACTCTGTAACGAGAACGCTGTTCCCCTAACGGTTCGCGGCGCAGGGACCAATCTCAGCGGGGGTACTATTCCCAAAGCCCATGGTGTGGTTGTCTTAACCAATGCTTTAAACCGTATTTTGGAAATCAACGTGGAAGATTTGTACGCCGTGGTGGAGCCCGGGGTGATCACGGCCAAGTTTGCTGCGGCCGTGGAAGCCCGCGGCCTTTTTTATCCTCCTGACCCTGGAAGCCAGGCGGTGTCCACTTTGGGAGGGAACGTGGCGGAAAATGCCGGAGGTCTGCGAGGTTTAAAATACGGAGTCACGCGGGACTATGTCATGGGCTTGGAATTTTTTGACGTGAACGGCGATGTGGTGAAAACGGGTTCACGCACCGTCAAATGTGTCACCGGCTACAACCTGGCCTCTCTTCTTGTGGGTTCCGAAGGCACGCTTGGGGTCATCTATAAAATCATTCTCAAACTCATCCCTCAGCCTCAGCACCGAAAATCCATGATGGCCGTCTTTGATGCCGTCTTTGGAGCGTCGCAGGCAGTGGCGGCCATCATCGCCGAAAAGATCGTTCCCGCCACTCTGGAGTTTCTCGACAATTTCACCATTCGCGCCGTAGAATCTTTTTCTCGAGCCGGTCTACCCACGGATGCCGCCGCTTTGCTTCTCATTGAAGTGGATGGTCATCCGGCTCAGGTGGAAGAAGACGCTGCCAAGGTGGAAGCCATTTGTCGAAGGCTGGGGGCTCAGAGGCTTCGCGTGGCAGAAACGGCTCAGGAACGAGACAAGGTCTGGGAAGCCCGTCGAGCGGCCCTTTCGGCTCTGGCCAAGCTCAAACCCACGGTGGTTTTGGAAGACGCCACGGTGCCTCGAAGCCGCATTCCGGACATGGTGCAGGCTGTGCAGGAGATTGCCGCCAAGTACCAGTTGACCATCGGCACCTTTGGGCATGCCGGGGACGGAAACTTGCATCCCACCATTCTGACGGATCGGCGAAACACCGAAGAATGGCACCGCGTGGAACGGGCTGTGGAAGAAATCTTTGACCGAGCCTTGGCCTTAGGCGGCACGTTGTCCGGGGAACACGGTATCGGATTGGCCAAGGCGCCTTTTATGGAAAAGGAAACCACGCGAGCGACGCTGGAATACTCTCGTCGCATCAAGCGGGCTCTGGATCCCAAAAACATTTTGAATCCCGGCAAGGTGATCGGGGAGGCGTGAGATGGCCGGCATAAAAGATCTGGCCCGGCTTGTGCGGGAATTGGAAGACCAGATGGTGGTGTGCATGCGCTGCGGCATGTGCCAGGCCGTCTGCCCTCTTTATGCGGAAACGGGCCGAGAAGCCGATGTGGCGCGCGGAAAACTGGCGCTCCTGGAAGGTCTTTCCAAGGAAATGTTCCGCGATCCCAAGGGTGTTTCCGAACGTCTTCACCGTTGCTTGCTGTGCGGCTCGTGTGCAGCCAATTGTCCCAGCGGCGTCAAGGTGCTGGACATTTTTCTGAAAGCTCGGGCCATTCTCGCGGGTTACATGGGGCTTTCCCCGGTCAAGAAGCTCATTCTTCGAGGCATGTTGGCCAACCCCTCCTTTTTCGACAAGCTGACCGAATGGGGGGCTCGGTTTCAGGATCTATTCACCAAACCGGCCAATGAGCTGCTGGGCACTTCATGTGCCCGGTTCACATCCCCTCTGCTGGGGGATCGGCATATCAAGCCCTTGGCTCCAAAACCTTTCCATGCCCAACTGCCTGCCTTGAACACATCCCCCGGCGCTTGCGGAATCAAGGTCGGCTTTTTCGTAGGTTGTCTCATCGACAAGATTTTTCCTTCCGTCGCCCATACCACTTTGAAAGTGCTTCGGAAGCATCAAGTGGGCGTCTATCTTCCCGACAACCAGGCATGTTGCGGAATTCCCGCAGCGTCTTCTGGGGACTTGACGGCCTTTAAGAAACTCGTGCGTCATAACCTGGAACGCTTTCCCCTGGATCGATTTGATGTTTTGGTCACCTCCTGTGCCACCTGCACTTCCACCATTCGCAAAGTGTGGCCGGTGCTCTTTTCGGAAGACGGCTTTCATATTCAGGATCGTGTGCGAAGCCTGAGCGAAAAGACTATGGACATTCATGAATTTCTCATCCGTCGACTGGGCTTGAACCCGGCAGAGGCCACTCCGGGCCCGGAAGCGGTACCCGTCACCTACCATGACCCCTGCCATCTCAAGAAATCGCTGGGGATCTATGAAGAACCGCGCCGACTCCTGAAATCCCATGCCGCCATTCGGCTGGTGGAAATGACCCAACCGGATTGGTGCTGCGGTCTCGGGGGAAGTTTCAGCCTGGAACACTACGATCTGTCGTCTCGAGTGGGGCGCCGGAAACGTGACATGGTGGCGGCGACAGGAGCACGCATTTTGGCCACAGGCTGTCCGGCATGCATGATTCAGTTCCATGATCGCCTGAGTCAAGCCGGAGATGCCGTGAAGATACGACATGCCATTGAGATTTACGCCGAGAGTTTGGGACCGTGACCACTCTTCCTGTCAAACCCATCAAGCCCAAGCGTGTGGCCGATGAAGTGGCCCAGCAACTGACCGAGCTTATCTACCGGGGGTTTTTGAAGCCCGGGGAGAGGTTGCCGTCGGAGCGGGAGTTGGCTCGCCAGCTTCAGGTGAGTCGTCCCACGGTGCGTGAAGCCATCAATCAGCTTAACGTGATGAATCTTGTGGAGCAGCGTCACGGTCAAGGCACCTTTGTGCGCAGCTTGGATCCCTTGCACGAGAATCCCATGGCGACCTTCATGGAAGGCCAGGATGTGACTCTGGAACATATCTTGGAAGTGCGCATGGGTTTGGAATGCACGGCGGCGGCTTTGGCTGCCATGCGGGCCGACGACCGGGATATCGAACACCTGCGCACCAGTCTGGAAGCCATGAAGGCGGATATTGCCGCCGGGGGTCTGGGGCATGAACCCGATATCAGTTTCCATATGGCCGTCGCCTATGCCAGCCGCAATCCTGTCCAGGTCAAAGTCATGCGCAGCCTTTATGATTTTCTCTTTTTCGGCATTCGAATGAATCTGCAGAAACTCTACGAAGACCCGGAGAATCTGCCTCGAATTGTGGAACAGCACACAGCCGTCTATGAAGCCATCAGACATCGGGACAGTGAAGAGGCCCTCAACGCCATGAGGCGCCACATTGGGTTTGTGCTGGATTTTTTCCGATCACGAAAAGCTCCATGATGCCATGATGATTCGAAGCCTCTGTATTCTTTTCGGCTTTCTTGCTTTAGGGGATTTAGTGAGTTTCATCTTTGGGCTGCCGATTCCCGGCAACGTCATCGGCATGATGCTTCTGACCGTGTCCCTGTGTCGTGGGTGGGTGAATGTCAAAAGCGTCAAACCCGCCGCGGATCTTTTGGTGCAAAACATGGCCTTTTTCTTTGTGCCCCCGGGTGTTGGGCTTCTGCTGTATCTGGATCTTTTGTCCCGTGAATGGATTCCCCTAGGGGTGGCTTACGTGGTGAGCACATTGGTGGTGCTCGTGGTTGTCGGATGGGTGATGCAAAGAATGGAGCGGTCCTGATGGACTTTTTCACTTCCAAGACTTTTTCCGTCTTTATCACCTTCTTAGCTTTTTATGGGGCTCAACGCCTTTACCTTCGTTTCAAGTATTTCTGGCTGAATCCCGTTTTGTTGGCCATTCTTGGCCTTATGGCTTTTTTGACGTTCACAGGTCTTCGCTACGAAGACTACTTTCAAGGTGGCCAGATCATTAGTTTCTTTCTTGGCCCTTCCGTGGTGGCTCTTGGTGTGCCTCTCTATCTACAAATGGAAGAGATTCGAAAGCGGGGTCGCGCCATTGGGGTTTCCATTGCGGTAGCTGCTGTGGTAGGGGTGCTGAGCGCCGCAGGAACGGCGGCTCTTTTAGGCGCTTCCGCTCCGGTGGTGGCGTCCATCGCTCCCAAATCGGTCACCACTCCCATCGCCATGGGGATCGCGGAAAAAATCGGCGGTATTCCTCCTCTGACCGCAGCCATTGTGATTGCCACAGGCATTCTCGGCGCCGTCATCGGTCCTGGAATTCTTCGTCTGTGTGGCGTGCATCACCCCGTGGCCTTTGGACTGGCCATGGGAGCGGCGTCCCACGGCATTGGAACGGCTCGCGCCGTGGAAGAGGGCGAAGTGCAGGGAGCTGCCGGGGGTTTGGCCATCTGTCTCAACGGGATTGCCACCGCCGTGGTCACGCCTTTGCTCATGAAGCTGGTTTTGCTGTGGGTGCGTCTGCAACCGTAAGGGCATTTGTGGAAAAAGATTCGGTGACCAAGGAGTGAAGCAATGGAAACAGGCGATTATTTCGACTGGACGGAAAAGTTGTTTGATCCCGAAGCTGTTTTCAGCAAGCCTGAAGCCCTCAAAGGAATTCGTGTTCTGGAGTTGTGCACACGGGTGTTTGGGCCCGTGACCGCCGATTTGTTGGCGGACCTGGGGGCGGAGGTGATCAAGATCGAACTTCCCGGTGTGGGGGACCTCATGCGCTACGTCGCCCCACGGGGTTTTTTCTATAAAAACATCTCGCCGGCTTTCACGCACATGAACCACAACAAGTATCACGTGGCCATAGACATTCGAAAGCCCAAGGGAGCGGAGCTTCTTAAGCAGCTTGTGGCCCGATCCGACGTGTTGGTGGAAAATTTTCGGCCCGGGACCATGGACCGTTGGGGCGTGGGGTATCGCCAGCTCAGGGAAGTCAATCCTCGACTTATTTATCAAGCCAACAGTGGATTCGGGCAATGGAGCGCTTATCGGGATCGGCCATCCTATGACGCCACATCCCAGGCCATGAGCGGGTTTTCGGCGACCACGGGCTTTCCGGGCCGTCCCCCACTCAAGATCGGCATCTGGATCGGTGACTATACAGGCGCTCTTTTTGCCACTCTTGGAATCTTGGCGGCTCTTTACGCACGCAACAAAACGGGTCAGGGCCAAATGATCGATGTGTCTCAAGGGGAGAGCCTGATTCGTATTCAGGATTGGACCTGGCTGTTGTGGAGTCTTTTCAGCAAGGAAAGACGTCGCGTGGGCAATGTGGATGTGGCCATGGTGCCTTCGGGGGTGTTTCGAGCCAAGGATGGTTTCGTGGCTGTTTCCGCCGTGGACGACGGGTCTTTTCAAGGGTTGTGCGAAGCCATGGGGGCGCAGGATCTTTGGGAAGACGAGGAAATCGAAAGCCTTTCCGGGCGGCTTCAGACCGAAAATCAGGAAAAAATCTATGAACACCTATCCCGATGGGTGGCGGGATTGACGGTGCGCCAGGTGGAAGATTTAGGGATTCGCTACGGCTTTTCCGCGCAGAGGGTGGCTTCAGCGCGGGATCACTACGAAGATGAGCATCTCAGGTTTCGAAAAGCGGTTTGGGAATTTGAAGATCCTTTGTACGGGCCTGTGGTGGAATATGGGCCTGGACCAAAACTTTCGGAAACACCTGGGCGTATGCGCTGGATCGCCAAACCCGTCGGGTTTCATAATGACCATATCTTTCGCACCCTTTTGGGTTTGGATGCCGAAACCCTTCGTGCTCTCACGGACGAAGGCATTGTGGGCACATGGGCGGATCGTATCGGCGCGAAGCCACCTGAAGACTGGGACGGCCAAACAGGACGTGTTTTTTGAGGGAGACTCCGGAGGGAAGGAAAGGGCGGACTATGAACGAGAACACCAGGAACTGGTTTGATTGGGCCAAAGAACATTCCGATCCTCGTCGGGCGGCGCAACATCCGGAGGCGTTGGATGATCTGCTGGTTTTAGATCTCAGTTACATGAGCTTTGGCGGTTTGGTGGCCTCATCCATTTTGGCGGAACTGGGTGCTCGAGTCGTTCGAGTGGAACCTCCCGAAGGGGATCCGGCACGGGATTTCAGCCCTTTCGGCCTGAGGCATCAGGACACGGGCCTTGCGTATCTGGTGGAAGGCCGAAATAAGCTTCACATCACCCTGGACCTGGAAGATGAAGAAGGCCGGGACATATTCAAAAAAATGGCCAGGCATACGGATGTGGTCATTGAAACCTTTGAACCCGGTTTCTTAGATTCCTTAGGGATCGGTTACCGCCAGCTTCGAGAACTGCAGCCTCGGCTTATTTATGCGGCGCTTCACACCTACGGCCAGTTCGGTCCCAAGGCCCGTCAGGGGCGCCAGGCTTCGGAAATCGCCAACCAGGCCTATTCCGGTCTCATTTACATCAACGGAGAACCGGAAGATGCTCAGAGGTCTCCTCATGCTGTTCCCACCAAAACGGGCAGTTGGTATGGATGGTATGCCGAAGGCCTTTTCGCCGCCTACGGAATTCTGGCGGCTCTTCTTTACCGACAGCAATCCGGCAAGGGGCAAATGGTGGATGTTTCCGGGGCTGAATGCATCATGAAGTTTATCGACTACAATATGGGCTGGTACCATCTGGGTGGGGCGGTTAAAGAAAGGCTGGGGAACTACGATCCGTCCGTTTTTCCTTACACTTTCATCCAGTGCAGAGACGGCTACACCTTCATGGCCGCCTACAATGAAGAAGCTTTCGCTACCCTGATGGAAATTATCGGTCGTCCGGAACTGACCCAGGACCCTCGTTTTTCCACTTTTATGCAAAGGACGAGTTACGAAAGCGAAGAAGCTCTTCAGCAGATCCTTGAATCGTGGAGCCTTCAGTACACGGTGGATGAAGTGATCGAAAAGGTTGCCGAAGCGACGGCCAAAAAGGAAGGTCGAGCCGCCGCCGTGGTCACCGGCAAGGTGTGTCGACCTTCTCAGACGTTTGAAGAACAGAACTGGTGGGATCGAGGCGTCTTTCGTAAGGTTCAGGATCCCGTCTATGGAGAACTTTCCTACCAGGGACCGGTCTGGAAAATGACGGGGACACCGCCGAGAATCAAATGGGCCTGCCGTCCCGTGGGTGCCGACAACGAAGCCGTTTACGGCCGTCTTTTGGGCCTGGGCCGTTCCCAATTGGAGCGTCTCAAAACTTCCGGAGTCATTTAGCCGCTGACCCAACGCAATGAATCGGATCATTGTTGCGCGCCATGCTCTTCGTGTCCAACCCCGCCAAGGGGCGGTTCCATTGTCATGCTCCAGGTTTTTTCCCTCTTTGATATCGCCCTGCGCCCCGAATCACCTGTACGGGCGGCCCCGTGTGTCCACCTGTAGGGGCGGACCGATGTGTCCGCCCCTGGTTTGTCCAGGCTTTTCGTTCTAGGGGCGAACCTCTGAGAGGGAAGATCTGTTAAGGCCCGAACCCTTGGTGAGAAACATCCTCTTTGATCTCGCCCTATGCCCCGAATCACATGTACGGCCGGCCCCATGTGCCTACCTGGAGGGGCGGACCGATGTATCCGCCCCTGAATTTTCCAGAGTAGCCAAACGCTCACCGCCACCCATGAAGCCTCTTTCCGTCTTTTCCATGTGTTCTTGGCAAACCCTGAGTGGGGTCCGAGCCGACTCAGGGCAACCCGTGAGTCACAGGCTGCCTACCCATCTCGCTCGGAAACCGTCCCATTTCATTCTGTGGCAGCCAGGTAGGCTTCCACCCACGGGACCATTTCCATAAAATGGGCCTTATAGGGTTCGTCGGCGCTCCCGATGCGGTGATGGATGACGATGTTTTTTTCAGCGCAGTATTTTTCCAAGGAAGGTTTCGGGCGGCTGGCGATGAGCAAAGCCTTCACGCTCGCTCCCCAAGCGAAATGGGGACCGTCTCCACCGCTGTCTCCCATGATGATGATCCGACCCGGCGAAATCCCGTACTTTTCGGCGACGCTGGCGGAATTGGCGGCTTTATCTCGAATTTCAAAAAGAGGAAGAAAAATCTCAGGGTCCGTGGAAGCTTCCGGGTAGCTGATAAAGGGATGGGCGGACAGGGCCGTAATGTGCGGAAGCCATCCCTTGGCGAGGACACGCTGGGTGTAGCCTCGCATCCCCGTTGTGTTAAGCATGAAAAGAATGTCGTTTTCCTGACACCAGCGCACGAAATCCGCAGCTCCAGGATACGTTTCGTAAGACGCTTCCAGATAGGCGTCCATCATGGGTTCCGTGAGAGGTCCGGGCATCAGAGCCTCGATTTGCCGAATCGCTTCCCCCAAAGGAATCACATTGGACGTATACTGGCGAAACACCTTGACCAAAGGCTCTTTAAGGTCCGGGTAATTGAAAAAGATACAATCAAAAGGCCCGCTTGGGGCCAGACACTCACTCCAATCCGATGAAAACAAAGCGCGATACGTGCGAGGGTTTCGGGCCATGGCGGACTCCTTTACTGTAAACAATACGCCCACACAATGGCCAACCCTCACCAAAAGTCAAGATAAAGTTCCATTGAGTCTGCCTTAAGCGACTCTGCGAAGCAGTTTTTCGCTGGAAAAGGTGCTGTGGGGATTTGGGGAAGCGTTTAGCATACGTCACGTGAAGGCTCAGCTTGTGAATATTGGATCCTCGAACCGTGGTTTCAATCCGTCGCATTCGACATCAAAGGGTGCTATGTGGTAAAGGCGAGCAAAGGAAAGTCTGTTTGTTCGGGAATGGGGGATCATGGCATTGGGAGTCGCGAACCTACGGGAGGAGCCGTCCATGAGCGAGAGATACAAATTCTTTACGCCGGTACGCGTGCGCTACGCCGACACAGACGCCCAGGGGCACGTCTTTTTTTCCAATTATCTCATTTATTTTGATCAAGGTCTGACGGATTACCTCAAGGCCATCGGCTACAGCTACGATGCCATGCTTGAAGATGGCTTTGACTTTTTTTATGTGGAAACCCAGTGCACCTACAAGGGAAGCGCCAAGTTCGACGATGTGTTGAACGTCTACGCCCGCATAACCCATATCGGGCGGACCAGTTTCACCTTTCATTTCGCCATTTACAAACCTGATACGGACGCTTTGATCGCAATGGGCCGTATTGTGGCTGTGGCCGTGGAAAAAGGAGGACGCCGGCCGGTCCCTGTTCCTGAAAAGCTTCGACGCGCCGTAGAAAGCTACGAAGGAGAACCTCTTTCCCAATCATAAGGAATGGTTTTGGAAAAACATCGCGTGATTGGTTCTTTTGTTTTCTTGGGATCGCGGGCCTTCGACCCGCCGTTTGTGCGGGCGGGATGCCCGCGTTCCCAGGGAGAAATGGATTCTCGGGAAGCCTTCAGGAACGCGTGCTCAAATGATTTTTCCGTCAGGAGCATGGGGCGTCAAGCTGGTCGAATGAGCCGACCTGTGACTTGCTCTTCCAGGGAATAGCCTAAATTCGGGCTTGTAGGGGCGAGGCGCCGCCTCGCCCCTACAAAATGGCATGAGAGGCAAAGGTTTTTTGTCGTTTTTGGACAGCCTTCCGGAGTCCTTCCTTTTTGTGAACCAGACCTTTCCCAAGCGAAAAGAAAGCCAAGGATTTGCATACCAAGCGTTACGAAAAATCTTCCGGGCTTTCAGGCAGCTTTGCCGGTCAGATGTCGAAGGGCGTTTCCGTAAGCCCGGGCAAGCCCATCCATAAAAGGACCGTCTATGGGGCCTTTCCATGGGGTCACTTCATAGAACCTTTTCGGGATGGTGACCTGGTCGGGGTCAAAACCTGTGCGGAATCGAAGTTTCCAACGAGCGGATTGCAAGGCCCTTGTGATGACCTCAAGAGTGTTCGCCGCTTCGCTGTGGCCGAGAAGCGACAGGGCTTCTTGCAGGCGCTGTTCGGGATAGAGCTTTCGCGCAAACAAGCACGCAACCATGGACGTCAGAAGCACTCGGCGTCTTTCCTCTTCCAGAAGAAAAGAGACCGCCTGGTCGATGCTCTTTTCGAGAACGGTTTGATCATAGGTGTAGCCGGCACTGTCCAGATGGGAATGGCGAAAACCGTAAGCTTGGGAAACGAAGAAAACTTCGCCGGTGGCATAGCCGGCCATTTCTTGACCGAGCACGCACGCAAAGTCTTGGCCACCGTAAAGTCTGGCTGCATGCGGTGTTCCTCGGCTTAAGGCTTGGTAAAAATCATTGACGCCACCTGCCAGATGCACCAGAGCCTGATCGTAAGCTTCGACGTCCCCAAATCCAAGACGGACCATGGTTTCTTTTTCGGTGATGATTCCCTTTTCCAAAGCTTCCGTAGCCCATGCCAAACTGACACCCGCACTGATGGCATCCAAGCCGAGGCGTTCTATAGAATCCAAAAGCCGTAAGACCTGATCGGGAGAAGAAATCCCCAACATGGATCCTGCGGCAAAAATGGGTTCGTGGTCATATGAAACCTGGCGGTAGAGGTATTCGTGTTCCTCGCCGAAGCGTTCCCGCAAAAGTCCGATATGAATGCAGCCCACGGGGCATCCCGCACACGCCGTTTGCCGCAGAAGGAGCTCTTGAGCAAAACGTTCCCCGGAGATGTTTTCGGCCTTGGAATCTTGAGTGGCTTGAAGATTTCGCCAGGGTAACGCCTGAAGAGCGTTCAAAGGGAGAACGTTTTCGGGGGTTCCCAGATCGTGGTACTTGCGCATCACAGGGGATCGCACGGCTTCCTGGTAAACGGTCTTAAAAAAAGAAGCATAGACCTTGGAGTCCGGGACCGGAAGGCTCTTTTCTCCGGAAACCAGCACGGCTTTGAGCCTCTTTCGCCCCATGGCCGCGCCACCGCCTAGCCGGCCGAAATGACGATAGGTGTCCACATTGATGGCTGCAAAGGATACCAAATTTTCCCCGGCAGGACCGATACGCAGAATGCTTCGATGACCGCCTTCACCCGGATGGATTTTTCGCACCCACTTGCCTGTGGCCAAGGTGTCCATTCCCCAAAGATAGTGGGCGTCCCGGAGTCCAATTTCCCGTGAACCGATGGTCAAAAGGGTTGGTCTTGGCGCCACGCCCTTGACCACCAAGGCGTCATATCCGGAAAAACGCAACGCCAGGGCCAGGCGTCCGCCGGCATGGCTTTCCGCGTATTGATCGTGATAAGGCGATTTGAAACCCAACACGACCTTGCTCATGAGCGGTAAATAACCTGTAAGCGGGCCGATGGCGAACACCAAGGGCTGCTCAGGATCGTCCCACGGTGCTTTGGGGTCTCCGTAAGCTTCAAAAAGAGCTGGGGCAAGACCGCTGCCGCCCAGGTGTTCCTCGACGGTCCCGAATTCCACAGGTTTGGACCGGCCTGTGTGTAGATCCACCACGAGGACACGAAAGCAAGATGGCATAGCTCATCCTTATTCCCTTTTCAGGAACCGGGCACTTCACACATTTCCAAACATTCATGAGGACAGAAAGCCGTACATCGGCCGCAATGAAGACATACGATGGGCATTTGGGTTTCAGGATCCACCCAGATGGCTTCCACGGGGCAGACCTTGGCGCAGGCTCCACAACGAATACACAAATGCCTTTGCACCTTGACGCCGCCTCCCGGTCGTTGAGAAAAGGCTTCGGTGTGGCAGACCGCAACGCACGGAGCCGGGTTGCATGCCAGACACAGTTGAGCGTCAAAGCCTGTGCTGAGCCCTCCGGAACTGCGAATGCGAATGCCCGAATGTTGCCAGGAAAGGCAGCGATGCACAAGCCTCGCGCACGCCAGGGCACAGGAATAGCACCCGATGCAGCGTTCCATGTGGGAAGCTCGTAAAACCTTCATTTCGCAATGCCTCTAACGCTGGAAAAGGCGACGGATGGCCTCACGCTCTTCAGGAGACAATTGGTTCCATCGTTGCAGGTCCGATTCCACGCGACGCTTTTCTTCCGGAGACATCTGCTGCCATTGCCGCCAGCGTTGTCGATACAGTTCCTGCTGGGCTGGGGGGAGACTGCGGTACTCATCCATACGACGGCGCAGAAGGTCTTTGTCTTGAGGCGGCAGAGACTGCCATTCTTGGTATTGAGGGGCAGGCTTGGATCGGCCTTTGAAATCGAATAAGGGGTTGGATGGGTTTTGACGATCATCCGGACGCTTGGCATAGAGTTTATCGGGCTGTGCTTTGTACGGGCCGAAGACCAGATTTTGGTCGAAACGTGTCATGGCACTGGAAGCCCTTCCCCATGCCGGCTGGAAAAGAATGAAGAGATAACTGCACAAGAAGACTAAAAAAAATCTCCTGAACCCATCGAGAATCCATCGTTTGGGATGGCTTGCAGCACCGGATCTGGTGAAGGATGGGACGGCTTTAGGCATAAGATTCTTTATCCAGATGCGATGAAACCGGGGGCGACGACGCATCGGTTCCGCCTTCCGAAGAGTTTTCTTGGTCTTCTTGATCGACCACGGAAACCAGTTTTCGAATGGTGTCGAGATCTTTTAAGAAATCCAGGTTTTCCACCACTTCTTGGTCTTCTGCGGAAATCGTGCTGGTGGTTACGGATGTTGTGGAAATCGTGCTGGTGGTTACGGATGTGTTCATGGAATCCGTGCCGTAAGGGCTCATCCTCCAATAAAGTCCCCCAGTGAGCAGCGCGACCGTCAAAACAAGCCCGAAAGCCCACGCAGGCTTCCAGCCAAAGCTTCGCCCCAGGGAAGGTTTCCTCTCGCTGAAGGTGACGCGCTCCTTGTTGTTCAATGCCCAGCGCACGTGAGCACTCAGGCGGGCGGCTTCCGATTCGGAAATCGGCTCCGGCATTCCCACCGTCTTTATGATTTTCAGCATCTTGGCAAGCCTTCGACGCTCCGCCGCGCAAAGGTCGCATTCTTTGGTGTGAAGACTCCAGCGGGAATATTCGTCCGGAGTCAGTTCGCCGAACACGTCCAGCATAAGAGTTTTTTCGAAGTCCTTGCAGCCTCTCATGGAGTCGTCCCCTGTGCATTGTCGCCGTAGCCCATGGCCGTCAGGCGGTCTCTTACGGTGCGTGTGGCACGAAACAGATGGGTTTTAACGGTTCCTAAGGCCATGCCTGTCATTTCGGCGATTTCCGCAATGGTTAATTCCTCAAACACCTTTAGGACAAAAACGGTACGTTGCTTGTCGGAAAGACCTTCCATGGCTTTACGCACATCCCTTTGCAGTTCTTTGGTCGAAAGGGCTTCCAAGGGATCTTTCGGGCTCGTGCCGTCATTGTCGTCAGGCAGATCAAAGAGCCGCTCCTCATTTTCATCTTTAGCGAAAAGGCGCCAGGGCAGAATGAATTGAAGACGCCGTTTTTTTCTTTTCAGAGCCAGCAGGCTTGTGTTGATGGCGATGCGGCGAATCCAAGCCCCTAAAGACGATCGCCCTTCAAATTGGTCGATTTTTCGAAAAACCTGGATCAGTGTTTCCTGAGTGACATCCATGGCCTCATCGCGATCGAACCCGCACAGTGGATAAGCCACGGAAAACACCATCTGTTGGTAGGCGGCAATGATGGCGTCCATGGCCGCGGCATCGCCCGCCTGCGCTCGAAGCACCAAGCTGAACTCATCACCGCCTTCTGGATCCGAACCGTTGCCCTTGTCGTGGCGCTCCTTGTCCTGTTCCGGAGCCGCCAAAGGGTTGTCATCAGGCACCTGAAAGGAGTAGGTCACCGAGTAGCCTTCCGTACGGGGTCCGTCGCACGGGCCCTGGTGGCTTAGGAATGCGTCTTACCAGCGGCCGCCCGTTTCAAAAATCAAGGACCATCCCCCGTCCCCCACATATCCCCCGACATAGGAACCTCGTGGAGCAGGGTAAGAGCCGCAGAAAGGATAACATGGTTCGTAGTAATGGTACACATCCACACGACGTGGTGGCGGTGGAGCGTAGCGATACTTCGGATATGGATAATAGTGATGCACGACAGTTTTGGGTGGCGGGCATGGAGCCGGAACATAATGGTAGTTTTTGTGATGTTTCGGTTTATGAGCTTCGGCGTCCACGGCCATACCCAAAGCCGACACAGCAAGAAGAAGGATGACGATCATCAAGGCCTTGTGGTTTTTCTTCATTTTCCCTCTCCTATGAAAGAATCATGATCCCCGTTCATTTGACACCCTTTTAGATGAGGTCTTCCACCAAAGGGTTTACGGCTGTCAGAGAGCATGGGAAAAAAGTTCAAGGGCGACTTGCTCTGAGGATCGATCTTTGCCAATATGCCTGGCAATCCACATGGACCGACATGGAGCATGCCGCTTTGGGAAACGAATGGAGATGAGAAGAAAGGACACACCGATGATGCATGTGCTGGTGGTTGGAGCCGGGGCCATGGGTTGTCTTTTCGGGGCACGATTTGCCATGGCTGGAGCTCAGGTTCTTTTGTTGGATGTGGATGTCAACCATGTGGAAGCCATTCAAACCCATGGGCTGCGTCTTCAGGAAATGGACGGGAAGGAAAAGCTTGTGCGCCTGAACGCCTCCTTTGAACCGGTGCTTTTAGAACAAGGAGCGGATCTGGTTTTGGTCATGGTTAAAAGCTATGCCACAAGAGAGGCTTTGCGCTTGGTGCATCCCCAATCCGTGACGACTCACACGCTTTTTCTCACCCTTCAAAACGGCATGGGAAACGGAGAAACATTGGCCCATCTGGTCGGTCCGGAACGTGTCCTGGTAGGTGTTACGGCTCAGGGAGCCACCAAGCTGGCCCCGGGAATGGTCCGCCACGGTGGGGTTGGACCCACCTCTTTTGGAAGTTTTACCGGATCAAAACCGCCGAGAATTCAAAACATTTTAAGCCTTTTTGCCGAATCCGGTCTGGAAGCCTATTACCGGGAAGATATTCGCCGGCTTCTTTGGCAGAAACTCTGCGTGAACGTGGGAATCAATGCGGTTACGGCGCTCTGCGGCCTTATGAACGGGGAAATTCCTGGTATCGAGCCGGCACGGGAGTTGTGTGCGGCGGCGGTTCGAGAAGCCATGGCCGTGGCACAAGCCGAAGGGATCCGGCTTCCCGAAGACACGGTGGAACATGTTTTGGCTGTGGCCCAGGCGACGGCAACCAATCGTTCGTCCATGCGCCAGGACGTGGAAGGACATCGACCGACGGAAATCAACGCTATCAACGGAGCCGTCGTGGAATACGCGGAAAAGCACGGCCTTTCGGCCCCTGTCAACTGGACCCTGACCCAACTGGTCAGAATAAAGGAGGGCACCTATGACCACGGACCAGAAACCTGAAGGCCCATCCATGACATCGCCGTCTCGAATCACCGTCCCAAGCGTTCTGGCGGCCAAGGGGCGACGCAAGCTCACCATGCTGAGCGCTTATGACTACTGCATGGCTCGATGGGTGGATCGAGCCGGCGTGGACATGATCCTTGTGGGGGATTCCTTGGCTATGGTCATGCTGGGCCACGAGGACACCCTTTCGGTGACCATGGAAGAGATGCTGCACCACACTCGAGCTGTCGCTCGAGGCGCCCAGCGGGCTTTGGTCATCGGGGATATGCCTTTTCTGTCCTATCAAGCCAGTGTGTCCCAGGCCGTGGAAAACGCCGGCCGCTTTCTCAAGGAAGGGCGGGCTCAGGCGGTGAAGCTGGAAGGAGGCGCTTCCGTGATCAGGCAGGTGGAAGCGATCGTCGAGGCGGGGATTCCGGTGCAGGGGCATTTGGGTTTGACTCCGCAAAGTATTGCCAAACTAGGAGGATTCAAGGTTCAGGGAAAAGATGAGGAGGCGGCCAAAAAATTAATAGACGATGCTGTGGCTCTGGCCCAGGCCGGCTGTTTCAGTCTTGTTCTGGAAGCTATTCCGGCGCCTCTTGCTCGACGTGTCACGGAAGCCGTGCCTATACCTACCATCGGTATCGGTGCCGGAGCGGCGTGTGACGGCCAGGTTTTGGTCATTCACGATCTTGTGGGGTTATTTGACCGATTTGTTCCCAGATTCGTTAAACAATACGATATGTTGGGGCAAAGGCTTATGGAGGCGGTAAGTCGATACCGTCAAGAGGTGGAATCCGGCATTTTTCCCGGACCTGAACACAGCTTTGGCGCCGACAAAGGGCCTTCCTGACCTGGGTAAAGAACGTTTTAAGCGGTTCAGTTCGATGCGCGGAAAACGCCCTCGTGGGCATTAGGTCTTCGTAGATTCGGTGGTTGAGCGAGAAGGTTTTCCACGAACCGGTCGTGGGGCGGACACATGGGTCCGCCCCTACAGGGTTTCAATTTTTGGGCGGTGACATGGGTCCGCCCCTACCGCCTTTTCCCACCGAAGAAACCTTTGGCACATGCCTAAACTTTCCTCTGCTTTATGGCATTCTCTTTACACAAGCTTCCCAATCTCACATGGCACCACAATCCCTTCGGGACCTTCTCCATGCTTGACAGACAGCAGGGTTCTTGCTAGCAGATCGACGTCCAGGTGCTCTGCAGCTTAATAGGGAATCCCGTGAAAATCGGGAACGGACCCGCCGCTGTGATCGGGAACGAAGGCTGCCTGAAGCCACTGCCCTTCATTTCAGGGTGGGAAGGCGCAGCCGGTAGGATGATCCGAGAGTCAGAAGACCTGCCTGGATGCTTTATGTGGCCGTGCCTTCGGGTAGATGAGGATCTCGGCCGAGGAAACCACCGGATGAAAAAGGGAGATCCCGGGTTCTTCAGGAACCCGGGTTTTTTTATTGGATACCTGTTGGCGTAGACCCTTCAACAGGGAGTCTCGTCAGATCGTGGGAGCCGGTTGTAGGGGCGAGGCTCCGCCTCGCCCCTACGGGGATTTGGCCAAGGCGTGCACGTTGGGTGGATCCTCGTGGTGTGTGGTGAGGGGTTCGCCATGGAGCATGGCTTCATGTGAGCCGGTCGAGAATACTTCTCAATCAAAAGAGGAGGAAAGCCCATGGGTCAAAGGGGGAAGCCCCAGTGTCTGGCAGCCATTGTCATGTTCGTGATTTCGGTGTGGGCGATACCAAGCCGCGGAACGGATCAGCCTGCGTGGAAGGCGGAGGATGTGGTGGTGACGGCGACCCGAACGGCTGTCCCGATGCCGTATCTCGGAGTTTCTTCCACAGTCATCACGGAAGAAGAAATCAAGGCACGGCGGGGTTCCGATGTGGTGGAACTGCTTCAGGACG